>Ga0163109_10002136_pt1 | contig 15541 bp, 12 predicted proteins | sample CRUFie1St13metaG_FD_108704 | JGI IMG/M metagenome (GOLD analysis project Ga0163109, IMG submission 108704) | Marine microbial communities from the Costa Rica Dome - CRUD Field 142mm St13 metaG | ecosystem: Environmental > Aquatic > Marine > Oceanic > Photic zone | place: Costa Rica: the Eastern... | reverse complement strand
GGGCATGGGAAAAAACTTTTGTAAAAGACTTATTTCTGAAATCAGCCAGTTGAATGGAATCACACAAGTCTCCCTCAACACACTTACTAGTAATGTTCCTGCTATGACCTGCTATCGTAGTCTTGGGTTTAGAAAAAAAGCCATTCGGAGAAAAAGCAGACTTATTGAAGATTGTTGGCATGATCTTATCCTCATGTCACTCAACCTGCCTAACAAAAAAAATAGTGTCTGACTCGGAAAGCAGTAGAGGTATTCTGCTCAATTATAGTAATACGAGATTTGAATTGAAAGTGCATATTGCACATTCAGGTGAAGCATCCTTAAAAGATAGAGATATAAGATGCTTGAGTCCTCTCTAAGTTGAGTCTCATAAAGACGATGGCATATTTGAAGTAGGACTATCTAAATTTCACATTAGACCGATTATACGATCTCAGGTCGATACATTGATTTAGCTACAATTCTCAAAAGAAGAGAAAAAATCTATGCTTCGGTATGCCCTTGCACTTAGCTCAAAGGTAAGATTTCAGAATGTAATAAAATAACTATGGAATACACAAAAGATTCTAGAAAAATTTGTAAATATCCAGAAATCGATAGAGCTATCATGGTTTTAAGAAACAACTAAGCAGAAAGTTAATAAAAACGAATAGCATTCATTGCTTTTTGTTAGTAAAAGAATTAAAAAACTTAATGATGCTAATGATTGAATAGCAAGCGGAATTGATTTACAGTCAGAACATGTCTTCATTATTTAGCTTTAAGACTATTAAGGAAAATAACACCGCTATTCTGTTTGGTTGTTTACTCATTGTAATTGGAATTTCAAGGCACCTTCCGATCGACTATCCCAACCTTCTAAATTTCTCGCCGGTTCTTGCCATTTTTTTGGTCGGAGGTGCATATTTAAGAGGAAAGTTCACTTGGATTATTCCTCTCATTGCTGTCATAGTGTCAGATCTTACTCTTAATCCTGGTTATGGAGTTGGATTGTTTGAACCATTTATGATAATTACACTGTCTTCCTATTTGTTGATTTTTTTCTTTGGGAGGACCATGGGAAATAAATGCTCTATTTCAAAGATTTTTGGAGCAGGCATTTTTTCTGCTCTATTTTTTCACATTGCGACGTGCACTTTCTCTTGGGTCGTAAATCCATTTTACTTAAAATCATTATCTGGTTGGTGGCAGGCGATATTTATTGGAGAGTATGGTTATGCTCCTTCTTATCTTTTTCTTCGTAATTCAATACTTAGCACATCATTCTTTTCTGTATTTCTAGCTATTTTTGCTAGACTCATTGATAAAAAGAAATCTACGGAAGTAGCTTCGGTTAATCAGAAAGCGATTCTTAAGCAGAATTAATTTTTCCTTTGTCTTTTTGCCTCAAACAAGCAAACACCGGTTGCAACAGAAACATTTAGGCACTCAACGACTCCAGACATTGGGATTTTTATAAGTTGGTCACAAAGATCAGCGGTTAAACGACGAATTCCCTTACCTTCAGCCCCCATGACTAAAGCAATTGCCCCAGAAAAATCTACATCATATAGTGAATAATTTGCCTGATCACTGGTCCCTAACAGGAAAATCCCGTGCTCTTTTATAGTGCGAAGTGTGCGAGCCAGATTCCTTGATCTCATTAATGGTATTGACTCAGCGGCTCCTGCAGCAACATGCCTTACGACCTCTGTTAGACCAGCTGATCGGTCAGACGGAAGGATTACAAGATTTACACCAGCCCCTTCTGCCGATCGCAAACAAGCACCCAAATTTCTTGGATCTTGAACTTGGTCAAGAACAAGAATAAATGGATCATCGCACATATTATCAAGATAACTAAGGCCTTCATCCTCATCCATAGTGGAAATTCCACTATTAGGGTTGGAATGAGTTTTTTTTCCTAATGACTTGGAGTACCTTTTGGCCACGGAAAGTCGTCAAAGTTTAAGATCAATCGTGAAAATCTGAACCCTGACCGGTTTTCTTGACATATTCGTTCCTTATGCAAAAGTCGCCAAACTTCTCATCATTTAGACGGTTCTTTGAATAATCTTCAAGTACTGGACGAAGTTCGGAAATGATTTCATCATGCGAGATAGCAGGACGATATAACTTGTTTAAACGCATTCCATCAAAGCCAGCACCAAGATAAAGATTATATTTACCGGGAGCTTTTCCGACTAAACCGATTTCTCCAAGATAAGGACGGCCACAACCATTCGGACATCCGGTAGAACGAATAGCAATTGACTCTTCTCTTAATCCAAGAGTGTCTATAATCTCATCCAGTTCGTCTATTAATGTAGGCAAATACCTTTCACTCTCGGTCAAGGCCAGACTACAAGTGGGAAGTGCGGTACAAGCAATTGAATTTAAACGCAAAGCGGAAAGATTATGAGGGTCAGTTATACCGGATTCAGAGAAAACCTTTTCGATTTTAATTTTGTCTACTTCACTTACTCTTGCGATGATAAGATTTTGATTAGCGGTGAGGCGAAACTCGCAATCTATGTTCTCTGCAATTTTACGAATTATCGCTTTCGCTTCACCACGTAGACGCCCTCCCTCAACAAATAAGCCATAGTTCCACTTGCCATCGCCATCTTGATTCCATCCATATCGATCGGTAGTTGATTCAAAGAAAAAATCACGGGCTGGGTCTAGATTCCAACCTAAGCGATTGTTGAGTTCTTCTGTAAACCATTCAACACCACGGTCTTCAATGGTATATTTCAATCTAGCATGTCGACGATCGGTGCGGTCACCATAATCCCTTTGAATCTTCACTACATGCTCCGCAACCTGAACAACTTGCTCAGGGTTACAAAAACCTATTACATCGGCAAGTCTGGGAAATGTTGCAAGCTTTCCATGAGTCATGCCCAAACCTCCACCAACTAACACATTGTAGCCAACAATCTTTTCACCTTCAGCAATCCCAACGAATCCAAGACAATTGGAAAATACGTCGACATCATTTCGTGGTGGTAAAGCAACAGCTATTTTAAATTTTCGTGGCAGGTATGTTTTTCCATAAATCGGCTCCGTTTCCCTCTCACCTACTGTATTCTTCTCTCCATCAAGCCAGATTTCTGCATAGGCAGAAGTTTGAGGAGTGAGATGATCGTGTATTTGCTGGGCTATGTCCAAAGCCTGTCCGTGCAACTTAGATTCGAACGGATTTGCTGGGCTCATAACATTACGATTTACATCTCCGCAAGCTGCTAGTGTATCCAGAAGCGTGTCATTGATTTCTTTCATCGTTTGCTTCAAGTTACGCTTCAAAATTCCGTGAAGTTGAAATGCCTGACGGGTTGTTAGCTTGAGTGTTCCATCAGCAAATTTATTGGATAGGTCGTCTATTCCAATCCATTGCTTCGGAGTACAGACCCCACCGGGTACTCTAACTCTAATCATGAAAGAAAAGGCCTTTTCCTTTTTTTCCTTTATCAAGCTTGTTCTTTTATCACGGTCGTCCTGCAGATAGGTCCCATGAAACTTTGTAAGTTGGGCATCCGAGGCAGGAATGGAACCTGTGCTTTCATCGAGCAAACTTTCAATGATGGTTCCACGAAGATAATCACTGCTTTCTTTGATTCCTTCGTTTGCAGAAAGTTTTTTAGGTTTATTGGGATCGGATATCATATAGATTTTATTATGACAACTTTGTCAAAAGAGGCAAGAGATGCTACGAGGCTAAATGATCTTTATTCTCAATTTCATGTATTTGAAGACTAGGCTGAAAAGTAAGTCCATGGTTTTTATTTTCCCATAAACCGTTTGGGTCGAACGCAGCAGAAAACGCAATCATGGCGGCGTTATCCCCTGTGTGTCTTGAGTCAACAGGTAAATAAACGAGATTCATTGCTTCACAAAGCTCGGATAATTCGTTCCTAAGTCTTTGATTCTTTGCAACTCCACCAGATAACCCAAATGACTTACAATATGTCGAGGAAATTATTGTTTTGGTCATTTTAGTTAGCTGGTCGAAAGCTGCTTTTTGATAGGAAGCACAGATATCGCTAAAATTTGATTCAATTTCATTTTGACTCATTTCCTTGAGTCTATAGAGCAAACTGGTTTTCAGTCCTGAAAAGCTGAATCTTAAGTCTTTTTTGCTACCATTGAATTTGGGGAACTCAAAGGCTTGTTCATCACCATTTAAAGCGTATTTTTCTAAATCTGCACCACCAGGATAAGGTATACCCAAGAGTTTAGCACCTTTATCTAAAGCCTCTCCTACTGCATCATCAACTGTTGCAGCGATTACTTCTATAATTAGATCACGATTAATTTTAAAAAGTAAGGTGTTACCTCCTGATACAAGTAAGCCTACATGAGGCAAAAAATTGGATAGCTCTAAGCCATTAAAGCAACCAAGTGACATAAAAGGAGAAAATGCATGCCCCCGTAAGTGGTTAATCCCATAAACAGGAATCCCGGTGTCCAATGACAAGGTTTTGGCAATACTAATACCAATACCTAAGCAACCAACTAATCCTGGACCGCAAGTTACGGCTATTTTTTCAATCAACTCAAAATTCGGGATTTCTTTTCGGGCAAAGTCCAGCAAAGGAAAAAAATTTTCAAGATGTTCTGCGACCGCAAGGTCCGGAACTACTCCCCCATAGTCTGCATGCTTCGATATTTGAGAGTGAACCCACTCCCCTATTACTTGACCGTCATTTCTCACTAAGGCAACAGCTGATTCGTCGCATGAACTTTCAATTCCAAGAATCATTAATCATCCTTAAGACTTTTATTGAGTTTTAGATAAAGAATCTTTTTTGCCTCCTCTATTTGAGTGTCTTTCACCGGCTCAAAACCGAACACATCAGGAAAATCTAATGAATCAATATCTTCGTTATTTAAACTTCTTTGTATTCTTAGTTTACTTTCATTTTCATCGCTACAAGCAACAAGATGATCAGGAAGTAAACCCTGTTCATGGATTGTTGACCCGTCTGGTAAGTAATACATTGCCGTTGTAAGTCTTAGCCCACTATTACCCCTTAATGGATAAACAGTCTGGACTGAACCTTTTCCATAACTCTTTTCTCCCAAAGTTTGTGCTCTTCCCAAAACAGAAAGTGAACCTGCAACGATTTCCGAAGCACTTGCGCTAGATTCATTAATCAGAACTATCATCGGGATTTCTAATTTCGGCTCAATCTCTCTCGTTCGGAATGAACGTGCTTTATCTTCACCTCTTCCCCTTAATTCAACCAACAATTGATCACCCGGCAGGAAAAAAGATGCTACATCAATAGCTGTCGATAATAATCCACCTGCATTATCTCTTAAATCTAAAATGAGTCCTTTCATGCCCTGAGACATCATTTCCTGCAATGCATTAGCTAGTTCATCTCTAGATCGCGGCGAAAACTGCATTAAATGCAGAAGCCCAATCTTATCTTCATCAACAAAATAATTATTTACTGTTGAAACTTTAATCTGACCTCTTTGTACCTTAAATATATGTGAAACTCCCTCTCTTTTAATTTCTATTTCAACAAAACTCCCCTCACTGCCCTTAATGCGAGAACTTATATAAACCAATTCTAATCCTTCCACATTTTCTTGATTAACTCTCACAATCAAATCACCAACTTTAAGACCAACTTTTTCCGCAGGGCCTTCAGGAAAAACCTTAGTGACCAGAACTCCACTTTCAATTGCACGAATCATTACACCAATACCATGGTATTGTCTTTGCGAGTCATCTTGAAAAATACTATACTGCTGCGAATTGTAATAAATCGAGTTGTTGTCCAAACCAGAAATCATTCCTCTGATTGCAGATTCTGTGAGATTTACATAACCTGATTTATTAACATCATGATATTCAGTATGAGAGAGTCTCAAAGTCTCCCCAAATCGCAACCATTGCTTCCAAAACTCGATTTCAAACCATGCTCTAGATGATGGATTATGCCAAAAGTGTGCGAACATAAAGCCAGTTAAAGAACTGATAACGCCACATCCAATAATCCATAACAGAAAATTTCTAGATAGTACCCGCTTGCCTTTCACTTATAACGACTTAGCCAATGAAATGTATAAAGCCAATGCGAAAGGAAAAAGAAAATATTTTTGAATCATTCAATAAGGTTCTCTCTAACAGAGAATCTCTGCCATATGACGAATATCTAAAATGGGCACTTTATGATCCTAAAATCGGATATTACACATCTCAACGATTACGAATAGGCAGAACCCCAAGTACAGATTTTTATACTTCAACAAGCCTAGGCAAATTATGGGGCAAATTGATAATCGAAGCTTCTCAAAAACTGCTTTCAGGAAAAGACCCAAAAAATTATTCATTTATAGAGATTGCTGCAGAGCCAATGGAAAGTTCCATTGGCAACTTAGATCATCCATTCAAAGAGGCTAGAACAATTAGACTTGGGGAAAAAACTGATATTCCCGAACTAGCCATTGTTTTTTCCAATGAATGGCTTGATGCCCAGCCGTTTAAAAGATTCCGATTTGATAAAAATTCCAGAAGGTGGAGAGAAATGGGAGTAAAAGTATTAAACAAAAAATGGGTTGAAGTTGAAATACCGATCGATCAGTCAGATACCAATACTCCCAAAAAATTTCCCTGTGAATACAACTTTTCATATGTAATTGATTGGCCGACTGGTGCAGAGCTTGCCTTAACAGAACTTCTACAAAGAAAGTGGAATGGACTCTTTCTAACTTTCGATTACGGCCTAGATTCAGAAAGAATTTTTCGCGATTTTCCTGAAGGAACTGCAAGGGCTTATTCCAATCATACACAAACTAATAATATACTTAATCAACCTGGAACTCAGGATATAACCTGTCATATTTGCTGGAATTCCCTAGTACGAATCTTGAATGAAAATGGATTCCCTAAACCAACTTTACAAAGCCAAGAATCATTTTTCATGAACCATGCTCAAAATGAAATAAAACGATGTATTAAAAGTAATTACAGAGCAACGGATGGCTTGAATACATTAAAAAACATTATTCATCCAATGCACCTAGGCCATAAATTTCAAGGATTACATGCAACTCGAAAAATTTGAAGAACAGATATTACGGTAAGGAGCTGCCGAATGAACGAAGTTGTTCGTATGGTGTTCCTACTTCAAACAAACGACGAACTTCAATTTCGGTATAAGCATTTTGAAAAAGCACAAACTCGTCGATCTTACCAGAAATACTTCTTTTATTTTCCACAAACGAATTATTGGCGAAATTGCCCAATAAACATGGTCCAAAAACCAATGGATAAATTGACTCGATTTTTTCACGGCTGAATGAGCGTCCATTTATATAATGACTGATAAGATTGGATACAGGATCAATGGTAGTAGCTACATGCACCCAGCGTCCTATACGCTCTTTTCTAAAAGCAACAGAAGATTCATATCTCATTGGCTTAGTATCAACTCTAAGTTCCAGAACCAGTTTCCCTTTTTGGTTAATATACCATGAAGCAGCACCGTTAGTTTTGCTATCTGAACTAATTATTGGAGCACAATAATCTTTTAATTCATCTAAATTAATCCAAGCTGCTAGTGTTATTGAAGAATGTTCAAATGGAAAATCAAAACGCACTTGATCATTTTTTCTTCTGAATTCAAGTGCACCTTTTCCATGCCACCGACCATCAGTCCATTTACATCCAATAATAGCACCATTCGATCTACTAAAGGAATCATTAAGAGTTCTCGTCCAAGGTGCATGATTATCAAAGGAATAGTATAGCGATGTCTCAGGTAATTGAGAAATCTCTTTGCTTAAATCAACCCAAGATGCGTATCGGTTCTGAGATTGCTCCATTGAAATAAAAGCTAAATCAGCAGTTCCCATAAATGGTTCGCTGGGCATCTCAATCCAACTGGAATACCCATAAGGATCGATGAATAAAGCTTCGCCTTTCGAAATTTCACGAGAAAAAGGTTCTGTAGGATCCGATGTTCCTTCATATCTAACTTTTCCATCGTAGACATATATCTCAGTCGAACCACCATCATGCACATGTAAACCGAATTCAGTACCCAAATCAATTAACCGTCCATGGGGTAAATCAATTGCGAACCCTTTGGCAACTGGCGGAACATTGGCTCGCAATTTTCCATTTTTAAGAGAACCCGCGTTTGTACCTTTGATTTCAAACTCAACAGGTCCTTCCAAAATTACAGTAGAACCTTTAATAAATTCGAGTTGTGCGAGTCCAGACTCTATTTCCAAAACACTAAAATCAAGACTTTCACCAGGATTTGGTTTTGTACTTGCCTCTTGATTCCACCTGAGACCGACAGAATTCGTGAGAACTGCAAAAACAGTTTTTTCAGAGATACTGGAGTCACCAATCCTTTCTTGATTACTCGTTAGAGGAGTATTGTTAGACTCTTGGCTAAGATTTTGAAAATTTAGGATTGTAAATGCAAAAACAAGCAGAGCTGCAATCCCCAAAACAGGTCGAAAAAACTGTAGAAGTTTATTATCAGTAGTTTTCTCCTCATCTTCAGAAATATCTTCATCAGCAACAATTTCATCAGCATAGTGAGCAAGACTTGAAGACATATCCATGAAAGCTACATACTCATATCTAGCTTCCTTAGAATCAATTAACCAATTTTCTAGCCTTCTAATCTTGGAAGGTGGAAGATTCTTTTCAACCAGTCCATTGAGGAGATCATGCAATTCTAAAATTTCCTCGTCTGTTAACTACATCTTGCCTGTGTTTGTTCGGCGGTAAGTTCGAAAGAGACACAATCAAAGAGTACTTTTCGAATGCGATTCAAAGCCTTGTAGGCACCTTGAACCGTTCTACCACAAGCTTGTGCCGCGGCGGACACATTTTTACCCGACTCATATCTGGTAAGCACCATCCTACGATCACGATCATTTAATTTCTGCAAACAACGAGAAAGAGCTTCATGTCGAATATCGAATTCATCCTCCATTTGAGTTCTCGTCTGCGAAATCACATCTAAAACTTCTTGGTTAAATACTACCTTGGAAGTTGCGTATTTTTTGCGGGCAGCTCTGACCTTCCAATAAGCAATTTGGCAGGCCCAGGAATAAAAATTGGTCCCTAGCTCGAAATCATTAAATTTCTCGCATATGGTAAGACTTGCTTCTTGGAGAATGTCCTCAGCATCACTCCTAGATGGAACAAGGGTATGGATGTAGGCAAATATGCGTCTTTGGTACTTCATCATAAGTTGAAGTAGCTCAGTTGACCGATCTGGAGACGAACCTGACACGCTTTAGGCAGCTTTTTTAGTGATTAGACTCTTAACTTTTTTTACAGATTTAGCCTCATCTAATTTCTCGAATTTATCAAGCCCACGCCTGGCTACTTCACGCAACGCCTTTTCCAAACTCTTTGAAGAAAGTTTTACAGATGTTGTTTTCATTCGTTTTCCATTAGAAGATAAGGGTTCGCTCATTCTGTAATAAATCGTACCGCTAGGGGTTTGAGAAAGCCTAGATGTTAATTGGATGTTTTCCTTTTTTCTGCGCTTAATACGACGAAGACTATTATGCTGACTATTTTCGGATTTTGGATTCTCCTGAACCAAGTCACCATCAGATTCGGAAATGACTCGCTCAATAGTATCTTGATTCAGATATTTATTACCAAGATCATTGCATGCGAAATCATCATCATATGAAACTTCTTCAAATGGATCATCCACGGTCATCACCTTAAAAGCAGAACCCAAAACACCTTTAAATTCCTTATTGAACCACTCAACGGCTTTCTCTACTCCCTTGCGTCTGTTATTACCATACATTGCTACATTGGCTATGAAACAGCGATCGGGTCCTAACCGGGCCTCTAAAAGATACTTGGTTTCGTAAATTAAACTGAAGTAATCTTCGTATGGAATCTTAAGGGTAACTTCATACTTTTGGAAATCATTGACTTTCATCATGGCTTTATCTCCTGTTAGGCGTTTGGACTGAATAAATAAAATAGAACATAATCTTATAGCTCCAAAAGAACAATTTGAGACAATAATAGCTTCAATTTTCCCCAAAAGGGCTTGCAGATTCCTTCCGCGAAAAGCTTTACTGTGCAAGAAGCTTAGTTATTTTTCCCTTTATTCTACCACCAGTTTTCTCGGAAAATCCAACTTCCACGTGACGAATGATACCTTCTTGGTCAATTACAATTGTCTTGGGAATTCCTTGTACCTTGTAGTTACTGCCAATATTTTGCTGACGATCCAATACTACATTTAATTTTTGGAGTTTCTTTTTTTTCAGAAATTGTGAGATTACCTTTCGACTTTCACCTTGATTAACGGCGATTAAGATCACTTCATCTTTTTCAAACTGAGACATCTTATTCATCAACACAGGCAGAGCTCTAACGCAAGGACCACACCATGTTGCCCAAAAATCAAGCACCACCACTTTTCCATTGTGATCCGCAAGTTTAAATTCAGTCCCATCAAGAAAAACAGTCTGAATCTCTGGAGCTTCCTGCCCTATTAATGGATCCTTAGACGCATTGATTTCGTCTTGCTCTGGAATAATCTGCATGCGTTCTAACTCCTCTAAATCACTCTCTAGAATATCAACTCGTACAAAAACATTTTTTTCTGCTGCCTGGGTTTTTATCCTGGAAAGGATTGCAGGAGTCTGACCGCCGTCCTGTGCCATCGCTAACTGAGCCATTCCTAAACCCCCTTGGGCAACAGTCCATAAACCAAGTGCAGATTGCGTATCTTTGCAATTTACGCAGATCTCGAGCCCCAAGGATTCTTCTCGAAAACTTACCGAGAATCCAAATTCGCGTATTCCTTTAACAGAATTTGCCAAACCAGCGAAAAGTGGGTTTTGTTGCTGAGAATTAAATTCTGGTCTTTCCCAAACAGCTGGATCGACTCTTACAGCCAAGGTAATTTGGCGATCTTTCGCCATTGCATTAACACAAGCTAGCGATGAATTCGCATCGACATCCAAAGCAGAATTCATCTTTTCAGGTAATCCAACATGAATGTTCGAGTAATTTCCATCCTGAGAAATAGAAAATATTAAATCAGTTTCAGAGACGGTTTTACCTAATAGATCGGATGGAATGATGATCGAAGTGGAGTCAGCATTTTTGTTGATGGTTTTCTCCACTTTCTCGCTAAACTCTCCTCCCTTCTCTTCTTCAATTTTCTTGAGGATAAATGAAAACATCTTCTTGCTGTCGAGTTCACCTTTAACCTTTGCAGATAGAAAAAAATCTATCTCGGATCCAATTTTAGGAGATCTTCCCTCCTTCGATGCATTATTTATAGCATCAGAAGCCTCAACCGTTATACTAAATTGAGCCAAATCATCGAAATTAAGCCCGGAAAAGTCAAAAATCTCCTTCAGTTCGCGTTCATTTTCAATATTTTCGGATAATTCTGGATATTTCTCTAAGAGCATCTTGTAAAACCCACTCTCTTTGATGGATTCTATCTGAACTTGAAAAAATAGAAGGAAGGAAAAAAGTAACTCTGCACTCATGATTTAAGTTGTTTAATTTTTAGGATTATGGAATCAGGAAATTTTATACCTGTAAACATTTGTTTGCCTGATTTCATAACCTAATGATTGATAAAGTTCATTAGCACTTTCACGACTTGGTCTTGAAGTAAGATCAATGCTCTTCACTCCGTGTTTTTTGGCCTCTTCGTGTGCATGATTCATTAAGTCTCTACCAATTCCTCTTCCCCTTGCTGATTCATCCACTACCACATCTTCAATCCAGGCCTTATTTCCAGTGGGAATTTTTATAACAATAAGGCTCAGCATACCCAGAATATAACCGTTTTCATCGGTGCAAAAGAAGACGAGTGTATTATCGGACTTAACAAGTTCAGAAAGACGATCCAAACTTATTGCACTTGCACTTGCAGATAACTGAGGAAGTAATCGATTAATAGCCTTCAAAGTTTCTGGTGTCCCCATGGTGATTTCTGAAATAGTAATCATTAAAGATGTTATGTCGGGAATTTTATGTATGTTACGAATAAAAGTAATAATCGAAATAAAAAGAGGTAGCCATCAATTACAGATTATCATCGTTAAATGAATATATGTAAAACAGGTATTTAAAGCTTTGATCTTTAAATATTCGATTTGCACTTAGAAAGTTTGAATTCATTTTCTTAAATATGACAATCAGTCGTCTAAAATGCATCAATCCTTTTATCATAAGTTTTCTTATACTTTTTGCTCACTCCCTTTACTCGGATAAATTCCCTTTCCCTGGAGAAAAACCTTCAGACCCTGGCTTTCATGCATTTGTAGGAGGGGACATTCAAGTCAGCCCCGACTTAAGAATTAAGAATGGAATACTACTTGTAAGAGATGGAAAAGTTGAAAGTGTTGCAAAAAACCTTAAAATCCCTTCCTTTTACCGAGAATGGAATTGTAGCGGAAGAACTATATATCCCGGTTTTATCGATCCTTATCTCCTTACAGGAAAAGAAAATCCTTCACTACTTTCTCTAGGCCATCAGCAAACATTATTAGCACAATCAGATCTAAAGTTTTTCGGACTCCCCGAAAGTTCTGATCCGAAAAATGAGTCTAAATTTGGAATTTCAGGTGTGCACCCCGAAAAGTGGTTGCTTAATTCATTTGAGCTAAAAGAAAAGAAATGGGACGAGTTTAGAAAATTTGGTTTTACATCTGCCCACCTTGCACCAAGCAAGGGAATTTTTCGGGGTACCGGACCGTGCATTCTGCTAGGAGATAAGTTTGAACAGAAGGAAATTCTGAGAGATAAAGTAGCACAAGTTATTGCTTTTGACCCAGTTGGCAGACAATCCTCACCATCCATTTATCCGAATTCCTTAATGGGAGTTCTGTCAGTCATTCGTCAAACTTTTTTGGAGACAATTCATGCAAGAGAAATGTTTGCTTTTGAAAAAACTAATCCATCCGTAAAACCTTTTTATACTCACGATGGCATACATAGCCTACTCCAAAATCTAGCTCCTGATAATTCTTCCTCTACATGGTTTGAAACGGGCAGTATGTCGATGAATGCAAAGGCCATCAAAATTGCCGAGGAATTTGGTCTTCAAGATATAACAATAATTCTTTCTGGCGATGAATGGAGGAGACCTGATTTGTCCATTTCTAACAGGTATGACTATATTTTGCCGATTAACTTTCCTTCTATTCCCAACCTTCCACAGGAAGATGACTGGGAACAAATTTCTTTGGATCAACTTCGAGCGTGGAATAACGCTCCAAAATTAGCTGGTATAGTTGCCGAGAAATCAAGATCACTTTCCTTTACAACATCAGGATGTGATATAAGTGAATTCCACAAGAATTTACTCAAGTGCATAGCCAACGGGTTATCTGAGAGGGACGCACTTGCATCCTTGACGATTAATCCCGCAAATTTATGTGGAATTTCTGATTTCACCGGTACTTTAGAGAAAGGTAAGATGGCGAATTTTTTCATCATCGAGGGATCTTCTTACTTCGTGGCATCTCCTCAAGTCCACTCAACCTGGATTGAGGGATTTCCGGATCGATTCATTTTTAGCCCCCAGTTAATCGATGAAAAAAAGACGAATGAACTGCCTGAACAAATCGACCACAACAATAAATTTTCATTAAAAATAGAAGGATTTATTAAAAATCCTCAGACTGCCCTCTTTAAAAACTTTCATTTATGGACCTGTGAAAAGGAAGGTATTCTTCAAAACCACGACATTTTAGTCAAAAATGGCCGAATCGAAGCAATTGGTAAAAACCTCTCTATTAATCCAGAAGAAAGGACGGAGATAATAGACGGAAAAGGCAAACATTTAACTCCAGGAATAATCGATTGCCACAGTCATGCGATGATTCTGGGTGGAGTAAATGAATCCACATTACCATCAACTGCCATGGTAAGGATTGCTGATGTAATCAATTCTGAAAGCATAAACATTGAGAGACAACTTGCCGGTGGAGTCACCACATGTAACCTCCTTCACGGCTCGGCTAACCCCATCGGTGGACAAAACGCCGTCATTAAATTGAGATTGGGAGGTTCGCCAAAAGAACTTCTTTTTAATGAAGCACCAGCAGGTATTAAATTTGCACTTGGCGAAAATGTGAAACAATCGAACTGGGGAGATAAATATACAACACGGTTTCCCCAATCGAGAATGGGGGTTAAAACCTTTTTTGCAAATCGCTTTAATGCTGCCCTCGCATATCAGGAAAAAAAGATAAAAAACAATAGAGAAAACAAACCAATTCTTAAGAATCTTGAATTAGAGGCCATCCTGGAGATTATAAAAGGTAAAAGACTGATTCACTGTCATTCATACAGGCAAGATGAAATCCTGATCTTCCTTCGAACAATGGAATCCTTCGGCGTTCGCGTAGCAAGTCTTCAACATGTACTGGAAGGCTACAAGGTTGCTGACGAAATTGCCAAGCATGGGGCTGGTGCCTCGACTTTTTCTGATTGGTGGGCTTACAAATTCGAAGTGTACGATGCCATTCCCTATGCAGGTGCGATGATGCACGAACGAGGTTGCGTGGTAAGCTTTAATTCTGATTCTCCAGACCACGCAAGAAGACTCAATCTTGAAGCTGCCAAAGCAGTCAAATATGGGAGGCTCTCCGAAGAAGAGGCTCTTAAATTTGTAACTCTCAATCCAGCTATCCAACTTGGAATTGACTCTAAGGTAGGATCTATAAAAGTAGGAAAGGATGCTGATTTTGCCATATGGACAACCAATCCTTTGGACTACCGCTCAATTTGCGATCAAACTTGGATTGACGGAAAATTGTATCATGATCTGAAATACGCACGCAAAAGGGACAAAGAACGTCAGAGCGAAAGGCAATTTCTATTAAAGAAAGCAAGAAACGAGCAAGTCACCCCTGAAAACAGAGCTGCTTCTGAAGCTTCAAAACGAAAGTTTTTCCGTTCGTCACTTGAGTCCGCCTGTGACTTATACACACATTCCTGTCGGTCACACGATTGCTTGAAACAAGGAGGTAGCTTATGATCAAGACTTTTTCAATCTTTTGGCTTCTCCTCCTTGTATACAATTTAATTTCCGCACAGGACTATTATGTTTTCCGAGCAAAAAAGATTCAGGTAACACCTGACTTGGCTTATCAACCTGGGGAATTGTTGATTCGTGGATCCAAAATTATACGGGTAGGTAAAGACATTAAAAAACCTAAAGAATTCACATTAGTAAACTGGTCAGATCATGAGATATATCCTGGGCTTATAAGTCCAGGTTCTTCCTTGGGATTAGCAGAAATAAACGCCGTACGTCCTACTCGTGACGAAAGAGAAGTGGGGACTCACACCCCAGAGATAGAAGCGTGGACCGCTGTAAACCCAGACTCGGAATTAATACCTGTTGCCCGGGCAAATGGGATAACTCACTCCCTCGTTGTACCTATGGGCGGAACGGTATCTGGCATCTCGGGACTCATTGCTCTTAGCGGATGGGGCATCGAAGAAATGGCGGTTAAACAAAAAGTCGCACTTCATCTTTGGTGGCCGGGACAGGGACTTTCCACT
>Ga0163109_10002135_pt1 | contig 15542 bp, 14 predicted proteins | sample CRUFie1St13metaG_FD_108704 | JGI IMG/M metagenome (GOLD analysis project Ga0163109, IMG submission 108704) | Marine microbial communities from the Costa Rica Dome - CRUD Field 142mm St13 metaG | ecosystem: Environmental > Aquatic > Marine > Oceanic > Photic zone | place: Costa Rica: the Eastern... | reverse complement strand
TATCAACTATAGTTTCATCAATTTCTATATCGCCCGGATATTTTATTTCGTCATCTACTCCTTCTGCTTCATCATATAATGATAAATAAAATAAGAATATTTCCATTTCTACATCTGGTGGTGTGGAAATATTTTGATTAAATTTATCTTCTATTTTTTGTTTTATGTCTTCTCTTATTTTTCGAATTGCATTATTAATTTTAACTGTATAAACACCTATCAGGTCCAAAACCTGTTGATTAAGATTGAAATAATGATAAAAATGATTAAATAATGATTTCTGTATCAAAAATAAACTTTCTGTTATTTTTTTATAATAATCTATAATACTTATATAATCACGATCACCTCCTGTATAGTCTTTTTTTCCTCCAAATTGTGTAGGCGGATTAACCACGTCATCCCATACTGTATCTTTAAATTTACCTATATTAGCGGCATACCATACTCCAGAATTAGTATCGGTAGCAAACGCCCAGAATCTTCTATCTATTTCAACCAAAATCCTATTTTTTATCAACTCTTTTTTTAACTTTTTTCGTTTTAAATATGTGCGTGCTGGAAAAACGGATACATTTCCTATTTTATTTGGCAAATCATCAGTTATCAACTCTCCATGCAGATTTTCAATTAATTTTTCAGATTTTTTGCGTCTATTATACTCTTTTTCAATTTGTTTTTCTAATTCTTCCATATATTTTTTATATCTTTCAAACTCTGATTTTGCCGCTATCGGCGTTTTTAACATTTTTTCGAAATTCTCTATAATTAAATCAATATTACTGAATAATAATTTATTTTCGATTATCATATACATTGTATATATCTTCATACCCGGTGACATTGTTTGTATTAATGTTTTAATTTCGTCTATTTTATCATTAAATTGTATTTTACCATCGGTGGGTGGTGGTGGTAAATAGGTTTTAATTTTTCCTATTATAGATTCATTAAACTGTTCTATTTCTTTATTTAATTTATCTTGTGCTTCCGCTTGTTGTGCTTGTTGTTTTAGAAGTGCTGCTTCTTTGCGTTGATCTGCTGCTATTTGTGCAGCTTTTTGTGCATCTTCACCTAATAAATCTTTTCTCACTGCCACTGTAATATTTTTAAAATCTGTATTTAAATCTGATGCATAACCAGTTACATTATTGCAAAATATAACCACCGGTGTTTTATATAATAATGAAATTCCAAAGCATGGTGTATCTAATGTTACAAACCATTTTAACTTTTTTGTACTCGTGATTTCCTTTGATGGATTTTCTATGTAACAAGTTAACGCTTGCAATGCGTCGCCTAATCGTTTCATCAAATAATGAATTGGTGTTCTTTCTCGTGGCCTTTCAAAATTTCTTAAATGATATTTTGCTATTGCTGCTATTGCTGCATTTCCCCGTATCCTACTCATAGCTTGCATACATGCTTTTGTCTTTTTTATTATTTTATTAAATAATGCAAATCCTGGTGTTCCAGCATTTATTTCTGTAAACGTATGTGGTACTAAATATGGATTCGCGCGGTCTCGTTCATTCTCGACAATTGCATATGCTTCTTTTATTATTTTACCATTATTCCCCTCCGTATCCTTTAAATTTTCTGTACCATTTGTAAATACTGATATTGGTAATTTGCTTGAAAATAAAATATTGTGATTATTTGTAACCGTATATTCACAATTAGGAGTATCGCCAGTTATTTCAGGTATTATTTGACTACCTTCTTCTGCCCTGAATTTAATTTTTTTGTCATTATTAAAACTCAAATATTTACCACCTTTTGTACTTGATTTTGGTCTCATTTTTTTAGCTGGATCAAATACTGTCGCTTCATTTTCTAAAAAGTTGAATTTTTTAGATAATCCTGCTTCAATCAAATTACGTAAAAAATAATATTGTGTGTCTACTACTAGATCATAAACGTGGTTAAATTTCTTATTCCCTTCTTCTGCTTTCATTTCTTCATTAATTTCTTTTTTAATTTCATCGTTTTCTTTACCTTCAAGTGCTGCAATTAATTTTATTATTGGATTGTCTGAACCATTATGAACATAAAATTCATAGTTTTCAGCTATTACGTTTTGGATAGCTGTGTATTTTTCGTTATGATTATAAACTGCATAATCTTTGGCTTTTCCCGTTGTACCTGTATAACCACTAGGGATCCTCGTTATACCAAGATACGCTAAAAAAGCATCGTCAGTTGATGCCCAGCCAAACTTATCATCAGGGAAACACATAAAGTCGCCTTTCAATTCATTAAGTAAGTCATCACGATTTGTTTTGAAGTCATGGTGATTATCGTGTGGACCAGATAGTGCTAATGTTTTTTTTAATTCTTTTAGCTTATCATCTGATATAGTATTTGGTGGTAGGGAATATGTTTTTGCATAAATTTTATCTATATAATCTTTTGGTTGTGGTTGTACTACTGCTGCCATTTGTATATTATATCACTTTATTTTTTATAGCCATTTCTTTCTATTTTCACATCATCTAAATATTCTTCTTCTGTATCACTATCCAAATCACTAAAACATGGACACAAAGGACAGTCTGTTTCTAAACATCCACACGCATATTTCGAAAATATCATTCCCATATAGTATATAATCGTCTTATTTTTTCACAATTATTACCAATTTCCTCGTCTGTTTCTTTTTTCTTTGTAATCATCTTCGGCACCTCCATTGGCTGCCTTTGATAATTATTCTCTAATATATTTACTACTGCCATTGAAAATGCTAATCCCATATAGTTATTCACAACATTTTTTATATACTCTTATTCTTTATATTTATCATATAACTATATTATTTTAATACTTAAAGGGTGTTTCAAAAAATTTAACGTGGGTTTTTGGAGGTTTTTTTCCTGGGGGTACATTCTCTTTAATTCTTTAAGTTCCTAAAAATCTTATATGAGTTATTCCCTCAAAACACTTAAAGGCTCCGTTTTCTCGTTCAAAAATTTCTAATTCATTTTCAAACAGATTTTCATATTTTTCTGAAATTTTTTTTGTTTTCGATTCAAATTTTGAGGATGCACTTTTCGCCTTCTTTAAGTAAAATCACTAATAACACTTATTTTTAATATAAAGACCTTTATATAGGATTTCAAATAAAATACTTATTTTTTGAATACTTAAAGAAAAAATAATATAAAAAAATATCTCTATTTAGTAATAATGCTACAAAATGCTACAAAAAAGTTGCAAATTTTTTTATGCGACGTTTGCAACTACGAAACGGAGCGAAAGTACTGTTATAAAAAACACCTTTTGACACGTAAACATCGAAATGCTACAAAAAAGTTGCAAAAAGTTGCAAGTGACCCCAAAAGCATACTATCATCTTATATTGAACAACAACATCCAACATTTTTAGAGGCTCCTGGTCACAATGCTACTAAAATGCTACCAAAAAGTTGCAAAAAGTTGCAAAAAAAATCATCCAGCAATTACAAATGCGATACGTGCGGAAAATCATACAAACATAAAACAAGTCTGTACAGACACGTCAGGATTTGTACTTTGAATAATCCACCTCCTCAAACTACCCAAAATGAACAAAATCAAGATATCAGTAGCCTACTCAAAATTGTAAAAAGCAGTCAAGATCTACAAACCAAAATGATGGACGTCTTCAAAGAAATGTCTCAAACCAATATCACCAATACCATCAACAATAATCAGCAAATATCCATTAATGTATTTTTAAATGAACACTGCAAAGAAGCCATGAATTTAACCGACTTTGTAGATAACATTAAAGTAAACTCTCAAGACCTCAATGTTCTCACTGAATTAGGTCACGTACAAGGTTATGCAAGTATATTTTTAAACGCTCTTAAAAATCTACCAAGCATTGAACGACCCATCCACTGTTGCGATACAAAAAAAATGGAGTTTTACGTCAAAGATGACGACAATTGGGGCAAAGATAACGGTCAAAAAATGGAAAAAGCCATTGAAGATATCAGTGTACGCAATATTAAAAAACTAAAAGAATGGGAACAAGAAAATCCCGATTACGAAAATAACCCTCAAACCAATGAACAATGGAACAATATCATCAAAAATATCATCGGCGGCTACAATCCCACACAACAACAACAAAATAAAAAAAATATTATACGCCAAATCAGTGCAAGCATTGATATCAACGAGGCAATTAAACAACTCAAATCATAATTAGTATAACATATCATAATTATGATCTTTTTCTTTTACGTGTTCTTTTTGTTTCAATTTTTTCAAACAACATCCTAACAGCCAATAAACGTTTTGTCGTTTTATTATGCAACCATTCTATTGTTGCTACACCGTTATCTAAACTTACCAGTCTCGCCATTGCAGGTATTTTTATTAACGGTGTTTCATATACATTATATATCTCATTAACTACAAAGCGGAATCCCTTTTTTGATTTCAGTAATTCTTTATTAACATTCGGTTGAGCCAAATATAATTTTAAGTCTTTCTTCGACAATAAAGGATTATTACCACTTTTCAATATGTTCGATATATTGTTTAATGGTTGAAGATTTGATAGTACGTTTTTTCCACCCTTTTGTCTTGATAGAATATGATCAACCGCCCAAGTCTTTCCATGATCGTATTTGTATAACTTAACTCCAGCTTCGTCTATATACCAATCGGTATTTGAATACTGATTCCAAATTTCTTCCAGGGTAGAACCATAGGCTTTTTTATTTAAATAGTTTGTTCGTTGTTCTTTATTTAAATAGTTAGATCCTAGTTTTTTTGATAACACTGTCATTATGAATTAGGTAAAGTACATCAAATATACACACGTTTTTTCAATTAATCTGTAATAACTCACTTTTTTCTATCATTCCCTTTGACATTTCTGTACTTTTCACCAGGCCCTCAAGGCTGCCATCTTTCGCCATCGCCAAAATACCATTATTTATCTTTCTCTTCACACCTGCATTCAAATCCTTTTTATACGCTATTGCCACATTCGATAATGGAAAATAATAATCCGCCGGTTGTAACGCACTTAGGTTTGGATCATTTGACAATTTTTTTTGGTATTTTTGATACATGTTTGGAATCGGCGCCAGGCCACTATATTTATCACGATTTGATAAATAAAACTCCGCCAACTTACCACGTACCTCCTCCGGACCCGCCGTATACTCATCCTCTGCTTGTGCAGCCTTTGCATCCATTCCTAATACCTGATCATCACTACCTACACCACGCGTGTAAAATGCTTTCTTCTCTGTCAATACCCTATAAGGATAATTCAACTGCTGCATCTGATCCACCTGCAAATTATAATCAAAACTTAATACCTGCTTTTCCGGCTTCACCTTCACCTTCATATGCTCTCTCACTATTCCTATCACACCACTAATCACAAATAATAAAAACATCACTCCTACAAGCATATAAATGTATTTCAATATCAATACCGCCTGGTGCTTCGGTTCAGAAAATCCAGTTTTATTCATCAAAAATCCAAATATCGATGTTATCGTAAACATAAACAATGTTGTCATCAATGACTTATTCATCAACTTTTGATAGTCATACTTTATTATAAAACTATTTAATGATACTGATAACACCAAAAATATCGCGAAAAAACTTAAACATTTCATGAAAAATGCCGCCAATTTTACCGGTAATGGCTCCTTATAATGCAATATATTTGATTTTAAAAATAAAAAAGGATACGAAAAATCAACATACTTCGTATATCTTTTATTTATACTTGAATCTCCTAAGTAAACATCTATCTTTGAATCATCACTCGCCATATGCTTATAAAAATCATCTTCGCTCGCCATATCATTCTGCATCCACTCATCCGCTGGAACATACTCATATTTTATATTTTCACGCCTGGCTATCTCTTCCCAAACTTTAATCAATAATCCATCACGACGAGTATATCCCTCTGAATACATATCATCTGTCGTTATTGTTAATGGTGGAGAACTTATTACACCTACTCGTATCATATAATATACAGTAATATTAAAATGCACCAAAACCGTGTGTTTTTCCCACATATTTATCACTTAACTTTTCCACTTCATCCCCCTTTTTACGACCTCTAAAATACAATATCGTACGATCCACATCACCCTTCAATTGCGTTTCCTTATTTAATAAAAAGATAGCCGATTTCCAAGTACTATTTTCTATATTCAAATTACTATATTCCACATCTGTATTACTTAAATATGATAAATGTTCTGCATTTTTCACCAGGTCAGGTTCCCCTTTACCCATATTCGTTATCCTTGATATAAAATACCCTATCAAAATTAATGTTACTATAACATTAAACAACTTAAAGTAATACTCACCTGGCGATGTTCCATTTTTCAAAGTAAACACAGATGAAATAGTAACTAAAAACGCCTTCTTAAATGACTTGTCTTTCAATAATACAAAATGCAAGAGCGTAGACAACAAATAAAAAATCAATAAAAATAAAATCAATTTCATCAAATTATTTATTATTACCGCCAGGTGGTCCTCCATATATCCTCCAGCATTATATGTTAAATAATAAGGTACTGATTTTACTACTGTTTTTGGTACAGACAAACTATCATCAAAATATCCAACCAACACATGATAATCACCATTACCCAACTTCTCTATCGCTTCATTTACTTCCACACCAGCATCTATAAAACGATAATGAATATCCATCTCTTTCGCCACTTTCTTCCACATATCCACGGAAATACCCGAAAATCGGTCATCATTTTTCGTCACCAAAAACGGCATATCACCATTTGATAGTGCTTCACTCCAACCGTTTAAACTATTTTCTGAATGCGCATTCTTATTATTTGTAATGGAAAATGGTAAGCTACCACGATCATGTAATACACCAACTTTATATAACATTATATATATAATATTATATAAAATCTATTAAAAATTTGCGTTTTTTGCTATATCCGAACCTACATATTTCGCTACTATTATCTCATGAATCTTATTGTCTTTGTTTTCTACCAATTGCCGATTCAATTTTTCCAAAATAGGAGAATATTTTTTGATTGGAAATGCAAGCGTTTCAACACCTAAAGTCTTATCATTCATATTTAATATATTGTACTTTGGATTACCTGAATTCAAATAATATTTCATCGATGATTCCGTATCCAATACACCCACAAAATCACGCTTGTTTTGCAAATATGTATCTAATTTCACATTTCTATTTGGTCTTATTTTCTTTGGGTCTACATACACTTGTTGTGGTACAGCCTTGTGCTTCCTGGCCAATTCCAACGGAGTTGACTCAAATTCCACCACAACTTTCTTATTTTCAATATTCAACACCTTATCTTTAGCACTCGTGAAAAGCTTTGAAAACTCCATGAAAACATAAAGCAATACTCCTAGTATCACTAATGTATTAAAAATAGGCAAGAAACGACTACTTGAACTCAATTTAATACTAGATAACTTGCCCGACAATAATTTCATCATTGTTTCAGAGACCAATTTAACGATGGACAACCGACTGTCACCAGACTTCTTTATAAATACTGCATTGAACAATAACATTAAAAATGCGATTCCTGTGAGTATAAATATAAATTTCACCAGGCTGATTATGATATCATTCTCATTATTATACTTTTCCTGTACTAATTTTATATTTGATAGGAACCAAGGCTGTGTAAAATCCACGTCTTTGTAATACATTTCAGATAAAGCTATTGGGCCAATTAAAATGTCATACACACCATCCTTCAAGTCTTTTATCGCCAAATCCAAATCATTTTCAGCCTCTACGTAATAATACGCCTGGTCCATATCCTTGGCAGCACGCTCCCAAATATCTATCGCAATTCCCGAATATTTATTATTTCCTTCTTTGATTACAAATGGTGCAGCAGAACCTCTACCTGTATAAACACCTACTTTCATATTAATATACTATATGCAAATAATTTATTTACAACCAAATAATATATACTAAATATATAATGAGTGCTAAAGATTTTAACCATGTACAGATGATTTCCTTCTTGTTTTTAGGTATTGGTCTCGCATATCTTTTAGTTAGGTTTGTTTACATTAAAATGGATGAATACAACCTACGTAAACAAAAAGAATCTACTTTAGGTGGTAGCTGGAAAGTCATTCGCCCCGATTTAAATCAAGAAGAAGTAAATAAACTTATTTTAAATATTGAGGAATTCAATGAAAAATGGAGCAATTTAAACGCCGATTTCGTATCTGGTGATAAAAACGCCAGAGGCGACTTCAATAAACTCTTCAATGAACTGTATCGCAAATATTTAGAATTGGTATTGCGTGGTGAGAGCATTATCAACGATAAAAATGATGGTTTAGGACCAAAACACCTTAAAACAAAGGAACTTGAACATTATATCAAACGATTAAAAGAAAAAAAGGAATCCATCGATATCATCAAAGAAGACCTTAATATGGAAGTGCAAGAAAAACAACGTGGTGCACTTAATATATTAACTATCGCAGAAACCATATTCCTACCATTAGGGGTTTTAGTAGGGTTCTTCGGTATGAACTTTTCAAGAATGGACAAAGATGGTGCTTTCGCCACATTCGGTATCACCAAATCCGTCAAATCCGCTCACTTATTGATGTGGAGTGCCATATTAATTGTCGCCTCTTTAACAGCCATAGGATTGAAATATTTCTTTTTAAAGGGTGATGTGTCTAATTTTGATGTCATGAATAAACTGGTACCTGATAATATACCTTTACCGGGTAGAAACCTTGACCTGCCTGGCTACTCAGATAAAAATAACTTTACTTATATATAAATTTTATTAATAACACAATTTATATATTTGTTGTCTTAATTACATCTTCTTTACACGTGTTTTCTTTTTCTTTCTACGTAACTTCTTTCTACGCGTCTTCTTCTTTCCCTGTGACTTCTTTTTTCTACGCGTCTTCTTCTTTCCACGTGATTTCATCTTCTTTCTACGCGTCGTTTTCTTTTTACGTGATGACTTTTTAGGTTTTCTTCCTCCATTTTTGCCAAACTTTCCTTGTTGCGACACTGTGTGTGGCAGCGTGAACTGATACTCTTCACCAGCCTTCCAATTCTTTTTATAAGGGATAGCAATATCGATTAAACCAAAACCATCTATATTTTTACGCATATTCCATTTACATTTATTTAGAACGAAATTTTTTATATCATTTTGATTTAGTGTAAGTTTTCGCACCTGTGTCTCTCCTGGCAGCGTGAACTGATACTCTTCACCAGCCTTCCAATTCTTTTTATAAGGGATAGCAATATCGATTAAACCAAAACCATCTATATTTTTACGCACATTCCAGTAACATGTTTCTGGAACGAAAGTGTTTATATCATTTTGCTCTAATTTAAAATTAATGAGTCCTTGAGGTTGCGTCTGTACTTGTCCCACTAATATTTCCGCCGATCCTTCCATATTTATCATACTAATAATTGGCATAATGTGTTTCTCGTAAAAGTCGGCTTCTGTTAAAGAATGATTTTTTTTATCTAAACACGTTGTTAATCCTTTTACTATATTTTTTACAACTTTATTTGCATTCAAATTTTTAACTATATTAGCAATAAAAGAGCTCGCTATATCCATTTCAGACATAGACTTCATTTCTTTCTTCATTTCTTTTAGTTTTTTATCTACTTCTCTAGCTTCATTAGAACCAACATATACTATTACAAATATTAATAAAAATACCTGCAACCAAGCAAAATAATTTGCGATGAATTTATGTTTAATAACATAGTGAGGCGAAGTATGATGGTTATTACGGTTCCCCCGGAAATTTATCTTCCCCCAGAAATTTATCTTCCCCCATGGTTTAAACGGTCCGGGAATCATTGGAGCCATAACAGTATTGGATGGTTTGATACCAGTCGCCTTTCCTTTCGAATGGTTAATAGTAAAATCATCAAATGAGTCTTTATCGTGATACATAGAACCTAATGAAATTACATGTTCTCCCGAAGGTTCGTTTTTTACAAACGTACTTAGAGGGCTTATATTCAAACAATAAATTCCATTCTTATGTAATGCATGAATAGTTTCAAGTATGTTAGCACAATCAGTGATGATTTTTTGCGAGTCAAAATTTCCATCGCTGCCTCCAAAGAAATAATCCTCAAATGTTTGAAAATAAGGTAATTCTTGAAATCGCGATTCCTGTTTATTCCAAAGTCTTGGATCAGAATCAAAGGTTCTAAATGATTCCTTAGGGTCGCCAACAGATATAGGGAAAAAATATGGGTCTGGCTGCTTCTTCTTATTTTTATCGAGTATATAGTCGAATATTTTCTTTTTTTGCGTCTGAAGAAATTGATCGCTAGTTTGTATATCTAGCTCAGGAGATATTTTCTCCACGACATTTCCACTTTCATCTCTGTCTTTTATATACATATGGAAAGTTTTATAATCTTCCGTCGCCCATAATTCTTCTCTAAAAAGATAAAACTTATCCATATGTTCTTTTTTCGCCTCGTCCTCTCCCCGTTTAAAAAAAGCCTCCACTTTATCATAATGCTCTTTGTTTTTATTCTTTTCGTTTTCGGATCGTATTTTAATATTTACAATGGGATCCGCGTATTTACCTATTTCAATACCATCAGTCCAATACCAATTTCGCCCGTTATCATATGAATTACTGCCTCCGTGCCTAATTTGGCGTGTCAATGGACCAAATGGCGTTCCCTCAGCCCAGCAATAGCCATATTTTTTTGGTAATAGTAAATATTTTTTATGATCAAGAGAATTCATCTTTTCCATAATTTTTTTAAATTCCTTCTTCTCATATTTGGAATATTTTTTCTTCGAATCCTCAGCGTTCTCCGGAAACTGAACATACTCTATAAATAATACTTTTCCATTTCCAGAAGAATCCAAAATAAATTGTTTAAATTTTTGCACTTTCTCATAATTATTTTTTTCGTTATTAAATTTTTTAAACGTAAGGATATTTTTCTTTAATTTGTTTCTTCGTTCTATTTCGTCGTTGGTTTCGTCTTCCCATTTACCAATATATTTATTAAATAAATCGATGACTTCTCCTTCATTCATCTCCTTAATTCCTGTAGTATTTCTTTCTCCTGTATTTCTTCCTAGAATACCCATTTATACATTAATAGTATATTATTGTTTTCTAAAAGGTTTCCACAATTTATATATTTGTTATTGGAAAATGGTCTGACTCGTATGTTTTCAACACCTTTACTTGAAGTTCTTTAAATACATTGTTTTTATCTGCATAGCGAGATAGCTTAGTCATATAATCCAAATTAACATTACAAAGCAAATTAAAACTATTTTCCTTATTTTCAATGCAGGGATGAATATCATATGTACTACACATATCTAGATACTGACTCCTGTAGAAATTATAGTCACCCACTATAAAATTATTCACATTTAATCCCGTATTACAATATTTACTATTATCGGTGATTGCTTGGGCATATAAAGTCATAAATTCAATATTAGAATAATCATATTTACAACTTAAATGAATGTTATAAAGATAAGTGTCAAAATTTTTCAAATGCACTTTTATATACCCACTAGCACAGTTCAATAATGTCGCCATAAAATCTTTGTGAAAACGGTGTTTTTTTTCTAGTGTCATATGATACTTACTTAAAATACATACACCTACATCATTATAAAACACGCTATGTGGATAAATAGTTCGTAAAGAACGAATTAAATAATCCGCGCAATCCTGGTGAATTTCTTGTAAACAAACCACATCTTTATCGTATATTCTTATTTTATCGATGATTTTAAAAAGCGTTCGGCGTTTTGAACTACATCTACCCATGCATAAAAAACGAAACCATTCCTTAGTGAGACCGATATTCCAAGAAAGTATAGAAAACATTATATATAAAAAAGTGATTATATCTTTTTAATTTGTTGTTTTAATATTATTTGTTTTCTAAAAAGGTTTTCCATGATTTTTTCGTACCACCATCATATTCAAAAGCATATTCATTTTTAACCAACCATTCACATATATTTTCTTCCCCCACAATAGGCGTAATCAACAATCGCCCATATTTATCAAAATCGTCGCATTTTATCTTAATTACCTTTCCCAATATCTTTTCACGCAATTTATCACGTACCTCATAGCCCTTTTGTTTCTCCAACTTGCAACGCGTTCTCAATTCCGGCGTATCCACACCAGATATCCTGCAATTCCATTTATACATATGACCACCCAAAGGAAATACTACTTTTATCGTATCCCCATCATATACCGATACTACCTTGCATTCCACTTCATCCCCCTTAAATGACAACATTTCACAGGACTTTTCATTAATATCATCCCATTTTATTTTATTATTACTTTGATCGAGCAATTTACAACAGTTTCCCATTTTACTTTAACGATATACTTTATTTTTTTTATTTATATCAATTAATAATTTATAAATCTACAGAAACTAAATACAAAAATATATGAATTATAACTAATAATATAGTTAAAGTTGACTAGTAACAATATCAAAATATTTTTTATTTATATCACCACCAATGAATCTTCTACCCGTATTTTTACAAGCAAACGCTGTTGTTCCCCCACCAAGAAATGGATCCACAACTAAATCACCTTCATTTGAATGTTTTCTAATTAATTCCTCAAATAATTCAAAATTCTTCTGAGTTGGATGTCTTAATCCCTTTTTAACATGTTGAATAGGATGTTCATATATACCTTTGTCAAATTTACTATTAAACGTTGGTTTACCACCTTTAACTCCTAACAAGGCTATTTCTCTACAATTAGATAAATAATTCGTATGTTGATTTAAAGGTACCGGATTCGTTTTTATCCATTCTATAAATCGTATTTGTTTAAATCCTATTTTATCCGTCTTTGCCTTCTCCATTAATGTTTTTAATTCGCCTATTTTCCATAAATCGAACCAAATAATTAATGTCCCACCTTTTCGTAGTTTTTTATAAAATAATTTTATAAATTGATCTAATTTATCCATTGTAAAGTCTTTATCCCATTCTCCATAATCCGTTTTATAACCATATTTCTTACCAGATGTATTACCATATTTTAAATAATTTTCCTTCCATTCGTCATTAACATAACCTTTTTTTTCTTTATATTCCAACCATTCAGCCTCTGTTTTCACATTCACACCACTTTCATCAATTTTTTGCACTACTTTTTCAAACTTATTCATACCACTATCCTTTGATATTACATATGGAGGATCCGTTAATATCAAATCAACACTATTATCCTTCAATTTTTTCAATATATTTAAACCATCATCATTTATTATCACCAAATCGTTTTTTTCAAATATGAAACTATTATTTTTTTCGCTTGCCAAAGTTGTCATTATTAAAATATATTAATGATTGTTTAATATATTTCAATTAATATTCTTACAGTACTAAATTAGACTGAATCCATTTTCGTATATTAGTATGCAAGGGATGTAATAAACTACGCATACCATTCAAATAATACATTTTAAACTTCATGTTTTCTTCTACTTCCAACAATTTCAATGTATTAAAAATAATTTTAAATAACTCTTGTGAATACAAGCCTTGTATTCCCTTAAATACATCATCTAAAGACTTAACATCATCATCGTTCGTTTGAAATAAAGTATCATTATTCATACCTAATACATTCCTGTACAAACTTAAGGTTTGTGTAATCGTTGGTCTTTCACTCTGTTTATAGGTTTCTATTAAATTATCTATTCCCTTGATCGCCAATGTTAACAAATAGTCAAAATTATCCGATTTTTTCTTTGCTTTTTTATCACTTTCAATACCCTTAATTTTATACCACTTGTAATATCGTCGGATTGCATGAAACAAATAATACAAATCTTCTTGTTTATCATTTTGATACCATCGCCACATACCTTGTGTCCAGGATGGCTCTTGTATTTCTAAAATATTTTTTGAGATGCTTATTTTCGTACCAATCGGTAAAGAAGATAATACCGCCAATTGTATAACTACCTGCAATGGCTCCAAAATCATATGTGATTTTTCCTTTGTAGGTTTTTTTATCATCTCAGCACCAGCTTTTGTTAATATATCCATAATATATCAATTATATTAAGTTAATAAAAATAACATAATATAATATATTATTTACTATATATGGACAAGTTCAAAGAAAATGATTATGACTATTTACTAAAATTTGTTGTCATCGGTGACAAAAAATCCGGTAAAACTACATTTATTAACCAACTCGTATTGCAGAAATTCACACCCTTTTATTCACCTACAATAGGGATTGAATTCTCTTCATCCTATAACACCTTACACAACACTGACAAGGTAATCAAAACAACATCTTGGGACATAACGGGATCAAGAAGCTTTATTCAACATATAAACAGTTATTTTAATACTATTACGTTCGCTCTACTATTTGTAAATATTACTGATGAAAACGCCTTAAATAACCTGCAATTCTGGTACGATATTTTCAAAGAAAAAACAGAAGGTAAAGATATACCTTGTGCAATAATTGCAACTCATTATGATCTTCATCACGAAAGAAAAATAACATTGTCAGAAATAAACCGATGGGCAAAAGGCAAAACCGATATTATTTACGAAGTTGATAATACAAATACAAGCGAAATCCACGATATATTTCGACATATATTAAATTGCATTATGAATCGGCTAGACATGAATTCTGGAATGTATTGTTATAGACCCCCTAAACAAGCTAAACCATCAAACAATCAAAGTTACTACAAAACATATTGTAACATTTTATAATGATGTATCTGCATATTCACGGTTAGTTTTAAATACCAAACTCATAGACCAGTCATTTAGCATTCCCAATGGATACCCTTTATCATCAAATAACCTAATTCTAACCTTATTAATGTTTACTGGTTTTATATACACACGTTTGTATTGTCGCAAATTTTCATAAATCAACGGCGACCACTTCTTTATTTCATTACCTTCATCATATTTAATAGGAATTCTGGCAATGATATCCATCACATTCGGACCATATGCCCTGTTTTGATACTGATTTTCTTGTGCCAATTTGATCTCTTCTATCGTTTTTTTCTGTGAATTGGTCAGCTTTTGCGTTACAGATCTTGTTTGAGCTGGTCTAGAACCCTCTCTACTATACTGTGGAATAGTTGTTCGATCGCCGACATCACGGGAATATTCATTGTCTCTGAAATATTTTGATTGACGAAACACATCTTTATTTACACTCTGCATGGTCATTGATTGCGTAAAATAATTATTCGTATAATCATCTATCGACAGGTAAATATAAGTTGGCCCATACAAATGTATTGTATTTTCACCCCTCAACTCGCCATTTGCAGGAATCACGTAATCATTCTCTGTAAAACCTAACATCCTACCTAAATTGTAATCCAATTTCGCATTGTGATTATTACCCATATCTTCATCATAAAAACAAAGTGATATATCTACATCTGATGTATTTTCAATCACTATTTTATGTTGAGTAAT
>Ga0163109_10002133_pt1 | contig 15546 bp, 8 predicted proteins | sample CRUFie1St13metaG_FD_108704 | JGI IMG/M metagenome (GOLD analysis project Ga0163109, IMG submission 108704) | Marine microbial communities from the Costa Rica Dome - CRUD Field 142mm St13 metaG | ecosystem: Environmental > Aquatic > Marine > Oceanic > Photic zone | place: Costa Rica: the Eastern... | reverse complement strand
TAGATAGTAGCACTACGGATGCACATGCAAACCTTGTACCAGGAATAGTAAACCCTGAACTGTTGAACGCGTCCGCTGATGCCGTTATAGGTGCTGGTAGTGATATATTATTTTTTAATCCTATTGTATATGGCGAGATAAAATATCTGCAAAAATTTGAACTTGCTTTTGATAATTCTGTAGCTGGTCCAAGACTAAAGCCCGAAAGCAAGAGATACGTTACCGTAGGTGAAGTTTTGGGTGGTCTTGAGCCAGGCTTGTATGTGTTTGTAAGTCCCGATACAAACAGCTTTTCATCGAGTTTAAAATACTCTATGCCGTTTAGGGTGGCTGGGCCAAATGAACAAAGAACTAATCTGGTTGGCCAAGATTCTGGAATTTTTTATACTTACGGTGGTGAATATAAGTATGATCTAAGTCACTCAACGCGTCCTGGTAAAGACTATGTTGGATATTACCATATGCATGAAACTGATGAAGGTATTGTTGTGATGGAAGGTGCCATACACACTGACCAACCTCATGCAACGCTGGTACGTGCTGATTACAATGTTGCAGAAGCACAACCTCAAGTCTTTACTGGAGGAATATTCCTGCCGATGGACGCTCGTACTCGCACAGAAGTAAGCGCTACCGGAACTGCACTAGGAACAGGCGGCGCAGTGCTGACGGCAACGGGGCAAACAACTCGCGGCGCAGGATATTAGAGCAAATTTGAGAACTATTTTATTTTAATTAAAGGTAATTATTAGAGTTAGGAGTTATGTAATGGCCGAAGAGAACGACAACTTACCATCAAGAGAAGATATATGCCATGATGATTTACCGGAAAAGCCGATTAGGTTTATTCCAGATCCAGCGTTCTCGATAGGAATTCCAATATTACAAACTCCAGAACTTGAAAACTTACTCAATAGGCTTCCAAATCCTGATGTAAACAATATACCAGCAGTACCCCCTCCAGAAGCGGAAAACCCAGATCAAGAAGATGAGGATGTAGAGGTAGAACAAGAAGCAGGCGAGAGAGGACTCATCCCTGCCGCCGATCAAGAGCCACGATGCCCAGAAGGATTTATATTCGAGGATGGTCTTTGCGTTCCTGTTGCAGGTGGGAATATTGTTGTTTCAGATGAAAATAATATAGACATAAACAGTGACGGGGCGGTATCTCAACGGACACCCGGTGAAGAGGTGGCCAAACAAATATCTGCTCTAGATCGCTCTAAAAAGCTTTTTGAGTCAATACGATACATACCTGATTTTCCAAATGGTTCTAAGTACAAATTTTTTACGTCAGCTAATAAAACAATAAAGCTGTTCCTTTCTCAAAGCGAAGATATTTTTGCAAATAATGAAAAATTTATAAAAATCCAGAGGCTAAAAAGCAACTACCTTAAGGTTGCAAGTTTAGAAAGGACAATGCGTTCTATAGCTGCAGGAAGCCAGAACATATCTCTGAGTCAAATAATCGGCACAAGTGAAAACCAAGTTAGAAAACTATATCAACTTTTAAATGCTCACTACTCTTTAGATCCACTGTTAGTGTCTTTAGATTCAATAAGAAATGCAGCTCAATATTTGAGCGAAACATTACCCCTGTTACCGTCATCGCTAACTCCAGATCAGGTTTCGCTGCTTGTATTGTATCCAAAATCTTATTTAGTGGATTATTCTGATGATTATAGAGCTTTGATAGAGGCATCACCTGACAGCGAACTGAACGGCACTCTCTTGGCTTACCTGGACAATACGCAACTGGCTTCGGCTGTTGATCCGATGGTCGTAAAAGCCACCCCGTTTCTTAGAGCTACAGTTGCATTGATATATAAATTGAGTACAGAGCTATATAGAGACTTTCCAAACGTATTTACACTTGCTTCAGAAAATATCATAAATTCATTAACAAATTATCTTAAAGATGGACAAGTCCCAATTGAAGATAAGGCAAAAGCTGCAATGTCGCTACTCAACAAGTCAAATGCAGATTGGGCTTCTACGCAAAATATTCGTGGAAACCCAGCAGGCTATAATTTGATGATTCCAAAAGATTATCAGAACGTTTCATATTTTCAATATTTGTCACAAAACAATTTAGCAAACAGGGGTATACCAAATGTTGCAGGGAAAGCAGTAGACGGATACGATCCATTTAGACATTCTTTAGGTTTGCATCATGTTGTTGTCTCACCAGGTGATGAACGAATAAATACCGGACGTTCAGGTGGATCTTTAGAGTCAATTGAGGATTTGTTATTTAAAGATCAAAAAGAACTAGCAACAACAAATCATGAAAATGTTTACTATCCAGGCAAAATAGTGCTTAATCCTCAGTCTAACTGTCCTCTGACTCTTACAAAAGTACATGAACCACCAAGAGGTTCAGAAAATTTAACAGAAGAGCAGAGAGCAAACTACGAATCGGACTTTACATCTCAAACTGTATTTCATCCATATGTGCATGCTCGGTCTAACAGTCGCGACTGGAGATATGAGGCCGATCTTATGTCGAATGACATGTATGAGGTTGGAAGTAAAGAAATGCTAGCTTCATCCCTATCTAGCACTAAAGAATATTTCAAATTAAGTTACGATCCATCAAAGCATAAATTTCACGGAAAAGATATGTTTGAGGGTAACAGAACTTTAGATGCGATGAATGAAGAGCTGTCTTCTGGCTTGGTGTCGTCTCACATGGCGGAAGCAAATAACCTTCATGTTTTAGGCCACCAAGATGCTGCATTTGTTAGATCATTAGAGCCCTATTTTGGCTTAGAAGATGGTGGCGATGTATTTAGACCCAACAATGAATTTATTGGATCTAACGCACAAGAAGACATTAGAAATTATTATGCTCTTGGTTTCAGTTTTAAAAATTGGTTATATGGTTTTGGTGTACACCCATACTTTGGTTTTTATAAAAATATAAGAAGGGATGCAATCAACCCTACTACTATTGCTGGCTCTTACGGTGGAGATGATTATAGTAAATTTATGCCACTTGGAAAAAGATTCCTTCCAAGCCAAGAAAAGATTGTTTTTTCAATGCCTGGTGATCGACCAAGTCAAGAGTTTCTTGTTCCTGAGTTTAATAATTATTACACAAAAACAGGAACAGTTTATGATCCATATCCATCTACTATAGAAACAAGCACTGAAAAATACCTAGAAGTCAGAGGCAGCTTGCCATCTCCTGGAGATGTTCCAGCTGATCCATCCCAAACTACAGCAAACGATATAGAGATTCTTAAATCTCAAGATGAATCCTTAGAGATAGTAGACACTCCCTATTCAACTAATCTATTTCCTGTTATACCTTTTTATTCAAGTGGTAATCCAATTGAATATCTTGAAGGAGATAACTTTTTTGACGGGGTGCCTAGAGACGCATACTATAGTTACAATTATGGATTTGACCAAAACAGCAGAACTGCTCATAATATTAATTTTGTTGAAGGAAAGCAAAAACTTCCCTCTTGGAATAAAGGCATTATTGAAAATGCTGCGTCTATACCATGCTCTTCTATTCCGGAAAACTGGTATGATCCCCTAATAAATGGAGACGATATTAGTCATGCAAGGTTTGCTATAAAGGACATAGCTGCTACAACACTGGAGAATGTACCCTACACAGTAGGGGGCCAAATGGTTGCCACACTTGGTTCAAATTTAAGACTTATACCATCATATGCAGGAAGAAACGAAGAGCTTGGTATGCCAACAGACCAACTTGAATTCAGTGCCATATCAATTTTGGGAGATAACCAAGACATTGCCAATGTTGAAGAAGATGATGCAAACATAGAAAATTATTATCCTGCGTATATGTTGGCAAATACAAATCCCTTACTAAACTTGAGTGCTCCTCCTCCAACAGCAGGTAATAAAGCTGTATTCCAAGATTTTTATACAGAGGTTCCCCTTCTATTAAACAAAAAAGAATTAAAAGATAAATTTCAAATAAAAACTAATGACCATCTGGATATAGAAGGTGTTTACAACTATTCTAATCTAACTTATGAAAAAATCAGTAAAGATATGAGCTTGAATAGGCTACCAACCCCTTACATTAGGCACAACTCAAACATTGATTTAGAAGGACAAGAAACTCTAGCACAGCACTTAGAACCAAATGAGGCAGGAATGTTGGCTGGAACAATACCAGAAAATCTTGCAACTACTGATTTTGTATTTGTTCCTGACGATCAAAGGTTTAAGCAAACGTTTGTAGAAAGATATAAATATCCAATGTTTGTACAAATGGAATTTTCTTCAAAACAAAGGCAAACCGCAGGCTTAGTAGAATCAATGTCAAGGGTTGGATTTGTTGGGGATAGAAATAGTAGCTATTCTGAGAAATTGCTAAAAGACATATCTACTAATAACGGCCTGGCTAACATGCAGTATGAGCCGTGTATTTTGCTGTCTGAACTATCGCAAAATGGTAGAATGGCTAATGATTCTGATAATTCAATTAATAATCCGAATGTTTTAAATATAAATCTTGCAAGACAGGAACTTGGAGACAATATTGATGCGACTATCGACGAACATAGAAAACTTATCACTTCGCACGTAACAGGGCGTCTAGATGGCTTGGATGCGTCAGCGGCGAGAACGATGGACTTTGCAGAATGGATAGACACTGTTGATTCAGCTCTAGATGAAAACAATGCCGGCGATAATAATTTAAATTTAGATCTTTTAATTAAAAAGATAATAAATAAAGAGTTGCTGCTTACCAAAATAAGAACCCTTGTACAAGAAAATAAAAGAACCATGGAAGAAGTGTTTGCAGGAGTACCAGCATTTTCTGAAACAATAGCATTTAGAGTTAAAAAGTATGAAGCTGATCCCTTTTCTTTACAACAAATATCTGGAACTGAAACTAATTTTTACTTTGCAAATATTGATGAACAAGAGTTAGTTAAGTTTTTTGATTCTCAAGTAAAATATGGAAAGCTTTATCGTTATGAAATTTATAGAACTATAGTGGTAATTGGTACAAAATACGCCTACTTTGACATTAATACACAACAAGCAGTTAATGATTTTTCCGCAAAAAGCTCTCCTGCATCTCACATGTCGGAGCAACAACGTCTCATGACTGCTGTGCTTAATCCAATTTTGGCAGCAAAAATAGGTTTGATAACATTTAAAACCGCAGCACTAATAATCAACAGAAATAATGTTGGCTACATCACCGAGACAGGATTCCCACAATGGATACTTGAAAACAAATCAAGAAGACAACTACTTGAAGAAGTAGGTTCTGGCGAATTTTCAATTTTATTTAGGCAGCTCCAAAATCCTGAAGACATGAATAACCAACAGGTTGGAGTGCAAGAAATAATGGGGTTTATTAATGACGACCCATTGTTTGTTTTTCACAACGCTCATGATAATTTAAGAGGTAGTTCTGCAACTGGAGGCGAATCAACTAGAGACTTGAGGGCTATGGAAAATCCAAGCATTTATATAGGTACAATATCTAGACCAGATTTAAAAGTAATCGAAGTGTTGGATCGCTCTAGAAATATAGCAATATTAGACAAGCCCCCGGTACCTCCGCAAGTAAATATTCATCCAGTAATCAACAATAGAAGAAATATATCTATTATATTTAAAACTGGGCAAGGTGAGTTTTTTGATAACCCAATACCTTTAGAAGACGACGATGATACACAGTTTGCTATAAGCGCTTACTCTCAGGGTATTGATGGCTCTATATTTGACTCTGGTGGTCACGAAGATGAAGAAATGCCAATGTTAAATTTTAAGAGTGATGATACATGCAAGGCTTATGAAGTTTTTAGAATAGATTTTGTTCCTGAAAGTTGGAACGATTTTTATGGCTCCAAGATTGCAAAAATAACAACAGAAAACGGAACTGCTCACTTCTATGATACAATACAACCAAATAAAGAATACTATTATACTTTTAGAGCAGAGGATGTGCATGGTCACGTTTCAAATCCAACTCAAATCTACAAAGTAATAAATCATGCAATTGATGAAGGCACTAGGCTTGAAAAACAAGTCTATCGTTTTGATAAGATAAGAGATCTGCTTTTAGATAAAAAATCATTTAGGAACATTATAGAAATAAAACCATCTATTGAAAATAGAAGAGTCGATATAGAATATTTAGATAATGAACCTGCGTCGGGTGTAATAGTAGGTAACAATATTGATCACTTTGGAACAGGTACGAATCCAGATCACAAGCCGTGGAACAAAAAGTTTAAGATAAGACTTACATCTAGAACTACCGGAAGACAAATAGAGGTTAATATTGATTATCAAGTAGTGTATAATAGGGATGGTTTACCAGAGACAACAACGATTGTATCACATCTTAATGATAATGAGGGTGAAACTGTAGACCACATTAATAAAAAAGTTAGCGATATATTAAAGAAAATGAACTTTAAAGGACAACAAACTAGTTAAAATAATTTATTTGTTTTAAAAATTTTGTGCTAATTAGTATATAAGTATGTAAGGAGCGTTTTAGTTATGGCTTTTTTGGATAATTCTGGTGATATTGTTTTAGATGCGGTGCTGACGGACACAGGTCGCCATCGCATGGCAAGAGGGGACTTTCGTATTACAAAGTTTGCCCTTGGCGATGATGAGATTGACTACTCATTATACAATAAAAATCATCCTAGCGGGTCTGCTTACTACGATCTAGAAATATTAAAGACACCCGTATTAGAATCTTTTACTAATAACGCCAGCATGATGAAGTCAAAACTTTTAACTATTGGTAGAACAGACTTTCTCTACATGCCTCAATCTAAATTAATGGACGGTGGTAGCCCCACTGCAAAAGCAGCTGGCGAAATATCTTTAGAAGTAAAAGCAACTCAACTTCATGGCGGCTTTAGGTCTTATGTTGTAACAGTTGATCATGACACCGACAAGCTGGTACGATACAACAAAGCCGACGCCACCTCTCTTGTTGGCACAGGAATTATTCTAGGCCAAGGCAACGCCGCTGTTCAAAATTCTGATGCTTTTGCAGCTAACCCAAATAACATACAGGTAGAAACTGGACTTGACACAACAGATATTTCACCAAAACTAGGGTTGGCAGCAGACTTATCAGACAATCAGTTTATCGTAGAAATAGATAGTCGCCTAGGTTCTATAATAGCCTTCTCGGGTGAAGCACCGGGTACGGGGAATCCTACAACACTGCCAGTTTCTTATGTAGATGACGATGGGATTGCAAGTTATATAATTAGCGGCGCAGATTTGATACAGCCTCCAATAGATACTGATACTGAAACAGAACAAAACAATGAAGGTCCTAGTCAATCTAGAATTCGTGGACCGAGAGGCAATAGGCTTAGGTTTACAATATTGCCACACACCAATTTAAGAGATAGCAACTATTTCTTTACTAGATTGGGCGGTGAATTTGCAGGTACTGCAGCTGGTGATTTGGCGAGTCAGGCGGCAACAACTGCAGGGCAAAATGGTTTTTCTAATGCAGACAGTCAAAAATACAGATTTATAGATACCTTTGTTAGAGTCATAGGTATGACAACAGGGTATACGATTGATATACCAGTAAGATACGTTAAAAAGAAGAGTTAAATTTAGAAGGGTTATAGAATGGCAAGTTTTTTTAAGAGTTTACAAAATAGCGATATATTGACAAACAAGACGCTTCTTCATGAAGCGATTCCAATTACTGGTGCTCTAGTATCAGGTACATACAATCGAGACGGCTCGTTAAGTGCTGAATTAAATATTAAAAATTATTCCCATGGAATGTTTCAGAGTGTGTACGATTATCCGTTCCTAAGTTCTTCAGCGAATCATATATTTGATATAACTGTTGGCTACTCAACAGGCTCTGCAATGTCTGGAAATAATGCAAGCGCAACTGCAACGCCTCTTTACGGAGAAAATCAAGCAACAGCCTATGCTGTGACTCCGGTAAAAAGAACTCAACAAGAAAAGAAAATTCAAATCTACAATCAAATGGCTCAGGTTCTTATGGGTCATGACAAAGACGGTAAAATAAGAAGATTTGATCGTGACGGTGCCCTTACAGAAGTTCATGGCGGTAAGGCTGGCTTTATAGAAGGCAAAATTGATGAAGCGTATTTTATAAGCTTTTCAAGATTACTAACTAAGGATGAAATTAAAAAAGGCAGTTTTCAAATGGAACTTGGGGTTCACCCCCAATGGTCAGGCGACGGTGACTTAAGAATAAAAAATGACAGAACAATTATTCTTAAAGATACCGGAGCAGCAACAAATTTTAGAGTTAACTCTCCCGCTGGAGAATATGGTATCCTTTCTGCTTCAAGTGGCCAAGCATCTGGCTCCGTTAAGCATGGTAAAGCAACTACACTAGGCAAGACCCCTCCTGCTCAAGTAGGCTTAATATTTTATCAAGCTGGTGTTGTTGTTCTTGATGCAAGAATTTTTGCTGTACATCGCCAAGAAATTGACACAGAAAGCGATGGCGTCGATGGCGGCGATGGCGATGCTGGAACAGCAGTATCAAGCAGAATAGTTGACGTCGGCATTCCAGGTCCCGGTGGTGCAGGAAACCTGCACTACAACTTAACAGGCGGTTTATTGAATAGTGCTAGTTGCTTAATGAAGTACAACAAAGACAATCCAGACTTTGAAAATTTTCGCACTGCGTCTCCACTCTATGCGGCTCAAGATATCTATGCTGTCCTTACTGGTTCAACAATTCAGACTGCATGCGATGGCTTAAGACACAGAATTAAATCGATAAGCTTTAACAATACTACAGAACTTAATTCAACAATCTATTTCTGTAGAGCAAACCATAATGAGTTTAATTATAGTTCAAACCCAACTTACATTCAGAATTCAAAGATAGCAGTTAAAAATGTCAACACAGATATTCCAATAAGCTACATAACAACAATCGGCCTGTATTCTCCTGATAATGAATTGATGGCTGCAGCTAAGCTTTCTGAACCACTAAGAAAGGATCCAACCAACGAACTTACATTGAGAGTAAGGCTGGATTACTAAGGCGGTAAATTATGCCGTATTATGATTTTAGACCAGAAGACCTAATCTATAGTACGATAAGGACAAACCCTAAGTTTAACTTTGTTATATATAATGCAAAAGTATATATAGACAATCAGTTACATTCGAAGGGAAAGCTTGGCAGTGTATCCAAACAAGGTTCACTTTCGCTATATGAGATGAATGTCGATAGAACTATCAATACCTCTGGTGCCCCACCGGGTATGGGTTCTATATATCAGTTTGTAAGCAAGGACTCTTCACGAATAGCATTCAAGACTGTGTCTACAAGTCAGTTTGATTCCGTTAGTCAATACAATTATGGCGATATAATTAAGTTTCAATATCCCTTAACTGCATCCATAACTCGTGTTTTTTCTTCAAATGGTTTAGCAGTAAAGGGTGTTTCACATGAAGACACTGACGATCCAGTTGGTAGCTATGCCTCTGTCAACGGTATAGCAAAGAGAAAAATGTTGGCTTTGCGTACAACATTTGAAAAATATACACACCTTTCTAGACACTATGGTTTTAATTCTGCTTCTTTTCCATTTACGAACGAACAAGGAAATAATTATCTTAAAAAAGTTAATTGGGATAAAAGCCAACAAGACTTAAGTCTTATAGAAATACCCTCTATAATGTTTGGCTCTTCTATTAAGCGTGGCTCTGTAAGTTTAAAATATTACATCACAGGAACCCTGGCAGCAGAACTGCAAGATAACAATAAAAATGGAGAACTAATACAGGTGTCAGGCACCTACAATGCAAAGCAGAACGATGGAAAAGTTGCAGGTGTAGTCTTATACAACGAGGGCTTTTTAGCTTTAACTGGTTCATGGAATCTAAATTCAGATTTTCAAGATCAATACATCGCCGCTGGAACACACACTCATCCAAGCTGGAAGTATTTTGGTGTCGGTGCAAATGATAAAGTAGAAGCAGGTGTTGTTACTGGCTCAGCGTTTGAGATTTCATATGAAGGTGTTACTAACATACCAACTATTACTATGTTTGCACACGCTCAACCACAAACGATCAACAACTCTACAAATCCCACATTTGTAGCGCTGACAGAAACTAATCAAATTACCGCATCTTTTAATTCTGACCACTATAATTTTTCTGAAGCAGAAAATACAAAAATAAAACACATAACACATAGTCGTTTTCATGCACATAGTGGCTCTTTTGAGAAACAAACCTATATATCAAAAGTAGGAATATACGACAAAAACAAGAACTTGATTGCAATTGCTACGTTAGCAAATCCTGTAAGAAAAACTGAAACTAGAGATGTAACATTTAAATTAAAACTGGATTTTTAAACAATGACTCAAGAAGAGATAAATGAAGAGCACGAGCATTTGCTACTTGAGTCTAAATATTACCACAGTAAACTCAACCGTGTTGCTAAAAAGTTTTTAGATGCATCTATTAAGTTTGAAAAGGCCCTATTTGAGGAAATAGACCAACTCCACGAAGACGACAGAGAACTCATCAAGAGCATATTAAATTCAGAAAAAGCATTGTCCCAAGAGCAACAAAAAAAAGACCTTAAGAAAAAAAAAGAAAAAGATGCAACTGGCGACAAATCAAATCTAAAAAAAGCTTTTCGTGATATTGCGATGAAATCTCATCCTGATCGTTTAGTTGATGAAGAAGACGATGGAGAAAGAACAAAGAAAGAAGCCTTGTTTAAAAAAGCACAAAGCTCCATGGACAAGGGCGACATATCAGAATTAATCGAAGTAGCAAAAGAATTAAATGTAGAGCCTCCCGAACCAGATGAATACCAATTAGACCTACTAAGAAATAAAATTAAAAAAATACAGAATGAAATAAAAACGTACAAGCATTCAGTAGCGTGGGACTGGAATTCTGCAAATGATAGTAGAAAGTCTGGTATTATAGTAAAGTATATGATATACTTGGTTGAAAACCACAAGGATAGAGCTTGATACTTGGATTAGATGTATCGACCAGCATAACTGGTGCGACAGTGATGGATAAAGATGGCAAGTGCCTCTACAATGAAATGTGGGACACTAGAAACAAAAGCCATTTTCCTGATCAATATCAAAAAGCAACACTCGTCAAGCATAAGCTTTTAGACATACAAGATAGATTCTATATCGAGCAGATTTATATTGAAGAGCCATTTACATTTTTTAACTCTGGAGGTTCAAAGGCCAAGATCATGGCAACCCTTCAGAGATTCAACGGTATAGTAGCATGGTTATGTTACAACACCTTTGATATCAAACCCCAGATGATAACCCCAATGCTGGCTAGAAAAACAGTCGGTATCAAAGTAAGTCGCGGTAAAAAAGCAAAAGAAGTAAGTTTTGATTTTGTACTTGCGAATGAGCCAACTTTTGTTGTAGAATATACAAGACATGGAAATCCAAAACCTGGAACTATGGATAGGTCCGATAGTTGGGTTATAGCAAAGGCTGGTCATATACTTTGGAATCAGAAAAACTAGAAATCTTATTTGATGTTTTGGGCAGAAGCTTTACTACGGGTGAAGAGCACCTGTTTAAGTGTCCAAAATGTAATCACTATAAAAATAAATTATCAGTAAATGTTTCATTGAATGTATTCAAGTGTTGGATATGCGAGTATTCTGGAAATAACATTGAATCACTACTACGAAAATATGCATCAAGAGATGTAGTTGATACGTGGAGATCTCTTTCTGGCAAAGTAGATCTTTCTAATTTTGATTTTCTTTTCAGTAAGCCAATAGAACAAAAGCAAATACTGCAACTACCAGAAGAATTTGTGTCCTTGACTGGAGAAATTACAGAGCCTTATATGAGACATGCCATGAACTATCTAAAAAGTCGTGGAATAACCAGGGAATGCGTTTTAAGGTGGAAAATAGGCTGTTTCAGCGGAGGTAGCTACTTCCGAAGGGTTTGCATACCCTCTTTTTCTGCAGAAGGTGATTTAAACTACTTTGTGACTCGTTCTTATGGCAATGATTATATGAAATATAAGAATCCGGCTGCAAGCAAAGACATTATATTTAATGATTTATTTGTAGATTGGTCTTCACCTGTTGTTTTGGTTGAAGGTGTGTTTGATGCTTTTAGATGTGACAACTCAATACCTATACTTGGTTCTACACTAAAAGAAGATTCTGCTCTTTTTCAAAAGATAGTTAGAAAAAATTGCACCGTATATCTGGCTTTAGATCGTGACGCAAAAGCAAAACAACTTAAAATAGCAAAAAAACTATTAGAATATGGTATAACCGTTTATAACATTGACACATCGGCTTACAGTGATGTTGGTGATATGACAAAAGACCAATTTAATGTTTGCAAGAAAGAAGCGTCAATTGTGGACATGGCAGACTATTTATATCAAAACCTTAACTTCTGAGGAGACAAACATGAGCATCAATATCACTAGAGGTAAACTAAAGCAACTTATAAAAGAAGAAGTCGACAGAATGACTTCTGATGAAGATACTATCAAGGGGTCGCAGATGGCTGACGATATGATCGTTCAACTAAACGAGCTTAGTGACAAGCAAAGACACGCCTTTCTAACAAAATTCATATCCTTTTTGACAGAAAATAATACTTGATTTTTTCTTAATATTCCTTTAATATAATAATACAAAGCACTGGAGGTTCTATGCGATTTGCGCATATTGCGGATACTCATATCCGGAATTTGAAATATCATTATGAATATAGAGAAGTATTTAAACAATTATACGAATCCCTGAGAAATGAGCAGGTAGACTGTATTGTTCACTGTGGAGATATCGCCCACACAAAGACACAAATCTCTCCGGAGTTTGTTGATATGGCAAGAGAGTTTTTTGAGAGTCTTGCTTCAATAGCTCCAACTTATATCATCTTGGGTAATCATGATGGTAATTTAAAGAACAGCAATAGAGAGGATGCAATTACCCCAATTGTTAAGGCAATGAGGAATAAAAATATAATCTTGCTTAAAGATGCAGGAGAACACAAAATCAACAAAGATTTTTGTTTAAATGTGCTGTCGGTATTTGATGAAGAAAATTGGATTGCTCCAACAAACACCAGTATCACTAACATTGCACTTTATCATGGTGCAATCGATAGATCAAAGACTGACCTTAACTGGACACTGGGAGGAGACCATGATATCAGCATTTTTGATGATTTTGACTTTGCTTTTCTCGGGGATATCCACAAAACCCAGATCCTAGACAAACAAGGAAGAATTAGATATGCCGGTTCAACTGTACAGCAAAATTTTGGAGAGTCATTAGATAAAGGATATTTGTTGTGGGATATCAAAGATAAAGATGATTTTACGTGTAAGCACATAACTTTTGTGAATCCAAAACCATTTGTTACAGTTGAGCTTACCCCAAAAGGATTGATGCCTAAAAAAGCCAATCCGCCTTTAGGCGCACGCTTACGACTGGTATCTAACAGCAATATACCCCTAGATAAGGTAAGAAAAGCGATATCAATCGCAAAACATAGGTTCAAGCCAGAGTCTGTTACATATTTAAATCGTGCCGCAACAAGAAGAGTTTCGATTGAAAATGCAACAGGTGGATTAAATCAAGAAGACTTGCGAGACATTAAGGTACAAGAAAAACTTATTAGAGAGTATCTAAAAGATTACGAAGTGGAACCAGAAGTTATGAAAAAGGTTCTACAACTTAATCAGAGATATTCATCTCTGGTTGAAGATAAAGAAGAAGTAGCCCGTAATATCAATTGGGATCTCAAAAAGGTTGAGTGGGATTATCTCTTTAACTATGGCGAATCTAATCAGATTAATTTTGAAAAACTCAATGGCATTATTGGTATTTTTGGAAAGAATTTTTCAGGAAAGTCATCAATTGTAGATAGTTTTCTATACACACTATACAATTCAGCTTCTAAATCTGTAAGGAAGAATCTCAATATCATCAACCAAAACAGTGATTATGGTTCTGGAAAGGTTACAATCGGAATTGATGATAAGGAATACATTATTGAAAGATCCTCTGAGAAGTACACCAAGAAGCTGCATGGCGAAGAGACACTGGAAGCAAAAACAGAAACAGATTTTTATTCTGTAGATCTGCTTGGTGAAAAAGAAAGTTTGAATGGTCTTTCTAGACAGGACACTGATAAGAATATCAGGAGGCTTTTCGGAACAATTGAGGACTTTCTAATGACTTCTATGGCCAGTCAGCTTGATTCGCTAACTTTTATTAATGAGGGCTCTACAAAGCGAAAAGAAATACTTGCTAAGTTTTTGGACTTAGAAATGTTTGACAAGAAGTTTAAAATGGCAAAAGAAGACTCCCAAGACACCAAGGCTGTCTTAAAGAAGCTGGAAGGTGTAGATTACAAGTCTGAAATTAGTAACGTTCAATTTTCTCTTGATCAAAATGAATTAAAAACTTCAAAGAACAAAGATCGATGCTCTTTATTAAAATCTGATATTGATCAGCATGATTTCAAATTGCGAGAAGTACAATCTAATATTGATTCGGTTCCAACAGAGATTATCGATATATCCGACGTTAACAAGCAACTTGGCGCAAAGCATAAAAAACTTAAGTCTCTTAGTGAAAAGAACACTAATCTTGCAGCAGTTATAGAGCAGAACCAACATCTCTTTCAAAAGATTGAAAGTTTCTTGGAAGAGTTTGATATTCAAGACTATAGTGATAAGAAAGCTATGATTGATAACAAAAGAGAGGACCTCGCAAGAGCTATTCAACTGATGAAGAGCGAAACTGAGAAAATTGACAGAAGCAAGAAAAAGCTGTCACTTCTAGAAGAGGTGCCTTGTGGTTCAGAATATTCTCACTGTAAGTTTATAAAAGACGCTTATGCTGCAGAAAACTTACTACAAATCTCAGAAGCATCAATGAAAGATTATGCGAATAACATCAATAGCTTAGGAGAAGATATTCGGACTAGTGAACCTGAAAAGGTAGAGCGGTATATCACAAAATATAACGAACTACTAGATAAGAAGAACAAGACTGCATCTGATTTGGCATCAGACCAGGTCTCGTTAGAGAAGAACAAATCTAGTATTTTGAAGTTGACAGTTCAAATTAATGATTTGAATGAAAAAGTTGAATTATATGAGCAGAACAAGGAACTCATTGAAAATCTAGAGGGTCTTTTAGAACAGCGTAAATCTTTAAAAGAGCAGCGCTTTTCTATGCAAAAAGAATATGATGACTGCCAAGAAGATTTAACCCTTCTATATAAACAACACGGTTCTCTAGAACAACAGCTAATCACCCTAAAGGAGCAAGAAAAAACCCTAGATCAGTTGAGCGCTGAATATTCAGCTTATCACTTGATGATGACCTGTTGCCATGCGAACGGTATTTCGTATGATGTTATTAAAAAGAGGCTACCGCTTATCAATGCTGAAATTTCTAAGATTTTAACTAATATTGTTGATTTTGAAATTTTTATTGAGAACGACGAAAAGAAGATTAACATCTTTATCAAGCACCCAAAGCACGAAGCCAGACCG
>Ga0163109_10002132_pt1 | contig 15546 bp, 12 predicted proteins | sample CRUFie1St13metaG_FD_108704 | JGI IMG/M metagenome (GOLD analysis project Ga0163109, IMG submission 108704) | Marine microbial communities from the Costa Rica Dome - CRUD Field 142mm St13 metaG | ecosystem: Environmental > Aquatic > Marine > Oceanic > Photic zone | place: Costa Rica: the Eastern... | reverse complement strand
TAATTTTAAAACCTCAGGAAACGATAAGAAAGATATCAAGCAATTTGAAAAAATGGTTAAAAGCGGTAAATTAAAACAAGAAGGTAAGTACAAATCTGACGCTCAAAGAAAAGCAATATATGCAGCAAAAGCTGAAAAAGAAAAAAAATAATATGCATAAATTAGAAAAGTTAATATTAGAGTCTTACATTAGTGTTCTTCAAGAAAAAGAAAGAGGAACTATTAAACTTAAAGATTTAAGTCCTAAAATAAGACAAGCTTTAGAAGATAGATACGGTAAATCTATAGATCCTGATAGAGATTTCCTTGATAAAGAAATGGAAACTTATTATTTTACAAATAAAATAGATAAAGAAACAGGATCGGTTGGACATAAAGTTATCAACTTACCATCATTTAAAGAACTGTATTTTGGATATTCAGATATTATCGATGATATAAAAGTTTTAATGGGTAATAGGGAAGTACAGACAGATCCACAAGCTAGAGAATTATTTGAATTAATAAAAACTAATTTTAGAAAAATTCAAAGTTATTTAAGAAATAACAGACCGGATCAGTATGCTATGATGAAAGCTACTAGAGCATTAGAAGAAGCTGTTGAAGAATTAAAAACTAATTATAATGATCCTGTTTTAGTAAAAGCAAGAGCAGCTAAAATGCGTGCTGATAAGTTAAAAAAAGCAGACAGTAAGGTAGTTAACGTTAATAGAAAATCAGTTGATAATTCAAAAAAATTAGATTTCTTAAAAAAAGAAAGAGATCAATTAATGCGTGATATGGAACAAGAAGCTGAACCGGAAGGTGGACCAATAGCTGATATGTACGGTGAAAAATTAAACCGTATAGATAATGCTATAGCTAAATTATCAGGAAGACAATCATTGACATATCATCAAGCAATAGCTGAAAATGTTATTATTGAAGAAGAAGAAGCAGGACCTGAAACAGTATTAGAAGATGCAACAGATCAAATGTTAGAAAAGTTTCCAACATTAAAAGCAGCTTTAATAAAATTACAAACTGAAGACTTTAAAGAGTTTGTTGATAAAATAGATTGGATATCTCCTAGACCTACTGAATTTAGAATAAACTTAACAAACGGTCAAGATTATATTCTTAAGTGGACAGGTAAAGGTTTTGAAGCTCAAATAATGGGTAAAAGGTATTTTATAGATAAAATAAATGATTATCAACAAGCACTAGATAAGTTAGCTATACTTTATAAAGAAGGTCCTATGGGAGAACCTGAAGAACCTGTAGAGCCAGCAGATACCGACACAGGTGGAGGTTCTGGAGGAGATTTTCCAGGTGACGATGCAGCAGGAGGAGATGATGCAGCAGCAGACGATGCAGGATTAGAAGGCGGTGAAGAAGAAGGAGGAGAAGATTTGACTGACGAACCAGTAGATTTTGAAGAACCAGCTGAAGATCCAGAAGCATAAAAAATATTGACATGAAAAATAATTTTGATTTAAGAAAATTTTTGATTGAAAATAAAATAACTACGAACGCTCAGTTATTTGAAAGTAATATTAAGTTAGCAGTTAACTCTTTTGAATTTAGTTCTAAAATGGCTAATGAATTTCCTGAAGCTTTTTTAGAAAAGTATGGTATAGATACAAAAGAACAAGCAATTGAATTACTAAAAGCTTTGCGTAAAGAATACAACGACTGGGCATTTCAAGGTATTGCAAAAGCTATAAAAGATAAATTTGGTGCTGAAAAAAAAGATGCAGCTGATTTAATGATAGGAGGAAAATCTTATAGTGTTGGAGAACTTGACCCGAATGATATTGGAACTATAACTAAGATTGATAAACACCCTAACGGGTATTTTATTTCTGCAGTTGTATATGGAGACGACGATGGAGATCGGTACGAAAAAGAAGGTTACGGATATGCTATCGATTTAGATGGTAATGAAATGGAAGAAGAAGATCTTGAAAGAGACTAATGAATCTTATAGACAAAATCATATTAGAATGGTCTTATAGGACCGAGAAAGGATACCCTGATATCAACAACAAAGAAGATATACAGTTGTTTAAATCTCTGTTTGGGTATAATCCGGTAGTATCTGAATTAGTTAAGTTAGATTATGACGTACTAACACCAGAAGCAAAAAAAATAGCTGAAAAAATTATTGAAGAATTTGAAATAAGTAAGGAAGAAATAAAACCTGCTTCTAAAACTCATATAGTAATCTATACTAAAGATAGACCTTCATTACTAGCTGATTTTGAAAGATCAAATAATTACGGTCCTAATTTATTAAATAAAAAAGGAAAGTTTAAAGTTGAAGGTGTAACTATAACTTTAAAACCTAGTGGTGAAAAAGCTGGAGAATTTTTTGAATTAAAACCACAGCAATTAGGTTTAACTTTAGATGAAAAAATTAGCTTATCTACTCTACAAAAAGAATTATTAGACGGTATCAATAATAATAAGGTATTAAATGATATTCAGAAAAAAGCTTTAATTTATGCAGTTAGCGGTAAAGGTAAAATAAGCGATGAAGAAAAAGCAGAATTACCTAAAGGATTTTTTAATGAAGTAAATAAGAATTTTGGAGAACCTCATGGAGCTTTACTATACGGATTAGCAATTGGAGCTGATGCAGTTGAATTTCCAGCAGCAGGTAACTATAGATTATTAGACTACATTCTTTATAAAGGAGAAGAACGTATACAAGTTAGTGCAAAATCAGGAACTTCAGTTGGTAATACAGTTAAATACGAAGACGTATTAAAAATAGTTGATTTTTTAGATGGAGAGGTACCAAGTCAAATTAGAAAATTTACTAATATTATTTCAAGTAATTCGGTTTATGAAGGAGCTTTTAAAGCCATAGAAGCTTTTGGTAGTGAAGATTTAAAAAATCGAGTTAAAGAATATAAAAAGGTTTATACTCACTTTCCTAAATTAGGTAAAAAACCTGAAGACGAACAATCGCATAGAGACAGAATTGCAATTGAAAAAGCATTTGTTAAGGAAATGAATAATGATCCTAATTTAAATTTTAATGATATATTTAATAATTATGTAGAAGTAAAGTACGTAAAGTACTTTTTAAACAGTAATAGTTTACAAGGAGAACACAGCGTTATAGATTCAGGAAATTTTAATGTTAGTCATCTATCTAAAAATAGTCCAAACCATGACTCAGATAAATTAGGCCTGAAGGTAAGTAAAGCAAAATAAGTTATGTCACAAAACATCAAAAAAATAATCGCACAAGAATATATTAAGTGCGCTAAAGATCCGGCGTACTTCATGAGAAAGTATTGCTATATACAGCACCCTACAAGAGGTAGGATACTATTTAATTTATACCCTTTTCAAGATAAAGTATTACATTTATTTAGAGATCATCAATACCTTATCACTTTAAAATCAAGACAGCTTGGTATATCAACTTTAGCATCAGGTTATAGTTTATGGTTAATGCTTTTTCATAAAGATAAAAACGTTCTAGCACTAGCAACTACACAGGCTACAGCTCGTAACTTAGTTTCAAAAACTATGTTTATGTACGATCAGTTACCTAAATGGTTGAAACTAACAGCAGTAGAAAAAAATAAATTATCGTTAAGACTTAAAAACGGGTCTAAAATTACAGCAAAATCATCAAATGCAGATGCTGCAAGATCTGAAGCGGTATCATTACTTTTAATTGATGAAGCTGCTTTTATTGATAATATAGATGAGACATTTACTGCTGCTCAACAAACACTAGCTACAGGAGGTCAATGTATGGCTTTATCAACTCCTAACGGTATAGGAAACTGGTTTCATCAAACTTGGGAAAAAGCAGAATCAGGAGAAAATAGTTTTTTACCTATAAGGTTACCTTGGACAGTTCACCCGGAAAGAAATCAAGCTTGGAGAGATCAACAAGATTCTGACTTAGGACCTAGGATGGCTGGACAAGAATGTGACTGTGATTTCTTAGCTTCTGGTGATACTGTTTTTGAACCTGATGATATGATTTTCTACGAACAGACTTACCTTAAAGAACCTTTAGAAAAAAGAGGGGTAGACGGTAATTTATGGATATGGGAAGGGGTTGATTATTCTAAAACCTATATGGTAGTTGCAGACGTAGCAAGAGGAGATTCAGCTGACTATTCAGCATTTCATATATTTGATATAGAAAATTGTGTACAGGTAGGAGAATATAAAGGTAAATTATCCCCTAAAGACTATGGTAATGTTCTTGTAGGAATAGCATCTGAATATAATGATGCATTATTAGTTGTTGAAAATGCAAATATAGGATGGGCTACTATAGAACAAATTTTAGAACGTCAATATAATAATTTATACTATTCTTCTAAATCTCAAATGGAGACAGTAGAATCTTATATGATTAAATACGAAAGAGATAAATTAGTACCAGGCTTTACTATGTCAGTAAGAACTAGACCTCTTGTAATAGCAAAAATGATAGAGTATATTAGAGAAAAAGGAGTAACTATACAGTCTAAAAGGTTAATTGGTGAAATGAGAGTATTTGTTTGGAAAAACGGTAAACCTCAAGCACAAACTAATTACAATGACGATTTACTAATTGCCTGTGCTACTGCATTATATGTAAGAGATACTGCATTGAGACTACGACAACAGGGTATGGATCTAGCTAGAGCACAGCTATCTTCTTTTCAAAATTTAAATGCTAAGAACAAAGCTGTAATAAAATCAGTTGGAAATCAGCAAAATAATCCGTATATTATAGATAATGGACGAGGACCAGAAGATATTTCCTGGTTGTTTTAAACGTCCTATTTATAATATATATAGTAAAAACTAAACAGAACATTAATGGCTGATACTTCTTTATTTAGCAGACTGCAGAGACTGTTTTCATCAGATGTAATTATTAGAAATGTAGGCGGTGACCAGCTTAAAGTAGCTGATATTAATCGTATACAATCAACAGGAAATTTTCAAACTAACTCTTTAGTTGATAGATTCACTAGACTTCATATATATAATAATAAAAATTTATATAACCCTAATCTTAATTACCAAACTTTAAGAGTTCAGTTATACTCCGATTATGAAGCAATGGATACTGATCCAATAATAGCTTCTGCATTAGATATAATAGCAGATGAAGCTACCCTTAAAAGCGATCAAGGAGAAGTCTTATCTATCAAATCTTCAGATGAAAATATTCAACGCGTACTTTACAATTTATTTTACGATGTTCTTAACATAGAGTTTAATTTATGGTCTTGGACTAGAAATATGTGTAAGTATGGTGATTTCTTTTTAAAGTTAGAAATCGCTGAAGAGTTTGGAGTTTATAATGTACTGCCGTACACTGTATATAATATGGCTAGATTTGAAGGCATGGATAAAGATAATCCAGGTAAGGTTGAATTTGCAATCGATCCTGACGGTATTATGGCTTCTCAAGATCCTACCTACTACCCTAATAAAAGATCTCAAGCAATACATTTAGATAATTATGAAGTAGCTCATTTTAGGTTACTGTCTGATACTAATTATTTACCTTACGGTAGATCTTATGTAGAACCAGCTAGAAAAATATTTAAACAGTTAACATTAATGGAAGATGCGATGTTAATACACCGTATCATGAGAGCTCCTGAGAAGAGAACTTTCTTTGTTAATGTAGGCTCTATTCCACCTGCTGAAGTTGATCAGTTTATGCAAAAGACTATCAACACTATGAAAAAAACTCCATATGTTGATCCTAAAACAGGACAGTATAATTTGAAGTTTAACATGCAAAATATGATGGAAGATTTCTATATACCTGTTAGAGGTGGAGATGCTTCTACAAGGATAGAAACTACTAAAGGTTTAGACTATGACGGAACAAATGATATCACTTACTTACAATCTAAACTTTTCGCTGCGCTAAAAGTGCCAAAAGCATATTTTGGATATGAAGGAGAATTACAAGGTAAAGCAACATTAGCAGCAGAAGACATTAGATTCGCTAGAACAGTTGAAAGAATACAAAGAATATTAGAATCAGAACTAACTAAGATAGCTTTAGTACATTTATACACTCAAGGGTTCAAAGGAGAAAGTTTAACTAACTTTGAAATAAAATTAACTAACCCTTCAATTATATTTGAACAAGAAAAAGTTGCACTACTAAAAGAAAAAGTAGATTTAGCTAATCAAATGAAAGATTCTAAATTATTTTCTACTGATTATATTTACGATAATATATTTAATTTATCTGAAGATCAATATAATGAAATGAGAGATTTAGTCAGAGAAGATTCAAAACGTATATTTAGGTTAGGTCAATTAGAATCTGAAGGTAATGATCCTGCTAAATCAGGAAGATCTTACGGTACACCTCACGACTTAGCTTCTATGTATGGACGTAGAGCTACAGCAACTGAGAAAGGTAATAGACCCGGAGAGGTTCCAGCTGGATATAGTGAAATAGGACCTGAAGGTGGTAGACCTAGAGAAAAAATGTCTGTTTACGGTACTAATGATGATCCTTTAGGAGGTAGAGATAGATTAGGAGTAGATGGAATGCATGGAGGATTTCCTTCTGATAATGAAAATGTGATGGAAACAGATAATTCTACAGCTCAAAAAGTGTATCATCAAATCAAAAATTCTTTCGTAGATGATAAGAAGTTAATTTACGAAAAAAAATCTAACGAAACTTCTAAGTTACTTGATGAGTCTCAACTTAAAGATTTAGATAACTAGCCCATATTTATATATAGGAACCGTATATTATGAAGATAAAACATTCAAAATTTAAAAATACCGGTCTGATTTATGAATTACTCGTAAAACAGATAGCAGCAGATACATTATCAAAAAATGAATCACCAGCATTAGGTATTTTAAAAAAATATTTTGCAGGTAAAAGTACATTAGCAAAAGAATTAAAACTGTACGAGTATATTTTAAAAAATACTAATCTGGCAGAAACGAAAGCAGAAACAGTTGTATCAACAATAACTGAGCTTTCAAGAAAACTTAATCAAAAACTTCTTAAGGAACAAAAATATAAGTTAATCAAAGAAGTAAAAGACAATTATGATATCGATGAATTTTTTGGTATTCAAGTTAGAGATTATAAACCATTAGCTGCTATGTACTGTTTATTAGAAGCTCAGAATAACGATACATTAGTTAATCCGAGTTTTTTAATTAGTAATAAGTTAACTATAATTGAACATTTAACTTCTACTAAAACTGATGAGGAAAAAGTTAAAAATTCATTAATTGAAGAGTATGCTAAATATGATAAAGATTTAAGGTTACTATCTTATAAAATTTTATTAGAAAAATTTAATACTAATTATAAAGATTTGTTACCTGAACAGAAAAATATACTAAAAGAATTTATCACCTCTGTCGATTCTAATACTAGATTAAGAAATTTAGTAAACGAAGAAATAAATAAAATACATCAAGAAATTACAAAATTATCTAAAAAGGTAAAAGATGATGTAGTAAGAATAAAATTAGAGGAGGTATTGAAGAATATCAAACCTCTTAAAAAAACTGAAAAAATAACAGATAACCACTTGGTTAATCTCATGCAATATTACGATTTAGTAAATGAAATGCGTGGATTATGAAAAAGAGTAAGATAGTACAAGCGGTTAAAGAAGTATTAAAAGAGCTTAGTACAACATCAGGAGTTGGAGGATATCTTACTCCTTATGCTTTTAGTAAAGATGGCAGAAAGAATAAAGCTACAAAGCAGATGGAAAAACTTGGCTACAAAAAAGTAGAAAGAAAAAAAAGACCTTATAACACTAAAATGTTTGATTACCTAGATGAAAACAATTAAAGAAAAATATAATGCAGTATTAGAGGGTAAGTACTCTAAAGCTCAATTCGTAAGAGATGCAAAAAGGGAATTACCTACAATAATATCTCAATATAATCAATTTAACGACACTGTTCAGATCTTAAAAAGTAAAGCAATTCTATCTGAAGCAAAAAAAGAAGAGTACGTAGCTGTTACTCCTAATTATTCTTTAGATGCATTAGAAAGAGGAATAGACTTTGAATTAGAAAAAGCAGGAATAGATTCTGCAGGAACAGTATCAAAAGAAGATAGAGATAAAGCTGAGAAAACTGCAAAAACGAATTTAGAAAAAGATGCTATGCATTATTTAAATATCATAGCAGGTGAGTCTAGTAAGGTCGATAAGCATGATAAACACGTTGAATTCAAGAAAGGAAAAGAAGTAGATACTTTCAACGGTATGAAAAAAGCTGAATTAAAAGAAGAAGTAATAGATGAAGCATTAGTATCTGCTTTAGATAAAATTGGAAAAGAAATATACGGTAAATTTCTTAAAGCAGGAGCATTTAAGGTAAAAGCAGTAACTTCTAATCCTGGAAGATTACAACAGTATATGAACCCAGTTATGAAAGATCCTTCTTTAGTAGCTATTGTAGGTGATAGAACCCAATTAGATGTATACACACATTTAGATAATTTACGATTAGTTCAAGATATTATAGATGATTTCGATATCAAAGATTCTCGAGAAGAAGCTGGAGATAGAGGTGTTTATACTGCTCTTCCTGATGCAGAAAAAGTTGTTGCTGCAAACGGTATAGTACAAGTCAAATTAAGATCCGGGGATAAAGTAGTGGGTGAAGAGATGTATATTGATGATGATGAGTTTGAAGATGAGATGATAAAAGCTGAAATACCGAGAGTAAAAGCAGCACTGAAAAAAGATGATAATCCTTATGCTGATGACGATGAAATGGTTTATGACTTTGTAAAAACTCATAGACAGGATTTTCCAAGTCATTACAGTCCTAATTACGATCAAGCAGTAATAGACGAATTTGAACAATTCTTTACTGCAAATTATGAATATGGTTCAGACTTAGGTGAAAGAGTAGCTAAAACAGTAGATGATGTTATCGACCCAGCTGATTACGGAATGATAGGTCAAGGGTATTTAAAAGGCTTTAATAGACCTCATTCTTTAGATTTAGATCAATTAGAAACTTTAGGACGTAAAGTAGTAAAGTCTCTTTATAAAGGAGATTTTGAAAAAGCTAAAGCTAAGTTTGTAGATGAAGGACTTTTAGATTTTATTAGTAAAGCTAAAGCTAATATTAAAGGAAAAGCTGCTGGAGTAAAACAAGGTATATCTAACTTAAAAAAAGCAGCAACATCAGGAGATGCAACTCCTATTAATCCTAAAGCTAAAGCTGGGTTAACTAAACTAGGTTCTTTAGCTGGAGATGCTATTAATAGATTAAAAGGTATTCAAAGCAGTATGGCTAAATTATTTCCTCCTGCTGATATGAAAAAGTTTTCACCTGAAGTACAACAAGCTTTGAAAAGTTACTATGGAGTTATTATAAAAGCTATAGAAGGTAGTACCGAAATGTCTAAAGCAGCTGGTGAATTAAAAGAACAGATGAGTGATCAAGAGATGGAAGATATCAAAAACTATGGTCAAGAAGAAAAAGAAACTAAAGTATACCAATTAGGTGATATGTGGTCTAAAGATTTCGATTATGACGGAATGTTAAGAGCAGGATTAAAATTGAGAATAAGCACTCCATTAGATACAATGAAAAAAGTGTATAGTTCTTTTGAAGATGTTAATTATCATTCTGAAAATGGACACTTAGGTAATGCTATAGATTATATAGAAGATCGTGACAAACCAGGTGCATTGAAACACCTTAAACTTTTCAGAGATGCTATAAGAAAAACATTAAGTGATATTAATGAAGGTCACTGTAATACTGAAAGAAAAGACGAAACTAAAGGAGCACCTAAAGGACACTACTTTACTAAATCAGGTAACTTAGTTAAAGGAAGACTAACAAAAGACGCTAGGGAAAAAGGCGCTAGATTAAGTGATCCTAAAGATAAGCAAAGATCTAAAATACCTCCAGTAACTCAGTATAATAAACAGGAAGCTGTAGTAAATGAGTCAAGAGGGGCATTTGATATGTGTGTAAGAGCTATTCAAGATGTAGCTGAAGATGGAGATATTAGCGAAAGAGAAGCTGCAATGGAGATGATGATAGCTATTGCTGATAAGTATGATTTTGATATGGCAGGATTAGAATCTCAATTATTTTATGGAGATGATTCAATTAACGAAGGAAGAAGAGCTAAATCAAAAGGAGGTAAAGTAGTTACTGAAATGGATTACGATACTGGAGGATATGTAGAAGCTATGGGACCTATGTTTGAAAGAGCTTGTAAAATGTTAATGATGGCTTGGGAAGAGTGGAAGAACGGACCTATGACTGAACCGGGAATGATAGAGCATGCTAAAAAAGATGTAATCAATTACTTAGATAAAAAATTAGAAGAGGATATACTGCAGGAGAAAAAAGGAAAAGATCACGATGGTGACGGAGATGTAGATTCTGACGATTACATGGCTGCTAGAGATAAAGCTATTAAAAAAGCAATGGGTAAAGAAAAAGTAGTCAAAGAAAATATTAAATCTATTATTAAAAAAGTATTAGAAGAAGGGGTAGTAAATGAAGCCGCTACAAATGCATTAGCTGAATTTTCCGATACGTACGGAGGATACGAAGGAATGAAACAAGCTATTATAGCATTACAGGACGTTGTAACTGATATTGAATCTTATTATGATAAGACTAGAAATAAAATACAAAAAGTATACGACACACTGGGAGATATAAGAAATGAAGAAGGTTTAAAAGTAGGAGGATTTTTAGCCCCAGCTATTGAACAAGCTTTTAATAAAGATCTAAGACCAGCAATCAAAGGAGGATTTACAAAAGGATTAGATCAGCCTAAAGTTAAAATGATTTCGAAAAGAGATATTGATATGCATAATTCTGGGGAGAGACCTTTAGGGGAAGAAGAAAAACAAACAGTATATTCGAGACCTACGGTTAACGGTACTTTACAAGAAACTAAAAAAAATAAAAAGTAATGAAAGATAATTTTAGCATACATAAGTGGAATAAGCAAAGATACCTTAATGAAAGTAAAATTGACGAGGTAGAAATGCCTAATATACCTGATCAGGTTTTTACCAAATTTGCTACTCAAATTAAAAATCCACAAACATTTGCATCAGCAATATTAGCATTAGTAAGTAAGCTTTCTGAAAAAGAAAATGATAATTTATTAAAAAATCCTAAATTAAAAAGAGCGTTCGATTTGCTAACACAACTGTCAGGAGAAAAACAAGAAACCGGTGAAGTAGAAGAAGCTATGCTTCCCGAACCAGGTATGGAGGACTCGAGAGAAGTTGATATGATGTTAAAAAAAATGAACATGGCTGAAGGAACAGACTTATACGATAAAAACGGCATTCTAATGACTAGATACTATGGAGGAGAAGGAAAAATTATGCTTCAAGTAAACTATGGCGGTAAATATATACAAATTCCCGCAGACGAAATTAAAATTTTAAGAAGAGCTATAGATTCTATTGAAGATCATATATACGATATGACTATTTCTACTCCTGTAAGTGAAGATGAAATGTATGAACAAACTGAAGAGAAAGAATTAGAAGATATAGCAAAGCAGTTTCCATGGGCTAACGATGTAGAACAAAAAGTCATTAATAAGCTTATAAAAAATTCAAGTAAACGAAAAGTTGATGATATGGCAAGAAGTAGTAGATTTAAAGCTAAAATTCAACAAGTAGCTGCAAGAGATAAAGATAAGGTAGAATATAGAGATTAAAATAAGAAAGTAAGATGTCACAATTATTAGTAGAAGTAACCAAGTTTAAACCTATCCTTAGAGAGTCCAAGGAACGTCCTGGAGTCTTTGAAGTTGAAGGAGTTATGCAAAGAGCAGGCGCTAAAAATCAAAACGGTAGAGTTTACGAAAAAAAACTATTAATGCGTGAAGTTGCTAAATATATGGATGAATTTGTTAATAATGGTAATGCTTATGGTGAATTGGATCATCCTGAATCTGCTATAGTATCACTTAAAAATGCTTCTCATATAGTTAAAGACTTATATTGGAAAGGAGACGACTTAATGGGTAAAGTAGAATTACTTAATACTCCTTCTGGTAATATAGTAAAAGAAATAATTAAAGCAGGTCATACAATAGGTATTTCATCTAGAGGTACAGGATCTGTTCAACAAACAAACGAAGGTACTTTAGAAGTACAACCTGACTTTGAATTAGTATGTTGGGATTTCGTTTCTAATCCATCTACTCACGGTGCATTTATGAATCCTATATCGTTAAATGAAGGAAAAGGAAAAGTATCTAAATATTTAAACTTAGATAATATTATTAACGATATACTTAGAGCATAGTGAAACTATCAGAATTAATTTTTGAATCAGACGAAGATATTTTAGCTAAAGAACTCAGTAAAGAGTTTGAAGAAGAACTTGAAGATGGAAAAGTAGATGAAGCCATTATTTCGACTGCTACCGCTATTTTAGGATGGGCATTGACAAGTAATTCTATTATAGATATTTTAGGTAAATATATCGGTAAAGCATTAGAAAAATCAGGTTTAGATAAAGCTGCTAATAAAGCTAAAGCAGCACATGAATGGGCTCACAGGAATGAAGCTAAAATAGTTGGTAGGATAGATAGGTCATTGAAAAAAACAATTAAAGACGATTCAAAAAGATCAATAGTTTCTAAAGGAATATTTATAGTATTACTTCTTGGTTTAGGCATAAAAGCCGGTATATCAGGATTCAAAGCTCTCAAAGCTGCAAAAGTTAGCACAGCTACTTTAGCAACTGTAAAAGCAGCGTTGAAAGGTAGAGATGTAGCAACTGTAGGTAAAGAAATAGCTAGAGCAGCAGTATAATTTTTCAATTTTTATCTTTTTTCCGGAATAAGTATATATTTATATACGAATATGTAGTCACCTATACTACATTAAACCAATATTATTTTCTATTACGATTTTAATAATCGTAGAAATCACAAAAATTTATTATAATGGCAAACAAAGATTTATTCAAGCAAGCTATTGCTGAAGCTAAATCTATTAGAGAAGCTGCTATTACTAACGCTAAAGAAGCTTTAGAAGAGACTTTAACTCCTCATCTAAAAGATATGTTAGCTGCTAAACTTCAAGAGATGGAAGATTCCACTGTAGAAGAAGAAGTAGTAAACGAATCTGAAGAAGTTGCTGAAGGTCAAGGAAATATGGATGCTCATGACGAGAATCCACATGACCAACTGGAAGAAGCTGAAGAAGAGATGGAAGAAGCTCACTGTAATACTAAAGAAGAAGGCGTAGAAGAAGCAGAAGAAAAAATGGATGAAGCACCAGGCGATGAAGCTGATGCCGATGCGGAGGTTGATTCAGAAGAATCTGAAGACGAAGCAGAAGACGAAGAAGAAATTGAGGTAAAAGACATGGAAGTGGACGACCTTAAAGATCTTATTCGTGACATTATTGCTCAAGAAATGGGTGGTGATGAGAAAGATCTAGATAATGCTGATATGGATGCAGGAGAAGAAATGGAAGACATGGAAGCTGGTGCAGAAGAGGAAGAAATTAATCTAGACGAATTATTAGCAGAATTAGAGGAAGAGATTGCTGAAGGAGAAGAAATGGACGAGGCTCACTGTAACACTAAAGAAGAAGGTGTAGAAGAAGAAATTTCAGAAGCTCCAGATGACGCTCATAAGAAGAAAATGGAAGAAGGAGAACATGATGGTAAAAAGAAGATGGAAGAATCTTCTGAACTTAAAGAAGCTCTAGAAACTATTGAAACTTTACAAGGTCAACTGCAAGAAGTTAATCTATTAAATGCTAAGTTAATGTATGTGAATAAAGTATTTAAGTCTAACAACTTAAATGAATCACAGAAAGTTAACATTATTGCTGCTTTCGATAAAGCCGAAACGGTAAAAGAAGTAAAGTTAGTTTTTGAAACTGTTTCTGAAAATATAGTAGTTAAAAAATCAACTCCTATAAAAGAATCTAAGTTAGGTATGGCAAGTAAAGCTACTGGAACTACTGCAAGTAAGCCAGAAGTTATTACAGAAGTATCTGATGCGGTTCAAAGAATGCAAAAATTAGCTGGAATTATTTAATCAAATTATTAAAATTAAAAAAACACATTTCAATCATGGAAATTAACAACCTATTAGAAAGTGCAAACGGATATAAAGCGTTACAAGCTGACGCTGCTCGTTTGTCTGAAAAATGGTCTGCTTCTGGATTGCTTGAAGGATTAGGAGAGAAAGAATCTTCAAACATGTCTATCATGTTAGAAAATCAAGCAAAGCAAATCGTAGCAGAACAATCATCTACAGGGACAGGTGCTATTGGAAATGGTACTACTGCAAGTGAGCAGTGGGCTGGTGTAGCTTTACCTCTTGTAAGAAAGGTATTCGCACAAATTTCTGCAAAGGACTTTGTATCTGTACAACCTATGAATCTACCTTCTGGGCTAGTATTCTATCTAGATTTCAAATATGGATCTACTGATGGTGCTCAAAACAGAAACGGTGGAAACATGTACGGTAACGTAACTGAAGGTGCTAATAAAATGGCGTTAGATACTGATGCTGCTGGTGGTCTTTATGGCGCTGGTCAATTCGGTTACTCTATCAACCACGTAACTGCATCTGTAAACGTTACTTCATCAGTTGCAACATCTGCATCTTTAGGCTATAATGCTGATTTAGATCCTGCTGACTTCTTACAAGCTAAGATCAACGTAGGAGAGATACCAGGATTCGATAACAAAGGTGTAAGAGCATTCAGATTTATTTCTGCTTCACACGATGCTACTGATAATCCAGAATTAACTTATGTATCTGGAGATTACATCTATTTCGTAGTTCCAAAAGCAGGCTTAACAAGTAACGCTTTACCTGCAACTGGAAAAGTAAACTATCACTTACAACCTGCTGATAATTCAAGAGGTGACTTTGAAGATGGAAAAGATCAAGTAGCTGGTGGAACAATATCTATCCCAGAAATTAACGTTGAGTTAAAATCTGAGGCAGTTGTTGCTAAAACTAGAAAATTGAAAGCACAATGGACACCAGAGTTCGCTCAGGATCTTAATGCTTATCATTCAATTGACGCTGAAGCTGAACTAACTTCATTATTAAGTGAGTATATTTCAATGGAAATTGATTTAGAGATCTTAGATATGCTAATTCAAGATGCTAGAACTACTGAAAGATGGTCAGCTGAGAATAACAAGTTCTGGAATGGAACTGCATGGGATACATCAACTTCTGATTTCTACAATACTCAAGGACAGTGGTTCCAAACTTTAGGAACTAAAATCCAAAAAGTATCTAATAAAATTCACCAAAAAACGTTAAGAGGTGGAGCAAACTTCCTAGTATGTTCTCCTTCTGTAGCTACTATCTTAGAATCAATTCCAGGATATGCAGCTAACACTGATGGTGATTCTGCAGAATTTGCTTTCGGAGTACAGAGAGTAGGTCAATTAAATGGTAGATATAAAGTATACAAAAACCCTTATGTAACTGAAAACACAATCCTTATGGGCTTTAGAGGTGGACAGTTCTTAGAAAGTGGTGCTGTATATGCTCCATATGTACCGCTAATCATGACTCCT
>Ga0163109_10002130_pt1 | contig 15550 bp, 18 predicted proteins | sample CRUFie1St13metaG_FD_108704 | JGI IMG/M metagenome (GOLD analysis project Ga0163109, IMG submission 108704) | Marine microbial communities from the Costa Rica Dome - CRUD Field 142mm St13 metaG | ecosystem: Environmental > Aquatic > Marine > Oceanic > Photic zone | place: Costa Rica: the Eastern... | reverse complement strand
GTGCATTACCTCGTGACCAACTACAAAGTCAATCTCTTCCGGAGTTAATGTTCTGAAAAAATCTGGGTTGTAATAAAAATGTTTACCGTCAACTGCGGCTGTTGGACACCATTCTGCCTCAACCAATTTCAATCGTGTAGCAAGTGTACCAAAGAAAGGATGTTTGATAAGCATCCTAACACGACCTGCAACAATCATTTCTTTAACTTGAGCATCAGTATAATCAAATACTACAGGCTCCTCAGAAGCCTCGTCAATCTCTACATTTGAATCTTTCAAAAGGTCATCAACCAAAGAATCTAAGTCTTTTTCTTCACCCATCATTTGGTCGTGTATTTGACCTTGCATTGCTTGTTCCGAGTTCATTTTTGATATACCTTTCGCCTTCATTATGTATATATAATAACACGATTCTTGAATCTGTCAAGTTTTACAAGGGTTTTATTTGATAAGGATACTAGCATTAGTACCACCAAAACCAAAGGAATTGCATAAAACTGACTTAATTTCGTGTGATTCTGATTTAGTACGTATATTTGGACTATATCCGTCTAAAACCTCGTCTACGTTCACCGTAGGCGGTATAATGCGGTGTTTTAGAGACAATATAGATAGTGCTAATTCAACAGATCCTGCGGCGGCCATAAGATGTCCTATTTGAGATTTATTCGCAACTAATGGAACTTTTCCAAGTCCTAATCTATTAATAGCATCTAGTTCTACATAATCTCCTAATGGTGTACTTGTGGCGTGAGCATTAATTAAACCTGGGGTTTTACCCTTTAGTGTCTCTTTCATACATCTTTCAATTTGCTCACCTTCTGGATGAGGTGCGACAACCTGATATGCATCATTAGTCATAGCATATCCATCAATTTCACATAGTGTATTTGCTTTAAATGTATTACTCAATACGAATACTGCACCACCTTCACTTAATACTAATCCATCACGTTTGGTATCCCAAGGTCTTGATGCTATTTCTGGAGTGTCATTATACTTAGTTGTCAATGCTCTTAACTTACACATTTGTTTAAATGCATCTTCTGTAATACACCAATCGATTGCTCCAGCGATTACATTATCACATAGACCTGCCTCAATCATCATTGCACCCCATATGACACTATAGATACCTGTACTACAAGCACTCATTGTAATTGTACTTGGACCTTTGAAACCATATTTTATATTAATATTGTTTGCAATCATATTAGGACAAAATGTATAACTGTTATCTCTATTCTCTTTATTTGCTTGTAATGTTTCTAAGTACATTGAATATCCAGGAGATATCATAACACCTGTTCTATTAGGATCAAGGTCACTTGTATCTAAATCTGAAACCAAAGCAATAGCCCATTGCATATGTTCTGGTATTCTATCACGTTCTTGTTCTGTTATAATTGGATAATCATCTGCATTGAAATGAAATTCACCTGCAACTTTTGACCTTGTATATCTACTTGCATCAGGATCAAATTTAGTTATGGGTCCGTAACATACTTTATTATCTGTGATACCTTTCCAAGTATCATCTAATTTACCAAATGGTGTAAATGCTGACATTGAATTTATATATACGGTCATAACTTCTCCATTGTATTAAAGTCTCTATAATGTAATTCATAAACATCTTGATACCTATTGTATAGCATTAGGTCTTTATGAATTAAAGTATACTTATTTTCTTTAGGAAACATTATCCTAGCAACTCTTGAAAACTTATATTCTAAACCACTTGGATCAGGTACAGTATTTAATATTGTATTAACAGCCGTAACAATTTTAGTTGCACCTCTTTCAATACACCAATCTACTGCATAAGGTTGAATTGCTCTATGATGAAATTCATTTAATAGTCTGTGGTCTTTAGTTCCACTAGCAGTACCTCTCCAAGGTTTTAAAGTATAAACTCTATATGCAATCATATAACATTTAGGAGATACGTGAGGTAGATAATGAGCCGCACTCATTGATATCATTTTATCTTTATGTTTGATTACCCACCAAGCCTCTTCATCACCCCATTTTCCAAACTTAATTTTAGAAAGTGAAGAATTATTATCCGCACCTTCATTGCCACATTCCTCTAAGAATGTTTTAAATTCATCTAAGTTTTCTGTAGTTACTTTATGAACCGAGAATTTAAGTTTATCTCGCCCTGTGAATTCGCCAAGTATCATCTATACACGTTTCAAAATTGCCCAAATTAAAAATCCTGCTGGATCAAACTCCCACCATTTATGTCCGAAATAATACTTACCTGGTTTTGCGTGATGATTATTGTGCCACGCCTCTCCTCCACTTAACCAAGCAAAGATTGGATTGTTGTTAGATTGGTCTTTAGTTTCAAACCAACGATAACCTAAAAATTTATAATGTGATAATACGCCATCTAAAATATGTCCTGCTATTGTGGCGTTCCAGAACCCACAGAAACATACGAATAGACCAAAGAATAATGGACCACCAATTAGTAATGCACCTAAATAGATTACTGCTTGGTACTTCCAATAATGTCTGTGAAAGAATACAATACTAGGCTCTTTAAATAAATCACGACCTGAACTTGTATATCCGCTAGACTTTGCAAATCTTCCTGTTGCTCCTCTAAACCAACCTATTACGTGAGGTGAATGAGGATCGTGTTCTGTATCTGAATGTTTGTGATGATATCTATGAAATAAAACTGTAACTAATGGTGAACCTGGTGATCCGTGACAAAACATTGCCATCATTAACCACTTGACCCATTCACTTGGCTTCCAACTATGATGTGATGCCCATCTGTGAAATCCTGCATTTGCACCTATGCACATTACAAGATATGCCCATACGAATGCCCAACCTAGCATAGACCAAGCACCTATATACATTGCATAAGGTACGGCTATTGCAGTTACAATGGCATTAAATATCCATTGCGTGTGCATTTTTCTTTCGTAATCAAACGATATTCCTAGAAACTTTCGCAAGTACTTCCTCCAAAACTTGTTTATGGTCTTTACCATCAAATAAGAATTTTCTATGCCAATCATAGGCGTGAGGTGCGTACTTGGCATTCTCTTTACTTGATGTATGGATATAGTTAAACATTGTGTTTGCCTTCTCCATTAATTCTCTCTTTGTATTTAGTTCGATTTTATCATCGAATTTATTCATATATACGGCTAACATAGCCCACATAAAGTCTGGATAGACACCGTTACCTATATAGTTTACAGGTCTTCTGTAATGTTTCCAACACGCCTCTTTATGATTATGGTCAATACCGTATTGTTTTTGTTTCTTCCAGAAAGGTGTATCCTCTCTATCTGTTAATGTAAAGTGATAAGCAATAAAGTCTGCAATACCATCTTCTAGTTTACACATATTTCTATTGTAAGCATTAATTGATGATGGACCAATTACTTCACCTGACTCTTTAGCACGATTAATAATTCTATTTGTTAATTGAATACAAGCCTGTGCAACATATAATGAATTTGCTTCCATTGGTTCTACGAATGCACCTGCCATTCCGATACCAACAACATTTTTATTCCAAGGAGTTTGCATACGACCTGACTCCCAAGTTATATGTCTTGGTTCTTTTATAAATTCATATCCATCCCAATATTTGATAAACTTTTCTTTCGCATCTTCTGGAGAGATTTCAGTTCTATCAAAAATATATCCTGAACCCATACGATTGAATAATGAAATAATAAATGTCCAACCTTCATCACAAGCATAACTTTGTGTATAAGGTCTAAACTCTTTATATACATCGTTGTATTTTACTGGACCCACGATTGCATCACGTGTAAAGATATGGTCATAATTATGCCAACCATTATCCATAGTACCTGTTAAGATTCTATTAAAGCCTGTACAATCACAGAATAAATCTGCCTCGTGTTCAGAACCATCTTCTAAAACTAACTTTTGAATATAACCTTCTGCATCTTTGGATATATGTTGTACGTGACCTTTAACGTGTTTAACTCCGTGAGGTATAGCAACTCTATCTCTAACTACTTCTGGAAATCTTTCTGCATCTACGTGATATGTTTTTGCCTGCCAAGAACCAACTAGAATATTATCATCCATATCAAATGGTGCTTTATTCATATCCATTAAGAATGTTGCCTCTTGCATATCCTCTGACATTTCCCACCAGTTTTTTCTCTTATCTCTAAGCAACTGTAACCAATAGTCATTCCATTTATCATCAATACCAGGTTTACCTTTTGAGTTATGGAAAAAGTCTTCTGTATCTAATTGATGATAGAAACTAGTTGTTAAATGTTTTTCAGGTAATGTAAATGAAAACGAGAAATATTGTTCATCGTATTTGGAGCACCACCAATGATTAGTAACGTGGTCACGTTTGCCTGGTATATTCCAACCAACAAACTTATTACCTAATTTATAAATCGAATTTGTGTGGTGCATCCAATCACGTTCTTCGATCCCCATTTCTTTAAAGAAGTCTCCTAGTTGTGGAATAGTACTTTCACCCACACCTAGAATACCTATCTTATCACTTTCGATAAGTGTAATATCAATCTCTGGATTCTTGTATTTTAAATACCCGGCAGTAAACCAACCTGCGGCTCCGCCTCCTAGTATAACAATTTTATTTACTTTACTTTTCATAGTTGTATCCATTCAATTCTGCCGACATAATGAGCATCTAATGTATCTCTATAATCCATTGCATCCCATTCATTATCAAACACCTGTGATACAACTTTATCTCTAAAATATCCAATTACTTTTATCATTCCGTCTCCACAAACTTTTCTCTAACTAGTTGCCTCTGAACTTTACCCATTTTGTTTCTAGGTAAAGATTCTTTAGTAACTATAATTTCTTTTGGTAACTCATACTGAAACAATTTATCTTTAATAAAGTTCAATAAATCAATACTATTTATCTCTGAATCCGATACACAAACTGCGACAATCTCTTTCTCTCCAAGGTCTCTGTCTCTATATGTAACACAAACTTCATCAATATTAGGGTGTACTAATAAAGCATTTTCTATACCTACAGGAGATACGTTAAAACTATTTACTTTTATTAAATCATTCTGCCTTGATTTGTAAAATAATAGATTATGTTTACGTTCAAATACATCACCTGTACACCAGTATCCTTCGCTATCTATAGGTGCATCATAGTTTATATAACCTTTCATAAGAGGTATACCTCTTAACCAAAGTACATTAAATCTATCTAATTTATATTCATAATTTTTAGTTACGTGTAATTGTAAAGGATGTTCATCATTTGGTTTAATTAAATTCGTAAAAGGTGGGACGTGTGTTTCTGTACAACCATAAAGGTTTCTTACCCGAGGAACACCCATATCAAATAATGTATTCAACATCTCCTCAGGTATAACTGTACTACCAACACATAATGTCTTCCAATGAGACATATCGTGTTCACTCCAGCCTCTAGTTTTTGATAAAGCAATCATCATAGCAGGAACGATAAGACCTATAGTTGGTTTCCAATTCTTTAGTAACTCAGTAAACTTTCTTGGATTAAACATTTCCATTACAACTGTAGAACCTTTCATTAAACCTGGCAGAGGAAATAGATATAAGCCTGCAATAGTTGATGGTGGGAGTTGTGCTAACACTACATCGTTTTCCTTCATCTCCAAAATTTCCATACTTTGGACACACGCAGTTACACACGCCAACCTATTGTGAGCCACTGCTTTGGGTTCACCAGTTGTACCACTAGTGAATATAACAGTGAATAGGTCGTTAATACTCCTCGTATAAACTAAACCCTTATTGTGAGGTTTGAGGTTTGTAGCATCCTCTTCGCTGAGAATGACATGGTTGGGTTTACTTGCTGACTTGATACCTTCGATTACTTTATCTGGTAGATTTGGAAACGTTGGCATAAATGTAATACCTAAGGCATCACACGCCAATACCATTCTTACATAATGATATTCTTTATCACTGGCAAATAAAACTTTATCGCCTGGACTCATAGCAGTTGACAGTATTGCTATTAACTTTTCAATACTTTCAACCAGTTCCTTATATGTATACTGTTTATCGTGACATACAAGGGCGAGTTTATCGCCATTAGTTTTAGCCCGTGCTTTTATTGTTTCCCAAATCATTCCTTATTATAACAAAAAAAGGGAGAGAAGTCAATACCTCTCTCCCTGCTTTAACGCAGTAAGTGTCTGCTCTTATGCGTTATGAGCCTCGATAATTAGTTTACCATACTGCTTGAAGAAGTCCTCGATGCAAGGAACTTTTCTAGGCTCTAGTGGAAGTTTGTAAACTTTCAATGCAGTTCTACCACCTAGAACAATCATTTCAGTTTCAAAGTTGTCCATCATAAACTTGAAAAAGTTATTAGCCATTTTGTACAACTCGTCCATTTTGCCTTTGTTCTTATCAGCAAACTCCTTCAGTTCATAACAAAGTGAAGTTGTAAGTGAGAACATTGCAGAAATTTCCTTACCTTCTCTTGAAAGAGTTTTAACTTTACCTGACAAGATATCAGTAGGATTTGGAAGTTTCCCAGAAATAGCCCTGTGAGCCATAAACTTTGTTGCGATACCATCACCAACAGTACCAGCAATCAAATCGTGCAACTTGCTATCCTCGATAGTCTCACCTTCTACTGGAAGAAGTTGACTAGTAAAAGTCCAAGACCTTGGAGTAGCAAAAGCCCTTGATGCAGTTCTAGGGTCAAAGTTAAACAAGTCCATCTTGTTTGATGTTAAGTAACCAACAACATCAGAATGGATTTTGTTAGTGATTGCCCATACCTGCCAATCGTTAAAATCAACACCCATTTCTAAGTGTACGAACCTGTTAGCAAGTGGAGAAGGCATTCTATAAGCAACACCTCTATCGCTCTCCCTGTTACCAGCCGCCACGATAAGAACGTTATCAGGAAGTTTATAACTACCTAAACGTCTATTAAGAATAAGTTGATAAGCCGCCGCCTGAACAGATTGCGGTGCTTGGTTCATTTCGTCCAAAAACAATACAATGTTTTCAAACTGGTCAGCCAACTCTTGAGTAGGCAAATCAGCAGGCGGAGCCCACATCATTTGACCTGTTTTATCATTGTAATAAGGGATACCCCTTAAGTCAGTTGGCTCCATAAGAGCAAGTCTCAGGTCAATCATATAACCTGAACGTTCCTGAGTGATTGTTTCAACAATCTCAGATTTACCGACACCCGGAGGGCCCCACAAAAAGATTGGTCGCTTTCTATTAAAAGCATAATTTACTTCATCTTTGATATCGCTAGGCTTAACGATCCTAACATCCATATCATTCATTGAAACTTGAGCAGACATATTTTCAGTTCCTTTCTTTGTCATTATGTATACACTATAACACGATTCTCGAATCTGTCAAGTTTTGGAACTATAAAAAAATGCTTATTTTAGTTGATTTTTGAGATTTTATCTTTGGCCTCTACCCAATCTTCTAAACCTATGAGTGAAATTTGAGCGGCCACTGATTCTTCATACAACTTGAGGTATGCTCTTGATGAATAATATGGACTATTTAAGTATCTATCAAGAATCAGTACCATTTTCCCTGACTTTTCTAGTTTCATACCAGCATCAGTTTTGATAGGGATTCGATACTCTTTAAAATGTTTCGCTAGGATATTTGATCCAAATGATGTTAATCTAAAGTTTTCTTTATCACTTGAGGAACTAATAAAGATATCATTAATCCGAAACTCTTTACGTCCGGCTTTACGCCCTTTAGTATTTGCGTTAAGATACTTTATGACCTCTGACTTTAGCACTATTCCAACTCAAGTTTTTCGCCTTTTGTTAGAACGTATACTTCAAAATCATCACATTTGAATAATGTATTCAATCTTTGTGCTAGATTTATTGCGTGTCCTGGATTTGAAAAAGAAACTTTCTTATATTTTGGACCTGGAAAGTTAACCAAAGAATTAAGACTACGTAAGTTGATAGCAATACCCTTATGAAAGACCGCATAAACAGCCTCTGCTTTAAGTACTTGCTCACTTCTATACGTCTTATTATCCGTATGCTCTAATAATATAGTTGGTTTTGGTCTCGCCATAATATTTTTATTCTCTTTTGTTATATACTATTTATCATATTTTTGGTTATATTCGAACATTACCTTTGTTTCATTTTGTTTACAAACTCTCTTAGTTCTTTTTCGTCTTTTTCATTGAGTTCAAAACTGAATTCTAGTTCTTCATATCCAGTAAATTCATCGCCTCTTTTGACTTTTAGAGTAATTGTATCTCCTGGTAATGAATGAATAGCAACATATAATAAGTCTAAAGGACCTCTTGTTGGTTCACCGTTTATCTCTAATAAGATATCTCCTGAACGTAGACCTTCTTTGTAAGCCTGTCCTTCTTCATTTCCTTCCATATCTACATACATCATATTTCTATCTTTACGGTCTAATTCTAACATACCGTTATCTTTCATTTCATCGTATGAAAATATTTTAAACTTATATGGTACTTCTACATATGGAACCCATTTAACTGTTTCGCCTGTTTCTTTATATTTGTCCATAATATATTTACAAGTTCTTTTTGCAATATCGGCCATAACTGCTAGACCTACACCATCCCAACCAGGAACTTGTCTACCAGGTGATAATATACTTACTACAACACCTGCTACTTTTCCATCGTGAGTAACAACTGGTCCACCAGAGTTACCTTGATTGACAACTGCATCTATTTGTAAATGTAATGTATATATACCTGTACCAAATCTATTTGTATAGTTAATATGTCCTGTTGATGCAGTAAAAGGTAATGACATTCCGTGACCTATAACCACAACAGGATCACCTTCTGTGAGTTCAATTCTTGAGTCTTCTACAAATTCTAAAGGTTTCCAGTCTTCATTGTCTTTCTTTTTTATTCTTACTAAGGCGATATCTGCAACTGGATCTGCACCTATAATTTCTGCTTCATAATCCCACCAATCTGTAGCAGTATTAACTTTTAAATCTATATTGAGTGGTAACAGTAAAGCACGTTCTATAACGTGAAAGTTAGTCATTATATAACCATACTCATCATCTACCATAACAAAGAAACCTGTACCGGTTCCGCCTAAGTTTTTGACGTACCCTGTTTCTTTAGGTATCATATTTATTTGGACAACACTTCTAAATGATTCATTTATTATGTGTTTTATATCTCTTTCAGTATCAAAGCCTTTGCCATTAAATATAACACCGTTGGTATCATACAAGAATTCACCTGCGGTTTCATTTACATCATTCCACACCCAGGCTATACCTTGATGTACTTTTACTTGAATTTCTCTTATGTAAGAATTAACAATAACTGATAGAACCAGGGTAAGTGCAATCAATCCTACTGTTGGTAGTGCCTTCTTTATTCGTTTTTTAATGCGATCCATTTGGATCCTCCTAATCTTTAAACTGGCCTCCGTCTAGAATATTATCCCCCTTGTTTCCTTCTTTTAGTTCTAATAATAACCTTGCTATTTCATTCTCAATTTCGTTTGCATCTGCTATTGTCAAACGAATACTTGTCTCGCCACGTAAATTTGCTCTGTTAATTATGGCAATGAAGTCTTTTAATTTTTTATACATTCGTTTTACTTGCTTTGAGAACTTCGGCTTCTAACTCGGTTTTTGTCTTAAACGGTCCGACGAATTCGTAGTTGTGTAATGTTTCTAGTTTAACACAATATGTGTTCCTCCATACGCCATTAAAATGTAATCCATAATAACCTGCGGCGTACAAGGTTTTACTAGTTTCAGTTTTTGTATATGTTGGAATGTCTCTTTCTTTAACTGGAGTCATAGCAACATTACAAGGTTTGTGCTTACACGGATAACCATTTACTTCGTCTAATGCTTTACCGTACTCGACACTTTCAATTTTATTGACAAGTTTTGGTTCTAGAATTGATGAACCATATTTTGTAGTAAGAGCATCAGTGTCAAGTATATCTATACCCTCGTTTCTGATGATGACTTCAAAGTTAGAGTCATCTTTCTTTCTGATAGTACCCAGTTTTACACCGGCATCTTCCAGTATCCAAAACTTGTCTTTTATAATCTCTGTTGTATACATAATCACCTTAGAAATTATCAGTACACAATGTGTACTGATTATATTTATCCTTTTTGTTCGTAGTTAATTCCATTATTCCATTAAACTCTGCGACATTTTTTGACTCTTAGGACCGTCAATAATTTGTCGTTCAAATTCTCTTAAACGTTTATAGACACTCATAAGTTCAATAATAGTCGGCCAAGCCTTTAATAGATATTGCATTGAACCTTCTACTCTACCAAATGCTCTAATTATTTGTTGCATAACACCTAATGTCACAACTCCTGCAACAATGGCTGGTGCTAGAAATACATAAGCACTTAAAACATTTGCTTGTAGATATGCAATACGCCCAATGTTGAAATACAAATAACGCAAATATGATTTGAAATGAATACCTCTAACACCATCAAACAATTCTTCTATTGTCTTTGGTCTTACTGTATTATCATCTTCTGCGATAACAAGTATTTTTCTATAAGCGGCCTCTTTCTTCTGTAAGTCATATTCAACTCCTACTAGTCTGAGTAACCAACCTAATAAGATTAAGAATGCAGTACCACCTACAGACCAAAGTATTGCACCTGTTACCAATCCATATTGCCAATCACCAAAGAAGAAGATTGGAATACCAATTGATAGTCCTAATAGAATAGGAACAAATTGCACAAGTACCATAATTGATTCAATAAAACTTGTACCAAGTCCTTCCATAATTCTACTAAATTTAATTGTATCTTCTTGTACACGTTGAGCCGCACCTTCAATAGTACGTGCTTGGTCGTATACAGAATGATACCATTCTACCATTGCAGTTCGCCATCTAAATAAAAAGTGTGCAGTAAAAAAACTAACTGCAACTGCAATAGCAACATATATACCTGCTAGATATATAAAACTAAACAGACTTGCCCAATACTCTCCTATAGTAATAGCATTAGGTTCTGCTAGGGCTTTTTGAATCATATCATAGAATTGACCAAACCATTCGTTGATTTTAACATCAATTTCTACTTGTATCCATAGTGAACTTAGTATCAATGCTGATCCTAACCAAGCCCACAATGCCCATTTTTTTGTTGTAAAAAATCTAAACATCTTAATTCCTTTAATCTATCTTTACCTTTATATTATTGTTCTTATAATAATTTAAGATAAAATCTTTACATTCCTCTTGAGTAGCACTAAACTTAATACCCAAGTCGGTTAATTGCGACTTATTCTTGTCTTGCCATTCTTGTACTAGTTCTGACCTTATGTTAAAACCAGTAACTTTTTTAACAACATTAAACGGTTCTTCATCAAAACCAAATATCCAATCTGTTGCATTGATGAAGTTTTCAAATCTATTCAATCTCCATTTTGTTTTTTTATTAATGTCATTATAAATTCTAAATTCTTTTACTTTAAAATCTGATTGTTCTTCCATAAATGAATCAACTAAGTTTTTAAAAGAACTATCAAAATCTTCATTTTTATAAAACTTATCCTTATTCTTTAATGCTTGTTCCAACTGCCATTGATAATATATACCTGTACCTGAATCATATCTTTTCTTAAACCATTCAAACATATGTTCACCCAATCTTTCTTGTGTTCTGTATTTGTCAAAACTTATCAAAGAATTGAGATGTCTTCTTAAAAACATTCTAACTGCAATTAATTGACTTTGGTTAGCAGGATACATCCATAAACTTTTCATTCCTTTTAACTGTTCGTAGTCTCTTTTATTATAATGTGTTCTTATGATTAATGGGTGTGTGCATCTATGCATTCTAGCAATATTAATTTTTTCTACTTGTGTAGGAAAACTTTTAACACGTTCTGGGTTACCATTAAGATTGTTTAAATGTCTTTTAATTTCAAATCTATAATAATCCCATAATTTAATATTCATTCCCATAGTTCTTATATCGTGAGTATCTATGTTATAATGTCCTTTTAGAAGAAAAGGTTCTGCATAATCGTGTATGTGCGGAGTAGCATATTGATTATTAATACTATCCATTATTTCATAATTCTTGCCTTCAGGTGTATCTTTAATCATACTTGAGGCTTTTGCACCTGCTTTATTGGCAATTAATTCTGTGAGATATTCACCACCACTACCACCAGAATAATCTACGTGATATAGATTACTCCAATCATACCCATTTAAATTTATGCTGAATATATTATTAGTCATAGTATTTTAAAAAATATTTCATAGTGTCCATAGTTGAATGAGGATTATCGTGTGTTTTTGGATCAAATCCTATATTAATTAACTCATTGCTATTTTCTTCTTGCCAGTCTTTTATGTATTTTTCTTCGATATGTACACCTGTATACTTGTATATCTGTCTTAATGGTCTAGTTGCAGTACCAAATACCCATTCGGTTGCACTTATAATATTATCTATAGGTATAACATAATCATCAGACTCAGAATTGATTACGTCTTTTGCTCTAATATCACTATTATCATTGAATGCTTGTATTACAAAACTTTGGTATGATAAATCTACTGGTATGTCAGAATAAAATCTTTCTTGTTGATGTAATAATCTTTCTTGTTGCCACTGATACTTTACTCCACCATAATCTTTATAGTAGTTTTCAGCATAGTCCATATACTTATCGCCTAAAACTTCTCTTAGTCCCCAGGCTTTTACATCCATTTCAACTAACCATCGTCTTAGAAACATTCTAGCAACAATATAATTTCCTGCCTTGATAGGATATATTCTAATTGATTTTGCATTCTTTAATCTTTGATATTCTCTTTTTTTATTATGTGTTCTTAAAACGACATTATCTTTTACTATATGACCTGCGGCTATTTTTGTATAATCAGTTTTATCTACGTGAATAGTTTCATTTGAAAGAGGATCTATCTTGTCTCTAAATTTATCTATAAGTTTTAAATTGATAACCATATCAACTAACGTATGTCTGTCTAATGGTATTCTAGATTTGTATGTGTATGGTTTTAGATAGTTCTGAAACAAAGGTGTACAATATGTACTATAAAAACTATCGTCATATATGTATTTGTGATTAGGATTGTTTAAATCTACTCTTTTACAATGTGAGCATTCACCTTTTATTGCAAGTATTTCTGCAAGTTTTTCTCCGCCTGATCCTGGGCTATAGTCAACGTGATATAGATTACTCCAATCAGTTCCATTTAATGTGATTTGAGTATAGTCCACGTGTGCTTCCAATCATTTACTGAGAAAACTTTTCCGTCTTGTCTTTTCTTTACGGCTTCTGCGATATCATAATCATTACCACCTGGTTCTGTTTTATCACCAAAGAAAATAATGATATCATCTATTTGAAAGTTTTCTAATATTTGTTGTTTGCCTTTACCCACAGGCATTATGTCTAGTCCAGTTTCTCCTGCAACTTGGGCAACTATATCATATTCTTTAGAAAAGTTTATATTAAATTCTTTTGCTATATCAATTCTATCACTGTTTGCTAAATCATATTCAACATATTGTTTACGTTGCTTTGTGTCTGCGTTTCTACCAACAATACTATAATTTAATAAACCAGGTCTTTCATCAAAGTGTTTACCTGTTTTTGGTTCAAATGGACTATGGATAAGTTTTGTTTCTAAGAAATGCCATGGTAACTGAGGTAATTTCCAATCATTATTATAAATGTTTTTACCTTTTTCCCATACTGAATTGCCACTGCAATTATAAACTCTTTCTACTTTATTGAATAATTCTTCACCTATTTGTTCAATAGTTTTTGGTGCATCACTTCCTGTTGCAAGATATACTTTCTCTTTAGAAACGAAATCAAGAAACCATTCTAAAAATTCTTTATCAATAAGACCTCTACTTGGTGTAAGTGTACCGTCTACATCAAATATGTAACACTTTTTCATTTCTCTAAATGCATCTATATCATCTTGACTAATCATCACTTGCTACATCCTCTACTTTTTGTAGCAAATACCAATCATAAGTTTCGTTAAATGTTTCAGTTTTACCAGGTTGTTTCATATTAGATAGAAATATTTCATCGTGTTGGACAAGTCTAAAGCCTGCTCTAGAAAACAAACTCTTATACATTTCTGAACCCATAATACTATAATGATTAGGAAACTTTTCTAATATACGTTCTGAGTTTTTTAATCTATCTATATGAGGTTGAGGCATTTCTACATAAAGAAGTCCACCATTTTTAAGTATGATATTTAATTTCCATATAGTGTAAAAAGGAAAAGGAGAATGTTCTAATGCGTGTCGCATCCAAACTGCATTGAATTCATTTTTGAATTCCATAAAATTAAAATCGATTTGATGTACTTTAAAGCCTCGTTTTGTTACATCTTTTATATCTTCATCATTAAGAGTTAGACCTTCAACGTTTTCAAATCCACGTTCTTTCATTTTTTCTAAGGCATAACCACTACCACAACCCACGTCAAGTATACGTGAATTTTTATCTCTTAATATGTCTAAAAAGCCAGGGAGCATCTTATCAACAACTTGCATTGTTAATAGACTATCAGGTTCGTGATAGATATCGGATACTATTTTGTTATAGAATTTTTCGAAATCTTTCCAACTTCTCATTCAACCTTCTTCCAGTCAAAACTATTTGTTTCGTTTGTACTTTGACCAATGTACTCTTCGCCAGTTTCTAAATCTTTTAGTCTCCATTTTTCAGGACATCTTGTTCTTACTTTTAAAACAATATCATAATCAAAAGCAGGAACTTCCGAACCATCTAATAGTTGTCTTTTTTTGTTTGTCATTTAACTTGCTTCCTGAGGATATGCTTTGTTTAATATAGAAGCCATTTCATCTGGTGCTTTAGATAAATTTTGTAAGTCCCATTCACCACACCATTTTAGAAAGTTAATACCAACACCTGATACTGACTTAGGCTTACTTGCATCTGCAATCGTTTGAACAAAGTCTACTTTTAATTCTGTAGGTTGTGCGTGTAAATCAATCAAAGTTTTATTACGTTCATAATCTTCTCTTACTGTATGCTCGTCACCGTTATGGTCTGTCCATCTTTGTAGCATAAAGTTATTCCAATTAAATCCACCAGTATCTTGGTCTTCATATGCCTCTATCATACCAATTTTATTTCTTGTGCCTTTCTTTCTAGCACCAGGATATGCTGAGAAAATATTATCACTTGTATCGCCTCGAATACATTTCTCAAACAATAACCACTTAGGGTCTGGAGCAGGCATAACTTCTTTTGTCTTTTTATCTTTCATAGGTGTCATATTTTTATCATCTTTAAAGTAACCATCTTTAGTAATGATACGATTTTGTACACCATCATAAATCTTTACATTGTCTTGAATTAGTTGTAGATAATCACTATCACTTGAAATTACAATATGTTCATCTTTAGGATGTGATTCAATAAACATAGCAATCATATCATCTGCCTCTGCTTGTTTATTGTGTAGTAATGTTACATTTGTTTTCTT
>Ga0163109_10002129_pt1 | contig 15551 bp, 23 predicted proteins | sample CRUFie1St13metaG_FD_108704 | JGI IMG/M metagenome (GOLD analysis project Ga0163109, IMG submission 108704) | Marine microbial communities from the Costa Rica Dome - CRUD Field 142mm St13 metaG | ecosystem: Environmental > Aquatic > Marine > Oceanic > Photic zone | place: Costa Rica: the Eastern... | reverse complement strand
ACTGTTAAAGTTTATTTCTGCTAGATACTCGCCTTCTCTTAATCGGCTTCTTGAGAGTCTTTTAATTTTTTTAGCAATGGAGTTTTTCTTTGTGGTTTGTTGTTTTGTAACTTTTTTAAGTATGTCATGACCTATGTCCTCATCTATCATAACTTCTACATTAGGATCATATAATTCGTATTCGCCTTTAACATTTTGTACAACAATCTTATCTGGATTAGGTGACATACCTACTTTACTAATTACTGTACCTACTGTATTACCGTCCTTGTCTTTGAATACAGCACCATCGTCTAGGCCTTTTGCTGGTACGCCAACCATTTTAGGTGCCGCACTTTTACCTGTTGTATTAGGACTTGCTTTTTGTCTTGCATTAGGACTTGCTTTTTGCATGGTATTTGGTGATGATGATTGTCCCATAGCACCTTTTATATCACCTTGTGCTAGATCTGATCCTGCTTTTACTCTATCCTTAACAAATTTTGCGGCGGCTTTTGCTTTTTGACCAAAAGTACTATACGCAGGAGCACCTGGTGTAGACCCATATTCTTTTAAAAAATGTTCTAAAGTTTTAATATCATTAAACTTCATTTACTTTTTCCTGTTTGGGAATCTGTTTGTTTTTGCTTTGAAAGGACTCTTTTTAGGTTTAAATCTCGTAGGCTTGTTCATTTGTGCTACCCTACGACTAATTGGATTATACTTCTTAGACCTTTTAGCCTTACGAGCAATCTTGGCTCCAAATTTTGCTTTTGTTTTTTTAAGTGTTAAACGTTTTTTGAAGTCTATAGGAGCACCACATTGGCTAGCCTTTGAGACTACCCTACCTTTACGCCTACCAGATGTACACCTGACAGCACGTTTTACTTTGTTGCCCATTTTACGCCAGACCATTCTGGCTTCAAATATTTCGCTATCGTCGACTTCGTTAAATCTCATTTTACCACTTCTTACATGACCAGTATCTTGCTTTAGTCTTTGGACCTGGATTATCGCAATTATGTCTTGCTCTAAAACTCTTTCTTGCTTTAGGATTGTTTTTGCGAATTTTCATAGCCTTACCTTTTACACTTGAACCGCCGTGTCCAAAGTTTACTTTTTTAACGTTTCCTGTTTTAGGATCTTTCACATAAACTTTAAACTTCTTAACATCGCCTTGCATAGGTTTGTTAAGTTTAACTTTACGTCCGCGGTATTCTGCTTCTTCTAGGTTATCTTCAATCCATCCGTAGTCTTCAAAGAAAGCATTGTCGTCATCATAATCATATTCTTCGAGACCTTCTTTTTTGACACAGTTTGGTACACGTTTTCCGAACATGGTTTTCATGCCCTTCTTCTCGTAACCTTTCCAACAACGTGTGCCTTCTTCAATTTCTCTTATATTCATAATAATATACTTCCTAATAGTGTTCCTACTGTGGCTAAAAGTGTAGTTACAGTAATACCAACAATAGCAACTATCCAACCTTCTAGTTTATCAAGTCTTGATTTAGTATCATCTTTGAATTCTCTTAGTTCAGCAGTAATGCTTTCTATACGCAACATATCTGCAATAATATGTGCTTCAACACCACCCTCTTGAATATACTGCTCTGGTTGTGGTACTTCTTTAGTTTCTACCTTTTTTCTAGCCATTTTTTAGTCTACTCTTATAATAAATCTTGTTTAGTGAATTCCATATTCACTGTACTTTTAGTATCTATGGTTCCACCATTTAATACTATACCATTTAACTCATCTTTGAGAGTATCTATTGTGTGAACGCCTTCACGTTCAAATGCAAATTTAAAAATCCACCCTGCTCCTGTAAGTGTAGGTGCCCCATAGTTTTCTAATACTAATGCACCACTTCCACTTAGTGCTACAGGGTTATTCATAACAACGGGCATAGCCCTTAGTCCTATAACTTGCACTATACTTTCAAAGTCTTTTTGTGTGTTGTCATTGAAATCACCTGTTCTAGTGATGTCTAACGACGTAAACAATGAATAAAATTCTATATTACCAGATAAAACCTCCTGGTTATTCATTGCTCCTGCTCTTGTTAATGCCATGTGTGTCTCCATTGCAAGACATTAGTGTCCTTGCTTACACTATTTATCAGTTTTTGGATTATTGTTTTGGAGTCTAGAATGGCACGTCTTTAGAACGTGTAGTAATAGGTGTGTAAACTTCTTCTTTTGGTAATGATTTATTTTCTAATGCACGTTGTACAAATGCTTTTCTCAGTATTTGGAAATCTTTCATTATTTCAGATTTGGTTCTTGTTATTTCAAAGTTACCATACCAAACACCCAGTACTTCTATTAGCACTTGTATTATATCATTATGTATGTGTAGTCCTTTATCTCTGTAATCTGTGAAGTATTCTTGTATTAATTCATACAAAGGAAAGTAATTTTCACGCATTGTTTCTTCTACTGCAACACGAATGCTGGATTTTGCAACAAAGGATAGTGCTAAAGGAGGGTGATCCTCTGGGAAAGATTGGCTTGCAAATCCAAAAGGACTGAGTATAAAGAGTACATCTTTACAAATATATTTGTGTATTAATTCTAATACTTCTTTGTGTGACTGCAATGTTTCTTCATGAGACATTCTGCGTATAATATGTCTTTCATGATCTAAGTGTGCTAATGGCGGTGCCGCATGTAGGTCCTGCCCTGTTACTTTGTCATGATAAATGTCTGTGGTGCCACTAAATAATACCATTTTATTAAAGTCAAGCATTTTTAGTTTCAAAAACTCTTTGTCTCTTTTGCTGATTTTAAATTGCTTAGGACTGTAATCTTCCCAGATGCTTTCTTGATACATATCACCATCTTCAAAAAGCCAACGTAAGTTCATAGCAAGTGTTTTCATATTAAATACACCTTGTCCATATCTAAAAACTTTGTTGGTTGTCCACATTTTCTTTTCAAATATACTAGCAAAGTCTGTTACTATACAACTGCCTGCCCATAGTACAGTATCACCTTGTTCAAAAAAGTCAGTGTTAAATGAATGGAACCATTCATAATTGAAGAATTCTTTGGATTTTTCAAAGCCAGGTGTAGATGTAGTAATTAATTTACCTGGTCTTGCATTAGCAACTTCCATAGGAATTTTGAAGTTGCCAAACACAGATTCTGTGGAACTCATTTCCAGGATGTGTTGGTTTATGATTAATGGGTCGTCTAGTATTGCCATACTAGTATTTATTTAGGCGTCGAACTTACTGGCTACGTCTTTGGCGTCACTACCTACTTTATCTAAATATGATTGAACTTCGCCTTTGCCTAATCCAACCACCTCTTCACCTTTATTAACAATCTTTCTAAGTGCTGTTTTAATTAGATCCATTCCTGGTATTTCAGGATCGTCGGGGGACTGTCCAGCCGTCTTTGAGTATTTTCTTAGTGGCTTTGCTCTTTTTTCAGCATCTGCCGCCGCCTGAGCCGCTGATTTCCAATCACCTGCTTTACCACCAGTTTTTCTAATATGTCTATCAACAGAATCTTGATCTCTGGTTTTTAGTGCCGCTAATTCTGTGTTAGCATAACTGATTGCTTGTTGCATGGTCTGTATGTGAGGCATCATTAAAGCAACTTGTACAAGATTCACAAACTCTGGATTGTCTTTGTATGTTTGACGCATTTGGGTAAGTTCGTTTTGATCCCAACCTTTGTCTTGTGCTTGTTGTCTAAAATCTTTAGCCCTAGCAGGTTTTACGTTGCTAGACGGTTCAACATCGTCAAGATCTGGTGCTTCTGTTATTTCATAAATCTTCATTTCTGTCTCTTTCTACCACTTGCCCAGTAGCCTGCTATTGCTCCTATGCCTGTACCTATCTTATCTTGTGTAGAAGGTTTTGCTTTTCTTAACTTATCTATAGCATATTTACCTGCTATGGCACCTGCAACTGTACCCGCGGCTCTAGTGGCAAATGATGGTCTTTGTGCATCAGCCGCCGCTTTGTTAGCCTTTCTCTCAAGATCTCTGTAACCTCTTTTCTTGAGAAATGGTTCTAGTGCAGGAACTAATTCGCTACCTCTACCTGCTCCACCACCTATTCTTTTAATTTCAAATACCAGTTGAGCATATATGGCATTTCTTTGTGCAAATTTTAAGTTCTTATATGTACTTATCAATCTACGCCATCTTTTATAACGAGAATCTTTTATTTTTAACTGATTTTCTAGTCTATAAAAATACATATTTGCATATTCTCTGCCTGCTCTTGATTGTGCAACCATACGCAAATATTTAATGTACATGCCTTGATCAAACTGTAAACCTTCCATGAATTTTTTACTTTCTGAATGTTTTGTAAAAGTCATGTTTTGATTGTCTGGATGTAAAAGTGCGTATGCTAATAGATATAAATCTGAGGCCGCTGTTCTAAACAATGCAAAGTTACCATATGCAACTGTTATTTTTGCATAATCTTTTGCTCTCTTTACTGTTTTATCTTCGAGATAAAGTAAGTGTAGTGCTAACGTATTCAAGAACAATAAGTCAGCAATTTGTCTACCTGTAAAGGCACCAAAACTTCTAGAGTATCTAAATAGTCTTGCTTCTGCTATTTCTTGATTTATTAATTTTAAATCCATTATCTTGTTACCGCCCTGTTTGCCGCACTAAATGTTGCCCTTGGCACTAATTTAATATCACCGTCTGGGTGTGCTAATACATATCCTTCGCCACCACTATTACCATTTATATTCTGTTGTATATCACCACCTTGATTTTCAAACTGTGATATAACTTTATCTTTAACCTGCATAATAGCAGAAACTGTTTTCCACATTGCCGAATAGGCTTTACTGTGTTTTTGTATATAGTCTGCTATACGTTGTTTCTTTACAGCACTGACATTTGATGTTTGTAACCAATCTATAAAGTCAACTCCTAATTCATCTAAGCCTGTATCTACTTTAGAATTAATATATCTATACAGTATCTGAGGAAAGTCCTTCATTTTTAATATAGATAATTCTGTTGTACTAAGCAACTCATCTATAAGACCTGCATTTTGTTTTACCATTGCTTCTAATTTATTTAATGCAGGACTAATCTTTTGTGCAGGTTTCTCGACACTGATAGGTGGTACAACAAGTACATTATCACCTGTAAATATATCATAATTTTGTAAAGGTGATTCATTGCCTTCTTCATCTACCATCCTATGAATAACTATACCAGCATTACTTTGTCTAATTTTTTGTCCTAATTCTGATTCTACGTCAACAGCATATTCCACAATGTTAGGTTTAAAAACATAGTTATTATTTTGTACAGGAGGTGTTTGACTGTAAAGTAAGTCTCCTTTAAAATAACCTTTAAAATTTTCTGGAACTATTAATTCAAATTGATTGAATAAATCCGCCATTGTGTTAGCAAATTCTATTTGTGCTGGATCTTCTCTTCTGGAACCTCCACTACGTGATAAAAACATGTTTCTAACTTCTTCAGCAGATGTTGTTTTACCATCATATCCTTTTGCTGTCCAACCACTTTTATCAGTGAATACAAATTGTCCTTGTGGATTCCTACCAAATATAACAGCAGGAGAGCCGTCCCATTTTATTGTGACGTCTTTGTGCCCATCTTTTTCTAAACTTTTTAAACTGTTTACAACACGCATGGCACCTTTTGAACCTTCCCAAAAGATAATATCTTCAGCATGTTGAATCCTTGCGGCTTCCATTAGCAATTTGATTTCTCTAAACCTCATGCTAGTTTCCTCATGTACATTAATATATCTTCAGACATTTCTAGTTCGGAAGGAATGCCCATGTCTTGTATTTGTTTATTATCCCTGATACTGTCAAGTATTTTATTTACTAGTTCAGCAGGATAGTTTTTTTCTATTGCATTTTTTAAACTTTCAAAACTGTTTAAATCTGCTTTGTTGTCTAATCCTAATACTTTTACAATTTCTTCTGGTGTAAGCCAAGGACCATCAATGATAACATTATTGTTTTGTTTTGTATACCCGTCGCCATTCTTCTTAGGCACTGGTGTTCTTTTAACTCTTACTAAACCTTTTGTAGGAGAAAACAAAAATTGTTCTGACTCTAAACTTCTACCATCCTCTGTTTGCTCTTCTGAATCTTTTCTATTATATAATGCGGCAACTGTGGCTAACATTATGTTTCTGTATACACCTTTGTATTGACTTTCTCCTTCGCCCGGCGAATGGTAATAAGTTTTCATCCAACCTGGATTACCTGGCATAAAGTCTAATTGTACAAAACCTGTTCTTGCTCTATCTGATTTTTTATTAGGATCATAGTTTGCTATTTTTACTTTTGTCATTATAACACTACTCTTAGCAATGTCTATGATATCAGGATTAGTTTTTAATTTGTCTAGTAGTTCAGGCATTGCATCAGGCTCTACATCTATAGCAACATCTATGTCTCCTGAAAATTCCTTTTTACCCACTGAACCTAACACGTTGTTTTTCAATTCCATTCCCAAAGATTTTTCTAAGTAATCTAAAGTAGGTTCAATTTCGTCAATGTGAATAGCACCCACGCCAGACATACTTCCACTTTCGTTAAGTGTTTCAAGCCGTTCTTTGGTAACTTCAAACAAACGCATTATTTTTTCTTCTTGGATTTATTGCCCCAATTCTTAGCACCCTTCTTTCTGCATTGTACCAATGCACCACTGGCGTAAGCACTAGGCCATATTTTATACCTGCTTTTTACTTTGTGATAGCAGGCATCTCTTTTTGGTTTTTTCTTTTTCTTTGCTTCATCTAAGCCTTCAATAGGCCCACCGCATTGTGGACATTGATCAAAAGGAATCTCTAAATATAAACTTTCATTGCTTACATTTTTTGCTTTACCTTTACGATTTTTGTTGCCGTCTTTTCTACGTTTTCTATTAACTGCTTTGGCTATTTCTTTTTTGCCACCTTTTGCTCTTAACTTTGCGGCTTTTGATTTACTTAAACACTTAGGTTTGCCTTCACCTTTTTTGCTGTCGCCACACTTACCAATTCTTTCACCTTTAGAATTGTATCTATCCCAACCGCCGCCTCCGGCTCCACCTTTTTTGCCTTTGCCAAACCATGCTCTTAGGTCTTCTGATAGGATATCATTTATTAACATTAGGCGGCTCCTGCCCTCGCATCGTTCCTTGCTTTGATTGCCGATGTTAATTGTGCTCTTTGATCTGCTGATAAGTTAAAAATTCTATCAACTATATCATTTAGTTGAGGGTCATCTACTTGTCCTGGTCCATCATCTATTGGCTCGCCTGTTTCATCGTCTCTGCCATTGTTATCTCTGTCTCTAGGATTAGTGCCGTCTCCTGCGCCGGCGTCCCGAGCTGATTCACCTGCATCTGCAAAAATTTCTTTTGCAAGTACTTTTGGCTCTGTTGCTGTTTGAGGTAGCACTAAGTTTTGTAATGCAGAAGGCTGTCTCATCTGAGCCTGTAGAGCGGCTTTTACAACTTCATTTCTTCCCTTAGCAGTTAATATCGTAGCACCTCCAACACCTTTTCCGCCGGAACCAAATTGTGTGCCGCCTTGATTGCCTGGTCTAAATTGTCCTACTAGAGCATCGGGTATTGGTTTATTAAAGTTTGGATTTTGTACTGGTTGTCCTGGTACAAATTTCTGGAGGTCCACATCACCATTTTCACCTGGAGTTGGCCAACCATAAATAGCGGCCTGTTGTTTTCTTTTTGCCATATCTTTATTAACAACTATTTCTTTTCTATCATCAACATCACCAGGGTTCCATCTTTTTAAATCGATGTCTACTTCTACTTTTGCTGTTTGAAATGCTTTTGTGAGTATCTGCGGACTAATACCTGCATCTAATAAAAATTGTGCAAGGTCCTCTGCTTTGATTTGATTTTCTTGGACACCTGCTGATTTCATTGATGCTGTAAATCTGCTCTGCAACTCAGTCTGATAAGTGTTTACAAAGAGTTTCATTTGGGCCTCTTCAAAGCCCATAGAGGCTAATGCCGCATTTCCTAAATTAAGAAAATTATTTTTAAGACTTTGTTTCCAATCTTCGTTGGTTTGTTTAGTTACTTCTGAGATTTTCATCTTGTTTTCCCTGGGCTTCTTTAATTACTTTTCTAATACCACGGGAAAACTTCTTTGTGTCTTTACTGCGAATGCTGTTGATAAGCCTGTTTGTTAAATCTTTAGAAACTTTTTCATCATAGTTGCTTTCAATTTGCTCTATTAAATTAATTGCACTATTGATAACATGCTCACCACGATTTTCTACAACATAATCTTTCGATCTGTCGATAGAGATAGAGTTGAGTTCCTCTAATATGCTTTTTGTTTTTCGCATTATTTTCCTTTCGTGATATTACTATGAGTATTTATCACTTTTTATTCTTAAGGAAGTCTCTTAATTGCAACCCTGCCTCTACAACATCCTGTGCTGACTCCTCATCAGCATTAATTGAGCCTGTACGTTTGAGTTGACTAACCAAAGAATTGGTTGTCATTGTTAAAGTATCCTCATCACCTTCATCTAAATCTTCAATACGCAACGTATCTGGATTAAATTTTAAGTCTACTTTACTGCCTACACCACTACTAGAACGTGTTTTCATAAATTGTATCTGATATCTACCACGTTCCCTCATAGCATTACTTGTAAAAATACCCACAACATTGTCTGCTGTTTGTATTTTACTAATACCACCTGCAATATGATGGTGGTCAAATTCTATTTCTTCTACAGCACTTCTGTTTAACTGCGATGCTGTAACCAGTAACATATCTCTTTCTTGTGCTAAATTACGCAACTCCTCAGAAACAAACTTATCTTTAATAAATGTGTTCTCTGCACTTACTTTACCACTAATAGGCATCATAAGATCTAAATAATCAACCAGTAATGCGTCTACTTTTACACCACTTTGTATTTCATATTCACGTAAAAAGGCTCTTAAGTCATTAGTAGTAACACCACTAGGCATATACTTGACTCTAAACTTCCCTGCTTTTTTACCTTTCATTCGAACTTTTAAGTCAACATCATCAATATTTTTCATAATATCTCTAGCGGCATATTCACTGACCATGCCATCTAAACGCATACTAATTAACTGTTCACTAAGTTCTAAACTAACATATACAACATTAAGTCCTGCTAAACTCCAGTTTACGCCAAAGTTTTGTAAGAACAAACTCTTACCAGCACCAGAACCACCAGCAAAGATTGTTATCTCTCCTCTGTTTAGTCCGCCATATAATTTTTGATCTATTCCTTTCCAACCTGTGCTAACTGCACCGCTTTGTTTCTTAATCCATTCTAATCTTTCTTTTGGATTTTCAAAGTAGTCTAATCCTAAGTCTTTAACAAGACTTACTTCCATTGCACCTCTAATTTTTTGCTCTACTGTTCCATAGTCTTGTTTTTCTAATAAGTCTGTGCTTTCAATAATTGCAGATTCCATTGCTTTGTGTCTGCAAAAAGTTTCAAACTCATCCATAAACCATGTTTGATGTTCTGGTGTAATGTTTTTTATTTCTTCAAAGTCTAATCCACCAACAGCATTTATCTGCTCTATGGTTGGCATTTTGTTATAATCTTTACTATGAGATATCAACAAGTCAACAGTAGGCTTAAACTTTCTGCTAAATGCATCAGAGTTTACAATGTTCTGGCATCTAGCAAACAAATTATGATCACTAATCAAAAACTGTATAAACAGTCTTTGTACTTCTTCGTTGTATTCTTTAATCTCACTCATCGCTTTGGTATAATATCCTGCCTAGTTAATAGTTTTGCTATCTTTGTTCCATAGACTTTTTGCCCTTCATCTGTAGGCACATTATTATTTAACAATTCTTCATCAAGTATTTGAGCTGGTCGTGGCAAATACCAATGTGTTTTAGTAATCATGTAAGGGTGATACACACTTCTAATTGCATCGCACTCTGGATGATGGCTTGTTTCTCTTACTATAAATCTTGCAGGGACATGGAATGCTCTACAAAATAACATAAATGTATTAACTGCTTTTGCTTGTTCATTATAAACTTCATCTGTGCCACGTAATTCTTGCCAAGCATTTAATTTTTGCTGTTGCTTTTCTACTAGTTCTGTAAAGTGTGGCGTAGGATTATCTCTAAGTTCGTCATCTGCAATCCATGTCTGTCCAGTCTCACCACATACGTTTACATGTGTGTTGTATTCTGGAATCCAAATTGTTTGATTGTATGGATTAGGAAACTCTACTAGATATACTCCTTGTCTCATGTGTGCTTCAGCATCAGCATCATCAAATTCGCCTATACTAGCAAGATGGCCAAACAACGAACGTAATATTGCTTCACTGCTTTTGTAAGGCTCTGCATTGTTTACATATCTGTCAAACTGTCTTGCAACTTGTGTTCCCCAAGCATTGTCTCCTGCAGACATTTCTGTTCCATCTATGTATAAATTTTGTGACATATTTATTAGTTTCCTTGTAAGTTACTTAGTTAAAACATCTTAGATTTTACTTGAATCTTGATTTTGTTACTTGTAGCATTTTTAATAATGCTGTTAATTGTTGCTAGTCTTCCATACCTCAATACAGCATCAGCGGCATCTTTGCAATCATGGTGCCATTCTGGAAAACTTACTTCCCAACCTAATGCTACTGCTTGATCTATTAATTCTACACCTGCTTCATCTCTGTCAGGACATACAATAACACGTTTACCTAACTTGTCAATCAAATGTGCTTGTTCAGGTGTAACATTATTACCTTGTACTGCTATACCATCAATCATTATAGCATCAAATACACCCTCTGTTATAATTACAATTTCTCTGTCATTGTTTGCAAATGCATCAATGTTAAAAACATAACCACTTGGCATGTTATGTAAATACTTTGGTGTTTGTTTATCAGGCGGATTAATATGCCTTGCTGTCCAACCTACTAGTTCACTGTTATAAGTAAAAGGCACTACAATACGTTTTCTATTACTAAGATCATTTATGTGCAACAAAGGATAAAGTCCAAGTATACCTCTGCTCCTAGCATACTCCTTTAGTTCATTGCCATCTGGTAATGCATCAATCATTTCTACTTCTTCTGGTAGTTCTATTGTATCAAATGCTTTGAAGTTATAAACGTATTCATTTGTTTCTGTGTCCTGTAGCAAATCACTATTTTGCATAAGTGTAATTTGTACATCATGGATTTCTCTAGAGTCAGCACCCATTCTTTCTGCTAACTCTCTATACTTTCTTCCTAAGTGGGGATTGGGACTCCAGCCTGTAGTGTAACTACAATTAAAACAATGATAACTTATTTTTGGTCCGCCTTGAATTATACCTGCACGTTTTCTTGTGTCAGAACACATAGGACAGTCAAACGTTCTCCAACCACTTGGAGTAGTGTTTGTTCTAACGGGTAAGTTATCTAGTAATAACCTATGTACAGATTCTACAATGTGTTCGACCATACTATATTATAGCATAGTTAGAACAAATGTCAACTAGTTTCTCAATAAAACTTTAGTCAAATTGGCAGAGGTATCGCTTACAGTTGGCTTGCTTAATACCCTTACCCAATTAGCACTAACACTGAATGTCTCAGTTCTAATTTGAGTGTTTGCTGTCATATCGATATTCTTAACATCAAACCAATCTTTACTTGCATCATCTGAATCTGGAACAGAACTTAAAAGACTAGCCTGAACAGTGACTTGTCCTGTGTATGCCGATGCTGGATAAATTGCAACGGTGTGTTGAGCATTTTGGAAATTTTTTGCTAAGTTGCCAAATAAGGCACTTGAGGCATAAATGTTTGCACTATCGCCTGTGTCTGTATTTGCTACTTTCAAGAAAGAAGTATTTTCTTGTGTAGCGATTGGCTCTTGGAATACTTGGTCTGTTATTTCAAGTTCTATCTTTGCATTACCTTGTTGGTCACTATACAAAGGTAGGTACGTTTGGTCGTTGTAATCATTCTTTACAATATGCATTTGATATAACCCTGCGGTTGTATTCTGCAAATCGCCATCTGTTAAAATTAATTTAACTATACCATTTTCTGAAGTATGTTCTAAGAGTTTTGTAACCAATCTCTTTCTGTCTACTGGTGATATAATATATGCATACAAATTGTCTGCAAAAACGTTTTGTTTTTTTCTGTCCTTGTTTGTGATGCTAAAAAGTAATTCGTTATTAACACCCTTATGGACTTTTATTTTTCTACTGTTCATAGGTCTGTTATCCAAAATTATTTGTGTATCCGTTGCCACTAAATCTATTGTAGTGTCAAATGAATACAATTTGTGCGTAAAGTTGCTCATAACTGTATTTATCGTTTTTATAATTTGGTAAATACATTTGCATGACTGAAATAACTAATGAGATTGAATTTTTAACAGGTATCAAATATGCTGGAAATGAGTATGTTGGAATAGTTGTAAACACAGACAACCAGATACTCACGTTTTATGACGCAGGTCAAATCGGAACAACTGAACTTAAAAAAGAATTCTTAGAACTTGGTAACATATGGTGGTGGGAATCTAATCGTATGCTACCTATAGATGTATTTTTACATCACGAGATGAAGCCTTTTTATCCCTACCTAAAAACTTTTGCAATGAAAGACGTTGAAATATTATTCGGACCAGTAACCAGCCTACAAAATTTAATTAAGAAAAGAGTTAAGAGACGTTCTATTCAGTTAGTGAGAAAAACTGAAACAGACTAACCTTCGCACAACAAGTTTAGTTGTACAATAATTGCTACGGCGTATGAATAAGAATGAGACTTTTTAAAGAAGTAGGTATCGTTTTGTGGCTTTACCCAAACATCCGCTTCAATCTCTTCCCATGATTTTCCAACAAGATATCTTTTACCTGGTCTAATCAATGCAAGTATCATTGCAAGTTGATCAATACTTGTAGGTAAATGTTGTTTTACAATATCAAAATGATTGTTAATATGGAATAATTTTTCTACTACTTCTTCATGCTGGAACAGTTCCCACATAGGTTCTGTTGCAAGTAGTCTATCTAAGTGTGCCTCATCTTTAACATCTTTATATATGCTGTTATTGAGTACGTCTAATTTAAACCAACCTTGATCTTCTGCATCTTTATGATCTATAGAACTAAAACCTTCTACAGGATAAAAAGGAATATTTTGTAGATACACACCTGTGTTGTGTTTTGTAAACTCGTTGTCTTTACAAATACTTGCTGGTGTATGATTGATAATTCTTAACAGATCGTCTCTGTTAGCCATATCAATATCTACATCAAAATCAATCTTCATCGCTAAACAACAAACTCCACTTCATTAACTTTTGTTTCTTTTCTTCAATCCTGTCAGCAATCTGCTCGTCAGTAACCAAACCACTCATCTTGAGTATTTCAATCATACACATTACATCACCAACTTCATCTTGCAAGTTGCGTAAGTATTTTGTTTTACCTTTGCTTCTAATTACTTTGCTACATGCTTGTATTAGTTCTCCACATTCCTCTGCGGTAATAACTAACATTTCTTCACGTTTCTTCATATAATATCAGCGATTTCGTCTGCTAAGTTTCTAAACCATTGTGTGTCATGTCCCTTAGTAGTTTCAGCCGCAGTACCTAATCTTATTCCACTTGTTTCAGTAAAACTTCTTGGATCATTTGGTATACCATTTTTGTTTACAGTAATACCATTCATCTCTAAAAGGTTTGCCGCTGACTTACCGCTTAGTCCTCTGTTTGTTAAATCTAGTAATATTATATGCGAATCTGTGCCTCCTGTCAAGCATTCAAATCCATTTGCTGTTAGTTGTTCTGCAAATGCTTTAGCATTTACAACAACATCATTGGCGTACATACCAAATGAAGATGTATTTGCTTCAACAAAACATTGTGCTTTTGCGGCAATCATATTCATTAATGGGCCGCCTTGAGTACCTGGAAATATTGCACTATTGATACGTCTAGTGTATTCTTCATTATTCCAAAGTATAATACCACCTCTTGGACCTCTTAAGGTTTTGTGTGTTGTGCTTGTAACAACATCAGCATAAGGTAGTGGACTGTCGTAGGCCTTTCCTGCTATAAGTCCTGAGTAGTGTGCCATATCAACTAGCAAGAATGCTTTTACTTCGTCAGCAATCTCTCTAAACTTTTCCCAATCTATTTGTCTTGGATATGCACTAGCACCAGCAACAATCATCTGTGGCCTAAGTTCTTTAGCCTGCTCCATGATTGCATTATAGTCTAAGTAGCCTTCATTATCTACACCATAGTGATATGCATTATAAATTTTACCAGATATGTTTGGGGCGGAGCCGTGACTTAAATGTCCTCCACTTGCTAAGTCCATACCTAATATTTTGTCACCTGGTTCTAAAAATGCTTGGTAAACTGCTGTATTGGCATTGGCACCACAATGAGGTTGTACGTTAGCAAAGTTGCAACTAAACAATCTAGTTACTTCTTCGATTGCCATAGACTCAATTTCGTCCATGTGGTCGCAACCATTGTAGTATCGTTTTCCTGGATAACCTTCTGCATATTTGTTTGTAAATATACTTCCGCTTAGAGCCATCACTGCCTCACTGGCATAGTTTTCACTTGCTATGAGTTCTATTGTATTGTCTTGTCTATTTGATTCTCGACTGAGAATATCGATTATTCTTTGATCCATACCAATATTTACCTTAGGTTAAAGATCTCGTATCTTATATAGGAGTCTATCTACCTCAGGATCATTTAAGTGTCCAATTACGTCATCAGTAATTTCAGTATCGTAGCACATATCAAAACCTTCTTCGGTAATATTGTTAATGACAGCAAGTTCCCACTTACCATCTTTACCACCATAGGTGAATGGTCCTTTTACAACACTTGCACCGTAACCATTATCAAACTTGTAGATTCTTTGTACTCTAGAACCTTCCTTATGATCTTGTATTAAAAATTTATTGTTATCGCTCATTAATGTCCATGTATCCAGTCTAAACCAAATACTGCTCCTAGTATATAAAATAACGGACCGATTATTAGCAAATCTGTCACAAAGTGAAAAATAAAAGACAAAGCAAATATTTCTTTCCAATGGACTTTACAAATGTCTAACCATTCTGCAAATTTCTTCAACATTATAAAGTCTCCTTAATTATAAAATGGGCACCAATACTTAACATAGCAAGGTAACCAAAGTATAAAAATCCAAAAACCAAATCAACAATAATGTCCATTACAGTTTTTCTCCTAGTTCAAAACCTCTAAATGTTTTAAAACGTGGAAATCTAAGACTCCACACATCGTCACTATCCTGTGATTGTGTAGCGGCATCGGCTCTAATCTCAACTAACTGACCAATAACAGCATCTTGGTTTGCCCAAATCTGCTCTCTGTTTTCATCAGTTAGTCCACTACCAACGTTTAGTCTAAAGAACTTACCGTCGTCTTCACCTTCTACTACAAGAGCACCAAGTAAGCCTTCATTCTTTCCTGTGCCTTCTTCTAGTGCAACAACGGACAATGTTACTTCAATAAAAGGTTTAACTTTAAGCCATGCATGACTTCTTTTACATTTGTAAATATCATGTGT
>Ga0163109_10002128_pt1 | contig 15555 bp, 13 predicted proteins | sample CRUFie1St13metaG_FD_108704 | JGI IMG/M metagenome (GOLD analysis project Ga0163109, IMG submission 108704) | Marine microbial communities from the Costa Rica Dome - CRUD Field 142mm St13 metaG | ecosystem: Environmental > Aquatic > Marine > Oceanic > Photic zone | place: Costa Rica: the Eastern... | reverse complement strand
GGATCTCACAATTAAGGACTTAGCGGAACAGATTGCTGCGGTGGTGGGGTTTGAAGGAACGATTGAGTGGGATACCAGTAAGCCAGATGGCACCCCAAAGAAACAGCTGGAGGTGAGCCGGATTTTAGCCAAAGGATATAAAAATATTATAAAACTTGAAGAGGGTTTAAGAAACACCTACGATCTTTTCTGCAAGGAGCTTTATACAGATCGGCTCAGGACGTAATCTGTGTAAAATGTTTTATGTAGCTACATTTTGTCTTAACACCTCTCCTTTATGTCCAAAGATATCATCTTGACACGACATCATATTATTAACCAATTATCCACGAGCCATTTTTTCGAAAAAATATTGCACTTGAAAATTCGGCATTTCTATGGACTCCGAAGAATATGAGTAATTGCTTAAAGAAATACTCAAAAAAATTAATAAATATTTCTAGTTCTGATTACTTAATAAGATATCAGCGCATATTCTATGGTTTTATCGGAGGGGGATTGACTTTATTTTTAAATATACTAATTGGCTCAATCGCTGTCTCAAGTTCAAACGAAAAAATCGCTTTACTCATAACAAATTTATTATCGATACCAATAATTATAGAAATTTCCAATTGGGGCTCTAGCGGCTGGATGAGAACAAAAAAATATGCAAATTATCTGGACACAAGAAAAATAAATATTATTGAAGTCTTTTTAGTAAGATTTGTTGGAATTCTAATTGCTTGCTTGGTATTATGTTTTTTCTCGACATTGTATTGGAGCAACGAGCTAATTAGGTACCAGTTGAGATACATTTGCCTATGTATACCATTTGCATTCCTCTGGGCTTTTAGTTGCTCCCATTCTTATGCTTTGAAAAATTCAACAAAGTATGATATATTAATACCGTCATTGCCATCAATAGGTGCATTATTGTTTTCACTATTTGCTATTTGTATCGCTATTAATACTAATAAAGATTTCGAAAATTTCTTTCAAATATTTTCACTTCTTGGCTTATATATTGGTGCAATAATTGCCCTTGTTCTGGAGACTACAAAGGGTAATGAATACAATTACAACATAGAAAGTAATCTTAATTTCTTAAGAAGCAGGTCAATATCAAAACATATTCAACACTTTAAGGTGTTTTTTGTAGAGGGATTGTCTTATACTCTTATGATATTGCCTGGAATTCTTCTCTCTAGAATAGTTTCTAGCATTTTGTTGAATGTTTCGTATGACGAATCTATTCGTTACAACCTTTTTAAATCAAACTTTGCAGCATTTTCTAAAACTTTGTTAAAAACAAGAGAAGGATTGTTATCAAAGATTACAACTATATATGAATCTGCCAAGCCTTATAAAAGCTTTTTAAGGATTCAATTTAGTTTATGGAAACATTTTGTCTATTTAATATTTTTACCCTTAATACTATTTGTAAGTACTTTTGCAGAATTCAATTTTCTAAGGCTTATGCAAAAAAATGAACTTTACTTGCTATTTTTGCTAATCATCTCTTGTTTAAATTGGTTCGTGGTTTCATCTTATTTGACGGAGTGGGTATATACATCGAGACTGAAAATAAGATCCACCTACACTATTATCACTGTCACATTAATATCCATTCTATTAACATGGCTTAAACCTAATTCCATTGATAAATTTCTAACTGTTGAGATTATTGGTTCTTTTCTAGGTTTTTTTATATCGTCCATGCTAAATTTTAAAAGAAAACTTAAAGAGCTGATATGCTGATAGTCATATTGTTGTTTTTAGTAAATATTTTTTGGATCCATAAGTCTACATCACTACCCTTTTTTTCATGCCTGCAAATAGCCAACATTTATATTCTTGTATCAGTAAATTTATCATTTGCAATGTCTGAATATTTCTCTGGATCGTATGTATTTATAATTCCAAGCTTTGATTCTCTGTTGCTTTGTAATTTCTCACTTGCTCTTATTAACATAATATATTGGAGCATACCATTGAAAAAAGCTAAATCTTCAGGCCTGCCAACTCATCAGAATAACTTTTATTTTAAATTTCATACTTATGCATACTATCTTGTTGTTATAATTGCAATTTATGGTATTATTTCTACAATATCAATGTCAAATTTGAGCGCATTGGGCGAATTTGATGCGTTTTTGAGGCGGTCATCTACAGTTACGTTATTTGCAAGGATAAAATCTTTATTATTTTCAATAAATGGAGTGATAGCTTTCTTGTCAATTTTGATATTAGCAATTCCAAAGAAAAAAAGCATATATGACTCCCTGCTAAATAGCCTAATAATAGTGTATTTATTATCATCGGCTTTCGTTGGTGGTGGTAGATCCCTTTTGGTTTTCTATATCGCCGGTATTTTGTCCATTTATCCATGGTTTAGAAACCTTTTTCAGGATAAAATAAAACTTTTAGTCCTCATTCCAACCATTGGATCCGTAATCGTGGCCTTGTCTGGATTTATGATTTATATAAGATATGCAGCGCAAGGAGCGAAAGCAAGTTTTGATCTAAACTTAGGAAATATTATAAAAGCCTCCACAACCGGATTATCAATTATCGATCATTTTGAATTGGCTAGGTATTTGTCCGAAAAAAATATCGAACTAATTCAACCACAGTATTTTGGTAGATTTATTGACTTCATAATTTTATTTCTAAGTGGTATTGTACCGCGTTCAATTTGGGAAAATAAACCCATTCAGATAGCTAGAGAAATTAGGTATGAGCTATTTGGCGATACTAATGGTGGGGTCCCGATAGGTTTTTTAGGTGAAGGTTACTATTTAGGTGGAATAGTTTTATTATTTCTTTTTGTCGCTATATATTCGTTTTTCTTAAAAGGTGTTGATTGTTATATTCAATCTGGCAATAAACAATTCATCAATCGAGCCAGATCGGTTATTATCGTCCCACTTGTAACTTATGCTCTCCTTAGGGGTGGTCTTGATAATTTTCTATTCAGATCTCTGGCTCCTATTATTATGTATGTATTAAGCGAAAAAATATTTCTGAGATATTTTTCTCTGATCGGCAAAATAAAATTTACATCATAGTGTAGGTTTGCATCGTTTAGGGCACCTCCAATAATTGTGATTCACTTGCAATCGAACGACATTAAAAAATGCCGTCCCTGAAGCGGCTCATGATGCATAGGCTCACCCCTAGCTCATTTAGCTTGGAGGCAAATTGCTGGCTTTGTTATCAGAGCGACGCAACTGCAGCCAGACTCGAAGCGCGCTGGAGATATCGGAGGACGTTGAAGGTGAGATTTTTAAGCCCCCACCAAGCTTCGGTTCTCGCCAATCCAATTCTTCTGGTCATCTTTCCACCCATCGACATTGCCATTGATCCAAAGACGTGTTCCACGCATGCTCTGATTGCAGATTTAATGTGATTTAGCTCTTTGGATGATTCGACAAGCGGGTTGTTGCGATCCCCCTTTTCGTGAATAAGCCTTTCGAATCAGCCGAGGCTCAACAGATCTTCAAAGCATTCGCCTGAATAGACGGAATCAGCCCAGACATAATCATTTTCAGGATCCAGGAATTGCGGGAGCATCTGACTGTCATGAATATTGGCAGGCGTCACTGCATATCGACACATGAAGCCATGGTTCACATCGATGCAGATAATGTCCTTGTAGCCGTAATAGTTGATTCCATTCTTTTTGACCCAGCGGGCATCTAAGTCCCTCTGCCGCAATCCATCTGGATTTTCATCCCAGCCCACTGGAAGCCTTCCTGCTTTGATTTGCTTGTTCTCGTCGCGACCATTGCGCTCCTTTAGAACGGGGACAAAAGTTGCATCGATGATCTGTCCGCCGCGAGCCTGCAAGCCCTGTGATCGCAGGTAGGTCTCAAATAGCTCAAAGAGCTCCTCGATAACATCCGCTTTTTTACAACTCTCTCGGAAGAAAGCGATCGTGGTGGCATCTGGAATATTATTCATCACTCCAAGTCCGACAAAGTCCTCGAAGGAGCGCCTGTCATTAACCTGAAATTCAAGCTCTTCATCGCTGAGGTTGAACAACTGCTGCAGAATCAGCATCTTGAACAAGATCAGCGGATCAATCCGCTTTCGCCCCGCGTTGCTGTTCCGGTCTTGCGCGTAGCCTTTCTCAAGTAGTTTTCACAATGACTCCCACGGGATTGCTTCCGATAGCCGAACGAGTACCGGCTTTTTCTGCTGTAGCTTGGCGTCTCTGTTCTATTCATCCCAGAAGCCTCTTTGACTTATAGCCAGAGTAAGTCGCTCTTTCTGATTATTGCTGGACTAGTCGCCTAATCAATCTCTTTTCGGATTTTTCGAGGTTCCCATTTATCTTTCATCCCATGGAAACTAACTTGAAAAAAAATCAAACTATTTTGATTAACGTCTTTGGTCATGCAAACTTAGGCGATGGAGCACTAGTTGAAAGTTGTTTTGCTATTTGTGATAAAGCTAATAAGCCCATTGATTTTGGTGTAGCACTTTATCCAGAGACTGAGGCTCGTTACATTAATATTCCCTGGTATAAACGTCTTATATCAAAGCCTAGAAAGAGTTCTCTTAAAAATATTCTGCATTCAACAAGGGCCTTTATATTGCTTTTGCTGATTAACCTGAAATGTCCTTTATTTTTCCAGGCTTTCATTCTTACTAAGAATGAAAAGAACATACTTGAAAAAGCTCGTGATTCGATAGTTATTGCCTGTCCTGGAGGCTACTTAGAAGATTCAAATCCTTCGTATGTCATAAATTTATTAAATATAATTCTGTTCTCTTATGTTTCCAAAATTACAGTGCTTGCACCTATGAGTATAGGCCCTGTAAATAGTAGGTTGGGCAAGTATTTGATATCGATAATGCTCAAAAAATGCGACAAGATATTTTGCCGTGAAACTTATTCTTTGAAGTTTGCCACTAGTATTTTGCCAGACAACAAAAAAGATAATATTGCTTACTGTGGAGATATTGCATTTTTATATAAGCCTAATACGCTAAGTTTATCTTATGCAATAAGCAAGTCATCAAATAAATCTTTTAATAACAATCATCATAAATCAATTGGTATTACTATTGTGAGCTGGGGTTTTACTGGTAGCCACAATCCCGAGCTGTCAAAAAATATGTACAGAATTAATATGACTAATTTGCTAAATTATTTGATAAATGAAAAGTTGTTTGATGTTACGATTGTTAATCAAGTTCAATCGGATATTCCTTTCTCTAGAGAGATCTGCAAAAACTTTCAAGTAAATCTACTTGAAAATGAGCGATCAGTAAGTGATCATCTTGCTTTAATCTCAACTTTTGACTTTTTTGTTGGTTCTAGATTTCATTCTTGTATTTTTTCTATGCTGACTAAAACTCCATTTGTGTGTTTATCGTACCTGCCAAAATGTTCTGAAATGATGAATGATTTAGATTTATTTGATTTGATGTTAAACCTTTATGACTTAAATTCCGAATATCAGATCAAAGAACATGTCAGCAAATTTATTGATGATAGTTCGTTGGCAGGCCGTGCTTCACGTTCAGTTTCTAATTATCAAGAGCAATGCAAAAGTTTCGGTCAATATTTGTCTACTATTGATCTTTAATTATTGCTGGTTTTATGATTTATCTTCTCCTTCCACTCCCTCCTCCGACAGGCGGCTTTTCTCTTGCAAGTGAATCGTTCGCAAAAAATCTCTTACGAACAAGAACAGACATTAAGTTGTTTAATAAGTCCAAGAATATTTGTGCCGACAGGTTTTTGCTTCTGATTGAATTATTTAGTAATCGAAAAAGTATATCTACTCTTTATATCGCTCTTTCCGCCGGCAAGGGCTTGATTTTAGATTTTGTTTATGCTTTTATTGCGTTTTGCTTGGGAATTAAAGTTGTTTTCCATCATCATAGCTTCTCGTATTTGATTAAAAAAAACTCTACAATAAATTTTTTTCGTACTTATCTCCCTTCTTTCTCATTAAGCATTAATCATATATTTTTGTGTGAATGCATGAAAACATCCTATCTGAAAATGTATAAAACCGTATTTGATTCATCTAATGCATTTGTTTTGTCCAATATTTCCTTGATTGGGGCCAATGACGTCACACTTGATGACCCTTTTGCTGGACAAAATAGCCGACCATTGAGGCCTATAAGAATTGGTATGCTTTCCAACTTAACGAGAGAAAAAGGCGTAGATGATTTTTTAAGTCTTGTTGATGCATTTAATTCTTCTCAGCTTTCACGACTTGTTAGTTTTCACTTAGCTGGCCCATGCGGTGATGATTTGAAAAGTGATATTCAATCCTATGCAAACAAAAGTGTTAGCCTGGCGTATATGGGTCCAATCTACAAAGAGCAAAAAAAACATTTCTTTGAAAATATTGATGTTTTTGTTTTCCCTACTAAGTATAAAAACGAAGCTGAGCCTTTAGTCTTGTACGAGGCGCTATCTTATGGAGCCTTGGTTTATAGTTATGAGAGAGGTTGCATAGGCTCTGAGATGTCATCTTTGATACGGGTATCATCTTGCTTTGCTGAGCTTTTGCATGAATTAACACTATTGGCAAAATACTTTTCGGTTTCCGAATCAAGGCAATTGAATGAAGAGAGGCGAGAAAGAATAACTCTTTATGCGAGCGAATTGGATTCCAAGAGTTCCCAGTTGAGTAACGTTATACGTTGGTTCAGCTGATCAATACCTTCGATACAAGAAGCTCTAAAACCTTTTTAGAGTCTGATTGCAAGCAGGTAAAGACTTGTATTAGAAGTTTGAACTGGATAACTGGATCAAAAGTATGTTTTCTGATAATGATCTTTTCAGAGCAATTGCTGAGGGCCTTGGATGTCGATCCGTCACCTCCGAGTGGTAGCAAGGGCTTTGGTACTCCCGCTACCACTAGCAAGAAGCGTGCCAAGGCCAAGGGTGACTTCCGCGGCTTGCTGCTCTCCAACCAGACCCACCGTTCCTCCAGTGATGGGGAGGCCCGGTTGTTCAAGAAGGCTCCTGCCGTTGGTGCCTTTCTGAGCTTCATGGGCTATTGCGTCATGGAGAACCGCAATGGAATGATGGTGGCCAGTGAATTCAGCCAGGAAATAGGCAAAGCCGAGCGCGATGCGTCAGTAAGAATGGCTCGCCCGCTCCGTGGTGCGCACCAGAAACCCCTGTGTGCCGACAAAGGCTTCGACATTCGGGAGTTCCTGGCAGGCCTACGCATTAAGGAAACCACTCTCCATGTCGCGCAGCTTCCGATACGCCGCGGTGGATCTGCGATCGATAGTTGCACGGCCCTCTACTAGGCTTATGCCCAATCGATCAACTCCCGTAAGCGAATTGAGCAGGTGTTTGGCTGTATTAAACAGTCAGTCGGGTTGAGGCAACTCAAATCCAGAGACCGATCAAAGGTGGGAGTGGTATTCAGCATGCATCTGCGGCTTACGATCTGATCCGATTCACCAACCTGTTGAGGGCAGAGGCGGTGATGGCATGAAGGCGATCAGGAAAGGTCCAAAGGTTGCAAGACCAAGTACCTGACCAAGCATTCAGGGCCGTCCATGCTGCACACCAGGCTTCTGCTAGCCCTCAACAAAATTGATGCGGCGCCAACGTTCACGAAGCGGCCAACAGGCCAGCTTTCTTTCGCTTTTTGAGTAACTTCATAATCCTATTCATTAAACTTAGGGGATTACTTTTTGAAAAGAGCCTTTTCTAAACTCCATATCACTATTATTAATTACTTCTCAATTTTTTCTCAGCAATGAAACTTGCAATTCTTACTTTTCACCATAGTTTAAACTATGGTGCAATGCTCCAAGCAGTATGTTTGTCTAACTATTTAGAGTCTCTTGGACACGACGTTGAATTCTTAGACTATAACCCTCCTCATGTAGAAAAGGGCGCTTCGTTTAAATCACTTCTCATTCCTAAGCCAACAAAAGCCTATATAAAATCGATTTATTTATACTATACTGATTTTCGTGCTAAGTATAAGTACAACATTTTATTTGATAAATTTCGGTCTTTTCGCGAACAATATTTATCTTTATCTCCTTTCTCTTTCGGTTCATTAAATGAACTGAGTATTAGTTCAAAAATATATGATGTCATATTTTTAGGCAGTGATCAAATATGGAATCCTAGCGATCAATTTGGCTTAGACCCTATATACTTTGGAAAGTATATCTCCTCGATTTCGAAATCTATTGCATCATATGCTCCTAGTTTCGGCAGCATAGAGAGGATCTCAAAATATAGTAATTTATTTCCAGAAATTCTTGACAATATTGATCTCCTTTCAATTAGGGAGAAGTCAGGGAGGGATTTTCTTGCATCAATGAACATACAATCTGAAGTTGTTCCAGACCCTACTTTTTTAGATAAAAATTTCGCAAATTATGCAATTATGCCTACTAAAATAAGCAGTACTAAGCCTTATGTCTTTTCATACATTTTAAGAGATTCTAGCTATATGCACTCTTTCTTGCGTAATGATTTTAGTTTTATAGATCCAAATGTAGTCCATTTTTCTGCTGCAACTCCATGGAGGCGTTGGAAGAAGTTAGGACAGGAGCTTCAACTCTCTCCGTTTGAGTTTATTGGCGCTATAAAAAATTCTAAAATAACTATATCAAATTCTTTTCATGGCATTGTCACCAGTATACTTACAAATACAAACTTTATAGCTCTTTCGCTCCCTGGTCAGAAAGCTGGTCTCAGTTCAAGAATCTATGACATACTTTCAGAATTAAACCTACTTAATCGCTTTGTAAAACCAGAGGCATTACATAGTAATTTTAGAGAAATTTATCACTCTCCTATTGATTGGAATTCGGTTAACAATAAAATTAATAAACTGTTTGTTGATGGTTCTTCCTTTGTTGAGCAAGCTTTGATTCGTGATTCATGAAAGGTTATTTGTGTTACTTTTTCTTGCCCATTAAGTTGTAGTTTTTTCAATCACTATTTTAATACTACCTTTGACCAACTAATTCTCTTGTGACTGTGCATGTGAAAAAAACTAATTTGCCATCCAGATATTACAAAGATGAGATTTCTTGGAAAGATAGATATTTGCGCATTTTCTGGTCGTTTATTAGATTCTGTTTCTGCTTTTTTCCACCAAAATTCATTTTCAAGCTTTATAGATGCGTACTCCTTTTATTTGGTGCTCATGTTGGTCGTGGTTCTAAGATATATCCCTCTGCAGCTATCCATTCACCTTGGAAATTATCTGTTGGTAACTTTACCTGCATAGGGCCGAACACCACTGTATACAATATTTCACAAATCACTATAGGAGATAACGTAACTATAAGCCAGGGAGCTTTTTTGTGCACCGGTAGTCATGATATTACATTGATCTCTAAGCCACAAATATCTAAGCCCATCACTGTAGAAGATCACGCCTGGATTTGCGCTGATGCTTTTGTTGGTCCTGGAGTTACGATAGGAGAAGGTTCTGTTTTATCAGCACGATCAGTAGCATTCAAAGCAATTCCCTCTTGGCAAGTCTATACAGGAAATCTGGCTACTTTTTTGAAAAAACGTTCAATCAGGTCTTCCAATCATGTCTCCAATTAATAACAGTTTTGATGTCATGGCAAATGATCTCTGCATAGGATGCGGGGCATGTGCAGTAAACACAAGACACTCTATGATCTTTGACCAAGATGGTTTTTATAAGCCTTCTCGTATAGATCAATCATTGAATTCGAGTGTATGTCCCTTTGTCGATTCCATTCATAATGAAGATTCTCTGTCTGCAGAATTTACAGAGGGCCAACAACATGTTGAAAGGCTTGGAAATATTGTTTCACTATATTGTGGCCACGTAACAGATGAGTTTATACGCCGTAATAGTACTTCTGGTGGCATGGGGACTTGGATTACGTTGTCTATGTTTAATTCAGGCTTAATTGATAGAGTTATACATGTTCGACCTACACGCTCCCCTGATCATCCGTATTTTGAATATTCAATTAGTCGAAGTACTTCAGATATAAATTTTGCAAGTGGATCGAGATATTATCCAATAAATTTTCGTGATGTGATGCAAGAAGTAATTGATGATCGCGAGGAACATTCATACTGCTTTGTGGGCATTCCGTGCTTCGTAAAATCCATGAGATTACTTCAGCTTGAGTATCCTGTATTGAGAAAAAAAATTAAATTTACTGTTGCAATTGTATGTGGCCACATGAAGTCTTCCTTTTGGACAGAAATGCTAGCTTGGAGTGCTGGAATAACACCTGGTAATCTATCAGAATTTCGTCACAGAACGAAGCTAGAATCTTCTGATTTTGAAATTAGAAAATATCTCTTTACAGCAAAATCTGTAAATGGTAAATCAATTTTAAAAGATTCTGCAGAAGTACCCGGTGGTAAATTTAATTCAGGAGCATTTATGGCTAATGCCTGTAATTTTTGTGATGATGTTGTTGGTGAAACGGCAGATATAACATTAGGTGATGCGTGGCTCCCGCGATATGAAACTGACAATAAAGGCAATAATTTAATCATAGTTAGAAATTATATGATTAATGAGCTTCTGGATGCTGGTAGAAGAAATAATGAGCTTAATATTGAGACGTGTACTTCCGATGATGCTTTGTGGGCGCAAGCTGGTGGCTTTAGGCAGCGAGGGGAAGGCTTGGCGTATCGTTTATATTTGCGTACTAAACAGAACCTGCCAGTACCTACTAAACGATTTGAACCCTCACGTAATGTTCCATTAATTAGAAAAATAATATATCGATTGAGAATGAGAATATCAACTATATCAATAATTTATTATAAACGAGCAAGAGCTAAAAAGATGTTGCAAATCTATCTCGATAAACTTCTCCTTGAGTGTAGGGTTCTCAGGGTTTTTGAAATATATTCTTCGTTTTCTCGAATCGTTGTTAGGCGAGTTGGTTGGATTGCCAACAAATTGCGTTAATTTATTTATTCAAACCTTTTTTTCATTCGTATGATTTCTTTTTTAGTTCTTACGAAAAATGAGGAGTCTGACCTTCCTGGTTGTCTTGACTCTATATCCTGGAGTAATGATATTGTAGTATATGACTCTTGTAGTACTGACGCTACAGTTGAGATCGCAAAATCAAAAAATTGTCGCGTTATTTTTAGAGAATTTGATAATTGGTCTTCTCATCAAAACTGGGGTCTTCGAAATATCGATTTCGTAAATAAATGGGTTTTTTATATAGATGCTGATGAACGACTTCCTGTAAGTACTATCGCTGAGTTGAAAAAAATTGCTAGTACTCCTTTCTCTGAGTATGATGCTGTTGCTTATAGAATAAGGCGTCGTGACTTTTTTCAGGGTAAGCATTTAAAGCATGTGCAAACATCTCCATGGTATATTAGATTCTTCGTTCCAGAATTTATTTCTTATGAACGGCTTGTTAATCCAGTGACAAAGGTTGCCGGCAAAACAGGTGATTTAATTTCTTATTTAGATCATTATCCATTCTCCAAAGGAGTGTCTCATTGGTTTGTACGCCATGATTCTTATAGTTCTTTTGAAGCACTGCAAATTGTAAGTAATAGGAGGGGAAGGTCCTCTTTCGATCTTAGATTGGCATTGTTTTCCTCAGACTTTAATGTTAGGCGTTTTCATCAAAAGGAATTATTTTACCAGCTTCCATTCAGGCCTTTGGTCAAATTCTTGATTTTGTATCTATTTAAACGTGGTTTTTTGGATGGTAAACCCGGATTTACTTATGCTGTTCTTCAGTCAATCTACGAATATATGATTGTTCTTAAGGTTCGTGAGATGAGCGGTACTTCAAGCAAGGCCCCCTAAATCGATTCCAAGAAAGTATATTAGGACTTTATTTATTGTATTTTAATTTTTATTTGGTTTTTGTGGATTGACTTGGCTTTATTTATGTAAATCTTTTCGATTTGACTGACTGTTTCCAGGGCGTATTTCTTGTATTCCCTGCTTCTGATCACTTTGTGTTTCTTCTTGGTTGACTTGTCGATTCATTTGTTTTGTGGTGAGAGTTAATTCATCCTTTTAGTTGCGATTTGTATAGCTTTTCTCGCGTCGAGTCTTTATCGCTGAGTTGTGCATTTTTAATAGATAAAAATTCTTCTTTACGACCTCAACTATGCACCCAAGTCAGTTGGCATTTGGAAACTCAGTTGTCAACTTGCCTCTTGGTTGGCGGGTCGTGTTCACAACGTCCGAGTGATTACTGATCCTCCCCATTTCTCCACCTGGGTTGTTTCCAAGAGCTAGAGAAATCCTTATAGCTCTGTACTAGGACCTAACCTTGCGATGCAGCGCTGCCATTGATGGGTTCCACGACGTCCCAGTGGCATCACGCGCCTTTGAAGCCCCGCATGGTGTAGGCCGTTAATGTGTCTGGTGATGTTCGCTCAACAGCCCAGCGGGTGGTGGATGCGGGTGGGCCTGCCGAACGGGTGGCCGGTGATTCTTGCGCTCGCACCACCTGGAAAAACGCCACGCGTACGCACGCTTGGCTACAGGTTCACCATCCCGGCGTACCGGTGCTGTTAATCACTGATCCCTGGCAACTTCCTCGGGCCGCGTATGCCTTTGCCCATCAGGGCCCCAGTGTGCTGCCTCTGGCCGTTTGTCCCCGCTTGAGCAGTCATAAACGCAATCGCCTGGCGTTGCGTGAAACCGCTGGCACGCTCCTCTATCGCCTGCTAGGGCGGATGTAAGCAAGGTTCAAGAGCACTTGGTTTCCAGGTACTGGCGCAGGTGGCCAGGCAAGTGCTGCTCGAGCGCTTCATCTGGGTTCATCCAGGCTGTCGAGACGATCTCCAACTGATCAATGGTTAAGGCTGGATGCCTCGATCTCGTCCTAAGTGCGCATGCAACTTGCACCCATGGCACGGTAAAGATCGTCACCGTGTTGCGTCCGCCTCGTTGTTGTTCTGTGATGGTCCACGGATCCTCCAACCAGCTGCTTTCGATCGCCAGCCCCCAGTTCTTTATTGAGCTCGCGCACGGCCGCCTCGCGTGCACGTTCTCCAGGCTGCAAACCACCGCCTGGTAAGCCATACCCCTTATTGTAGTGGTTTGCACCATCAGCACTTGGTTGTTGTGCCAGATCGCAACGAGAGCACCGTGGGTATGGGGCCTCTGATCAGCCGGTAGAGCTCATAGCCCCAAGCAGCGACCTGCAGCATATGCAAACGGCGGGCTAAGCGTTTCAGCAGAGCTCTGATCGATCTTGGCTGCACGCTCATGCTGACGATGTTCTGTTGAGCGGGAGACGTTGCAGATCACCGAACCGTTCGAATTCGCGATCAAAGCGCACCAAGCCAAGCCGTTGCTGTTGGCACAAGGCTTGAAGGAGGGCAGAAGCCTCATGAGTGTTTTTGACGGCTGGGCCCATCAACTTGGGTTAGCTCAACAAGCGCACGAGGCCCAAGGCCGTCACGGTGCAGAAGTGAACTTGCTCAGCAGCCTTTGGGGGACGCGAAGCCAATGCTCCGCAGCTGCTGATGGCTGGGCTTCGTGCCCCCTCAATCAGAACGCGCTGTTGCGGATTCTCGGGAACCCGCGTTACTCCAACAGCCCTGGTGGGCCTGATGCTTTGTCCTCGGATGCCGCTGGTGTCTTTGTGGCAGAAGCGCTGCTTCACCACGGGCAAATCACGAACACCTACCTAACTTGCGCACGCTGTGCATCACCAAGGAAAGATTGTCAGCTTTGACTCACGTTTCAGCTCTAAAGCCGTCTGCGGAAGGCCTCAGGCCTTGCAGTTGATTGATCCAGGCTGATGACCTGAGTCCTCTCTGTTCGTAACAACCAGCAGCCTCGCCTCTGTTATGAGGTGGTTAATTGGAGTTCAACATAGACCCTTTTGCTGTGAGGGTTGAGCGCTCAGGCAGCGTGCACAGTGAGATCCAGCTTTGCTGGATGAGTTTGCATACAAAACTGAAAGCTGGTGATTGGGCAGGCTGTGATAAAAAATCCGAATTAGTCGCTGATGTGTTTCAGATCCTCTTCGATTGCCATCAATCATGCCTTGCGTTCGAGGCGCCTAACTACCAGCTCCATTGCGACCCTTTTGATCTCATGCTTGCAGCCGAGTCCAGGCTCGTTCGCATCGAGAGGTGTCAGGCTCAAACTCCCTAGTCCTTCACAGGCGATTCCTCGTTCTCATAGCCGCCAGCTGTACTGATCCTCCGCTTAACCTTTTTCTGTTGAAATTCGTACAACAACCGCACTTGGTGGTCTTGTTTTCAATCCTCATGGGATTTCCCCGCTTGAGTGTCGTTTTTGTTGGCTTTTGTCTGTTGCTTTGAACATCCTTCTTTACGGCCTCAATTACGCGCCGGAACCGGTTGGCATCGGCAAATACAGCGGTGAACTCGCCCGCTGGTTAGCGGCCCGTGGCCATAGCGTGCGTGTGATCACAGCGCCGCCTTATTTCCCCGCCTGGCAGATTGCAGCAGGTCATCACAACCGCTTTAGCCTGGAGCAGCGTGAAGGGGTTCGGGTGAGACGCTGCCCTCTCTGGGTGCCACGCCAGCCCAGCGGGCTCAAGCGCTTGCTGCATCTCGCCAGCTTCGCGCTTTCCAGCCTTGGGCCCCTGCTGTTGCAACGTCGCAGGCGGCCTGATTTGGTGATCACCGTGGCGCCAGCTTTCTTCTGTGCCCCCGCTGCTCTTTGGCTTGGGCGCCTCTGCGGCAGTCGTACGATCACTTGGCTTCACATCCAGGATTTCGAGCTCGATGCTGCCTTTGAGCTTGGCCTGCTTAAGGGCCGGCTGCTCCGTTCCTTGGCAGAAACCTGGGAGCGCCGCACACTACGCAGCTTTGATCGTGTGAGCAGCATCAGCACCGCCATGGTGCAAAAACTGGGCACCAAAGGTGTGGCTCCTTCCCGCAGTTTGCTGTTGCCCAACTGGGTCGACCTCGACGCGATCTGTCCGCAGCTGGGATCTGCTCGCCAGCAGAACTCCTACCGGCGTGAGTTCGGCATCACCCCTGATCAGATCGTGCTCCTCTATTCGGGCTCGATGAACAAGAAGCAGGGCCTGGAGATGCTCGCTGAGGTGATCCAACGCCTCAGCGCTCAGCCCAACCTGGTGTGGCTCCTTGCCGGTGAAGGCCCTACCAAGGAAGAGCTCATCCATGCCACCGCCGGTCTGCCCCAGGTCCGCCACCTGCCCCTGCAGCCAGCAGAACGGATGGACGATTGGCTTAATGCTGCTGATATCCATCTGCTTCCTCAGAAAGCCGGCGCCGCTGATCTGGTGCTCCCCTCCAAACTTCTGGGTATTCTCGCCAGCGGTCGCCCTCTTGTGGCCAGTTCACCGGAGGGCAGTGAATTGTCCTTGCTGGCCGGCAACGCCGGGCGCTGTGTGCCACCAGGCGATGCCGCAGCCTTTGCGGATGCCTTGCATGAGTTGATCGAAAGCGCCGAGCTGCGGGCTCAATGCGGCGTGTTAGCTCGTCAACTCGCCTCTAGCCATTTTAGCAAAGATGCCGTTCTGCAGCGTTTTGAACAGCAGCTTTTCGCTTTGCACGGTTGAATAGTTTTGCTCCATCAAAGCTCCAATTCCTTGAAGCTCTCACCCTGGGGAGGTTTG
>Ga0163109_10002127_pt1 | contig 15556 bp, 9 predicted proteins | sample CRUFie1St13metaG_FD_108704 | JGI IMG/M metagenome (GOLD analysis project Ga0163109, IMG submission 108704) | Marine microbial communities from the Costa Rica Dome - CRUD Field 142mm St13 metaG | ecosystem: Environmental > Aquatic > Marine > Oceanic > Photic zone | place: Costa Rica: the Eastern... | reverse complement strand
GCAAGAGGATACACTAACAGAGATCTCATTATAAAATTTACAGGTTGTTACCACGGCCATTCAGATTCATTGCTTGTGAAGGCCGGATCTGGTGCCCTTACGTTAGGGACCCCAAGTTCTCCTGGTATACCAGCTGAGTTAACAAATAAAACTATAGTGCTTGAATTTAATGATGTTGAACAGCTTAATAAAGCATTTAAGTTATATAAAAATAAAATTGCATGCGTAATTGTAGAGCCAATAGCAGGTAATATGAATTTTATTCCAGCTTCAAATGCTTTTTTAAAAAAGCTAAGAGATTTAACCAAAAAAAATAAAAGTATTTTAATTTTTGATGAAGTTATGACTGGGTTTAGAGTCGCTCTTGGGGGCGCTCAAAGTTTATTTCAAGTTAAACCTGACATTACCACTTTAGGAAAAGTTATTGGAGGTGGTTTGCCTATAGGAGCTATAGGCGGCAAAAGAGAGATAATGAAAAAGTTATCACCTACAGGTGACGTTTATCAGGCGGGCACTTTATCAGGAAACCCCCTTTCTGTAACTGCAGGGCTTGAAACAATAAAACTTATATCAAAATCTAATTTTTTTACCTCTTTAAACAACAAAACTAAATTTTTAGTAGATTCTGTCAATAGTCTTTCCAAGAAAAAAAACATAAATATTTCTGCAAGAGGGTTAGGCGGTATGTTCGGAATTTATTTTCGTAATACACCTCCAACAAATTACGATCAGGCAGTTGACATTGATTTAAAATTATTTAAATCTTTTTTCCATTTTTTGCTCAAAAATGGTATTTACATGGCTCCTTCGGCTTTTGAGGCAGGCTTTTTATCCATTAAACATTCTAAAAATGATTTAAATAGAACGGTTTCTTTGATTGAAAAGTTTTTTAAATAATGTTTCTAAATTCAAATTTTTATTGTTCTTATAGTTCCTTTAGAGATCTTCCTAATTATAAAACATTAGAACTTGCTTTTATTGGCAGATCAAACTCTGGAAAATCTAGTCTCATAAACTCTATTTGTTTAAAAAAAAAAATTGCTAAAATTAGTAAAACTCCTGGAAAAACCCAACTATTAAATTTTTTTAATTTGGGTTCAAATTGTTTTTTAGTTGATTTGCCTGGGTATGGTTTTGCTAAAGTTTCAAAAAATAAAACAAAATCTTTTAGTAGTTTAATTTCCTCTTATTTAATTGAAAGAAAACAGCTTAGATTAGTATTTTTAATTTTAGATTCTCGACTAGGAATAACTAATTTAGACAAACTTATGATTAAGATGTTAGTAAAGATTAGATTAAGATTTGTTATTATTCTCAATAAGATTGATAAATTGAATCAAACAGAATTTCAAAAATGTAAAAAAAAAATAAGAGATGATCTTGGAAATATTTGCAACTTTAATGTAGATTATTTTTATTTTTCTGCTAAAACTGGTAAAGGAAGTGCTGAAATTAAAAATTATTTAATTGAAGATGAAAACTTACCCTTAGAAATTTTTTTGAAAGATTGAACTATGACTGAACTCAATTCGTTTCCTATTAGAAGATTAAGAAGATTTCGAGAAAAAGAATTTATTAGAAAAATACTCCAAGAAAACACACTTAATGTTAATGATTTAATTTATCCTATTTTTGTAAGTGAGGATATATCTGAAAAGCAAGTCATACAGAGTATGCCAGGAATATATCGACACTCCCTTAAATCAATACTATATGAAATTGAAAAATGCTATAAATTGAAAATACCTGCGGTTGCTATTTTCCCGGTAATTAATCAAAGCAAAAAAGATAACGAGGGGTCCGAAGCCTTTAATGAGAAAGGTCTGGTTCCTAAAGTTATTGAAAAAATCAAGAATTCTTTTCCTGAAATTGGAGTTATTAGTGATGTCGCTCTCGACCCATATACAAGTCATGGCCAAGATGGGTTCGTTAATATGCGTGGAAAAATTGATAATGATAAAACTATCCAGCTGCTATGTAGACAAGCTTTAGTTCATGCTCATGCTGGAGCCGACATTCTTGCACCTTCTGATATGATGGATGGGAGAATTATAGAGATTAGAAAACATTTAGACGCAAATAATTTTTATGAGCTACCAATAATGTCTTATTCTTCAAAATTTAGCTCAGCTTTTTATGGTCCTTTTAGAGATGCTGTTAAGTCAACAAATAATTTGTCAGGAAAAAATAAAGATACTTATCAAATTAATATCGCAAATTGCAAGGAAGCATTCCTTGAATCTTATATTGATATCCAAGAGGGGGCTGATTTCCTAATGGTAAAGCCGGGAATGCCTTATCTTGATGTACTTTTTAATTTAACTCAAAAAGTTTTCTTACCTGTCTTTACTTATCAAGTTAGTGGCGAGTATGCAATGATAAAGAATGCTGTAAATAATGGAATCTTAACCGAATCGGCAATTCTAGAATCGTTAATTTCATTTAAGAGAGCAGGTGCGAGAGGCATTTTAAGTTATTTTGCTATAGAGATCGCAGAAAAAATATCTAGTTAATAAATCTCGTAATATAAATCTTCCATGCTCTCATTAGATTCATCATCATTAGTTTTTATAGGAACATTTTCAGCAAAAAAATAATCAATTTTATTTTCAATTTTACCAGTGATTGCATTTTTGGAACTTATTGCGACAGCTTTAATATTATTTGGTGCCACAATTAATTCTTCACTATAGTTTTCTAGAGCTTTTTCCATGTAATTTATCCAAATTGGTAGAGCTAGGCTCGATCCGGTCTGGTTTGCTCCTAATGATTTTGGAGTATCGAATCCTACCCAAACAACTGAAACTAGGTTCGGTTGAAAACCAGAAAACCAAGCATCTCTTTGTTCATTTGTGGTGCCGGTTTTTCCTGCTAAATCAATTCGTCCAATTTTTTTTGCCCCTTTGCCAGTACCAACCTTGATAACATCTTGTAACATATTAAACATGACAAAAGCATTTCTTTCAGTAATTACTCTTTTCTTTTTTGAATACGAATTCGAATCAGAATAAATTACATTACCTTTGAAGTCCTCAATTTTTTTTATGTATTTTGGTTTAATTCTAAATCCTTTGTTTGCAAATACTGAATAACCTAATGCTAAATCCATTGGTGACACTGTACCAGCACCTAATGCCATTGTTAGATAAGGTGGATGATTTCTTTTTAAAAAACCAAATTTTTGTATGTAGTTTTGTGCATATTTTGCCCCAATTGCCTGTATTATCCTTATAGAAACCAGATTTTTTGATTTTACTAAGGCGTTTCTCATCGATATAAGCCCAACATAGTCATCCCTAAAGTTTTTTGGATCCCAAATTTCTTCACCAGTATTTATTTGATCAACAGCAATTGGAGCATCATTAATTAGTGTAGAGGGAGAAAAACCTTTTTCTAGGGCAGCTGAATAAACAAAAGGTTTGAAACTAGAACCAGGTTGTCTATTTGATTGTGTGACATGATTGAATTGTTTCAAATAGTAATCAAAACTTCCAACCATTGACAAAACCTCTCCGTTGTTAGGGTCAATAGAGACCAGTGCGCCTTGTACTTTAGGAAATTTAATAAAAGAAATTGATTTTTCAGTAAAACGAATATAAATAACCCCACCTTTTGATATTGTGCTCATATCTTTTTCTGTAAATTTTTCTGAAAGCATAAGACTTTTGGGAACTTTAATTAGGTCAGTTTTACTTGAATAAAATTCAATATTATCCTCATCAACTCTAGTAATTATAGATGGTAATAAGTCATCACTAACAGGGAAAGAGTCCAGAATTTCTATTAGTTTATTAGTGTCAGTGAAATCAATATTTGAAATTTTTTTTATTACGAAAGGAATTTCTTTGTCATTGTTAGAATAATTTAATAGGCCATTACGTAAAGCAATATAACCGTAATCCTGAAAATCTGATGAGAGAGTTGTGAATACCTTATATCCTTTTTTATAAGCAGATTCACCTTTTATTTTGTAGATCAATTGACGTACATGTTCAGTGAAGTGTTCGCTACCGATTGTTTTATTATTCCCAATGTTATTATTGATTACAATTGGACTTGACTTTGCAATTTCAAAATCTAAAGGATCTATGTGGTTAAGTTTGAGAAGTCTCTTTAAAACATAGAGTTGTCTATTTTTAGCCTTTGAAAAATTACTAACAGGATTGCTCCTAGATGGAGCTTTTGGAAGACCAGCAAGCATTGCTATTTCAGCCAGGTTTAATTCACTTAATTTTTTTCCAAAATAAGTTTCAGATGCAGAGGCAAAACCAAAAGATCTTTGACCTAAATATATTTGATTAATGTAAAGGTTCATTATTTTGGACTTTGTAAGTGTTTTATCTATTTTTATTGCAAGAAGTATTTCATTTATTTTTCTCATATAGGACTTTTTATTCGATAAGAAAAAGTTTCTTGCTACTTGTTGAGTGATTGTACTGGCACCTTGAACAATACTCCCAGAGGAAATATTTGCAATAGCTGCCCTAATTATTCCAAGTAAATCGATGCCAAAATGGTTAAAAAAATTCTCGTCCTCAGCTGAAATTATTGCACTTACTAATAGGGGTGGTGTTTCTTCTTCAGAAATAAAAATTCTTTTTTCGACACCTATTTTAGTAATTAAACTACCATTTCGGTCAAATATTTGAAGTGGTGTAGAAGGCCTATAAAAATCTAATGATCTGACATCAGGTAATTTAGGATATGTTATGAAAATATAAAAAGATACCAGTATGCACCCAGAAGTTACACAGAAAAAACAAAATAAAAAGAAATTTTTTATTCGGAAAAACATTCTTGTTAATTAAAATAATGCGATAATTTAAATTATAAATCATAAAAATAATTATTTGAAATGAATAGCCAAATATTCTTAATTGGTATGATGGGTGCAGGTAAATCTTCGATAGGTAAAATCTTATCTAAATCTTTACAAATGCGATTTTATGACACTGATGATCTTATAAAAAAAAATACTGGTGTTGAAATAAACAGAATATTTGAACTTGAGGGTGAAAAAGGATTCAGGAATTGGGAGAGAAAAGCTTTGCTTTCCATAGTTGATAAAAAAAATATCGTTGTTGCTACAGGAGGTGGGATTATTGTCAATAATGATAATTTTGAAATATTAAAAAAAAAAAAATTCGTTTTCTTTCTTAAAACAGATATTAAGAATTTAATAGGTAGGCTTTCTAAAGATGGATCTAGACCTTTGTTAGAAGTTTCGAATATAAAGAAGCAATTGGATGATTTATATTCTAGTAGAAAAAATAAATATGAGGAAGCATCTAATTATATTGTTGAAACATCTGAGAGTGACACTCTTGTAGATGTATCAAATAGAATTTCGTCGATTTTTATAAAATATAGCAATGAAAAAAGTTAATATTAAAAGCAATTCTAAAAGTTACACAATTACCATAGGTCTCAAAAACTTAGTCCCTTTAACAAAATTTTTACGAGAAAATAATTTCCAAAAAATTATGTTAATTTTCGATACAAATACTGCCAAGTTATTTAAGAGTAAATTTCTTCCTCTTGAAAGAAGCTTTGATTTACATTCTTGCGTGATTAAAAGTGGCGAACGCTCGAAATCCTGGAAAACTATCAATCACATAGCATCAAATTTGTTAAAAAAAAATTTTGATAGAAAAACCATACTTATTGCTGTTGGTGGAGGTGTTGTTGGTGACATTACCGGCTTTACGGGCTCGATTTATCAACGAGGAATTGCATATTTACAATATCCAACTACTCTTTTAGCACAAGTGGATTCATCTGTTGGGGGTAAGACTGCTATTAACCACCAATTAGGCAAGAACATGTTGGGTACATTTTATCAGCCATCGGCGGTATTTATTAGTATAAGCAGTCTGAAAAAATTGCCAAGAAGAGAGTTTTTTTCAGGTTTAACCGAGGTAACAAAATATGCGTTGATTATGGATGAATTATTCTTAAAATATTTGTTAAATAATAAAAGTTTAATTTTTAATTATGAAAATTTAACTCTTGAAACAATTATATTTAAGTGTTGTAAATATAAATCTAGAGTAGTCAATTTAGATGAGAAAGAAACTGGGGTTAGAGCCATTTTGAATTTTGGTCATACATTAGGACATGCAATTGAAAATTGTTTAGGATATCGAAAAATTTTACATGGTGAAGCTGTTGCAATTGGTATGCTTTTCGCCGCAAAACTCTCATCCGTTTATTCGTCCCTTTCCTCTAGTGAATATGAATTTATAAAAAAATCATTATTTGAATTAAGGTTAATCAGTAAAGAGTCTTTAGTTTTTTTTAGCAAGATACCAGAAAAAAATTTATTAAATGCAATGAGGAAGGATAAGAAAAATTTCAACGGTAATATAAGTTTTGTTCTTTTGGAAAAAATAGGTAAGGCTAACTTTAACAATTTTATTGAGCAGAAAGATTTAAAAAAAATACTTTCTCAATTTAAAAAGTGTTTGAATATTTAGCAGTCAATGATAAGAACTCTTTAGGTAGAGAATTTCATGAAAATTTTTTTGACTCAAGAGAGGCATTCCAAAGAGATAGAGATAGAATAATTCATTCAAAGTCATTTAGAAGACTTGAGCATAAAACCCAAGTATTTATCAATAATTTTGGTGACCACTACAGAAATAGATTGACTCATTCTCTTGAAGTTAGCCAAATCTCAAGAGATATCGCACGTTCCCTAGGCCTAAATGAGGATTTGTGCGAATCCATAGCTTTGGCTCATGACCTCGGACATGCTCCTTTTGGACATGTTGGCCAAGACGCTCTAAATTCATGTATGGATCAACATGGAGGGTTTGAACATAATTATCAGTCTTTGAGAATTGTTACACATATTGAAAGAGTTTATAAAAACTTTAGGGGTCTTAACTTAAGTTATGAGGTTAGAGAGGGTATTTTGAAACACTGTTCAAAGAGAAGAGCTTTAAAATTAGGCAAGCTAGGAGAGAGATTTTTAAAAAGGTTCAGTCCTACACTTGAAGCACAAATAGTTAACTTGTCAGATGAAATCGCATACAATAATCATGATTTGGATGATGGATTTAGAGCTAATTTAATTAGTCTCGATGAAATTTTATCATTAGATATTGTGAGAATAATTTTAAGGGAGCCTGATTTTTCTAACATATCAGATGAGCATATTCTTGTTAGTGAAATTATTAGAAAGTCTATCTCTCTTCAAATCAAAAATTTAATTGAAGAATCAGTTAAAAGAATTAAGAAATATAACCCTAAATGTATTGATGATGTTAGATCATGTCCAGAATTAATAAACTTTAGTGAAAACCAAAAATTACTAAATAGGCAACTTAAATTATTTCTGAGAAAAAAAATATATAATCACAGTAAGCTAATTGAGGATAACAAAAAAGCTAAAAAAATTATAAAGTTTCTCTTTCAACATTATCAAAAAAATTTTAGTTTTTTGCCAAGTTATTATTATGATGGCGATAGTGTTTCTAATGAAGAAGCAATTTCAGATTATATTTCAGGCATGACTGACAGGTACGCAATTAACGTTTACAAAGAATTAATTAATGGAATGTAGAATCTATTTCTATTGATAATTCCATGTTGTTTGGTTATCATTTTAGGTCGTTTATTATAAATTTATGAAAAAAAATATATTTTTCCCAAAAAAACAAGGTTTATATAATCCCAGTAATGAAAAAGACTCATGCGGGGTCGGTTTTATTGCGAGAACAGACGGTGTTGCAAATCATAAAATCGTTTCTGATGGGCTTGTAATTCTAGAAAACTTAACCCACAGGGGCGCTACAGGTTTTGACCCTTTGCTTGGTGATGGGGCTGGGATATTAACTAATATGCCTCATGATTTTTTCAAGAAGACATTAAGGAGTAAATTTGATGGTTTTGAAAAAGGTAATTACATTGTTGCTGTTACTTTTATTAGGACTACTTCTGAAAGTCATTCAAAGTCTTTTTTTAATTTCTTAAAGAAAACAGCTTCGAGCTATGGCTGTGAACTTTCAATCCTTAGAGATGTCCCTATCAAAAAATCTGGTATTAGTAAAACCGCTTTACAGTCTAAGCCATTAATCAAACAGCTTTTTATCAAGCCGAAAAAAAATATCTCGGAAAAATTAGAACATATTGCCTTTAAAATTAGAACTACAGTTGAAGCTCATTTTAATAATAGTGTTAAAAATAATTTTAAAAATTTTAACTTTCATTTTGCCTCATTTTCGAGCAAAGTTATTAACTACAAAGGAATGCTTTTAGCAAGTCAAGTAAAAGATTTTTATCCTGATTTAGTTGACAGAACTTATAGATCAACTTTTGCTCTTGTTCATCAGAGATTTTCAACAAATACCTTTCCTTCTTGGGAGTTAGCTCAACCATTTAGAATGATTGCACACAACGGAGAAATTAACACTGTCAGGGGAAATTTAAATTGGATGAAAGCTAGATCCAAATTTGTCAATACCCTAAAAAAATCTCCTTATGTAGTCCCTGAAATTGCTGAAGGTATTTCTGATTCAGCAACCTTCGATGAAGCATTAGATATTCTCACAAAAAATGGGATTTCTTTATCCTTCGCAATGATGTTAATGATTCCAGAAGCATGGGAAAAAGACTCTCTAATTGATAAGAAAAGGAAAGATTTTTATCATACATTTGCACCTTCAATGGAGCCATGGGATGGTCCTGCAGCAATTGCATTTACCGATGGTGATGAAATTGGTGCCACACTAGATAGAAATGGGTTAAGACCAGCTAGATATCTTGTTACTAAAGATAATTATATTGTTATGGCCTCTGAAATGGGTGTTTTAAACATTAAAGAAAATAATATTAAATACAAGTCACGTTTAAAACCTGGTCAGATGTTATTGGTTGATCTTCATGGTAAAGGCGTAATTGATGACAAAGTCGTAAAATCTAATGTAATCAATAATCAGACATTTAACTCAGATTTCATTATTAATTTATCTCAAATAAAAAGTAATGTCGAAAATCCTGAAAAATCTAATAATTTATTTTTGATTCAACAAATCTTCGGTTTCACTCTCGAAGACCATAAGTTTATTATCGATCCAATGATTGAGAATTCTCAAGAGCCAATTGGATCTATGGGTAATGACGTCCCACCTGCAGTTTTATCAAATAAATCAAAGTCTCTTTTTAACTATTTTAAACAACTCTTTGCTCAAGTCACTAACCCTGCTATTGATCCCATAAGAGAAGATTGTGTAATGTCTCTTCAATCATTTTTGGGTCCAAGACCAAATTTATTTCAAGATGATATATTTAAGTCAACCAAAAATCTTTTAGAATTAGAATCACCAGTTTTAGATAATACTCAGTTTTTGAAGTTAAAAAATATTTCACGTCTCTCTAACAAAAAAATAAAGTCTGCTGTTATCGATACTACATTTGCTCTGAGAAATGGTATTAATTTCAAAAAAATTCTTAATGATCTTAAAAAACAGATAACAACTAAAATTAAAAATTGTGATGTCTTAATATTGTCTGATGAAAAAGTATCAAGCACTAGAATTCCCATTCCTACAGCTTTATGTATATCCATTGCTCATCAGCATCTTATAAAGTTGGGTAAAAGACTTGACCTAGGCTTAGTTGTTGCTTCTGGTTTTATTAGAGAAGTGCATCATTTGGCGGTTACCACTGGTTATGGTGCTGATGCTGTCTTCCCTTGGCTAGTTCATGATTTAGTTGGTAATACAAAGTACCAAAACTACAAAAAAGCCCTTGAAAAGGGACTCTTAAAAGTAATGTCTAAAATGGGTATCTCCACATTTCGCTCCTATTCCGGAGCACAAGTATTTGAGTCCATTGGTTTAAACGATAATTTTGTGAATGAATTTTTTCCAGGTACAAACACTTCAATTAGTGGCATTGGATTGGTACAGCTGCATGAAGAAAATTTGTCATTATTTAAAAAGGCTGTAAACTTTTCATCAAATAATAATAAAATTCTGGATCCTGGTGGAGAGTATGCTGTAAGAAATGGTGGAGAAAAACATATGTGGAGTAGTGAGTCAATTTCGCTTCTTCAACATGCTACGAGGGAAAATAATTTTGAAAAATATAAAAAGTATGCTGAATTAATTAATAAGCAAAATAAAGAATTAATGACTTTCAGAGGATTATTTGAAATAAAACCTTTTAAAAAGAGTATTTCGATTGACAAGGTTGAGCCATGGCAAAACATCGTTAAAAGGTTTTCTACTGGTGCTATGTCATTGGGCTCGATTTCGACTGAGGCACATTCTACCTTAGCAATCGCCATGAACAGAATTGGAGGAAAATCTAATACAGGAGAGGGCGGTGAAGATCCTTTGCGATTTAAACCCGTTAATAAAAATACCACAACAAGTAAGCTTCTTGGTGATGTCGTCATTAAATCTGTTGATTTAAAAAGTGGCGATTCTTTAAAGTCCAAAATAAAACAAGTAGCCTCTGGTAGATTTGGAGTCACGTCGTTCTATTTGAGAAATGCTGAACAAATACAAATTAAAGTCGCTCAAGGTGCTAAGCCTGGAGAAGGTGGGCAATTACCTGGACATAAGGTTTCTCAATATATTGCAAAATTAAGATTTTCTGTACCTGGCGTTGGTCTTATTTCACCTCCGCCTCATCATGATATTTACTCAATTGAAGATCTTGCTCAGCTAATTCATGACCTAAAAAATGTAAATCCAAAAGCGCTAATTAGTGTAAAGCTCGTTTCTGAAATTGGTGTTGGTACAGTTGCTGCTGGAGTTTCTAAAGCCAAGTCTGACCATGTAACTATTGCTGGTTATGATGGAGGTACTGGTGCTTCGCCCATTTCCTCAATTAAACATGCTGGGACACCATGGGAGTTAGGATTAGCAGAAACTCAGCAAACCCTAGTTTTAAATAAATTAAGAGGTCGAATAACTGTTCAAGTTGATGGTCAAATGAAAACAGGTAGGGATGTTGTCATTGCTGCAATGTTAGGTGCGGATGAGTTTGGATTTGCAACTGCCCCTCTAGTTGTCGAGGGTTGCATAATGATGAGGAAATGTCATCTTAATACATGTCCTGTTGGCATTGCAACTCAGGACCCCATTCTCAGAAAAAAATTTACAGGACAACCAGAACATGTTGTTAATTATTTTTACTTTGTTGCTCAAGAAATTAGAGAAATCCTTGCATCACTAGGAGTTAAGACATTGGCTGAGGTAATCGGCATGTCTAATTTACTTAACAAATCCAAATCAATCAAGCACTGGAAGGCTAGAGGTCTTGATTTCTCAAGGTTATTTCATAAGCCTGATTTGGGTAAAAATGTTTACATTTATAACAAAGAAAAACAGGATCACGCTCTTGAAAAGTCATTAGATAACCTATTAATAAAAAAATGTTCAAAAATTATTAAAAAACAAATTAAGAAAGTTAAACTTGACTTAAAAATTAATAATTATAATAGATCAGTTGGAGCTATGCTCTCAGGACAATTATCTGAGATATTTGGGTTTAGTGGTTTAAAAAATGGTTCTGTAATTATCAATTTTAAAGGTACAGCTGGACAAAGTTTTGGAGCTTTTTTAAGTAAAGGTGTTTCATTTAATTTAATTGGCGAAGCTAATGACTATGTTGGCAAAGGTCTGTCTGGGGGAATTATATCAATCAAACCATCAAAAGATTTTGATGGTATTCCACATCAAAATATTATAATTGGTAATACTGTTTTATATGGAGCTGTATCAGGACAAGCTTATTTTTCTGGTCTTGCTGGCGAGCGGTTTGCTGTCAGGAACTCTGGTGCAGAAGTTGTTGTTGAGGGTGTTGGTGATCACGGCTGCGAATATATGACTGGTGGAACAGTTATTATTTTAGGTTCTACAGGTAGAAATTTTGCTGCTGGAATGAGTGGAGGTATTGCTTTTATTTATGACTTAAAAAATGAATTTAAAAATAAATGCAACTTATCTATGGTTAAATTAGAAAAAGTTGGTGAGTCCAATAATTTACTTCATCTTGATGAAAGTGATGAAAGCCACCTTAAAAGGCTTTTAAGTAATCATTATAAACTTACGTCAAGCATAGTTTCTAAGGCTATTTTAGACGATTGGAAAAATCAATTGAAAAATTTCGTTAAAGTCTTTCCTGATGAGTATAGGAGAGTTCTCATAGACAGGAACAAATCAAAATCGTTGGAGGCAGCATAAATGGGAAATCCTACTGCATTTATATCAAAGTCTAAAATTCATCAAGAATCAATAGACCCAAAAAAAAGAATCAATAATTATAAAGAGTTTGTTAAGATTTTAAATGACAGTGAGGTGTCTATTCAAGGTTCTAGATGTATGGATTGTGGCATCCCTTTTTGCCAAACAGGTTGCCCTGTAAGCAATGTAATCCCAGATTGGAATGATCTTGTTTATAAAAAAAATTGGGAAGAAGCATACTCTGCATTAAGTGCGACAAATAATTTTCCTGAGTTTACAGGTAGGATTTGTCCTGCTCCTTGCGAAGCTTCTTGCACTTTAAATATTAATGATGATCCAGTTGGAATAAAATCAATTGAACAAGCTATTGCCGAGAAAGCTTGGCACCTTGGTTTAGTAAAACCGATTATCTCGAAAATTAAAATCAACAAAAAAATAGCAATCATAGGCTCAGGGCCTGCTGGCCTTGCCTGTGCTCAACAACTTGCAAGAAAAGGATATCAAATCACTGTTTATGAAAAAAATGATCGTCTAGGCGGACTTCTTAGATACGGAATTCCTGATTTCAAGCTTGACAAAAAATTAGTTGACAGAAGAATAGATCAATTAAAAAAGGAGGGTGTAAAATTTAAAATTTCTCATTGTATTGGAAGTACATCAGATAATCAGAATAATCTTCATGCACCTAAAATAAAGTTTATTGACCCAGAGAATTTAATCAAATCATTTGATGCTGTAGTTCTTGCCATCGGAGCTGAAAACCCAAGACCTATGCCAATACCTGGCGCAGATCTCGACGGTATTTATCCCGCTATGGAGTTTTTGCCACTTCAAAATAAAAGAGTTTCTGGTGATATTAACGTGAGTGCATTATCTGCCACTGGCAAACACGTCGTAGTTATTGGTGGTGGAGATACTGGATCTGATTGTGTGGGAACTTCTAATAGGCAAAAAGCAAAAACTGTTACCCAGTTAGAATTACTTAATACTCCACCTGAACGTGAGAACAAGCTTACTACATGGCCAAATTGGCCCTTGAAATTAAGAACATCAAGTTCCCATGAGGAAGGTTGTGAAAGACAATGGGGTATTCTTACAAAAGAATTTAAAGGCAAAAATGGTAAGGTGACAGAATTGGTAGCAGTAAAAGTTGAACATAGGTTTGAAAACAATAAAATGGTTACAAGAGAAGTACCAAACTCAACATTTTCTATTAAAGCAGATTTGGTTTTACTAGCCATGGGATTTGTTGGCCCCACTTCTTCGAATGCATTAAATTCTTTGAAATTAAAGAAAGACTCTAGAACAAATATCCATGCTTCTTACGAGACATTCAAAACAAGTAAGGATAAGGTTTTTGCTACTGGTGATTGTAGAAGGGGACAATCTCTTGTTGTTTGGGCTATTGATGAGGGTAGACGTTGCGCTGAACAAGTTAATAGTTATTTAAGTTCTTGATCATTAATAGTAAGTTACAGGATGCTTTAAAAAAGGTTCCTCAATCAATCCCACCTGTGTGGTTAATGCGTCAAGCTGGAAGATACCTTCCTGAATACCAAAAAGTCAGATCCAAAGCTGGTTCATTTTTGAACCTGTGTAAAAATCCTGATTTTGCATGTGAGGTTGCCTTGCAACCCATTCAAAGATTTGATCTTGATGCTGCAATATTATTCTCAGACATTCTTACCATTCCTGACGCGCTTGGATTGGAGTTAGAATTTTCGGATGGAGAAGGACCAGTCTTTAAAAAACCTGTCAGATCACCGCTGGACATTAAAAAGCTTCGTATTTTAAGTATTGAAGATGATTTGCATTATGTTTTTCAAGCAGTAAAAAAAATTAAGCAGGAATTAAAAGGTAAAATACCTTTAATAGGTTTTTCTGGTTCTCCTTTTACTCTTGCAATGTACATGATTGAAGGTCGTGGAAGGTCTGAGTTTATGTATGCGAAATCTTTTGTATACTCTAATTCATCAGAGGTTAAAAATTTGCTTCGAATTTTAACTGAGAATATAATCAATTATTTAGATTTCCAAGTTAGATACGGTGCTGATGTATTAATGATCTTTGATACTTGGAGTGGAATTTTGAGTTCAGATTGGTTTGAAGAGTTATCGTTTAAGTTTAACCAACAAATAGCAAATACCATTAAGAGTAGACACCCAAATATTCCAACTGTAGTTTATTCAAAAAATTGTAATGCTCATCTTAATCACATAAAAAATTATAAATTTGACTGTGTGTCAGTCGATTGGACATTTGATTTAAAAAGATTAAAAGATAAATTTGAAGGTAAATTTTGTATTCAAGGCAACTTAGATCCAACATTTTTACTGTCTTCAAACAATATTCTAAAAGAGGAAATTAATAAAATTAAAAATATAATGACAGACTATCCAGGTTTTATTTTCAATCTAGGCCATGGTATTTCAAAAGATACCGATCCATCTAAAGTATCTTACATGGTGGATATAATTAGAGATATTAGCTAGATTAAAAATGATTGTTGATGTCGCCATCAATAAACCACTTTGGAAAACTTTAGATTATGAGGTAAGTGAAAATATAGAGTGTACCGTTGGATCTGTCGTTGAAGTCCCTTTTAGAAATTCAATCCAACTTGGTCTGGTCTTAGGAATCAAAAAAAAATCTTCTGGTCAATATAATTTAAAAAAAATTAATAAAATAATCGAGTTGGATTTTATTGACAAAGAGCAGCTAGAACTCCTTAATTTCATGACGATTTATTACTGTTGCCCACATGGTATAACAGCTTCACTTTTTTATTCAAAAAATTTATTTCGAGAAACATTAAAAAAAACATACGGTTATAAAATGACATCTAGCTTAAATAATTTAAACCTAGATGCAAAAACAAAAAAAAATAATATTATTAAGATCTTTCAGAAAAAAAAAAATATTTCTCATGAAGACTTTAAAAAATTTACAGGTTATGAGAAAAAAATTATTAGTGATTTATTAAAAGATGGTGCTCTTGAAAAATTAATTACCGAAGATCAAAATGATTCTTGTGAATATAATAAAAAAGAAATTAGGAAAATAGAATTAAACTCAGATCAACATAAAGCATATGAATGCGTTATGAAAGATAAAAACTCATTCAAAACTTTTCTGCTTTATGGGCCAACAGGATCAGGTAAAACCGAAGTTTATATAGCCATTGCAAAACAATTAAATAAGATGGATAAGCAGGTTTTAATTATGGTTCCTGAAATTAATTTGACACCACAATTAGAGACAAACTTAAAGAGTAGATTTGAAAGTAAACACGTTTGTGTCTACCATAGTGGAGTATCTAATTTAGAAAAGAAGAAAAACTACGATAATGTAAAATC
>Ga0163109_10002126_pt1 | contig 15568 bp, 16 predicted proteins | sample CRUFie1St13metaG_FD_108704 | JGI IMG/M metagenome (GOLD analysis project Ga0163109, IMG submission 108704) | Marine microbial communities from the Costa Rica Dome - CRUD Field 142mm St13 metaG | ecosystem: Environmental > Aquatic > Marine > Oceanic > Photic zone | place: Costa Rica: the Eastern... | reverse complement strand
CGACTCACTCATCCCACCATCACATGTCTACGGTCGCCTAACTGATACAACGCCAGCCAACGCTGAAGTCGTGCTGTTGAGGGGTGAACATTTACACCCATTACACGGACTATTTTCGGTGGCGCTAGCCTCCTGCGTAAAGGATTATGTCGAATCGGGTGGTCGATCAGTCATGGGGTTTCTGGATCACCGGTCTTGGACCGCCGTGAACGTGCCTGCAGTGTGGGAACCCTGCTTGAATTTCAATACGCCCGAGGAATATGAGCGTGCGCAAGCTGCGTTCGCACAAGCTACATGTGTTTAGTGCAGTTTTAAGGGTGAAGCGCCAAAGCGAGCAAAGTTCGATGGGGGCGCTTATAGTGATACCGACCGTTTAATGATATTAGCCGTGGGTGATTAATGATGAACCGAAGACACTTTTTATCAGCACTTGGTACGGCAGCGCTGGCAAGCTCTGCTATACCTACATGGGGTCAGTACCTTATTCCTGAGGGACAGGTTCGACTGGTCTTTAATGAAAATCCCTATGGACCCAGTCCCAGGGCCATCGCCGAAGTTAAAAAAATTCTATCCTTAAGTGCTTATTATCCTGACTCGCCGTATGACTATCCCATTCGAGATAACCTGTTTGACGCCATTGCGGCAGATAACGATCTGAGTCATGACAATCTATTCGTGTCCTCGGGCTCGAATGAGGGGCTTCAGGCGGCACTGATGGCCTATGGAAAAACGGGATCGGTACTGACGCCGGCGCTCACTTACGACGCACACTTAGGTTACGCGGAGGCCCTGGGAGTTAAGGTTTCGAGGGTACCATTGCGTTCTGATTTGCAGGTCGATTTGGATACGATGGAGGAAATGGTCGATGAGTCCGTTGCGGTCGTTTACCTGGCGAATCCGAATAACCCCACAGGCCTACCGATTGACGCTGACCGCCTCCGAGCCTTTTGTCGGTCAGTGGGGCCCAAGGCACTAGTGATCGTCGATGAAGCCTATAATGAGCTCACAGATGACCCTCATCGCGACACCATGGTTGATCTTGTACGTGAGGGTGAAAATATCCTCGTGACGCGAACTTTCTCGAAAATCTTTGGTATGGCTGGCATGCGGGTGGGTTATGGCATGGCGAGGCCTAACATCATTGGGAATACTTTTAGGTACATCATGGCGTGGCCTAATGGGGTGGGGCTCACAGCTGCGTATCACAGCTACATCGATCAAGACTTTATCAAGTTCTCCCGAGACAAGGTTCGCGAAGGGCGCGCCTTGGTGCAAAAGACACTTGCTGATGTTGGACTTAAGCCGGTGCCATCACAAACCAACTTCGTATTTGTAGATGCTGGTCGCGATGCAATGACCATTCGCCGTGCGATGGCGGAAGAGGGCGTGTTGATTAATGCCGGGTACGAGGGATATCCGAACTACCTTCGCATTAGCATGGGTAAGCTTGAGGATCTAAAAACGTTTGACCGTGTTTTCCAACGCGTCATGGCTCGCGCTTAAAGCGCGCAAAGTGGAGGGTTATCGTTGGTTGTTGGGCCTGCATTTGGGCAGGCTCATCACCTGCTACTGCTCGTGAACGATTCTGCCATTTACTACGGTCATCGCGACGGACGTCGCGTTTATCGTCTCGGCGGGTATGTCGAACAGATTTTTTTCTAGCAGCACCAAGTCCGCGAGCTTCCCTTCGCTTATGGACCCCAACGACTCCAGCTCACCGACTTGTATGGCGGTGTTGCGAGTCATAGCAATAATGGCTTCAGCCACAGACACGGACTGATTGGGATTTCGAGGGGGCATGCTGGGTTCGCCGGGTAATCGTCGTGTTACGGCCGCCTCAATCAGCTCCAATGGTTTATAGGTCGACAGGTAGGCAGAGGCGGGCCAATCTGCTCCAAAGCTTTGGTTCGCACCCGCGTCCATGATCGAGCGAACGGGATAGGCGTTCTCGACTTTATCTATGCCTACAAAAGAGCCAATATTGAAATAAGACGGATCTCGCGCTGCCCACTGTATAGAGGTTTGTGCAGTGACATTGAGTGCTTTAAAGCGGGGTATATCGTCAGGGTGTACAAAGTCCATGTGTGCGATGGTCGCTCGGACAGATTCATTGCCTGTTGTTGTCCTTGCGGCCTCGATTGCATCGAGTGACATGCGCACGGCGCCACCACCAATCGCATGAATGTGAACTGGAATATCAGCACCGAAGTAGGTCGTGATATTCGCTGTCATATCCTCTTTTGAGATCATTGGATGACCAAAGTCCTCGTTGTTAGAGTCTACATACGGGGTCAATAAAAAAGCTGTATGACCCTCTGGGACACCGTCCGCGGCGAGTTTAATCGCTTCGGGTCTAACCATCTCACTACTGAAGTTTTGCTCGAATTTTTTAAACCGATTTGCAATTAGATCGGCTGAGTCAGTCTCGCGGACAGAACCAAAAACCCTGAGGCTAAGGCCCCCCGATTCACTGATTGAATGCCAAATCTCATAAGCCTCTTGCTCGCTCGGTGCTGCGGCCCACGCGTCATAAACGCCAGTAAGGCCCGCCGCGGCAGCGCGTGGCAACCATCTTACGAATCGTTCCTGATAGGCAGATTTGTCGCCCGGAATAAATTTCGCTGTAATGTGTTCCCCAGCCTTTTCACGACCAGTGCCAAGTGGTTCATTGGTGAGTGAATCACGCTCAAAAAAGCTCACGCCCGGGTGTGGGTCGGGGTAGTTGGCATCGACACCGCCCTCGCGTAGAGCACGTGATGAGAACCACCGAGAATGACCATCAACCGATCCAAGGATCACAATGCGATCACCGAAAATCTCATCCAACTGTTGTGCCTTAGGGCCAGTCTTGGGAAAGAGGTGGTTTTGCCAGCCTCGAGCATAGACGGGGCCTGTGCCAGGGTTGGCATCTCGTATAGCTTCTAAAGCCACCTGTAATTTCTCGCGGGTGTCGGCCAGACTGAGATTGACCCCAACGTCGGAGAAAGACCCGTTAAAGACATGCGTATGTGAATCCATAAGTCCAGATATGAGGAGTCCGTCCTGAATATTGATTTGCCGGGTACTGATACCGATGAATGGAATAACGCCCCTTTCCTCACCAACGTAGACGATGTGTTTTCCCCTTACTGCAACGGCTGAGGCAGTGGGTTGCTCGGGGTCAGATGTAAATACGGCACCACCCGAAAAGATGAGATCGGCTGGCTCGATGTTGGGTTCGCTGTTGCAACCCCCGAGGATGGACGTGGCGATTAGGGGTAAACTAACGAGCAACTTACGCATAGTCATCATTTCCTTTTATCTTTGAGCCTAGTCGGTGCGCGGTATCAGTTCTATTACGTCGATGTTACATCAATTACTCGGCGCAAGATGACTGCTGTTTTGACTTGTTACTCATCTATCACGACGTTGAAATACGTCTCAGGGTAAGGCTCATCAACCAGTGTAAAGTGCCACCACTCGGCGTAGTAAGGCCTGAATCCAGAGGCCGTCATAATCTCGCGGAGGAGTAACCGATTGTTACGCGCCGCTAGATCGATGGCGTCGCTTTCAGTGTGAGACATCGGGTCAAAAAAGTCCCAAGATGTACCCATGTAAAGGGGTTCACCGGTCGTAGTACTTACCAGTGTTAAATCAACGGTACTCCCTCGCGAATGTCCCGATTTGCTGGCAATGTATCCCAGATCTATAAGGGATGAACGATCTAGGCTGGGGTAATAGGATGCTTTAGTTGGTTCAGGAGCGACACTAGAGACCCAGGCGACGAAGTCATCAACGGCGCGCTGGGGCCGATAGCAGTCATACATTAAAAGACTAAGGCCCCGCTTCTGGGCCAGCTCCTGAGCGTGATCGAGTGCCATAGAGGCAGCCTCGCTCAATAGACAGAGAGGGGCCTCGTAACCTGCAACAGTTCTTCCAATGAAATTATCGTGTCCCGCATACCGGATGTCAGTTAGTAAGCTCGGTGTTCTGGCCTGTGCGTTTACGAGCGGATCTGAATCAGCATGAACGATGAGTGGGGTAAGGGAAAGTAGTAATACTATAAGTAACTGGTACACGATGAATCCGACTGGTTCGTTTATCGATGGGTCTAGCTTGCCGCGAGAGAATAGCTCTGCCAAGCTCAATAACAGTAATAGGAAAACGTACGCTATGGATCGACGATCACTCCTTCAATTAAGTCTTGCGAGCACCCTAATGGGGATCGTGCCCAGCCTCGCTGTCGCAGGTGTGGCCAAACGACCGGAGCGTCTGAAGCTGGGCGATACGATTGGACTCGTGGCGCCTGCGTCCGTTACCTATGAGTCTCTGCAGCTTCAAATAGCGGTGGAGGCCCTGGATGCGATGGGATTGAAGTCGAAGGTCGGGCTGCATGTCATGGACCGTTTTGGCTATCTTGCCGGGGAGGACGAAGATCGAGCCTCGGATATCAATGCCGCATTTGCTGACCCCGAGATTGACGGTGTGTTCGCATTGCGTGGTGGTTGGGGCGCGAGCCGGCTATTGCCCTTCTTAGACTTTGACCTCATATCAAAAAATCCCAAGATTTTCCTTGGGTATAGCGATATTACCAGTTTACTAAACGCTATTTACGCCAAAACGGGTGTCGTTACTTTTCACGGCCCTAACGTGATGTCGCGCTGGAATCAATTTACCTATCAGGGAATGCGTGAGGTGCTTTTCGATGCTGAGTCAGCGACTTACAGTAATCCTGAGTTTATCGATGATGATCTTGTAGCTCGAAAACACCGCACTCAGACAATTAACGCTGGGAAGGTCACAGGGCATTTGATTGGCGGCAATCTCACGTTGGTGAGTGCATTGGTTGGAACGCCTTACTTCCCGGACGCCAGAGGCGCCATCCTTTTTCTTGAGGACGTCGGAGAGGCGATTTACCGTGTCGATCGTATGATGACGCAGCTCAAGCTTAGTGGTGTGCTCGGCCAAGTTTCTGGGATTGTGTTTGGACACTTTACTGGCGTGAAACCCAATCCTGGTCTCGGCAATTTTGCCTTAATGGACATCCTCAAGCAGCACTGCGAACCCCTGGAAGTGCCCTGCTATTTTGGTGCCATGATTGGGCACGTAGAGCAGCAGAGTACAGTGCCTGTAGGTGCGATTGCCGAGATGGATGCGGGCGCAGGTGTGCTTCGACTAATAGGGCCGGCAGTTCGATAATCTTTTTGTGAGGGCCCTTTCGGAGCGCCGCCATAAACTCCTACATCCTGAGCATGGGACTAGAAGGGAGATGCTAACGAGATGAGAACGTCCAGAATTCCAACGGTACCGCGAGACCAGCTACCCGATTTCGAAGCTATGTTTCAGCTGCTCGAGGGAAGCATGGGTTATGTGCCCAATAATTTCCTATCTATGGCTCATTGGCCTGAGTTACTCAAGGCTTTTGGTGGCATAGGTGCGACCATACTGCAGACCGGAGAGGTTGATCGCGGTTTTAAGCAGTTGGTGGCCATGGTCGCTAGCGCGGCGAATGGTTGTCATTATTGCCAGGCTCACACCTCACACTCTGCATATAACCTGGGTGTGCCTCAGGAAAAAGTCGAAGCTGTCTTCGAGTTCGAGTCCTCATTACTGTTTAGCGATGCAGAGCGCGCTGCCTTGCGGCTGGCATGGCACGCCGCACTTCAGCCCAATGCGTCGAGTGATAGCGATTTTGCTGTGCTAAAGGAGCATTACTCTGATCGAGAAATCGTTGAATTAGTCAGCGTCATCGCGTTGTTTGGATTCCTGAACCGATGGAGTGACACGATGGGCTCAGAGCTGGAGCCCTTGCCGCGGTCCTTTGCTGAGTCCATCAATCTCGGCGCCCGCGAGCTCGGTAGCTGATTGGCCATCTATACGCTTTTGGATAGCGATATGGCCCGCTGATCGCAAGATAAGAAGCTGATACAGTTCGCCACGATTTACGAATGAAGTGATTCAAAACGTTATGCAACATCCCGGTTTTGCCGAACTAGTCGGCTTTGAGCTTCTTCCAGAAACTGATGGCAATGGAAAAGGGCGGTTAGAAGTCTCGGAGCGTCATATGAACCCTAACGGTGTGGTTCATGGAGGTGCTTTGTTCACGTTGGTCGACACAACGATGGGCGCCTCGCTAATGCAGCAATTAGACGAAGGCGAAATTTGCGCCACACTCCAAATCTCTATGAATTTTCTAAGGCCTGTTGCTGGGGGCATTGTAGAGTGTGAAGTCAGAGTGGTGAACAAAGGTAAGCGCTTCGCCAATGTTCGAGGGGAACTCTATGTTCAGCAGAAGCTTGTGGGGACAGCCGATGGCAACTTCGCCATCATGCAAGCCCCGTAGCAAGCTCACTAAATAGGCGTCGCGTAATTACGCCTGCGCTACAACCAAAATCCCCGGATGGAGAGCGACAACGCGAACGCGGTCGCCACTGGCGAGTGATTTATCTCCTTCCTCACGCGCTAGTTCAACACGCCATGAGACGCCTGAAAATTGATGCGCGGACTGAGTCTCGCGATCCAAGAGGCTCGACAGTGCAAACTCATAACCGACAAAGTCAGAACTTTGACCAGAGCGAGGGGGTTCGGCCGCCTGATATTGCTTGAGCGGTTTCCAAAGCAATACGCCCAAGATAAATGACAGTACACCCATCACAGCGAAGCCAGTTAACCAATCTTCCGGCACCACTCCCAAGTAAATGAGTAGTGCGGTAATGAGCGATCCAAGTCCTGCTAGGAAAAGCACGATAGTGCTCATGCCAAGCACCACTAACTCTATTAAAAGCGCTAGCGCACCTATCGCAAACCAGAAGCTAGCTGGGTTTTCACCCAAGTATTCAAGCAGGGCCATTGGTTTTTCCTTGTACTTCGTTCAGTCGATTGACGATGGTCATTGCCTCCGCCACCACATTAGATGCATTTGTTTGCGAATCGCTAAGAAGTACGACAGATGAGTCGCGTGCAATGGCTTGCTTGGCGGTGATTGCCTGCTCTGCCAAGTCCAGTTGCACGGCTTTTTGACCGTCTTCTGTATTGGCAGCGGCACCGACTTTGTTCAGGGCCTCAGCCTTCGCTTCCGCGACCGCAATGATCGCGTTGGCTTCACCTTCGGCCTTCAAAATCTGCTCGGCTTTTTCAGCCTCAGCTGCGAGCACTCTGGCCTGTTTTTCACCTTCTGCAACGTTAATGGACGATTGACGCTCACCTTCGGATTCGAGAATGGCAGCTCGTTTTTCTCGTTCAGCCTTCATCTGCCGTTCCATCGCATCCAGTACGGTGCGCGGTGGTTCAATATCTTTAATTTCGTAGCGGAGGACCATCACGCCCCAAGGTCCGGCGGCCTCGTTAATTTGCGAGACGATGTTGTTATTCAGCGCTTCACGCTCTTCGAAGGTTTTGTCGAGCTCGATTTTGCCGATCTCGCTTCGCATGGTGGTCTGTGCGAGCTGGGTGACGGCGTAAGCGTAGTCGTCGACACCGTAGGATGCCTTGTAGGGATCTAGCACCTTCAAATATAGAACGCCATCAACGATTAGTGAGATATTGTCCCGCGTAATCGCCGCCTGTGATGGGACATCAAACGCTTGTTCTTTTAGGGTTCGGTTATATGCTACTCGATCAAAGAATGGGTTGAGGAAATTGAGTCCCGCTTCAAGAGTGCGGGTGTACTTACCGAAACGTTCCACTACAAAGGCGCGGTTTTGTGGAACAAACTTTACCGCCTTGGTTAGAACGACAATCAGCACGATCGCAATTGCGACAGAACTTACCAAACCAAACGATAGAAACTGCATGACTACCCCCTCTTAATTTAGTGTGTGTTAAATAAAGTGGGGCCTCTGCCCCTCATATTCAAGTGTAGGAGCTGATTACAGGGAGGCAAAGATTTTTTCTGAGGGTTATTCCATTGATCGGAACATTAGGGCAAGACGCTTCCCCCGACTCAGATTCTCTAGAAAGTCTTTTGCGCTGTCCTCGTGCGAGAGAAAGTTTGAGTACCCTTGCAGGGTCTCAATGTCAACCCCGTCGAGGTCAAGGAAGCCCATCTGCCAGTCAGGAAACTCTCGTTCATCAACTTCTCCCTCAAATAGAATGTCTACAGCGGTGTGGCGCTCGTCTTTCTCTATTCGGTCGAACGTCTGCCGGACCACGTCTTCTGTACCCTCAAGTACTTGGTAAAACGATCTGTCGCGGTGCAGTAACAGTCCGGTGATGTCGCGCGATGTATTGATCCTGCGAGCATCGGTAAGTAGCTCGATCATGTCCGCTGAGCCCAAGTTTCCGGTCTCGGTGCTGACATAGCCCATGTGAAAAAGGCGATCACTGTTGATTTTAGACATGCATATGGATCTCGTGACTTCGCCTATGGTGTCCTAACTTGATTGAACTGCCAAGGTAAAATAAAGTGGACAGTCAAAATATCAGAATAGGTAGACTTTAGCTTTTACTTTTTACTGCTCAAAGTCTACATGGGGGAAATATGGCAGAAGATTCAGCTGCAGCTGGTATGAATAACAGCACTAAGCAAGCGATCGAAAGCCGCGCTTTGGCACCGCGGTTTTACACGACCGATTGCGAGGCAATTGGACGCTTCGACATTGATCCGGTCCGTGAGGAGTGGGACGTGATGATGGCAGCTTTTGAGTTGGATATTAATCGTGAGCACTTCAAACAGAAGTATGAATTTGATCCCGAGACATTGGAGGCAGATCCTGAATTAAAAGCCGAGTTTCTTGATCTGTTGGTAAGTTCAATTACAGCTGAGTATTCAGGGTGCGTCTTGTATCAGGAAATCGAGAGCAAGGTAGGGGATCCAGAGATTGCGCGACTCTTCCGCTATATGGCTCGTGACGAGTCACGACATGCGGGCTTTATTAATCGTGCGTTGAAGAAATTGGGTGTGGCTGTCGACCTGAGTGTTCTCAAGCGCGATAAGGAATACACCTACTTCCGGCCGAAATTCATTTTTTACGCGACCTACCTGTCGGAGAAGATTGGGTATGCGCGTTACATCACTATTTACCGCCATCTCGAGCGTCATCCAGAGCGCCGATTTCATCCTATCTTTGAATGGTTCCTCGAGTGGTGTAACGATGAGTTTGCGCACGGCGAAGCCTTTGCTTTGTTGATGCGTGCTAACCCAAAGTTACTGACTGGCTACAACAAGCTATTTATTCGGATGTTTCTCGTGCTGGTTTATACGACCATGTATGTGCGAGATCATTCACGGCCAAAGTTGTACGAGGCATTTGGCATGGATGTAACGGAGTTCGACCACACCGTATTTGACATTACAACCGAGATTTCAAAGCAGGTGTTTCCGATGACATTGAATACGCGGGATCCTAAATTCCAGCGTGGTCTCGAGCGTTTGTTGGATCTGAATACGCGCCTCGATGAACTTGAAGGTGCCAAGGGCCTTGGTGTTGCGCTCAAGCGACTGCCGTTGCAGGTGGGTATTGGCGCTACAATTCTTCGGTTATTCCTGCTCCCAACGATCCCAAATCAAATGCCAAAGCAGGTCGCGATGCAACCGGCTTGGTAGGATCAATTCTTGTGTTTTTCAATGCCCCCGCCAATGCTGGTTGAGTTCGAAGAGATGGCAGAGCCCTGCGACTGTGAGGCAGCCCAGCAACGCTGTGGTGGGTGCGTCCCAGACCGCTAGCTGAATACCGCACATCAGAAATAACCCGGCCAATAGATTGGGCAGAAAAGTGCTGACTGACGCACTATGAGTCAAGGTTTTATGCCGGCGATACAGCACCACTATTTCAACGACAATCAACAAAAGAATAAAACCAATAAGCGCGCCTGAGTGAATAAGAATCGTCATAGGGAGTATTAGGCGGCTGTTTTCGAAAGGCCTAACAGTTGTGCAACGTCTTTGATAAAGACACGTAGGTGCTCTTTTTTCTTCTTCTTGACGAGTTTTTTCTGTGTGTATGCCTGCCAAGTGAGTGTTTGGACATCTTCGTCTTTACACATCTCAACAAACTGCTCGCGTCGCTTGTCGCTGTGGTACCAGAAATATTGCAGTAGGCCCAAGGCAAAGAAGGTACGGCCATGCAGCTTCATAAAGCGCTTCCGCGGTGCTCGTAACGCAGAAGCTTTGCCCGTCTCGAGGAAATCTTTGATGGCGTCAGCACTGAGGCGTCCGCACAGCATGGCATAATAAATGCCTTCGCCTGATGCAGGAGCCACGACACCGGCGGCATCACCAGATACCAACAACGCTTTGCCGTCGTCCCACCGCTTCATAGGTTTCATGGGGATGGGGGCACCTTCTTTTCGAATGGTTTCCGCTGTATCGAGACCTGAGATGGCGCGCAGCTCGTTAACAGATCTCTTCGCAGAGAAGTCTTTGTATGCGCTACCCACACCAATACTGGCGGATTTTCCGTGGGGGAATACCCAGGCATAGAAATCGGGTGATAAGTCTCCCTGGTACCAAACCTCACAGCGCTCGGGGTTGTAGTCCTCTGTTGCTGCCTCGGGCGCCTCGACAATTTCGTGGTAAGCCATTACCCACGGGATGTCTGCATGTTTTGGAATACCTTGCCTTGCAACTCGCGAGCGAGCACCGTCAGCCCCCAGCACACAGCGCGCAGTAGCAGTTTTCGCATCTGCGCCCTGGTCCTTGGGGACATAGGTCACTCGAAGCGTTGTTTTATCGATGTACTCGACCTTCTTGAAGGTGGCGAGCTCGAGGTCTGCACCGGCGTGCTGAGCCCTCAGCCGCAGCCAGGGATCGAATTCGTCTCTGTCGACCATACCAACAAAGGTGCCCTCGATGGGCATGTCAACTTTCTGTGCCTTGGGTGAGATCATTCGCGCTGACTGAATTTCCGCTTTTAGCAGCGATCTTGGGATGTCAAACTCGCTCAATATGCAGGGTGGTATAGCGCCTCCGCAGGGCTTAATTCTAAAAGATCGCTCCAGGAGTAGAACGCGATGACCAGCCAGTGCAATTTCATGAGCTGCAGTGGCGCCAGATGGTCCTCCACCCACCACAATAACGTCAAAATCTGTATTTGTATTAATCATGGATTTACACCCCTTAATGAACTTTCTAGTGCAAACTGGTCTACTTCTGTAACGCTTTTATTTGGGTTCCGAACTTGCTGATCTAAGTTAAAGATTAGGCTGGCGGCCCATACAAAGAACGCCGCTTCCACGCAAAAAACCAGTCCGTAGGCCGCTGCTGAGTTGTCCAGCCATACGCTTGAGAGATCAACTGCGACCGTTCCCAAGAAGCCGCCCAGTGCGAATGAAATAGCTTGCGCAGCGCCCCAAAGACCCATTCGCAAGCCGTCTCGCTCTGAACGGCCCTCGCTTGCTAGCATCATCATTCCGCCTATTGCCGCGACCGCAAAGCTGCCGTTTGAGGCTCCAAGAATGAAAACATTTAATTTAATGGGCCAGGTCGGACCCCCCAAAGTTCCCGCTATCGCGAGCATGACTAAACAGAGGGCAGACACTAAGCATCCGCCTCTAATCCACAAGTGAAGGATGTGGCGGGTCTTTGTCCGGAAGGCGTACGTAGAGAGCGCCATGGCAAGCATGCCGAGTAGCATGCCCGCATGTTGCATTCCAGCAAGCGCTGTCGTCTCGCCGACTGTCCACCCAAATGTGAGTCCAACAAATGGCTCGAGAATAAGATCTTGTGCGCTGTAAGCGAGCATGGACACAAAAACGAAAATAGTGAAGCGACGGGCGTGAGCTTCACTCCACACCTCCTTGATGGCCACGGCAAAAGGGGGCTTGTTTTCTTTTCTTTCTGTATCGCGTATGACCGTCGCGTGTGGCTTTTCAATGCCTATTATTGCGAGAAAACTAATGATGATTGCAATGGCAGCGGTATAGGAGACGACCCACAAAAGTCTCGTTTCGGTGAATGGATCTAGCAATTGCCCGGTAACGCCTCCGGTAACGGCAAACCCCATGATCATCATGAACCAAACCAATGTCGCGGCTGCGGGTTTACGTCGCTCAGTTACCTGCTTGGATAAAAGTACTAATAGCGATGTGCCCGCTGCTCCTGACCCCACGCCAATCAGCAAAAAGCCCAGGGCAGCTATCATGTGCCCCAGAATTCCCGCGGTGGGTATAAGCGTTGTACCAGCAGTGGCAGTTAGGCTTCCTGTAGCAAGAATCATCATGCCACCGACAATCCAAGGGGTTCTTCGACTTCCCCCATCGCTGCCGTAACCTATGTATGGGCGCGCTAACTGTACGACGTGATGAAGTGTGATCAAGAAGCCCGGTATTGACGCCGCCAACGCGTACTCCACGACCATAATTCGATTAAGGGTATTGGTCGGTAGAAAGACAAGTGCTCCCAGGGCAGTCTGAATCAACCCTAGCCTAAAAATGCCAAACCAAGACAATGTCTGAAAGTTAGACAAGGTAGCCTCCTAATGCACTCGCAGTGACCATCATTCCTGCAACATATTGGGTAACACCAATGCCGTTGTACCACGGAGCGAGCAATCTCGGGTCTTTTAGTAGGCGCAGCATAGCCAGCAATTGCCCTGCAATTAAAATCGCGACCAGTGCCGCGGCGAGAGTATGCTCCCACGTTTGAAGAAGCGCTAATATCACTAGCTGAGGGATTAACATTACGAGGCAGGCTACACGTGCTGCGGACTCGGGTCCAAGTTGGACAGGCAATGATCGGATCCCAACCGCAATGTCACCTTCGATGGCTTTGAAATCATTGAGAGTCATGATGCCATGCGCGCCCAAGCTATAAAGTAACGCAACAACTATGATATCCACGCCTGGCAAGTGCCCACCAAAAGCAATCGCCGCGCCTGTCACCCAGGCGAGACCTTCATAACTGATGGCGACTGATAAATTGCCCCACCAGCCATTTTGCTTCAGTCGCAGTGGAGGGGCGCTGTAGGCCCACGCGAGAATCAGTGCAAGTGCGGTAGCAGATGCAACCCATATTCCAAGGCTAAAGCTCCAAAGTTGGGCAAGCAGTGACCAGACAAACGCAAACTTAAAGGCGCGGCTCTCGCTTACACGCCCTGATGGAATTGGTCTATCAGGTTCGTTGATGGCGTCAACCTCTCGGTCGCACCAGTCATTGATGATTTGACTGGCACCACAGACCAATGGTCCGGTGAGCATCATCCCAAAAATAAAGAGCCAGGGGTGACTGATAGGGCTAAATCCGCCGGAGATGAGGCCGCACATAAGCGCCCACATGGGAGGGAACCATGTGATGGGCTTTAGGAGCTGAATGTAGTCAATGATCGATGATCTCGACGTCGCCCCCGCTGTAACCGTCGTCGAATTAGCCATCGCATCATGTTGTACATGCTGACGGAAACAGTCAACAAATCATTACAAATTTACGGTAACTAATTATTTACACGGCTTCTCGGTCAATTTCCACCTCGGCATCGCCGAGATCGAAGCGACGCAGTTTTGTATACAAACTTTGACGGCTCAAACCTAAAAGCTCGGCAGCTGAAGCACGGTTGCCGCTCGTCAATTTCAGAGCAGCTTCGATGCAAAGAGCTTCTATAACGTCCGTTGATTCTCGGACAAGCTCCTTGAGAGGCACGCGTCCAACGCGATCTGTAATTTGCTCAATTGATCGCGGCAGGTGATCATCTACGGATTGGTCTGGTGTGATCCGACGGCTTATGTCGCGGATGAACAGTAAAACGCTCGTAGCGTCCCTCTTGCTAACCCGTGCCACTGAGAGTTCTATGTCTACCGACGATTCTGTTTCCGTGCGAAGAGTGGTTGAGTAGAGCCGCACAGACCCCGCTTGTTTTGAGTGATCCAGCACAATGTTGAGATCCACTGCAGACCTACCAATCCAGCGATCCGCGCGTCGTCCCTCTATAAGTTCATTAGACGTTAGACCCGCCATTTCAAGAAATGAATCATTGGCTGCTAGCACAATTCCTTGCTCATCCAGTTCGATAATACCATCGGGCGCATCATCAAAGAAGGACTGAAATTCGGCGCCCGCGACATCGTGCTCACTATCATCTCTTAACCTTACAAGTAACCGTCCCTCGCCTGACTGGCGGAGATAGGTCATGGCTATATTGAGCTCTAAGCCAGCGTCGTTACTCAGCATCGCGTCAACTGTTGTGGTCACGCTCCGTGCTTCTCGAGTTAAGCGTTCAATTGTACTGCGAGCTGTATCGTCAAGCCCAACTGGGAAGGATTTTCCCACAAGATTTGCACCAGGAGCCGCTAATAGTGCCGAGGCAATTGGGTTGGCCTCAATTATCCGACCACTACTATCGTCTACAACGATGAATCCGTCTGAGACCATATCGAGCAGTCGCCGATAGCGCGCCTCTAGCCTGCGTTTAGACCAATAGTCGCGTTCCATCGCGTGTTGTGCGTTCAGTAGCTGGTTCCGCAGACTCACCTCGGGAAGTAAATCGAGGCCAGCGACTCTGACGTCGTCGTTGCTATCCTCGCAACATAGCCAGCAGAGTAGTGGCACAGAGCCGGTGTTGTGAGGTGTCAGAGTGATATCACAACGCAGAGGTGTCCCTTTGTTACGACGTGCTTCGTTGAGCTTGGTGTTAAAAGCTTCGCGCGAATTGGCATCAACAATTTCACTGACTGAACTTCCAGCGAGATCCTCAGACTGAATTGTACCTGTAGGGCTGCTCGTCTCCGAATTAACGATGAAACCTGTGGCCGTAACGGTGAAGTGGACGCTCGCTATGTGGTGGAGCAGAAGTTCTGAGGAAGAAGTTGATGCGGTAGTCACTGCGTGTATAGCTCCAAGACTGTTGAGATCGGCCCCAACAATATTATTGTCTTATAAAACTAAATGTTACACAGCGTAAATTGGATCGTCATCAGTATCTTTACACTGCTCTGTCAATATCCCTTGTACGTCAAATTTATTAATCAAGATCAATGTATAATTTTGTTGACACCATTTGAGCCGAACACTACCCTGCAAATTCATAACAAGACGTGAAGTGTGTGTGCTTAGTGCACTACACGCAAGACGGGGAAGGTGCTGTGAGTCACATTACGAACGACTCGATAGGTGGTGGGCTTTATACGCCTGAGCAGAAAAAGCGCCGCGATGAGACGGTTTGGACGCTCGTTCAAGCAGTGTTGGCACCGTTGCAGTTTTTGGTCTTTGCTATCAGTACTGTGTTCATAATCAATTTTTTGCTGAACGGCACTGGCCTTGCGGTGGCCACGGCTTCAGTAATTCTTAAAACGCTCATTCTATATTCCATCATGGTGACCGGTGCTATTTGGGAGAGAGTGGTATTTGGACGCTACCTCTTTGCCCCTGCATTTTTTTGGGAAGATGTAGTGAGCATGGGCGTTATTGCATTACACACAATTTACTTGTTGATGTGGCTTACGGCTGTAGGAAGCCCTCAAGAGCAAATGATGGTCGCGCTCGCGGCATATAGTGCTTATGTGGTGAACGCTATTCAGTTTTTGCTCAAATTTCAGCAAGCTCGGTCTGGTGCTTCTGATATGAGTGGACTCGCTTATAGATCAGGGGCGAAATCGTGAGTAGTGTTATCGCAAGCACTGTGGCAGAGCACCACCCGGGTCCTCAAACTCAAGAGCGCGG
>Ga0163109_10002125_pt1 | contig 15571 bp, 11 predicted proteins | sample CRUFie1St13metaG_FD_108704 | JGI IMG/M metagenome (GOLD analysis project Ga0163109, IMG submission 108704) | Marine microbial communities from the Costa Rica Dome - CRUD Field 142mm St13 metaG | ecosystem: Environmental > Aquatic > Marine > Oceanic > Photic zone | place: Costa Rica: the Eastern... | reverse complement strand
TATGCCACAGCCTTTGAAGTTGAGCCGCGCTGGCTGGTGGACGCGGCAAGCCGTCGTCAGAAGTGGATCGATCAGGCTCAATCACTCAATCTTTACGTCGCCGGCGCCAGCGGCAAGAAACTCGACGTCACTTATCGAATGGCCTGGTTACGGGGATTAAAGACAACCTATTACTTAAGAGCACTGGCAGCGACGACTACTGAAAAATCAACTGTCTCTGACCACAGCTTGAATAAGGTGTCAGCGGAGCCAACCGCAGCGGCTATACCCAGAGCTTGCTCACTAGATGATCCGGATTGCGAAGCTTGTCAATAATTAAACCAACAACATCGATTAATTGAGAAATTGTTAATACAAAGAGGTACTCACAATGTTGTCTTGGGACGACTTTAATAAAGAAGATACAGCAACAACTGGCGCGGCAGCAGCACCCCCGCCCCCGCCACCAGTCGAAGCATCTGAAACACCCGCGCCAGCCCAACTCTCACTGGAGTCTGCTCCTGCGGGAAACGATACTTCAGGAACTGAAGGTTTCACAGCACAAGCAGAAGCCACTGAAGGCACCAGCAATGCGGACGCCCTGCAGAAAGCGATTGATGATTTGTCCCGTCTTGATGTCAGCGCGGGCGTGGAAGAGCTTGAGGGCACAGCAAACCGGGTCGCGGTTGATGATAAGGCCATGATTAACTGTCGAGCTGACCTCAACCAGCTTGTCCCATTCAAATATGACTGGGCATGGCAAAAATACCTAGATGGCTGCGCCAATCATTGGATGCCGCAGGAAGTCAACATGAACGCTGACATAAGCCTCTGGAAAAGTCCGAACGGACTGACTGAAGATGAGCGCTTAATCGTCAAGCGCAACCTCGGCTTTTTCTCGACCGCCGATTCTCTGGTAGCAAACAACTTGGTCCTGGCGATCTACAGGCTAATAACCAATCCGGAATGTCGTCAGTACATTTTGAGACAAGCCTTTGAAGAAGCGATCCATACGCACGCCTATCAGTACTGTATTGAATCGCTGGGAATGGACGAAGGCGAAATTTTCAACATGTATCACGAAATTCCTTCTGTCGCCAAGAAGGCATCCTGGGGATTGAAATACACGCAGTCACTGAGCAACCCTGAGTTCAAAACCGGCAACACTGAGGACGATCAAGACTTACTCAAGAACCTCATCGCTTTCTATTGCTGCCTTGAGGGCATCTTCTTTTACTGCGGCTTTACACAGATTCTCTCTATGGGCCGGCGTAACAAGATGACGGGAACCTCCGAACAATTTCAGTATATTCTTCGAGACGAGTCCATGCATCTGAACTTTGGCATAGACATGATCAACCAGATCAAACTCGAGAACCCTCATCTGTGGACCGATCAGATGAAGGAAGAGGCCACCCAGATGATTCTTCAGGCGACACAGCTTGAGATAGAGTATGCGCGAGACACCATGCCTCGAGGGGTTCTGGGCATGAATGCCGCAATGATGGAGGAATATCTGCAGTTCATCGCCAACCGAAGACTGGTTCAGATCGGCCTTCCAGAGCAGTTCCAGGGTGTCGAGAATCCGTTCCCATGGATGTCTGAAATCATGGATCTACGCAAGGAGAAAAATTTCTTCGAAACGCGTGTCATCGAATATCAGACGGGCGGAGCACTTACCTGGGACTAAGATCAAGCGGACACAGCAAGCTCGATGTCTCCTTGGGGGGGCTGCGGGCTGGGACTTCAGAGAAGGATGAGTGAACAAAAAAAGCAAGGTGACAATGATCCAGAGCGCACATTGATGACTCTGGATCAGCTCAGCCAAACGATGGAAGTGATGACCAATGTCGTTAACCGACTGCGGCAGCACCTGAGCGAACAGCTTAGAGATCAGGCCGTCCGGGCTCAGCAAAATGCTCCTGCCCCCCCTTTAGAACAAGTAGACAGCTCACAGGCCCCTGCACATCAGCTTAGCAAAAGTATCCAGACGTCCAGCGATCCAAATTCGCAAAACTCCGCAGGGCAGACTGAGCAGGACGTCGAGGCTGTGAGTCGTAACCGGGAGCCATTTGTTGTCGAAATACGACAGCAGGACGACTCGCCAACCCGCAAGTCCGACAAAACACTGCACTGATCTGAGAGCAGGCTGGCCTTCTCCCGCAGCGATGCTGGACTCTATTCCGGCCCAAGTCAGTATCGGTGGTCTGTTGTTGGCACCTGATGATTTCTGATGAAGGCGCAGCCCTAAGAGACTACAGCATGCATATTGGTGCTCTTCTACTCGCAGCCGGGTTCAGTAAACGCTTTGGTGGAATCAAATTGCTGGCCAGATTGGAGAACGGATCGACAGTTTTCGCGCAAACGCTCGATAGGCTGTCCGCTGCCGTCGAAGAAGTCGTTATCATAACCCGCCCCGATCTTGCCAGCGCGCTCGACGCTGATAAATCGCAGATCCAGCCCTTCGATCACGCGTATCAGGGCATGGGCGCTTCTCTGGCTTTTGGCATGAAATTCACTAGTCACTGGGATGCCTGTATCGTCTGTCTCAGCGACATGCCCTTCGTGCGCACGGCGACTTATTCCTTGCTCATTAAGTCTGCAGGCAAAGACCGCATCGTGGTACCAGAATTCGAGGGAGCACGGGGCAACCCCGTGGTCTTCGGGTGCAAGCATTTCGAATCACTTGCCGGACTGCAGGGTGATTCGGGCGGCAAATCTCTCTTGGCTCGTCATCAGCAGGACCTTATGCATATCAAAGTCACCGATCCCGCTGTCCTGATGGACATCGACACGCCGGCAGATCTGACGGACATTCACCCACTTTGAATCTCGATTTCCTGTCGGACCGGCGCTGGCCAGGCAGAATTCGGCCCCAGCGAATACAGCCGCGCCCGGGATATTGCCACCGAAACCGAGTTACCCCTACAATGTTCCTGTGAACTTTGATAAACGGGTTCTCTTTGATGCACTCGGCCGTCGCATGTTATCACTGTCCTACAAGATTCCTCTGAATTTGCTGAACTAACGCGCACGAAATGATTTCTATGCTCAAGTTCTTCTTTTTCGCACTTGCAGTGATCGCGCATCTCGAGAGTCATGCGGATTACGCCTCTGCCAAACTTGCCATGGAAGATACTTCCAATCCGTTAATGCTGGTTTCCACTTCAGCGGGACCAATTTATATTGAAATGCTACCTGCAGAAGCACCAAAGAATGTGGCACGCTTTATCGAATTTGCGGTGGGCGAAGTGCCGTTGATCGAGACTGATTCAACCCCAACAGCAAGCCCACGCTACTATAACGGCACTCGTTTTCACCGAGTTATTCCCAACTTCATCATTCAAGCCGGTTCGCCAGAACATCACGTTCAGGACCACCCACAAAGCTATCTGGCAGATGAAATAAATGCCAGCGCCCTCGGCCTCGACCGACTTCCGGTCATACTTCAAGCAGGGGAAATCAACCCTATCCTAAATACAGGCAGCCAGCAGGAATTCGCCCGTAGGGTGCTCGAACCACTCTACCGGCAACTTGGGATTGATTCACAGGAGCAGCTAGAAATTGAGGAAAGCACCATAATCGATGCGCTGCAGTCACTGACTGTAATGCGGCTTTATGAACACGAAGGGTACCGCTACCAGGAGAGATACCCTACCAGATCGATCACTCGGGGTATCGTGGCTCTCGCAAATGACGGGCCAAACAGAAATGGTCCAGAGTTTTTCATTACTCTGAGCGACGCCCCTTGGTTGGATGGGCGATATACGGTTGTCGGCAGGGTTGTTGAGGGCATGGAAACAGCAGATAACATAGGTGACAAACCAATACAGCCTGTTAATCCCGATCCAGAAAGCACTCGCATTTACTCAATCAGGAAGCTCAACTGACACTGCTTTTCTTACCTACGCACCCATGGCGAATCACAGCATGAGCAGCCTCCGTCAAGCCCTGTATTATCGCCTATAATCGCACCCAGTAGCGCCGTCTCAAGAAGGCAATAGAGTCTCAGGCTAAGCATCGGGAATCTCTATTCGTTCCTGTCGATAAGGCGGCATTGAAGCCAGAATTTGCTTGCCGTATCGTTTGGTAAAAAGCCGCTCATCGAACAGCGTGATACGACCAAAGTCGGATTCGCTTCGCAGCAACCGGCCACTTGCCTGCACCAGTCGAAAGGCAGCATCCGGCACTGCCAGCGTCATGAAAGGGTTTTGACCCTGTTGCTCGACCCAGGCTGACAGCGTCATTTCTATCGGATCATCAGGCACCGCAAAAGGAATCTTGGCAATGAGAACATGCTCACAATAACGACCGGGAAGGTCTACCCCCTCAGCAAAGCTGGCAAGACCAAATATCAAACTGTTCAGCCCCTGATCGATCCGTTGCCTGTGGTATTTCAAAAGTTGGGCTTTCTGATAATCGTCTTGGCACAGCACCATATTTTGAAAATCTTCCGGCAGGCGCTCCATCACATCAAGCATCTGTCGCCTGCTAGAGAACAACATCAGTGCTGCAACCGGTTCAGTTAACAGGTGCGGTAGCGCAGCCACGATAAATTCCGTATGACTTTCCGTATCAGAGGGCTCACAGTCCATGTTTGGCACCGCCAAAGTAGCCGCGCGGCCAAAGTCGAACGGGCTGGGTATGCTGAGGAAAAAAGTCGATTCTGGCAGTCCTGCCTTAAGTTTTAATAGATTGAAATTACCCAGAGAAGACAAGGTAGCAGAAGTCAGCACAGCACCAGCACATTGGTCCCACAATTTTTCGCTAAGGTTATCTGCCGCTAAAACTGGACTGGCAGAGAGGATGGTCTCAATCTGCGTATCATCCTCCTGGTAAATCATCCATCTCGCAACAGGCGGTTTTCCAAGGTCATCCTCTTGGGAATAAGCCAGCCAGAGCGAAGCACTTCCCTCCGCACGACGCTGAGCTCCACCAATGACCGGATAAAACTGCTCAGCCAGTTCTTTCCTGCCAAGATCCTTGGTTTCTTCTAATTCGATCTTCAGTTCCTCAGCAATATTGGCGAATAGGCCGGCGAGCTGTGAAAAAGCGCTGAAGAGATTGCCTGCCGCATCCCGAATCTCCGGCGGAAGAATGCCGTGTGGAAAGGTATAACGACTCCGCTTATTATGCATCTCTCCCTCATTGAGGAAAATTGATTGTAGCATCTGCCAGTACTCTTCGAGGCGTGGCTGCAAAATAGATTGGAGCTTCTCAAAACTGTTTTGTGAATCGGCGGGAATGAAATCTTCTACAAGAAGCTGCGAGATCAGATCTCCGGTACGCTCGAGCCATGCTCGTGTACTGCTAATACGTATACTTGCCGCAAAATGATTGTTGCTTTTGATCGGCAAATGATGAGCTTCATCAAAGATGTATAGGCAACTCGCGGGCTCAGGCAAAATCACTCCACCACCAAGGGCAAGATCCGAGAGCACCAGGTCGTGATTGCTCACGATAACATCAGATTGATCCAGCGATTCTCTGGCTTTAAAAAATACGCATTGCCGGAAGTTACTGCATCGCGCACCCAAACAGGACGCATTATCAACCGTTAAAGGACGCCATTCTTCCTCAGCGATAGGCCTACTCCAGTTGTCTCTGTCACCATCCCAACTACCCTCTGCCAAAGCATCTAGCATCCCCTGATAAAGACGACCATCCGGTTCTCCCAAATTAACCGGCTCCTCCCCGTAAAGGTCTAGGATTGCCTGAAGGCTGTCATTGGGGCCTAGCAGTGCGTCCAATTTAGACAGACAGACATATCGGCCTCTGCCTTTGGCAAGCGCAACAGAGAAATCGAGCTCAGATCCATTCAGCAATTCCGGAATGTCTTTCAAGATCACCTGTTCTTGTAAGGCAACGGTAGCGGTGGCAATCACGACTTTCAGATTTACTGCCTGGGCAAGCGGAATTGTGGCCAACAGATAAGCGAGTGTTTTACCGGTTCCTGTCCCTGCTTCAATTACGCAAACTGGCGCTTTAGGCGACCCCGCCGCATGCACTGGTGAATCCTGACTGTCTGGACCTTTTTCAGAAGCCTGTGACGTCGGCTGCACTTTCTCTGGAACATGCGCACCGCCAACGTCTGCAAGTTGCTTGGCTATCTCAGCTATCATCAAGCGCTGACCATAGCGGGGCGTTAACTCCCGTGACTTAAGAATTTGCCGGTAGCTTTCTTGTATAAGATCTTTGATTTCATCCGCTAACATGCAGCTTGTCCGGGTGCCAGCGTTTCAGAGTCTGCCTAGGATTATAACTCAGCAGCGGCTGATAAGGCCCACAGACTTCTTCGTTTGCTTACTTATTTCCTACTTACCCAATCAACTTAACCTCTCTGTTAAGCCAAGTGATCAGCCAGTGTAAAATTCTGATAGAATGAAGGTTGAGTTGTATCCAGGCAAGAGAGCGCAATGCCTCCATTACCTTTGGTGCCTAGTCATGAGTTCAAAACCATCCAGCGGCGACTCAAGCAGTTCTCCGCCCACAGAGACAGGTCCTGCTGAACCCACCACTGCGGAACAGCACCTGTCTGATCAAGTCCTGCCGCAAGCTTCAACGGATTCAGACCTTTATGCTCCTCTGACTTTACATACGACTCATCGGACGACGCCCGCCCCTCATCAAAATTCTGAAAACCTCGCAAAAAAATCAATAGGAAAAAATTCTCAGGAATCAGGGACACCTGCGCCGGTCGGTGCAAGCGGAAGAAGTGAATCCACTTCAGAACAAACAACCAACAGTACACCTGCGTCAGAACCTCTGAATTTCCGGGAAGAATTGAACACACTTAAGAATGAGCTGAGCACGATTAATATCGACCAGACCACCCGCCTGGTCACTGTTGAAAACAGGCTGAACCGGCTGCGTAAATTACTACCGCCAAACAGCCTTCAACTTACTGAATCGTTGACAGCGCTCACTTCATCACTCCAGCCCAAGCTGGCTGAAAACGCCGAGTATCAGCTTGAAATGGAAGGTGCCACAAAAAATCTTGTCTCCAAAATGAATGCACTTATCAATGCTGAGACAATAGATTCACAAATATCTACCGTGCTGGAAGACTGGCGCAGCATCCAGGCCAATCTGAGTAACAGTAGCGGTGATGTGCGGGCCCGCATCAAGGAAATGGCCAATCCATTCAAGGAGAAAATTCAGGCATTAAGAGAACAGGCACTTACTTTGGCAGCAGAGAAGAAGAAATCTTTGATACGGCAAATGGAAACGCTTAATCAGGCTGATCTCAAGATTCGTGACAGAGCCCAGAACATCAATAAGCTCCACCAGCAGTGGAAGGTTCTGGGGCGCTCCAGTCTCAACGACGAGCTTTGGCAACAGTTTAAAACGGCTTCTGACCTAGCCTATGAGCCATGCAAAGCTCATTTTAAGGCGCGTAAGCAGGAAATGGCGACAAACTTCCGATCCAGAAAGGCACTTTGCGAATCGCTTGAAGAAAGCATCGCCTCCTTTAACGAATCACAGCCAGACACTGCTGCGCTTAATAAGCTGTTGCGCGACGCCGATTCTGAATGGCGAAAATCGGCCCCGGTCGAGCAATCTAAGATCAAACCGCTTCAAAAGCGCTACTACGGGCTGTTGGAGTCTCTTCGTAAATTTCGTAAAAAGCTGAATCGCGAGAGCGTTGCTACAAAGACTTCCTTGATATCTCAGGCACAAGGACTGATCGACCTTGAGGACAAACGCAAAGCAATGGCGCGAGCCAAAGCCCTGCAGCAAGAATGGAAAACCGTGGGACCAACCTCCTATAAAAAAGACAAGCAGCTCTGGGAACAGTTCAGAGAAGCTTGCGATAAAATCTTCATCAAACCTGATTCCGCAAAATCCGGAAAACGAGCTGCAACAATTGTAGCTGACCAGGAAATTCAGAAAATACTGGACGCCTTGCAAACATTCAACGCGCTCAGCGACGAGGAGTTACGAGCAGCCAGGGGGGATTTCAATGCGGCCGTCAGGGCTTTCACCGGCGCGCTGGATCACCGGGCAAAAAAGCAGCGAAGCCAATTAATAGATCAATTCAATCACCTTAAGCGCAGTCTGGAATCTCGATTCAGAACCCTTCCTGACAAAAAAAGCCAGATCTTAATAGAGCGGATTCGCGCACATACGCAATTGCTGGAAAAGGTCGAAGGACAATTGTTAGCTGGCGCTGAAGACTTTTCTGAAGTGAAAGCGAGATTTGAGAATGAGACCTGGCAAAAGCTGGACCCGACAGACGACGCTGAATTAGATTCCTTGCTGCAAGGCCGGGCATCTGACGTGTTGAGCAAAAATGACCAACTCGAATATCAGAAGCGTGCGGCAGCGGCTGAATCTCGCCTTCGGGAGCTATGCATTCTATTGGAAATTCGCGCCGGCGCAGATAGCCCGGAATCAGATCGAGCCCAGCGCATGTCACTTCAGCTGGCACAACTACAATCAGGGTTCGGGCAGAATAAAATCAGTCAAAGCGAAAACATACAATTTGCACACCGCAGTCGTTTGCTGAGCTTATGCCTGGGGCCAATCGAGCCTCAAGCCCTCGCTTCTCTGCAGGAGCGCATGAATGAAAGCTTTCTTCGCCTGCTTCGCCATTAGATTATTCCCTGACCAATCAAGCCCTTATTCGATGACTCCGAGTTTATTGAGAACCGGATTGGCATAGCTGAACAGCCAGTTTTTCCGGAGTCCAACTTCAACAGACTCGAGTCGCTTTTCGAACTTCAACCTGGCTGATGCGGAAATATCCTCTCCTTCTACCAGGCCGCGCATTCGATGCAGCGGCAAAAGCCCGTCCTTCTCCAGATGCTCGAGTGCCAGATAGTTTGTCTCGCTCAGCTGGTAATTTTCAATGATTTGTTCATCCACTGTTGCAGCAATTTCATTAGGGTCATCGGTGCCCAGATTCAGTTCTTCTCCGAATGCCACATGAACATTGCCTTTGAATCCAATCATACCGGTCACGATACTGGTGATATCAGACTCATCCGTCTTGATAAAACTGCCGTTCTTTTCTATCTCGTTCAGTTCCTGTGCTTTCAGTACGTCGCAGGCGTCATACTCATAAGAGATCGTTACCGGGACAATATGTAGGGCGTTTAAGCTTTCTGACAATTTGAGCTCACGCTTTGCCATACCAAGCATTTTTAACAAAGCGGGGTCAGTTCGGTCTATACCGTCTTTTGCCCTACCTTCCCGTTGTGCTATCCAGACATTTTCACCCTTATCGATACAGTGATGGATATATTCAGACAAGGTTTTCATAGACTGCAGTAACGCCCTCCCTTTTGCCGAACGCGCAACAATAAAGCTCTTATTCAGTCGCATCAGATCAGTAACAAAAGGCTTCTTCAGCAGATTGTCCCCAATGGCGATCTGAAGGGTGTCGAAGCCACCGTGATAAAGCATATAGTTGACAAACGCCGGATCCATCGTAATGTCGCGGTGATTGCAAATAAAGAGGTAGCTACGACTCTCATTTAGCCCTTCCATGCCGGAGTGCGTCAGATTTGTCGTGGTATCAAGAATCATTTTATCCATGTAGATTGCAATTACATCCTGCATGGATTTCACATCTGTAACACCTTTTACCTGACGCTTAAGTTTATGGCTGGCAGCCATCTTGATTAGCCGCGGGAAAATGCGCGTCAGTTTTGGAAAGTAGAAACTCGCAATACTCTCTAAGAACCCCGGGTCCGTAATCAACTGGTCGAGGACAGGGCGAATTTCACTGTCCTGATAGGGTCGGATGTTTTCGAACTTATCCAATTATTATCCCGATTAACGATTACTTACAAAATACCTTCAATATTTCTTTTGATGGCAGGAAAGACGCGCATTGTAGCGTTTTAAAAAGTGAATGGGTACGGCTGATCAACGCCCTTGCATGGCAGCCCAAGCTTGAAAAATCGCGCGGGAAAGCATCTGATTAATCATAGAAAATCAGCAATTGGGAGCGGGAACAGCCTCGTTTAACGTATAAAGCGTTACGTTAGCATTGCACCGTTTCGAAACACGAAGCAGCTCTCTCGGTTCTAGAACAGTGCATAAGTTCGTCAACTTGACTCCTGCTCAGACAACCCCAACACATAGTGCTCCAACTGAGAGAGCGACTCAAGCTGCGAAAGGTCAGCCATTGTTTTTGCTTTCTTGAGGCCCTCTGCATAGCTGACACGTGATTCAGTATTTTTTATTCTCTGCCGGCAGAACAGTCGCCAACGCTCAGACTCATCCTCTGTCAGTGTACTAGGGAAATTTCGTGCCCGATATCGGAAAAACATTTCCTTCAAACGGCTATCTTTAAAAGGTAGATCAAGACGGGCCAGTTCTGATGCCTTTGTCTTCCTTATCAGCCTCATCAACTCTTTGTCGCCGTCGTTAAAAAAGCCTCCGCTGTAAATCATGAAATCAGGATCATCGGGCTTAGGAAGATCTCCGCGCCGTAAGGCATTTGTTACCTTCTGAGCAAGATCTGGCGTTTCCATCATCTTTTTCCAATGGGCTCTTATGTGCTCTTCACTGACACCGTATTGCAGTGCAAGTTCTGGTGACAGAACTTTAGGCGCAGCCAGAATTGGGCACTTGTTGGCATGGATTGTCTTGAGCGGAATGCGGCAGACCCCCTCCGGAAGTTGCTCGTTGGGTGTAAAGAGGCGCATCGTGATTTCCTCTTCAGAAAGATCAAGCCAGATGTCAGGGTCAAGTCGCAAATCATACACAATTACGCCATTACTGTCGGTGGGATGCAGGCATACCGGCATAACCACAGCCAGGCATCCCTGCGCTGGCGGATACATTCCAGACACATGCAGGAGCGGTTTAGGGGACTTGAGATCAAGTTGCCGGCGAACAGCCTGCTTGGTCCGTGATCGGTACACGTAGTCAAACAGCCTCGGCTGCGCCTGCTTGATCAGTCGAGCCATTTCAATCGTTGCCAAAACATCGGACAAGGCATCGTGAGCATCTGCGTGCTCAATACCGTTTGCAGCGGTCAGCTCTTCGAGTCGAAAGCTGTTCGTTCCGTCCTCCCTCTTCGGCCAGACCACTCCCTCAGGACGGATAGCCGCAGCGAGGCGTGTCATATCAAGAATATCCCATCGCGTGTTACCGTTCTTCCATTCACGCTCATAGGGATCGTAGAAATTCCTGTAAAGCAGCTGACGCGTCAGTTCATCGTCGAAGCGTATGCTATTAAAGCCCGCTACACAGGTGCTCCCTTTAGCGAACTCTGCGTGTATCAACCGGATAAATTCCGCTTCACACACACCCTCAGACAGAGCTTTCTGAGGCGTGATACCTGTGATCAGACATGCCATGGGATTAGGCAGAAAGTCCGGAGAGGGCTGGCAGTAAAGCACTAGCGGGTCACCAATAATGTTCAGGTTTTCATCAGTCCGAATGCCGGCAAACTGACTCGCGCGATCCCGGCGGGGGTCACTTCCGAACGTTTCAAAGTCATACCAATAAATGCTTGCCGAGGTCACTGTTTACTGCTCCGGTCCACTCAGCCATCAGCATAACACGATCACAGCTGCAAATTTTCGCCGCCGCGGCTCGCGCGTTTATTGGGTAATTTCCGTGCCTGCCGGACCCTGTCGTTCCTTGTCGTTCCCTGTCCGCAAATGGTGTAAACTGAGCTAAAGGCTCGCAATTAAGTGAAGAAGACCCTATAACGGTAGACCAATGGACTTTCGCGGTGCCCACATCCTCACTGTTAACCAGTTCCAGAGAGACGATGTCGAATTAGTTTTTCAGGTGGCCGACACTATGGAGCCCTACGCGCATCGGCTACGGGTAACCAAAGCACTTGACGGCGCGATTCTCGGCAACATGTTTTTTGAACCAAGCACCCGAACCCGCGTGAGCTTCGGGTGCGCCTTCAATCTTCTTGGGGGGCATGTGCGAGAAACCATCGGCATGGAATCCTCCTCAATCACCAAGGGTGAATCACTTTACGATACCGCCCGAGTAATCTCGGGCTATAGCGACGTGATTGTGATGCGTCACCCGGCGCCCGGCTCCGTCGCTGAATTCGCCAGAGCGTCCAGAGTGCCTGTAATCAATGGCGGCGATGGCGCCAATGAGCACCCATCACAGGCTCTGCTGGATCTGTATACCATCAGAAAAGAACTCCAGGCGAATGGCCTTACCATTGATGGCATGCGCATTGCCATGGTTGGAGATCTTAAACACGGTCGTACAGTCCATTCTCTCTCCCAGCTCCTGAAGATGTATCAGAAGATGCATCTTACTTTGATATCGCCGCAGGAATTGAGGATGCCAGCCAGTATCGTCAGCGATCTGAAGGCGGCAGGCCATGAAGTCACTGAAACTGACGATATGGAAGCTGGTCTTCAGGAAAACGATACCGTTTATCTGACCCGGATTCAGGAAGAGCGCTTCGACTCAAAGCTTGAGGCCGATATCTACCGAGGCCGTTTTCGGTTAAATCAGGCAATCTATACAAGACACTGCCAGCCAAACACTGTCATTATGCATCCTCTGCCGCGTGATTCACGAGCAGAGGCAAATGAACTTGACGCGGACCTCAATCAGCATCCAAATCTGGCGATTTTCCGTCAGGCAGACAATGGCGTGCTAATACGGATGGCTCTGTTTGCGCTGATACTGGACATAAGCGACAAAATTACAGAGTCTACAAAGGGAATCGGTTGGTATACCGGAGGACGCTTTAGCACATAGGCACTTGCCCACTCACTTACGGTAGCGCAACAGAAAACATTACCCTTTACTAGCGGTGGAGAGGATACCCTAGATGAAGAAGACGGGCTGGGTGGCCTTTTCCTGGTCAGTAAAGATGATGGTGATCCGATGTCTTTCTGAAAACCACTGCTCCACCTTACGTGGGGATACCCCCTTTTAAACAGAGACCAATCGATGCTAACACAGCGGGAATATCTGGCACTGGATGCCACCGCCATGTCCGGCGGGCTCAAAAATGGCGACTTTACGTCATCAGAGCTTATCGCCTCGGCGATTGAACAGGCACACAAAGTTAATCCAGCCGTCAATGCTCTGACGGCTGAATGCTATGAGCAGGCTCAGCACCACGCCGTCGAACAGGATCGAACAAGGAACAGTCACAGCGCTGTCGCAGGCCTGCCCTTTCTCATCAAGGATCTCACTCCCCTAGCCGGCCTACTCCAGAGTAACGGGAGTCGCCTCTATAAGGAATTTATCGCGACACAGAGCGCTACCATCGTGCAAGAATATCTCGCTTCTGGACTAATCGTTCTAGGTAAAACAAATACACCAGAGTTTGGCCTCACACTGACGACAGAGCCTGTGGCAAACGGCGCAACACGCAATCCGTGGAATCTCGATTATTCGACCGGTGGCTCCAGCGGCGGCTCCGCTGCAGCAGTCTCCGCGGGCATAGTACCTGTAGCGCATGCAACCGACGGCGGCGGGTCGATTCGTATTCCCGCTGCTTGCTGCGGCTTATTTGGACTGAAACCAAGTCGCGGATTGACTACCATCGAAAATGAGCTTGGCGACTGCTGGAGCGGCATGAGTGTTGGCCACGTTGTAAGTCGCAGTGTGCGCGACAGCGCCTTGTTCCTCGATGTTATAAGACTGCGGGAGGCCAAGTTATTTCCAAAACCCACCATGCCGGTGCAGTTTTTGACAGGTCTTGACACTCCCCCAGGTAGCCTAAAGATTGCCCTGCAGACTCAGCACCCTTTTGGGGAACCCATCGACTCTGAGTGCCTCCGGGCCCTGGACTACACCGCACAGCTTTGTGAATCATTGGGCCATCATGTCGAACCGGTCAAGCATCCAGCCGACTACAAAGTAGCTACCAAAGCATTGAACACGCTGGTTTGCATCCATACCTACCAGAATGTCAAAAAGCGGCTGGACGAGCTAGGCACTGATATTGAGACAGCAGACCTCGAGACATCAACTCGCCAAATGGCACAGATGGGCGCGCGATTTTCGGCAACGGAATATTTATGGGCCAGAGACACACTTAATGCGGCAGCAGCCGAGATGCAGACATTTCACGCACGTTATGACATCCTGCTCTCTCCGGTCCTTACAAAAAAAACCGCCAGACTGGGGTGGCTCAACATGAATACCAGTGACCTGAATGAGTACGGCAGCCGATATCGGAGCTACTCTGGATTCACCGCTCTGTACAACGGCACCGGTCAACCAAGCGCTTCAATGCCAACGTACAGCGATGCGAACGGGTTGCCCGTAGGCGTAATGGCAACCGCTGCTTGGGGCAGCGATGCCCTGCTGTTGCAATTAGCCAGACAGCTGGAACAGGCCCGACCCTGGCCGCTGCTTGCCCCAATGGCAACTTCGGAATGAGCCATGATTCAAAACTTCCACGACGCTGGGTCACCGGTACAATTATTCGAGATACATTAGGCAGACGGCAAGCTGCGACGCCACATGAGAATATATGAAAAGCCGATTTAGTCAGCCTAATTGTGAATAGCTCTCCTCTGGAGTCATGACCATGCTCACCCTCCACCATCTAGAATACTCTCAGTCTTTTCGCATACTCTGGTTACTTGAGGAGCTGGGAGCCGACTATGAGCTCAAAATTTACGAACGAGACCCAAAGACCTATCAGGCACCAGCAGAACTCAAAAAGCTCTCGCCGCTGGGTTCGGCACCGGTCATCACCGATGACCACGTCACGCTTGCGGAAAGCAGTGCCATCATTGATTACTTATTGGATCAGCATCCTGACTCCGAATTGCGTGTGAGCTTTAACAGCGAGAATCGCGTACGCTATCTTTTTTGGATGCACGCCTCGCAGGGCTCCATGATGTCGTTGGTGCTGATGGAAGCGGTCTTTCAAATACTGATCTCCCGAGTGCCCTTTCTCATTCGCCCCATGATAAAGGCTGTTCTGGAACAAGCGAAACAAAGCCTGATCAAACCACGCATGGCGTCACTGCTGCAAATTGCTGAAGCAGACCTGAAACTGGCTCCGTATTTTGGAGGAGACAGAATCACAGCGGCCGATATTGCGATGATATATCCGATGGCTGCCGCGAAAGATCGGTTCTATCTGGATGTGAATTATCCCAAATGCAACGACTGGTTAGACAGAGTCCAGCAGTGCGAGAGTTTCAGATCAGCGGCTGCGAAAGACGGGCGCGATTCGGTTATTCTGAGGGTGTGAATACCCAACTGGTTCACAGGACTTTCAACCCAGCAGACAGAACGCTCCGTGCCAGTGTGCTATTTTCTCTCATGGACCTACTGCAACCTTGGGGTTCCGCATAGCGCAGCTGACACACCAGTTTTCATGTTGGTCGACGGGCGCGATTCTTCTCTGCAGTCACCTCAGCCATGATCGAGATGGCAATTTCCGCCGGCGTCTTGCTCTCAATCTGAAAACCGATCGGCGCATGCAAGAGTTCAATCTCTTCCTGACTGAGCCCCAACTCCGGTAACCGCTCCCGTCGCGCCGCTGAGGTGCGTTCAGAACCCATAGCGCCCACATAGAAAGCATCGGTTTTTAAAGCTTCCATAAGCGCCATATCATCCACCCGTGGATCATGAGCAAGCGCAACGATTCCGCTATAAGGGTTACTGAAACGCTCAC
>Ga0163109_10002123_pt1 | contig 15589 bp, 11 predicted proteins | sample CRUFie1St13metaG_FD_108704 | JGI IMG/M metagenome (GOLD analysis project Ga0163109, IMG submission 108704) | Marine microbial communities from the Costa Rica Dome - CRUD Field 142mm St13 metaG | ecosystem: Environmental > Aquatic > Marine > Oceanic > Photic zone | place: Costa Rica: the Eastern... | reverse complement strand
TCTCTAGGTCCAACCTGTAGTGTTGACCAATTGCAAGAGGGTGTTCGTTGGTCCTGATAATACCCGAAGTCAGGACACTGGGCTGACGTCGTTTTCGGTAAGAAAAAAACAATAAAGTGTAGGGCGACAAAAGCTCCCGCCGCCAAGGGAGATAGCTGACGTAAAGTCATGATTTTGTAAATTGGTTCAACATGGAAGATACTACGAAAGTTTGAAGGGCAGCAATTCTAGACCAAAAAAATGTTCACTATTGTCTTTCCATTAGGGCCTTTTCATCCTCACAAATAGCAATACGACGCTGTAAATCATTGAGTTGAGGATTGATTTCAAATGCTTTATTCAAATAGAAAAGTGCATTTGAAAAATCGTTATATGTCATGAATAAACTCCCATAATTAAAATATAGCTCCGCGCTATTAGGGTATACATCAATGCCATATTCTAAAGTCCTTTCTAAAATTTCTTTGACTCCGGCATCTGAAGAAAGATATAGACTTAGATTTCTTGAATATTGCGTAAAATGAGACGCTAAAGGTTCTGCCTCGATAAGCAGCAGGAATCCTTGATATGAGGCTTCAAAATTGCCTTTATCCATAAAATTCTTAACCAGGTTTAGATATCTTGGAGCACAATTCAAGGTGTTCAGCATGCAATAATCTTGGAGCAATTCCAATGCCCTTATGTCCTCTCCTAACTCGAGATTCAACCTGATCAAATCTTCATATATTCCATTGCGATCCTCTTCCCACTCTGCCCTGGAATGAAGAGATATTGCTCTGGTGTAAGACACCAATGCCGAATCTAAAGATGTTCTGAAAATTTCACGTGCATTCCTTGACTTATTGCTGGATTCCCATGCCTCAGCCGCTTGGCCAGCCCTTGTATCTGCCAATAAATAATGAACTTTAGCCGCTTCAGGAAATTGTTCTAAGCTTGAAGTATAAAGGGATTCTTTACTTTCCCATGAGGGAATCCTGTCGTAACATCTCCATGTGAGAGTTATAATGCATAATCCCAAGACTACCATGATTCCCTGACGCTTTAACGCCTTGAATTGCCTCAACATACCCACAAGCAAGATAACTATTCCAAGACTTGCCGTAAACGTATAACGGTCGGCAACGCCCCCTGCCATAAGCACAAAAAGATTGACAAAAGGAAGCAACCCAAACCATACCACACATGCCCCTATCCACCACGAAGTATGGCCCCTTACCCATCCCATAATTAGAATAACTAGCAATAATATCCACAATCCAAGGCCAACTAATGCTTCGAAACTAGACCATGAAGCACCGCTTATTGCACCATAACCGTAATAGGCTGACCAAGGAGCACTCAAAAACATTTGCCGATGGTAGTGATAAACATTACTAAAAGTAAACGCTACCCTCTCAGAGAAATCATCAACACCTACCATTGGATTTTCTGATATATCCAATGGGCGCCCGAGTTTGGATACAGATATTGAGTCATTATTGGCGGTATCCTCATTGAATCCAATGCCTTTGCTCACCCCATCTCCACTTTGCACAAATTGTTTAGCACCTTCGTTGTGCATCACAGGCTGAATATGGAAAAAGAAGCCCATAATAAGTAGTAACAAACTTCCCATTCCAATGCGTTGAAAGGACTTATCTAGAAATCCTGTCTTAGGCCAAAGGCCTAACAGCAGGCCAATATATATCGGTAATACATCCGTGTAGAAGTGAGCTGTAGCTATTTTGTACGTTATCAAAAGGCCAAAAACAATGCCCGTAATCCATAAAACAATCTGGGGCAATTTTCTTGTCCATCTTTTGATTAAAATGCTAATGGGGAACACCCAAAGGGGAAAAGCATAAATCAATACGATATAAATGATGGTCCTTAACTCCCATAATTCAGAAGCTGTCAATACCAGCGCTGATAAACCCATCGACGGGCCAAGATATGTCAACAAATACCGGAAGTCCCATGGGTCATTTTCCTCGTTAGACGAATGGAAAAGACGAACAACAATAGGCAACAAAATCAAATTGTGACCATTGAAATTCATTTGCAAACCAATCCCCCCCAATAATCCCAAAACCAGATAGTATGGAATAGGAATCCAAAAGATTAAACATGTAAATACAACTGCTACACAAAGCGCATAAAAGAAGCTAGGGCTTATGTATTGACCTGCTAAAATGGAAACCAAAATCAGTGACAACCCTGAGATAAATGACCAATGCTTCCAGGTAGTAGAGGAATCACTTTGGGGCATTTTGTTTTGTACTGTTTGTCGAAAAAGCTGAAATTGCTGATATAGAAGTTTAGCTTGGTGGGCCATCAAATTCCGATTTTCTTGACTCCACATTACGTGAAAGATGTAAAGAAGAAATAGGCCCACGGTTAGCAGAATAAGAACCAGTTCCAGCGACCATTCCATACGAAGCGCCGCGACTCCTACCGTGCCTGCAGTGTATAGAATCACATCACTCAATGAAAACTTTTCATGCCTTAACAAATACAAGGCGATCACCCCGGGCATGAAGAGCAAAGACAGCTTGCTGTAGATGGATAGGGCAAAACATAGAACTCCCAATAGAATACTCAGCCGAGGTTGCTTACTGTAGTGGAGCATTAAGTACCAACCCAATAGAAAAAATAAAAGAGCTAGAATCTCATCCCGGTTTTTGATCGAGGCTACCACTTCTACATGCATGGGATGAACCGCAAAAAGAAGCGTAGCAAGTAGGACAACCACATAATCCCATTGAGGGAAAAGCCGGTGAAGCAGAAGCGCTAACATCATGCTTAACAAAGCATACAACAAAGCATTCATCGTGTGGCTTACCCCAGCGCTTTCCCCAAAAAATTCGTGCTCTAAGGCAAAGGACACATGTGTAATAGGTCGGAAACCATAGCTGTTTCCATCATTATCTTGATAATAGGGTTCGGTAAAGATGCGGCTGAGTGAATCCAAGCCATAGGATGTGTAGTGGGATACAGGCAAACCCTTTTCCGCGAAATCTTGTCCTTGCGTTACGAGATAATCATCAAGATTGTAATCATACGATATCGTCGGATAATAAAGACAAAAGGTTAATAATCCTACAAGATATAACCCGTATTTACGCAAAAAAAGCATGTATTAAAGGTATGATTTCAAGGGAATCTCAAACCCCTAAATCAAAGAAAACCATATCATGAGCGTTTGACCCTTGCTTCCAAGCGTCGAAGGCGTTCCTCAATAAATTCGATATCCCTATTTTTTGAAGGAGTGGCCATATCTGTTGGGACTTCATGCGTTGATGTCTGGAAATATTGTGATTCCTGTCCATCCATTTTGGTGACAACCTTCCATAACTCTTGCACATCCGCAGTGCTTATTTTAAAGGAAGGGTAACGTCTGTTATCCGAGTGCAGACTTAATCTTTGGCCATTGACTTCCTTGATTACGCGCTTAATTACCACGGTATCATGGAGTACTACAACATACACTTCATGGTTTTGAACATCCATGAGGGAATCGATAGCTCGGCCAAAAACCCAGTCTCCAGCATGAAAGGCAGGTTCCATACTATCTCCTTCAATCTCAAACCCACGAAAACTCCCTCCCCGAAACATAGGCAAAGGCATATTAAAAATTGGTTGTTGATCAAACCACTGTTGATCGCCAAGATTCATAGGATAGCCTGCAGCAGCCTTGGCACTCACAAGCATGATATTCTCTTGACCTTGACTATCAATAGTTAAGGTTTTAGGCATTACAGAAGGCATTGACCGATGTTTATCAAGCGATTCCCCAAAGAGCCATAAGGGGTTAATTCCATAAAGTTTCTGCAAAAGCATAACCGCCTTTCCAGATAATTTGGTTTTTCCACGCTCAATATCTGCTGTGGACTGGCCTAATTCAAGCATCTGGGCGAACTCCGCCTGAGTGTACCCTAGATCCTTGCGTATTTCACGAAAACGATGACATTCAACAGGTAAAGACATACTCCAATAATAAGGAATAATTCCATATTATTAGCAATATTCCATACATATATCATGATAAAAGAGCTTTTCGAGCCATAAACATCATATTGGCCATCATTTTAAAAGCCCGCATGGATGACCATTTAAACCTATTCAAATAGAGCTTATCTATTCTTTAGATTTCAGATAGCTCTTTTCATATTTCCTGCAAGTTCAAATTCATCGCTTAACTCCTGTACATTAATTGGCGATTTACTATATTTGCGCGTCCGTTCAAGTACGAAGAAAAATATTATGGCTAGTAAAAATCGCACGGCGAATCCCCTTCTTCTCGCCTTCATTATCCCTCTGACCTTAGCTTGTCTTTGGACTTTGATTCCAACATATGTGAAATATAAGGTAAACAAAGATGCCGAAGCCTATGCTGAAAAGAAATGGGAAAACGAACTTACATTCTACCAATTTGACGACAACCAAAAGGAAGCATTGGTTGATAGTCTTACCAATCTTGTTAAAGACTCCATCCAGCGCGGAAACCGAGAGGAAATCGAAAAAATTGTCGGGGCAAGCAGTCAAGAAAAGTTGGAGACTTTTATCGCTCAGGAGAATATCGATGTTCAAGCGAAGGTGGATGAAAAAATAGCAGACCTCGAGAGCCTAAGCAATCCAAGTGCTGAGTACAAGAATGAAAAAATTGAGGGATATAAGACTTATTACAAGGACTCCCTTCGGAAAAGCAAAGACAATGTATTTCTAGTATGGGATTACGAGGAAGTTGAGCAACAATCCATTAGCCTTGGGCTGGACTTACAAGGTGGCTTGGCCATTACCTTAGTTGTCGACAAAGCTGATGCCTTAACCAAATTAGCAACCCCTACCAAAACCTCGGAGATTCAGGAGATTGTTAAGAAAACCGACGAAGAATTTGAATCGTCTAATGCTGACGATTACTTAACTGTCTTTCAAAAAGTCTTTGAAGAGGAAAAAGATGACCCCATGGGAGGGTACTTTAACACCGACAGATTAAGTTCAATCTCAAACAGCTCAAGCAACAATGAAGTCATAACTGTCTTGCGTGAGGAAATCGGACTAATGCTCGATGGCGCGGAAACGATTCTCAAAACAAGAATAGACCAGTATGGAGTGGCTTCCCCTGAAATCAGCAAAGATCAAGATCAAGGTCATATCTACATGGAACTTGCGGGAGCGGACAACCCAGAGCGGGTCAAAAGGCTTATTGAGCAATCGGCAGAGTTAGGGTTTTTTAATGTAGTTCAGCCGCGCACAAAATTCGATGATAACAAAACCTACGCATTCTATAAGTTTATCGAGCCTATAGATATTGAACTCAAGAGCCGCAATCCCTCGCTAGCTCAGGATACCGCATATGTCTTATCTCCTCTATTTACCAATGAGAAGGAGCCCGCAAGTGGATATCCAAATACCGCCTTTGTCTCGGAAAAAAATCTTGCCGAGCTTGATGCCATTCTTGCCGATAAGGAATTCATGAGTCGCATCACTCAAAACAGCTACAGTATTTTCCGTGATAAAGAACCCTTCAATGCAGATCAAGAAAATGCATTGCAAAAAGAAGAAGCATTTTATGGTATTTATGTCGTAGAAGGAAGTACTTCGCAAATCTCTGGAGAAGAATTGACAAAAGCCTATCAGTTTCTTGATCCCATGAACAACGAACCTGCTGTCAACCTTTCGATGAATTCAAAAGGTGCAGAAACATGGGCAGCAATGACAAGAAAAGCTTCCTTAGAAGTAGATGAGGCAAATGGTTTTACAGCGGGTTTCATTGCCATCGTACTCGATGATAAAGTGATAAGCGCCCCAAGAAGTGCTAACGAAATCACCGGTGGAGGTACTCAAATAAGTGGTTCCATGACTGTACAAGAAGCTCGTGATCTCGCCAACATCTTAACGGCGGGAAAAATGGATGCCAAAGTAGAAGTTACTTCAAGCAACTTCATAGGTCCAACCCTCGGTAAACGCTCTATGAATAGTGGGATAATGTCTCTTGCTATAGGCATGGGGGCTATCATCCTTTTTATGTTGATGTACTACGGAGGATCAGGAGTGATTGCGCTTGCAGCATTGATATTAAACCTTTTCTACATTATATCTTGCCTTGCAGGCTTCGGTGCGACACTAACCCTTCCAGGAATGGCAGGTATTGTACTTACCGTAGGTATGGCGGTTGATGCCAACGTAATCATTTTCGAAAGGATTAAGGAAGAAATACGAAAAGGTAAAGGATATAAGCTCGCCATTCAAGATGGTTTCAATCGCTCATACTCCGCCATCATTGATGCCAACGTAACTACGTTTATCGTGGCATTTCTTCTCTATAAAGGAGGATTTGGACCAGTTAAAGGTTTTGCCGTCGTATTGATGATCGGTATCCTTACCACACTTCTTGCAGCTGTAGTTATCGCCAAAATTGGATTCAACTATTTATCGCAACAAGATCGTCAGGTAACCTTTAACACTACTTTATCCAAAGCATTCTCTACTCAAAAAATCTATGCCTTCTTGAGTATGCGTAAAGTAACTTATGCGATTTCAGGAGCATTGATTGTCGCGAGTATTGCTGCCATCACGACACAAAGTTTTGATTTGGGGGTAGATTTTAAGGGCGGACGCTCATACACGGTAGAATTCGACCAAAATATTGATGCTACCGATGTCGCGGATAAACTTGAAGCCAAGTTAGGCAAGAGACCCATGGTCAAAACCTATGGTTCGGAATCTACACTTCAAATTACCACCTCGGTTCAAGAAATTGATGGAGCGAAAATAAATGACAGCATCATGGCTGGTGTGCTGTTCACAGAACTTGGGTCTTTTTACTCTAGTCCTTCTGAGTCTATCGATGCATTCCGAGAAGATCGTATCTCAGGGACTTCGATGATTGAAACTTCGGTGGCGGAAGATATTAGAAAAAGTGCAGTCTATGGAGGAACGATTGGCGTATTGCTCATCTTCATATATATCTTTATTCGTTTCCGAAAGTGGCAGTTTGGTTTTGGAGCCATTGCCGCCATCTTACACGATGCGTTGATCATCCTAGGGCTCTTTGCGATTCTCAAATCGGTAATGCCGTTCTCCATGGAAATGAACAGAAATATCATTGCCGCATTGCTTACGATCATTGGATACTCAATAAACGATACTGTGGTTGTATTCGACAGAATTCGTGAATACATTACAGAGCGTCCAAAGACAGCATTAGAAGACAACGTAAATGAAGCGGTAAGTTCAACGCTGAGTCGTACATTAATGACTTCTATAACCACTCTCTTGGTGGTCTTGATTCTCTTCTTCTTCGGGGGACCAGACTTAAAGAGCCTATCCTTTGCTCTGATTGTGGGAATTGTTGTGGGAACCTACTCTTCGATTTTTGTAGCCACTCCCCTAGCGGTAGATTTCCTTAAGCGTAAAGAGGCCAATAAGTAATCATCACTTAGCTAAGTTTCGTAATTAAGAAGGCAGGATTTCTATGGGCCTTAGCTCAGCCATAGGCGAATGTATTCCCCCTGAGCATCGTATCGCTCGGCCTGTCCGGCTACATTAAATCTTCGTCCAGCGCGAGGATCATTGCCTATTCCAGCGATGTAGTTCCAATTGCCGTAGTTACTACAAGGATCAAAGTCAAGCAATTGATGCTCGAAGTAAGCAGCACCCGCACGCCAGTCCTGTCCTAAATCGTGCACGAGATAACTTGCTACGTTTTGCCGTCCTCGGTTACTCATAAAGCCTGTTGCATTAAGCTCACGCATATTGGCATCTACGAAAGACTGTCCAGTTTCCCCATTACACCAAGCTTCCAACTGGTGATTGGTGCGAAGCTTAACCGGCTTATGCTGAATTCCGCCCGGCCAAAATAAGTGTCGGCCGTGCTGCCACGCAACATATCTAAAGAACTCTCGCCATAACACTTCAAAAATGACCCAATACGTGGAATCGTTGGCTGTCACCTTCTCTTCAAAGCGCTTAATCTCATGATACACCAACTTAGGGGATAGACAGCCCAAAGACAAGTAAGCACTAAACTTCGTAGAATAGCTATGCCCTATTAATCCATTGCGGGTTTCCTTATAGGCTGTTACGTATTCACTAGCCCATAAATATTCCTCAAGACGGGAAAGGGCTGCGGACTCTCCTCCTTGAAAATCAAATGCCTGCCGACTATCTTTTGGCAAAGGACTATCTGCATCTTTGGGCAAGGCCTTTGTATACTCATGCAGCATAGCAGGAAGCGATGATAGCTGCAAACTTGTCATACTCCATTGAGGTTCAGCCACTGTGGGTTCGATGGTTACGTACTTTTCAATCTTACCCCTAAACTTGGTAAATATGTGGGGAGTTGTCGTAACAGAGAATGGAAGCTCCTCGGGATTTGTGAGGAGTTGCGCATGAAACCAGGCAACCTCGAAGGAAGCATCTATTTTAGCTTCCATTTTCTGATCCAGGTAGGCGTATTCTCTATCTGCATAGATCTTAGTCGAGTTCAACGCAGCACTCACTAAAGTAAGCTGTTCACAGACATCACCTTCTAAGTATAACAGCCTAACATCATTGATCTCCAGTTGACTGCGCAAATCCGATAAACTTTCTGAAAGAAATCTTTTACGATGAGGGCCTAAGGGAGTGAAACCCCATCGATCTTCTTTTAATTCCCTTAAAGGAGTTATATACACAACAACTGGCCTATACCCCTCCTCTATGCAACGCACCAACATTGGATTATCATGAAGTCTAAGAGTATGCCGTAGCCAGACGATTGCCCAAGGAGATTGATTTGTCATAATGATGAATGAATTAGAGAGATTCTATATTATTGAGGTAATACTCAGCTTGCACTAGGACTTTGACCTTTTCTTCATGATCAAACTTTCTCCAAGCTTGATAGGGCATCCACATTCGTCGGTTAGAGGCTAATTTGTCTTCATGCCGATTGATAAAATCCCAATAAAGGGCATTTAGAGGACAGGCTTTTTCTCCGTGACGCAGCTTGGCATTGTAGCTGCACTTCTTACAATAGTCCCCCATTTTAGACATATAATTTGCTGAGGCAACATAGGGTTTTGTGCCCACAATACCTCCATCGGCAAACTGACTCATACCCCTTGTATTGGGCATTTGAACCCATTCTATGGCATCCAAATAGACCCCTAAATACCAAGCATCAACTTCGCTTGGCTCAATTCCTGCCAAAAGCGTAAAGTTGCCTGTGACCATTAAACGCTGAATGTGGTGGGCATAGGCATGATCAAGACTCTGACCAATAGCATGTGCCTGACAATACATATTTGTTTTACCATTCCAGAACCATGAGGGAAGTTGTCTTTTGTTCTCCAATTCGTTTAAAGTAGCGTAGGAAGGCATATGTTTCCAATAGACACCGCGCATGTATTCCCTCCAACCCAAGATTTGTCGAATAAAGCCTTCCACTTGTTCTATGCTCGCGTGATCTGGGTCCTCTAAAAACCGTTCTTCAACCTTGCGTATCACTTCTAACGGATGTAAAAGTTTGGTATTAAGCCCAAAAGATATTCGACTATGATACAAGGTCCACGAGACATCCGTCATGGCATCTTGATATAGACCAAACTCAGGTAGACACTTATCGATAAAAAAATCAAGCATATCCAAATGGTCCTGTCTTGTGACCGGATGTTGGATAACATTGTTCTTAGGTGGACGACCCATAGTCTGAATCTCAGAGTCATCTAACATTGCAATAAGTGAAGTAACGTCATAATCAAAGAGCAAAGGCTCAAGAGGCTGCTTGTCCTTCGGCCACTTTTTCCTATTAGCCACATCGTAATTCCACTTTCCTCCTAAAGGTTTTGCCTTGGACGATGGACCATCCATAAGCACCCGGAATTTTGTTCGCATGTTACGGTAGAACCTTTCCATTACCGGGGTCTTTTCTCCAAAGAAGTCTGTAAAGTCATTTCTCTCCGTAAGGAAATGCTCTGTATCATATATATCTACGTCAATATGGCTCGAACGACAACTATGGCCGATAGACTTCAACTGTTCATCTAGACGGTGTTCGTCAGGTAATTGATAAGCAAAACAGCTTGACCCATAATATTTTAAAGCTGCTGTAATATGCGCCTCTAACGTCTTAGGGTTTTCCGGACTATCTAGCGTCACATAATGAACTTGATGCCCTTTACGCTGCAAATCCTCAGCAAAAGCCCGCATGGCCAAAAAGAAACAAAGCGTTTTCTGAATATGATGTCGAACATAATGCTGTTCTTGAGGGAGTTCAATCATAAGATAAATGACATCAACGCGTACACCCCTGAACCAAGAGTGCTCAGCATTAAGTTGGTCACCTAGTATCAAACGAAGCTCGTTAAATTGACCCTCTCTCTTTCCTTTAAGGCTAGACATCGGCCTTAGACTCTGGTGATGTCTCCCCATAGACACCAAAAACTTCATGAAGCTTCTCCACCCTGTAATCAAAAATGCCCTTGAGTTGCCTTCGCACCATGAGATGCTGAGCTATCGTTCCCAGTGGACCGAGTGGGATTTTATAGGAAACTCTGTCCATCATATCAACTCCTCCCTCAACAGGATTAAGCCAATGTTCATGATGCCACATAGTATAAGGACCAAAGCGCTGTTCGTCAACAAAATATCGCTGGTGCTCAACATGGGTGATTTCAGTTACCCAGTTCATGCGCAACCCGGGAAGCGGACTAACCCGATAAGAGATAATCTGTCCTTCAAACATTTTGTTTCCTGGTGCAGTATCCGAGGTGATCTCAAAACGCATGTAATCCGGCGTGATCAATTTGAGGTTGGTTGGGTCACTGAGAAATGACCAAGCCTCTTCTAAGGAAATGGGAAGTTTTTGATGTACCGTTAGTGTATAAATACCTGAATGACCTCTGATAATGACCTCAGCATCGCGAGGTTTAGCGTCCTTTGACATATCTCTGTTTAGAGAGATAACACTAGAAAAGGATATTTTGATTTGTCAAGAAATGGGAAAAAACCTTCCTTGATTTATTTCAAGGCGTAGTGCGTGCCCCGACCCTGGCCAAAACGATTAACCAACGACATTCGATAAAACTTGGCCACCATCTTTTTTATCGTCGGTACAGGAATATTTACTCCCTGAGAAATCTCACCTGAACGCGTGCCTGGATTGGCTTCGATAAATCGAAGAACGCGCTCTTCCCGAGGACTTAAGGTTTCATCACTCGCTGAAGGATTGGCTGACCTAATCTGCTCATACCCTGTATCAAAAGGCATTCCTTCTAAAGCATGGAGAAGGCATTCTAAATAAAATTCCACCCAAGGGGTAATGTCCTCATTAGGTCTGCGCATCTTGCATTGAGCCATGATCTGCTGCATTTCACGGTGACGCAACTCGAATTCACGTTCTAGCTTTAGGCAAACAATCCAGTTATAACCACGAGATTTGAGATAAGCCCCTGCCATTATGCGGCCTAGAGTATCCACATGGTTATTAAAGGCATCTACCGCATAGACTTCATAAGCCATTAAGGCAGCCTTTACCAAGTCATCGACATCGTCATTATCCTTAGTCCAGCGAAACAACGCCGCCATCGAGCGAGCGACTAACTGGTTTGGATTAGTTGTACGAAAGGTTATTAGCGTTGGCAGAGCAGCTGACCCTTTATTATCCAACTCATCTTGAGATTTATATTGACCCCTTTGGCCATCCGGAACACTTGAGTAGGCCGTTAATTTTTCATGCACACTCTTCACGCAGTCTTCCTCGACTAGTTCTTCAATGGAGGCCGCCCCGAGATAGTCATAGACATCAGCTAGTCCTCTCGAAAAATTTAATGCAGGATTGGAGAATTCATCAAAACTGTTGCGCTTTACTGAACTGATATCTTCACTAGAAAGCGTATGCCCGGCAATTTTTGCACAAGAAACAATCGAACTGAGTGCCGCCTCTTCCCGCTGATTTGTAAGAAAAGTAGCTGAAGAGTGTCTCGACTTCCACGACATGTTGATTCGCTCAACACTTCGGATCATGCGCACTAGCTGCCAGGTGAATTGAAACTGAAACGTATATATGCGGTCCATTTCTTAAAAATAATGGCGAAAATCCGATTTTGGGAATGAAGTGTACACTATTCCTGCGGATTCGCCTATAATTATGGACAAGAAATGGAAGAACTGCCCTAGTTCTGACTAAGACTCCGCCAATAAATAAAGAACGGCCATTCGGATGGCCACACCATTCTCTACCTGATCAAGGATAATGGAGTGCGCTGAATCCGCTACATCAGAGTCTAGTTCTACTCCGCGATTCATGGGCCCGGGATGCATTATGACGATTTCCTTATCCAAGGCATCGAGATGGCTTTTTCGAATACCGAAATATTGATTGTATTCACGAAGGCTCGGTATGTAGCGTACATGTTGTCGTTCAAGCTGAATACGTAAAACATTGGCTACATCACACCAAGCAAGTGCCTCTTGTACATTATGGCTCACTTTTACCCCCAAACCATTAACATATTTGGGAATGAGACTTCCCGGCCCGCAGACCATGACCTCAGCACCTAACTTTTGAAGGCAAAGGATATTAGAAATGGCCACTCGAGAATGCTTTATGTCTCCAAAAAGGCAGACTTTCTTTCCATTTACATCGCCTAGTTTCTCCCGAATACTGTAAGTATCAAGTAGTGCCTGAGTCGGGTGCTCATGGGCACCGTCGCCAGCATTGATAATTTTTGCATCAATATGACGAGATAACAAGCGATGCGCACCAGGTTGAGGATGGCGCATCACCACCATATCCACCTTCATCGCTAGGATATTATTTACCGTATCAATAAGTGTTTCGCCCTTCTTTGTGGAGGACGTAGATGAGGCAAAATTGACTACGTCTGCACTTAGACGCTTTTCAGCAAGCTCAAAAGAAATTTTAGTTCGTGTAGAGTTTTCAAAAAATAGATTGGCAATCGTGACATCTCGTAAAGAGGGAACTTTCTTGATTTTCCTTGATAATACTTCTTTAAACTCGTCCGCGGTGGAATGGATGCGTTGTATATCCTCGGTAGAGAGGTCGGCAATTCCCAAGAGATGTTTTGTCGACAAGCTAGCCATTGTCTTCGTTTTTAGGGGTTATCCAAACACTTTGCCCTTCTAAGTCGACGATCACACGTTCTTCTTCGATTGAGTCAATGGTCTTTCCCACATATTTGGCCTGAATAGGAAGGTCACGATGAAGTTTGCGATCAATGAGTACAAGAAGTTCTACATCCTTTGGACGCCCAAAATCGACTAATGCATCAAGTGCTGCCCGAATTGTTCGCCCTGTATAAAGCACGTCATCAAAGAGTATAATTCGTTTCCCTTCAATGGCAAAGGGTATGTCTGTAGATTTTGGAATAAGGGTTTTACCTGAGCGAAAGTCATCCCGGTGGAAGGTAATATCTAAGGTCCCTTGCTTAAGGGATGAAGAATCGATGTTTTTCGTCTCTTCCAATGCCTTAATTACCGCATGCATTAACTCAATACCGCGAGGCTGAATAGCAATAAAAACAGAATCCTCAAATGATTGATGGCTTTCAATAAGTTGGAAGGCCAACCTACGTAGGATAAGATTAAGCAGTGATTCTTCGAGGAGCAGGCGCTTTTCCATCGGGCTCAAAGGTAAATAAAATGTGGGAAGTTTTGCGGGGGCACCACCTCCCCTCGAACCCGGTTTCAATCTACGCAATTTATCACTGCCTATCAGGATTAATGAGAAAGCCGCTTTCTTCCGCGAGCAATCATTAGTTTAGCATGATGCAAAAGGCCGATAAAGTCAAGCTTGTCATCGATACGCTCGAACATCACTTCCCGGAGACTCCTATTCCGCTGGACCACAAAGACCCCTACACCCTGCTCATAGCTGTCTTACTCTCTGCTCAATCCACAGATGCCGGAGTCAATAAAGTGACCCCAATACTTTTTGAGCGCGCGGACAATCCCTATGACATGGTCAAACTTACCGTCGAGGAAATCCGTTCGATTATTCGTCCAGTAGGCCTCTCCCCTGCCAAATCAAAAAACATTCATGCCTTATCGCAAATCTTAATTGATCAATATCAAGGCATAGTCCCTGAATCACTTGATGATTTAGAATCCTTGCCGGGAGTTGGACACAAGACGGCTTCCGTAGTGGTCAGTCAAGCCTTTGGAGTACCTGCCTTTCCTGTCGATACACACATTCAGCGCCTCATGTATCGATGGACACTCTCTACTGGAAAGAATGTCGTGCAAACGGAACGCGATGCTAAACGGCTTTTCCCAAGAGAACTTTGGAACAAACTTCACCTGCAAATCATCTTCTTTGGACGAGCCTTTTGTCCTGCCCGAGGACACGATCCCAACGCATGTCCTTTATGTTCAAAAATTGGGCGTAAAAGCTTATTTAAGTAGAGCAAAATCAGCGTTTCTTTGCCTCATGTCAAATTCATCCCAACGGTATGCCGGACGTGGAGTAAGTTCCGATAAGGCTGAAGTTCATGCAGCCATCAAAAATCTCGACAAAGGCTTATTCCCCAATGCATTTTGCAAAATCATGCCTGATGTAGTCGGTGGGGATGATGCCTTTGTCAATATTATGCACGCTGATACAGCGGGAACTAAACCTTCTCTAGCGTATCTCTACTGGAAAGCTACGGGCGACAACTCCGTGTGGAAGGATATCGTGCAAGATGCACTGATCATGAATATTGATGATATGATTTGTGTGGGGGCAACCGATAACATTCTTATCTCCTCTACGATTGGCCGCAATAAGCACCTCATACCGGGTGAAGTGGTAAAACACCTTATTCAAGGGGGGCAAGAGCTTGTCGAATGGCTAAACGACCTTGGAGTTGGCATTTATCCAACAGGTGGAGAAACTGCAGATGTGGGCGATATCGTGCGCACCCTTGATGTGGGATACACCGCCTTTGCTCGTATGCCGAAAGACAAAGTCATCGATATCCAAATTAAGCCTGGGCATGTGATTGTTGGTTTAGCTTCGTACGGACAAGCTAGCTATGAGTCGTGCTATAATGGCGGTATGGGATCGAATGGATTGACCTCAGCACGGCACGATCTGTTCGGAGGAAATCTAAAGGATGACTTTCCAGAAAGTTACGACCCCAATACGGACAAAAGCCTTGTCTATTCCGGACCGCATGAGTTAACCGACATTGAACCCGAAACCGGAGAAACTTATGGTAAACTTGTCCTCTCTCCTACCCGAACCTATGCTCCAATTGTAACTAAGTTTTTGAGTGAAGTTGATCGCAAAGAGATCGGTGGTATGGTACATTGTTCTGGAGGAGGCCAAACCAAAGTCATGCACTTTCTCCAAGAAGGACGCATTGTTAAAAACAACATGCTCACCATCCCACCTCTTTTTAATGCCATTCAGAAAGCTTCTGGGACAAGTTGGGAGGAAATGTATAAAGTGTTCAACATGGGGCACAGACTTGAAGCATATCTACCTGTTGATTTAGCCGAGCATTTGATTAGCATTAGTCAATCCTATGGCGTAGAGGCCCAGATTATTGGTGAAGTTGTCGATGGCGATCGAGGAGTTGACATCCAACATGGGGATCAGTGGCTAAGTTATCGATAGGCG
>Ga0163109_10002122_pt1 | contig 15589 bp, 9 predicted proteins | sample CRUFie1St13metaG_FD_108704 | JGI IMG/M metagenome (GOLD analysis project Ga0163109, IMG submission 108704) | Marine microbial communities from the Costa Rica Dome - CRUD Field 142mm St13 metaG | ecosystem: Environmental > Aquatic > Marine > Oceanic > Photic zone | place: Costa Rica: the Eastern... | reverse complement strand
TAAGACAAAAAGCTAAGTCAGTTAAATGTTTATATAGACGAGATAAAGAAAATATGCCTGGTTCAGCCAGAGAAGTAGCAAACGCTGAGGAAGAAGGTGTTGAATTTGTATGGTTATCCAGTCCAAAGGAATTTAAAGGTAAAAATAAAATTGAAAATTTAGTAGTTGATCGAATTAAATTAGGAGAGCCTGACGAATCTGGAAGAAGAAAACCAGAGATACAAGATGGATCAGAATTTGAAATAAAGACAAATATGGTAATAAAAGCGCTTGGTTTTGATCCTGAGAATTTACCATCATTATTTGATAAGAAAGAATTACAAGTTACTAAATGGGGAACAATTAAAGCAGACTTTGATACTATGGAAACTAATCTGAAGGGTGTTTTTGCAGCTGGAGATATCGTAAGGGGTGCTTCCTTAGTCGTTTGGGCAATCAAAGATGGAAGAGAAGCGGCCTCTGCCATAAAAAAATATTTAGAGAATTCCGAAGTTGAAAAATCAAAAGTAGCATAATGAGAAATTATAAAAAAAATTTAAAATTACTAACTGATAATCATGTTTATACTAAAGAAATGGAGCACGATTCATGCGGAGTAGGCGTTATAGCTTCAACAGAAGGAAAGAAATCAAGAGCTATTGTTGAATATGGAATTGAGGCTTTAAAGGCTGTTTGGCATAGAGGTGCGGTTGACGCAGACGGAAAAACTGGTGACGGTGCAGGTATACATATAGAGATTCCAAAAGATTTTTTCATTGAAAAGATTGAAGTTACTGGTCACGATTATGATAATTCTGAAATTTGTGTTGGTATGATGTTTCTACCAAGAAATGACTATGCCTCCCAAGAAAGTTGCAAAACAATAGTTGAAAGCGAATTAACTAAAAATAATTTTAGTATATTTGGTTGGCGTCAGGTGCCGGTAAATCCAAAAATTTTGGGGAATAAAGCTTTCCAAACCATGCCAGAAATTATTCAGGTTTTATTTAAATCAAATGACCAAAATTTAATTGATAAAAACTTAGAGAGAAAAATTTATGAAACAAGAAAAAAAATAGAAAAAAAAGCTTTTGAGGCATCCTTAAATAACTTTTATATATGTTCAATAAGTTCAAAATCTATAATTTATAAAGGTTTATATTTAGCAGAAGCAATTTCAGATTTTTATTTGGATCTAAAAGATGAAAGATTTGAGTCTAGATATGCTATTTTTCACCAAAGATTTTCCACAAACACTGCTCCAAGTTGGAGTTTAGCACAACCATTTAGAGCTATTGCGCATAATGGTGAAATTAATACATATAAAGGGAATAAAAATTGGATGAAAGTTCATGAGCAAGAAATGAGTAGTCCGCTTTTTGATAATGTAGAAAATTTAAAGCCAGTTATTCAAAAAGGTGTGTCAGACTCAGCTGCATTAGATAACGTATTCGAGTTACTTAATAAATCAGGTAAACCAGCTCCTTTAGCTAAATTGATGTTAGTGCCAGATGCTTGGTCAAAAAAAAATAAAACTTTACCAAAGAACCACCAACAATTATTTAACTTTTTGAATAGTACTATGGAACCTTGGGATGGTCCAGCTGCAATAGCAGCAACTGATAATGAATGGATTATAGCAGCAAACGATAGAAATGGATTACGACCTCTTAGGTACGCAATTACAAAAGATAAAATGCTTTTTGCTGGATCAGAAACTGGAATGATAGAATTAAATGAAAAAAAGATTTTATCTAAAGGAAGATTAGGTCCAGGTGAAATAATTGGAGTGAAAATAGAAAAAGGCAAAGTTTTTACTAATGCACAGATTAAAGATTATTTAGCTAAAGAATTTAAGCATTTTAATTCTCAAATAATAGATTTAGACGAAAAGCTCTCTGTTTCTAATGAAAAAAATATTTTTGATGGAGAGGATCTTAGAAGAAGACAATACACTTTTGGCATCAGTTTAGAGGATTTAGAATTGATTTTACATCCTATGGCTGAAGATGCTAAAGAAGCTACAGGATCAATGGGAGACGATACTCCACTAGCTGTTTTATCTGACAGGTATAGGCCATTATACCATTTTTTTAGACAGAATTTTAGTCAAGTTACAAATCCACCAATAGACTCATTAAGAGAAAACAAAGTTATGAGTTTAAAAACTAGATTTGGAAATTTAGGAAATATTCTTGATTTTGATACTTTAACAAAAGAAAATATATACGTTCTTAATAGTCCTATATTATCAAATTCACAATTTAATAAGTTTGTTAATTTTTTTGGTACAAGCTCTAATATAATTGACTGCACATTTTCAAAGGAGGAAACCCTAAATAATGCCATTGAAAAAATTCAAAAGGAAGCAGAAATAGCTGTCAGACAAGGTGTTACACAACTAATACTTAGTGATAAAGATCTTTCTTCAAAAAAATTACCGATGCCTATGTTGCTTTGTGTAGGAGCTATAAATACATTTTTAATAGAAAAAAAACTGAGAGGGTATGTTTCGATTAATGTTCAATCAGGTGAGGCGCTTGATACACACTCTTTTGCTACATTAATTGGAGTAGGAGCAACTACTATAAACCCTTATTTAGCATTTGATAGCTTATATCAAAGGTATAAAAAAGAGCTGTTTGGTCAATTTAGTTTTGATGATTGCGTTGAAAGATATATCAAATCAGTTAACGCTGGTCTTTTAAAAATAATGTCAAAAATGGGAATTTCAGTCCTAAGTTCTTATAGAGGAGGATGTAATTTTGAAACAGTTGGACTTAGTAGAACAGTTGTTAATGATTATTTTCCTGGTGTTACATCTAAAATTTCTGGGATTGGCTTGAATGGAATTGAAAAAAAAATTAGGCAGATTCACAAAGAGGCTTTCGAAAATTCTGAAACGGTATTGCCAATAGGAGGTATTTACAGGTACAGAAAAAATGGTGAAACACATCAATACCAAGGTAGATTAATACACTTGTTACAAAGCGCTGTAGGATCAAATTCATATGAGGCATATAAAAAATATGCTGATGGTATATATAATTTACCACCAATTAACTTAAGAGATTTAATAGATTTCAGAAAAAAAAAATTAAGTAAATCTATCGATATTTCAGACGTTGAACCTGTTGAAAAAATCTTAAAAAGATTTGGTAGTGGAAGTATGTCTCATGGAGCTTTATCTAAAGAAGCTCATGAAACTTTAGCAATTGGTATGAATAGAATTAAAGGCGCATCTTGTAGTGGTGAGGGTGGCGAAGATGAAGAAAGATTTAAAATAATGGAAAGTGGAGATAGTGCTAATTCAAGAGTTAAGCAAATAGCATCAGCAAGATTTGGTGTTACTGTAAATTACCTTAATAATTGTAATGAAATTGAAATTAAAATCGCACAAGGTGCTAAACCTGGAGAGGGAGGTCAGCTACCAGGATTTAAGGTTACCAAAGAGATTGCAAGGTTAAGACATTCTACTCCTGGAGTAACTCTAATCTCTCCCCCACCACATCATGACATTTATTCAATTGAAGATTTGGCACAACTTATTTACGATTTAAAACAAATTAATCCTAAAGCAAGAATTGGCGTAAAATTAGTTGCCTCATCAGGAGTTGGAACTATAGCAGCTGGGGTAGCTAAAGCAAAAGCTGATATAATTTTAATATCAGGTCATAATGGAGGAACAGGAGCAACACCTCAGACAAGTGTAAAGTATGTTGGTATACCATGGGAAATGGGTCTCACAGAGGCTAATCAAGTCTTAACTCTAAATAATTTAAGACATAAGATTACACTACGAACGGATGGAGGCATTAAAACAGGTAGAGATGTTGTGATAGCTGCAATGATGGGCGCTGAAGAATACGGAGTAGCAACAACAGCTTTAGTTGCTATGGGCTGTATTATGGTAAGGCAATGCCATTCAAATACCTGTCCAGTTGGAGTTTGTACTCAAGATGAAAAGTTAAGGGAAAGATTTACTGGTACACCGGATAAGGTTGTAAACTTATTCACTTTTATAGCAAAAGAAGTAAGAGAAATATTAGCTGAACTTGGTTTTAAATCACTAAATGAAATTATTGGAAGATCTGATTTATTAATGCAGGTTAACAAAGCTTCTCCAAATTTAGATGATCTTGATTTAAACCCTTTATTTGTACAAGCTGATCCTGGAAATAATAAAAGATATTGTGAAAAACCCTCAATTAATGAGGTCCCTAAAACACTAGATCAGGAAATATGGCCAGAGATAGATAGATCTTTAAATGACTCAAAAAAAATTGAAAAAGAATTCTACATTAAAAATACTGATAGAGCTGTAGGTACAAGAATATCTCATTATTTATATAAAAAATATGGATATGAAAAATTAAATGAAAACTTTTTAAGTTTAAATTTTAGAGGGTCTGCGGGTCAATCATTTGGAGCTTTTTCTTCAAAAGGTTTAAAATTGAATTTGAAAGGTGATGCTAATGATTATGTTGGCAAAGGTCTTTCCGGGGCCACTATCTCAATAAAACTATCGGATGAAAGCAATTTAATATCTAATGAAAATACTATAATTGGTAATACAGTGCTTTATGGAGCAACTTCAGGCAAGTTATTTGCTGCAGGACAAGCTGGAGATAGATTTGCAGTAAGAAATTCTGGAGCAACAGCTGTAATAGAAGGCTGTGACTCAAATGGTTGTGAATACATGACAGGCGGTACTGTGATTATTTTAGGAAATGTTGGAGATAATTTTGCAGCTGGAATGACTGGTGGAATGGCATTTATATATGACGAATCAAAAGATTTTGAAAAAAAAGTAAATCCAGAGTCAGTAATTTGGCAGAATGTTGAAACAGATTATTGGAAAAAATTTTTAAAAGAATTAGTAAAAGAACACTTTGAAGAAACCAAATCTAATTTATCGAAAAGCATAATTTCAAATTTTGATCAAGCTATTAAAAATTTTATTCAAGTCTGTCCTAAAGAAATGCTAGATAAACTTCAAAATCCAATTACATTTAAAACAAAAATAAAAGAAGTAATTTAATTAATCATTAACATAAGTTCTCTTTCAAGAAGTTTTAACCATTGCGGTGAAGAGAGACTATGATCTCCGTTTTTAACAATTACGAGTTTTTTTTTTGCTTTTTTGAAAATTTTTAAAATTTTTTTAGAATACATAACTGGTACAGACTCATCTTTTTGACCATGCACCATAGTAACAGGTAGCTTTAGATTAATATTTTTATGTAATATTCTGTTTTTTCTACCGTCTTTTACAAGCTGTGTTGTTATTGGGTAAGTATACTTTCCATGCTTTAAATTTAAAACACCATTTTTAGTTAGTTCAGTTTTCATTTTTTTTGAAAATTTTTTCCACATTAAATTTTCAATAAATTCTGGAGCAGAACCAATACCCAAAAATCCTTTTATCTGTTTTGTAAAAAATTTGAATTGAATAAGAGAAATCCATGCTCCCATGCTTGAGCCTATGATTATAATATCGTTCTTTTTTACAATTTTTTTTATCAATATTTTTGTTTCGTTAGACCACTTTGAAATATTTCCATTTACAAACTTTCCAGATGATTTTCCATGACCAGAATATTCTAGCGCTAAAAAACCAAGCTTATTTTTTTTAGCAAATTTGAGAAAAATTTTTGGTTTTTTTCCCTCTAAATCAGACATAAATCCATGTAAAAAAACTAAGTATGGACGATTTTTCTGGCTATGCTTTAAATATCTAATTTTATTATCTTTTGTATGTTTAAAGTATTTAAAATTATTCATTGAAGTTTATTAGTTTCTCCTATTATTATATAACTTACCCTATGTCATCTAATATAAAAGTTTTACAAGTGATACCTAAACTAGGTTATGGTGGAGCTGAAACAGGATGTTATGATATAGCCCATTATTTACCAGAAAATAATTGCAAGTCATTCATTGTAACAAGTGGTGGAGAATTATTAAAATTTATAGATAAAAAAAAAGTAAAGCTAATTAGGCTACCTGTTCAAAGTAAAAACCCGCTACTTATAATTATTAATGCTGTAATATTAATTGGTATAATTCTATTTTATAATATTTCTATAGTTCACGCCAGAAGCAGAGCTCCAGCCTGGTCATGTTTGTTAGCCACAAAGATTACAAGAAGAAAATTTGTGACTACTTTTCATGGAACTTATAAATTTAGTGGTAAATTAAAAAAATTATATAATTCTATTATGCTTAGGTCAGATCTGATAATAGCAGGTTCAAATTTTATCTTTTCTCATATTAAAGAAAATTATTCAGAATTTTTGGACCTAAAAAAAAAATTTTTAGTTATCTTTAGAGGTATCAATGTTGATTATTTTGACCCTTCTACAAAAATGGAAGTTGACGAAAAAAGACTGTTAAACGAATGGAAAATTAATAAAGAAAAAAAGATTGTTCTAATGCCAGGTAGACTTACTTCATGGAAAGGACAAGAGCTTTTTATAGAGGCAGTAAATTTGGTTAAGATTGAATTAGGATATGAGGCTTTTCATGCGGTAATACTTGGAAGTGAGCAAGGTAGAGATTTATATAAAAAAAAGTTAGTTCGTTTAAGTGAACAATATCGTTTAACAAATCAAGTAAAGTTTATTAATCATTGTAAAGATATGGCGTTAGCTTATAAGGTATCGGACATTGTGGTTTCAGCTTCAGTTGAACCCGAAGCTTTTGGTAGAGTAGCTGTCGAGGCTCAATCTATGAAAAAATTAATTATCGCAAGTAATATTGGAGGCTCTAATGAAACGATAATTAATGAAAAAACTGGTTTTTTATTTGAGTCTGGAGATGCTAAATCACTAAGTAAGAAAATTATAGAAGCTCTTACAATGGATCAAATCTCTTATGATAATATTGGAAGTGAAGGAAGAAAAAATATTATTAAAAAATTTAATGTTGAAAAAATGTGTTTTTCTACTTATTCAGAGTATAAAAGATTAATAAATTAAATGCCCAAAATTACTTTACCAGATGGAAAAAGTCTTAATTTCTCAAAAGAAGTAACAGGATTAGAAATTGTAGAGAAAATAAGCAAATCATTGTCAAAACAAGCATTGGTAATGAGCGTAGATGGAGAAATGAGAGATTTGTATTTCTCTATAAATAAAGATTGTTCAGTTAAAATTTTTACATCAAAAGATCCTGAAGGATTAGAAGTTATTAGGCATGATACTGCACATATAATGGCGATGGCGGTTCAGGAATTATATCCAGGCACACAAGTGACTATTGGTCCAGTAATTGAAAATGGCTTTTATTATGATTTTGCTCGAAAAGAACCTTTCACAGAAGAAGATCTGAAAAAAATTGAGAAAAGAATGTCAGAAATAATAGACCAAGATGTAAAAACGAGAAGAGAAGTTTGGCAAAGAGAAAAAGCTATAAGTCATTTCAAGAATATTGGTGAAAAATATAAAGCTGAAATAATTGAAAGTATTCCTAAAAATGAGGAATTGTCTGTATACCATCACGGGGATACATGGCATGATTTATGCAGAGGCCCACATTTGTTATCATCTAGCAAAATTGGCAAAGCTTTCAAATTAACTAAAGTAGCAGGAGCATACTGGCGAGGAGACTCAAAAAATGAAATGCTTCAAAGAATATACGGTACTGGATGGGCCACACAAAAAGATTTGGATAAATATTTGAAAAGAATTGAAGAAGCTGAAAAAAGAGATCATAGAAAGTTAGGCAAAGAAATGGATTTATTTCATTTTAGAGAAGAAAGTCCAGGTTCTGTTTTTTGGCATGAAAAAGGTTGGTCCCTTTTTCAAAAATTAATAAAATATATGAGAGCTAAGCAAGACTCTGCTGGATATAGAGAAGTAAATACCCCTGAAGTTTTGGACAGGCTCTTATGGGAAAAATCTGGTCACTGGGAAAAATATGGAGAAAACATGTACACATCGCAGACACCAGACGAAAAAGTTTTTGCAATTAAACCAATGAACTGTCCAGGTCACATTCAAGTATTTAATCAAGGATTAAAAAGTTATAGAGATTTACCATTGAGAATAACTGAATTTGGAAAAGTTCATCGTTACGAACCATCAGGTGCTCTGCACGGTCTATTAAGGGTAAGAGCTTTTACACAAGATGATGCACATATTTTTTGTTCAGAGGATCAAATAAAAAGTGAGTGTTTAAACGTTACAAATTTGATTTTAGATATATATAAAGATCTAGGATTTGAGAACGTAATACTTAAATATGCTGATAGACCTGAAGTTAGAGTTGGGGATGATAAAGTTTGGGATAAAGCAGAAGCCTCTCTGCTTGAGGCAATCAAAGAGTCAAAACTAGAATATACTGTAAATAAAGGAGAAGGTGCATTTTATGGACCTAAAATAGAATTTGTTTTGAGAGATGCAATTGGTAGAGACTGGCAATGTGGTACATTACAAGTAGATTTAAATTTACCAGGAAGATTGGATGCATCGTATGTAGATAAAGATGGCACAAAAAAAGTGCCTGTAATGTTACACAGAGCTTTATTTGGATCATTAGAGAGATTTATTGGAATTTTGATTGAGCATTACGCAGGAAAATTTCCTTTTTGGATTTCACCTTTACAAACTGTTGTTATACCCATTTCAGAGGAAAATGAAAAATATGCATTGAAAGTTTCAGAAAAAATCAAAAAACTGGGTATAAGTTCAGTAGTTGATCTAAAAAAACATAATCTTAATTATAAAATTAGAGATCATTCCTTAGCAAAAGTACCTGTTTTATTAATTTGTGGTAAAAAAGAAGTTGACACCAACACTGTAACCATTAGAAGATTGGATTCTAATAAACAAGAAAATATGGCATTGGATTTATTTTTAAAAACATTTTCTGCTTTAAATAAAGCACCATCAAACTAAGTGGCAGATTTCAAACAAAATTATTTTCAAAAAAGAACAAAAGAACGTGGTCCTAGATTTAATAATAGGATTTCATCTCCTGAAGTTCAAGTTATAGCAAGCACTGGTGAAAATTTAGGAACCATAAGTACTAACGAAGCCATTTCAATGGCAAAAAATTTAGGCTTAGATTTAATCGAAATAGCGCCTAATGCTAATCCTCCAGTTTGCAAAATTATGGATATGGGTAAATATAAATATGATGCTCAGAAAAAAGCAAATCTTGCAAAAAAGAAACAAAAAATTATTGCACTTAAAGAAATAAAAATGAGGCCTGTAACAGAGACTCATGATTATGAATTCAAAGTTAAAAATGCAAAAAAATTTATTGCAAAAGGGGACAAGGTCAAATTTACAATTAGGTTCAAAGGAAGAGAGCTTCAACATTCTCACTTAGGTAACGAACTAATGACAAAAATAAAAGAAGATATGAAAGATATTGGAAAAGTAGAATTACATCCTAAATTTGATGGTAAACAAATGATAATGGTAATTCAACCATTATAGGCCTTAATAATAGTTGTAAATTTTCCTCTTTCTTTGTATAACCTCGCTCAATTATGCCAAAACTTAAAACAAAAAGTTCAGCTAAAAAAAGATTTAAAATTTCAGCTAGAGGTAAGGTTATTATGGCTCAGGCTGGTAAAAGACATGGTATGATTAAGAGATCAAATTCTCAAATTAGAAAACTGAGAGGCACTACAACAATGTCAAAACAAGATGGAAAAATTGTGAAATCTTATATGCCTTACAGCTTAAGAGGTTAAAATGGCAAGAGTTAAAAGAGGTGTAACAAGCAGAGCTAAACACAAGAAAGTTCTAAAAGCTGTTAAAGGTCAGTGGGGCCGAAGAAAAAACACGATTAGAGTTGCTAAGCAGGCAATGGAAAAAGCTATGCAGTATGCTTATAGAGATAGAAGAAATAAAAAAAGGGATTTTAAATCTTTATGGATACAAAGAATTAATGCAGGGGTAAGAGCAGAAGGACTAACATACTCAAAATTTATTAATGGTTTAAATAAATGTGGTATTAAAATTGATAGGAAAATACTGGCTGAGATAGCATACGATAGCCCAGAAGCCTTTAAAACTATTGTCCACAAAGCTCAATCTGCTTTAAATTAATCTTCGCTATTGTTTTATTTTGCTGAAGAAATAATCTATACAAATGTCTGATCTAAAAAAATTAAAAAATGAATTTTTATTAAAATTAAGTGAAAAATTAGATCTCTCTGAGATTAACCAAATTAAGGCCGAGTTGTTTGGCAAAAACGGACTAGTTTCTCAGCAATTTAAAAAAATTGGAACAATTTCTGAGACTGAGAGAAAAAAATTTGCTACTGACTTGAACATCATTAAAAATGAGCTTCAAGATTTAATAAACTCAAAAATAAATGAAGCTGAGAATATAGAAATAAATAAGAAATTAGAAAAAGAAAAAGTAGATATAACTCTACCTGAGAGATCTTTTATTAGAGGAAAAATACATCCAGTATCTCAAACAATTGATGAAATTTCATCTATCTTCTCTGAAATAGGTTTTAGTGTGGAGGAAGGACCAGATGTTGAAAATGAATATAATAATTTTACTGCGCTGAATACTCCCGATAATCATCCTGCTAGAGATATGCATGATACTTTTTATCTTGATGAAAAGAAGAAAAAACTATTGCGTACACACACTTCTCCAGTTCAAATCAGAACTATGCTTAAAGACAAACCACCTTTTAAGATTATTGCACCTGGAAGAACTTATAGGTCAGACAGTGACCAAACTCATTCTCCAATGTTTCATCAAGTTGAGGGTCTTCATATAGATAAAAATATAAATATGGGCCATTTAAAAGGTTGTTTGAATTATTTTATAAAAGAGTTTTTTGAAGTAGACAAAATTAAAATGAGATTTAGGCCCAGTCATTTTCCTTTTACAGAGCCATCAGCTGAAGTTGATATAGGCTTCGAAATGAAAGATGGAAAAATAGTTATAGGAGAAGGTAATCAATGGCTTGAGATATTAGGATGTGGAATGGTTCATCCAAATGTTTTAAAAAATGTTAAAGTTGACCCAACAAAGTTTCAAGGATACGCGTTTGGTATTGGAATAGATAGATTGGCAATGTTAAAATATGGCATTAATGACTTAAGAGCTTTCTTTGATTGTGATTATAGATGGTTAAATCATTTTGGTTTTGATCCTTTAGATGTACCAACTAATTACAGAGGTCTAAGTAGATGAAAATTACATTTGATTGGCTAAAAAATCATTTAAAGACTAATTTAAAAGAAAAAAATCTTTTAGAGCAACTAACCAATATAGGATTAGAGGTAGAAAACGTAGAAAGCTCATCTGCTGAAAATGAATTATTTAAAATAGCAAAAATTATTAAGACCGAAAAACATCCAAATGCAGATAGGCTTAAAGTTTGTCATGTTTACACTGGAGATAAAGAAATTAAAAAAGTTGTATGTGGTGCCACCAATGCAAGAGAGGGACTGGTCACTATATATGCTCCCCCTGGTGCTATTATACCCAAAACTAAATTAAAATTAGTTGTAGCTAAAATTAGAGGTGTCACTTCCTACGGAATGCTCTGTTCGGAATCTGAATTAAATTTGTCTGATGAAAGTGATGGAATAACTGAATTATCAAATAAATTTGAAAAAAGTATTGGAAAAAGTTATTTTTCGACTTCAAAATCAAATCTTATTGATTTATCAATAACACCTAATAGACCTGATTGTCTCGGTGTTAGAGGAATAGCAAGAGATCTTGCAGCATCAGGTTTTGGCAAACTAATAGATACAAAAGAAAAAAAAATTAAATCAAAAACAAAACAATCTCTAAAAGTTAAAATCATTGATGAAAAAAATCAAGGATGTACTGCTTTTGGAAGCTGTCTAATTAAAAATGTAAAAAATGTTGAAAGTCCTAAATGGCTTAAAGATAAATTGACTTCAGTTGGTCAAAAACCAATTTCTGCAATAGTTGATATAACAAATTATGTTATGTTAGATCTAAATCGTCCTTTACATGCGTATGATGCTGATAAAATTGATAGAGGTATAATCGTTCGAAATTCTAAATTTGGAGAAGTATTTACAGCTTTAGATAATAAGAATTATAAATTAGACAAGGGTATGTGTGTTATAAGCGACTTTAAAGGAGTTTTAGGGTTAGGTGGAATTATAGGCGGAACTAGATCTGGAACGGAATTTAACACAAAAAATATTCTATTAGAGTCTGCGTATTTTGAGCCAAGATCTATAAGAAATACAGCAAAAAAATTAAATCTTGATACTGACGCAAAGTTTAGATTTGAAAGAGGTATTGATCCATTATCTATTGAAGATGGACTTAATAGAGCTGCATCACTAATTCAAGAAATATGTGGTGGTGAAGTTAGTAAAATAGATATTCAAAAAATTGAAAATTATAAAATTAGAATTATTAAATTTAATCCAAATTTGTTTGAAAGAATATCCGGTTTTAAAATTTCAATAAAAGAAATGCTTAAAATTTTGAATAACCTTGGTTTCAAAGCCAAAAAAGAAAAAGAGTATTTAAAATTAACTATTCCATCATGGAGACCTGATATTACTCAAGAGATAGATATTGTAGAAGAATTAGTCAGAATAAGTGGTTACGATAAGATAACTACAATTGATCCAGTTAAAGATAGAAATAAACCTACATTAAATCAATCTCAAAAATTATTTCACTTTTTCCAGAGAGCAGTTGCATCAAAAGGTTATTTAGAGGCAATTACTTGGTCATTTACTGACTCTAATTATAATAATCACTTTAGAGGCTCAAACAAAGAAATTAAAATTTTAAACCCGATAAGTTCTGAACTTGGAGTTTTGAGAAATTCAATTTTTTCAAATCTTATGATGTATACAAAAAAAAACCTTGATAGAGGTTTTAAAGACTTATCTATTTTTGAAATAGGTCCTATTTTTACTGGTTACAATCCAGGTCAACAAAATATTGTAGTTTGTGGTGTTTCTGCAGGTAAAAAATCTAGACTATCTTGGATTGAAAAAGAGAGAGATATGGATGTTTTCGACATCAAAAAAGACGTGGTTCAAACTTTAGTTGAAGCAGGATATGATTCTGAAAAATTTATTATAGATAGCGAAACACCTGGCTATTATCATCCTGGTAAGTCTGGTAGATTGTTTTTGAATGAGGAAAAAGATAATGTTGCAGCCTATTTTGGTGAAATACATCCTAGTATATTAAAAAATGTTGATTTAAAAACAGAGTCATTATTAGGTTTTGAAATTTTTTTAGATAATTTAAAACTTCCAAAAAAAAAATTAAACAATCAAAAAAAGAAATTCCAAGTTTCAGACTTTCAAAAATCCGAAAGGGATTTTGCTTTTATAGTGAATAAAGATTTAAAAGCACAAGATTTGGTCAATGCTATATCAAGTATTGATCAAAATTTAATAAGTAACATAAAAGTCTTTGACGTTTATGAGGGCGATAATATTCCAGAAAATAAAAAATCAATAGCGATAAATGTTACAATACAGTCATTTGAAAAAACACTAAATGAAAGTGACCTTGAAAAAATTAATAGTTCAATTATCAGGACTGTTGAAAATAAGACTGGCGCCAAAATAAGATCTTAAGATTAAATGAGTAATATCGATAATATAAGAAATTTTTCAATCATAGCACATATTGATCATGGTAAATCGACTATTGCTGATAGAATTATTCATAAATGTGGAGGATTAACCGAGAGAGAAATGAAAGCACAAGTTTTGGATTCAATGGATATAGAGAGAGAAAGAGGAATTACAATTAAGGCTCAAACAGTTAAACTAAATTATAAAGCAAAAAATGGAAAAAACTATATATTAAACATTATAGACACCCCAGGACATGTAGACTTTAGTTATGAAGTTAGTAGATCACTATATGCTTGTGAGGGATCAATTTTAATCGTAGATAGCACTCAAGGAGTTGAAGCTCAAACCCTGGCAAATGTTTATCAAGCTTTAGATATAAATCACGAAATAATACCTGTTTTAAATAAAATAGATTTGCCAGCATCGGATTTAGAGAGAACAAATAAACAAATTGAGGATGTAATTGGAATAGATACTAAAAATGCTATTCCATGTTCAGGTAAAACAGGTGAAGGTATAGAAGAAATATTAGAACAGATTGTTAATCAATTGCCTGGTCCTAAAGGTAATCAAAATGCAGAATTGAAATGTTTATTAGTTGATAGTTGGTATGATACTTATTTAGGAGTGGTAATTTTAGTAAGGGTAGTTAATGGAAAAATAAAAAAAAATATGAAAATTAAAATGCTTTCAACAAATCAAGATTATATTGTTGAAAAAGTTGGAGTATTTACTCCAAAGGCTAAAGACATTAATGAACTTAATGCAGGAGAAATTGGATTCATTACTACCGGAATAAAAGTTTTATCAGAAACAAAAGTAGGAGATACAATTTGTGATGCATCTAAGCCAATTATAGATCCTCTTCCAGGATTTAAACCAAGTAAGCCAGTAGTTTTTTGTGGTCTATTTCCAGTAGATAGTTCAGAATATCAAAAGTTAAAAGATGGTTTAGCAAAATTGCAATTAAACGATGCGAGTTTTTCATTTGAAGCAGAGTCTTCCTCTGCACTTGGTCTTGGTTTTAGATGTGGTTTCTTAGGACTTCTTCATCTTGAGATAATTACTGAGAGATTAGAGAGAGAATTTGACGTAAATTTATTAACAACTACACCTGGAGTTGTTTATAAAATTAACTTGAATAATGGAGATATAATAGATTTGCAAAATCCATCCAGTCTTCCAGATCCCACATTAATTAAATTTATTGAGGAGCCATGGATAAAGGCCACAATTATAACACCAGATGAATATTTAGGATCAATTATAAAATTATGTCAGGACAAAAGAGGAAAACAAACAGATCTGAGCTATTCAGGCAACAGAGCTGTTTTAAGCTATGAGTTGCCGTTAAATGAAGTTGTATTTGATTTTAACGATAGAATAAAATCTATGACTAGCGGATATGCAAGTTTTGATTATGAAATAATTGGACATAAAGAAGGCAATCTAGTTAAGCTTGGAATTTTAGTTAATGGTGAAGCTGTAGATGCACTTGCGATGATGATACACAAAGATTTTGCGCAAAAAATTGGTAGGGAGGTTTGTGAAAAATTAAAAGATTTGATACCTAGACATAATTTTATGATACCTGTTCAAGCAGCTATTGGTGGGAAAATTATTGCGAGAGAGACAATTAAAGGATTTAAAAAAGACGTACTAACAAAAATTCATGGCGGAGGGGCAACTGATAGAAAAAGAAAATTACTTGAGAAACAAAAAAAAGGAAAAGCTAGATCTAAACAATTTGGAAGGGTTGAGATACCTCAGGAAGCTTTTATAGGGGTTTTGAAAATTAACAGGGAAAATAAATGAAGATTTATGATTGTTTTATGTATAACAATGAAAATTTAATCTTAGATATTAGATTAAATCATTTGTCAAAATATGTAGAAAAATTCATAATTATCGAGTCAAAATTCGATCATCAAGGAAATTTAAAAAAAAAATTTTTTGATATAAATCAATTTAAGAAATTTAAAGATAAAATTGTATATAAAATCATCGAAAAATTTCCAGAAAATTTATCT
>Ga0163109_10002120_pt1 | contig 15600 bp, 13 predicted proteins | sample CRUFie1St13metaG_FD_108704 | JGI IMG/M metagenome (GOLD analysis project Ga0163109, IMG submission 108704) | Marine microbial communities from the Costa Rica Dome - CRUD Field 142mm St13 metaG | ecosystem: Environmental > Aquatic > Marine > Oceanic > Photic zone | place: Costa Rica: the Eastern... | reverse complement strand
TCGACCGCATCGGATGGGGTTGAGGCCCTGACGTCTGCGACAAGATCGCTGACCAGAACGTCCGACTCGTGACCCACCGCGGAGACGACCGGTACGGGCATGCTGACCACGGCTCGTGCCACCCGCTCGAGGTTGAAGGCCCAGAGGTCTTCGGTTGAACCTCCGCCACGACCAACGATGATCACGTCGACAGGTGGTGCCCCGCGCGATGCCGCGTAAATCGGGTCAGCAAGGCGTGCCGCGACACGCAAGCCACGGGCGAGTTCCTCAGCGGCTTTCTCGCCCTGAACGAGCACACCGATGACGGTCCGTCTCAGCCCCGGCCAACGGTCTTCACTCAAGCGGAGCACGTCGGCCTCGGCCGCAGACTGCGAACCGATGACGATGGCGACGTGCCGTGGGAGCGCTGGGAGTGGTCGCCGCGGCCGATCGAGCACGCCCTCAGCCTTCAGCGCGGCAATGAGTTTCCTACGCTCGGCCTCCAATTCGCCGATGGTGTCCACCGCATGGATGGACGCGACCTGAAGTTGGAGGTGTCCGCGCGTGGGGTACAGGTCCACGCTTCCAATGACCACGACCTCGCTCCCTTCTTCGAGATCCATTCTGGGTGCGCGGCTCGACCACATCACGGCGTCGATGGATCCGTCATCATCGCGCAGCGTCAGGTAAACGTGACCCGAACGTGCCCGGCTCCAGCGCGCGATTTCTCCACGCAGCATCTGGTGCTGGAGGGTCGGTTCTTCGTTCAGCAAACGTCGAAGGCCGAGGACGAAACGCCCGACGGGGAGGGCGCTTCCGAGCACCTCCGGGGTCAGCATGCAAGCCAATGCTCGTCGGGCGTTCATCAACGCATGGGCTCGTCGTCTTGGGACGGTGCGCGATGTTCTGCTTTGCGCTGATGGCGTTCCTCGACTTCGGCCAACTTGAGGTTGACTTTCCTTCGAAGGGCCCACACAATCAGGGCCACAATTAGGATGTTGAGGGCCAAGAGGAGGGTCTCTTCGATGCCCCACGCCACACGATCACCTCAGATGGGCGGACGGATTTCGATGTCCACGTTACCGCTCGGCCGCTGGATGCATCCAAGACGGGCACCCTCGTCCACAAGAAAATCGTCCAGCCCGGGGGGAAGAACGTCGGGAAGCGCTACTTTCCCGTCCAACAGGGTCACCATGCACGAGCCACATGTGCCGGATGTGCAGTTCGTGGGCAAGGTCAATCCTGCTTCCAAGGCGTGTTCGACCAGGGTTTGGTCGTCTTTGGTTGGCGTTTGCCCAAGCAGGGTAGCACCGCGGAAAAAGCGGACCAAGGGACCCATTTGGGCACCTCAACGGTCCTTGAACCGCGTCCAGCGGCCGGTTTGCTTGTTGAAGTACAGGCCGGCCTTCTTCATCCACTTGTTGAACTTGGTCGCACCTGCGCCAGTTCTCAAAATGAAGTCCTCACGGTCTTCTTGCGCCTGAATGTACCCCTTGGCCGCAATGGTCTGGTCGATCCAGTCGTTGATGTCCATCAGGCCACCAACCAGTGCGCTGGATTCAACCTGCGCGGTCATGGCGTCGGCATCAGCGTTGGTGGATTCAAGGTCAGCCTCAATCAAGCGGTTCACGCTTTCCAGGTCCATACGAGCGGGCTTGGGCGGAACAGGGTTCCGCGGGCGACGGTCCTCCTCGACCGTGATGCGGTTTTCTCCGTCCAGGCGAGCCATCACGCTGACGATGAGCTCGGGCTGGAAACTCGTTTCACAATCCCAGCACATCAGGGCGTACTCATCGGGGCGGTCTTCGTCACGCGACTGACGCGGGTCCATCTCTTCACCGCAGATGGGGCATGCGTGCATCACCAAGGTGGGCACGTGTTTGCGTCGGTAGTCGACGATGTCTTGGGGCGTACCGTCGAGTTCCAACATTTCGTGATCACGGGCCGCTTCGAGCCCGCGGGTTTCGAGTTGGTCGCGGATTTTCACTTTCAGGTCGTCTTTGGTCTCGTCCTCGAGGTTGTCCTCGAGTTTGACGATGAGTTCCACGGTTTTGCCGAGCCGATTCATGACCAACTTCTGCGCCCGGAAGGATTCGACCTTGGCAATCTTGAGCCGTTCTTTCTGTTCGGCCAGTTCCGCGAGCACGTCCCGGCGTTCACGTTGGAAACGGATTTCCTCGATCTTGCTTTCCTGTTTGCGTTCAGGAGCCAAGACTTTCGAGAGGAAACGCTCTTTGCCGTGGGACCGGGGCCCGGCCTTGATGATTTCAAGCACACCGTCTGCGATGTCGGGCTTAAGCCCGTAGTTTTCGACGAGCATGGTCTGGTCGATCTTCTTCAGGTCACCGATTTTGAGGCCTGAATCGGCCAACTGCATGGCCGTAGTCTCGTCAATACCGCGCCGAAGCAGAGCCAGATAGGTGTCTTTCTTCGCCATAAAGCCCCCTCCGCGCAGGCGATGCGTGAAGGCCCTCCCATGAAAAGGTGCCTTCTCACAAGCAAGCCATTGTTCAGAGGTCTTCAACCTCTGCCGAGGCTAGCCGATGGCAGAACGCACACCAAGCCTCAACGCTCAGGTCCTCGGGACGCAAGTTGAGCACGGGGTCGTCCTCCATTGAAGCGAGCCCGTCTTTCCATCGCGCGGCGTGCCAGCCAGAAAGACGCGACAAGCGGCGTGGCGGCCGCCGCAGCGAAGTGCGCAGCTTGCGGCGTCGGTGGTGGAAGGCGGCATGGACGGTCTGGCGCACCAAACGATGGTCCACCTCTGTGGGATAGTCAACAGGCCGCAACACGCACACCCGAGACATGACGGCGGGAGGAGGTCGAAAGGCGCCTGGGGGAACGCGGCGTTCCATGGTGCTCGCCCAGCCGAGTGCCGTGCAGATGCCGAGGCTTCCACGGTCCGCGGGCGTGGCGAGGGTCAACCGTTCCGCAAATTCCTCCTGAACAAGCAGGACCACAACCTCGGGTGCGCCATGGTGCTGCCGATGCTTCTCGAGCGCGTCGATGAGAGGAGAGGAGATTTGGTACGGGATGTTGGAGACGACCGCGTCGATCTTGTCTGGCCAGGCCACCTTCAGCGCGTCGCCTTCGGTCAGGACCAACTTTTGCTCTTCGATCTGTTCGGCAAAGGTCGTCCGCAGGTGGTCCACGGCCACGCTATCGATCTCGATGGCATGGACCTCGGCTCCGGCCCGAAGCAGGTGCTCCGTGAGGGTCCCAGGCCCCGGTCCGATTTCCAACACCGTGCGACCGTTTAGGTCTCCAGCCATGGTGGCGATGGCGTCGAGGTGCGTCTCATCGATGAGGAAGTGTTGGCCGAGGCTCCGGTCGTTTGGTTGCCGGGCTTGAAGGCGGGCGACGAGGTCGACAGCACGTCTCATGCCTTCACCGGCAGAAGCATCTCCACAAGCCGCGGTTGGAGGTTCCGGTCCAGGATTTCCTCTGAGAAGCGATGTGCGAGGGCGGCGGCTCCGTCGAGGCCACAAGCCTCGTCGAGGGTCTCGAACGATGCGAATCCACCGCTTGAGCGGCGAGCCTCGACCATTTCTTCTGCCTTTTTCGGGCCCACGCCGTTGAGCAATTGGAAGGCGTGGGTCTTGCGGTTGATTGGTCCAGCGACGTTGTAGAACCCCTTCAGGAAGTGCGCAGCGTTGGCCTTCACCAGTTCAGCCATCGCAAGGGGAAGCTGTTCTTGTGCGGCAGGAGACAAGCGCTCGAGCTTGGCTACGCCGAGCAAGCGCTCGACGACGGTGCGCTTGCTCCGGTCGTCGCCGATGTAGACACGCTCACCCACCGTCTGGAATTCAGCGCCCTCCTCCGTGGCCACGCGACCGAGTGTACCGTCGTGTTCAGTCACGACAACAAGCACGTTTTCTGCAAGGTCATGTTCGACCACACGGGCCCACGCTGAGGCCCGCAGTGGGTGGTCCTTAGGCAGGCCTTGCGGAGCGCGCGAGCGCTGCTGCCGTCCTCGCCCACCGTCCTTCCGAGGCTGACGGGGAGCACGAGGTTGACGCTGTTCTTGCTTGGGTGCAGGTTGGGGTCGGCCGTACGCGGGTGCCTTCCATGACGTGGGGGTGGAGGATTCCTTCTCCCGACGGTTTGGGATGTTGACGCGACGGTCTCGTCCGGGCGAGGACACGGGTTCACCTCACGGACGGAATCACTCGAACCCAACGTGCTGTGCCACCAGGTCCAGCACTTGCTGGACGTCACCGTCGGAGACGGAGATGCGGCGGCTCGCGGTCACCGCGCGCACGGCATCTTCGGTGTCAGGGAGGAGTTCGGCGATTTTGGCGGCCAGATCATCATGGCCTTGGAAGACCTCGATTTCGAGCACGGCGCTCAGTAGATCTTGGTAGACCTTGGGGTCGGTCTTGTAGCCCATGCGCTGGTCGCTTGCGGCCCACTCGGCGTGTTGGAGTGCAGCCGTCTGCTCGTAGGTGAGTTGCTTCCGACGGCCCTCAGCGTCAAGCAGAAGGTCGCGAACAGTGGCGAAATCGGCGTAGGTTTCCTTGTCGCTCATGGTCTCAACTCACTCAAGCGGGCGCAGGTGCTCCGGGCGTGCAATGACGGTCTTCTGCATGTTTCCGTCTTTGACCGCGACGATCCAAGCCGCACCTTGGCGGCGCTGGATGAATCCGGTGCGGCCTTGGAAGCGGCGGTGGGGCATGCCACGCTGCTGACCACCGTCGAGCACAATGGCCACACGGTCGCCTTCGGCGTAGTTGTGCATGACGCGGGAGATGTTGATGCGGGATCGCTCGGTGCGGCGGCGGCGAAGGATGCTGCGGGTACCGACACGGAGACCATGTGAGCGCTTCATGTTCCTCAATTCCTGCCCGTGGTGAAGAGCGCCGTCGCCTTCTGAGCATTTGGCCGACCATCGTGCCTCATTTAAGCGCAACGGATGGAGGGGACACCTCAATCGGCGTGGATGTCCGCAACGTCAAGCCACAACACGTCACAGCGCGCACGGATGAGCGCAGCCACCGAAGGTTGGGTACGACCCCCGTCGCCGTGCACGGTCTCCTTGACGTACGTGCCCGATTCGCAGCGGAGGGTGAACTCCACTTCCGTTTGGCCGTCGTCCGTGGTTTCGATGATGGCTTTGCTTGTTTCAAGCACCTTCCTGCGACGCACCAAATCCGCACGTCGGTGAGCAACACGCTCCGGCGTACGCTGGGCCAACATGGCGCCTTGCAATCCCTGAATGATCTGTTCGATTTCCTCTTCATCGGCCATGTCCATTGGGGCCGCCTCGGCCGGTGCTGCCGCAACGAGGCGGTCCACGAGGTCCGCCTTGGTGCCGGACACCGACAGATTCTGGGCCTTGGCGAGTTCGACCAATTCGGCTTTCTTCATCGCTTGGAGTGAAGCCTCGTCGACCACAGGGACCTCTGGTTCTGGTTCAGGGATGGGTTTGGTGGCCGGTGCGCCATGGTCGCCACGGCGCTTCCTCCGGCCTTTCCGTTTTCGCCCACCACGTTCCTGAACGTCCTCTTTGGTCAAATCCATCGGTGCAACGAGTTTCGCATGTTCCTTTTCGGACAGGGGAGCAAGACGGAACCGAATCGCGTAGGATTTTTCGGCAGCAGTGTCCTTGACGCGGACCACTTCTTTGCGGCTGGAGGGGCGAAGGGAGGTCACCTCGACTGCGCCTGCTGCCGCGTCGTTGATGGCCTCCATGGCCGCTGAGGCATCGACGGTCCGGCGCATCGGGGATTTGAGTTCAACCACGAAGGGCCGGCCCCGGCCAAGGCAGCGGACATCGATGTCCTCACGCCCCATGCCGTGGAAGGCGTCCTCCTCTGCTCCGAGCATCTCGCGGAGGGGGTCGGCCACAAACTGCTGTACACTCGTGGCATACTGCAATCCTGTCCCTTCGCAACGGTCACATCCGCGGCCCTTGCAGGCACGGCAGGGCCAGCGAGTTTGTGGCACGCCGCGCTCAAGTTTGCGGTAACGGCCGTACAGGTAAACGGAGCGCACGTCAAGGTCCACGGTCAGGGTCGTGACATCGATGATGGCCAGGACTTCGGGGTTCTCCGTCACGATGCGCACATCATTCATCCGCGTCTTGATTGCCTCCGCCACGAAGCCCACCAACGAGGACTTGAGGGGGTCTGAGCCTCCGGCACCGTAGCGCTTGCGCATGACGTCTTCTTCTTCCATCTGATCTTTCGGAAAGCGAGCACCAACTTGCAGCCGCCCAATCTCACGGCCTTCAAGGGCTTCCGTGATCAAATCGGCCAACAGGTCCACTTCGTCGAACAAGTCCTCACAGAACGGACAGAGTCCAATGCTCTCTCTTGCCCCGTCAAGGTGCGGATCGCGATCGACCACCGCCGCTCGAATTTCAAGCCCTGATTCAACCATGCTCTGGTCGTAGCGTTGCTTGCCGCCCAGTCGTCCCAAGCAGGTGTCGCAGCAGCCAATACGGACCATGTGCTTGTGTCCAGCGGGGTTTGGTGCGCGGGGGACTTCCTCGGTGTGCGTGCCCAGCTGCTCGGGCTCATCCCACATCTCATCGTCGAGGTCGTCGCCCTCGTCGAAGTCCGCTTCTTCCTCTTTGGACTCGACATCTTCGACGTTGACGTCGTCCCAAAGGGAGTAGTCCGTTTGTCCGAACCCAGCGGTGGCGTAGGCCGTCCAGTCGTCGTCCTCATTCGGTTCTTCGGGCATTGTCGTCACCGCCTGACCGGGGGTCTCCCCCTGCGCCTGACGGCTTGTGGGCCGTGGCCCTCCTCTTCAATCGCTCGGCGCAGATGGCTCTTTTTTTGGCCCGTGCAAGAGGCCGAGGCCCGCAGTCGTGAGCACCAGGCTGGCGATGAGGGACAGTGCAATCATCGTGGCGGAGAAGGTGCCGAAGCTCGCGAACAGCCCCATCGGCGAGGTTGCGATGACCGCGAAGCCGGCGATGTCAGAGGCCGCAGAACCGACCAATGCAGCGCCGCAGGCACCACCAACAGCGTGCAGGGCCGCGCCGTGCGAAGCGCCCTCGTTTCGTGATTCTCGGTAGCGTTCCGTCACGTGGATGCAGTAATCGATACCAACACCCAGGGAGATGGTGGCGATGGTGACGGTCACGATGTTGAGGCTGGCTCCTGCCAGGTGCATCAGGCCGTACAGCCACACCACCACCACCAAGATTGGTCCAAGCGACATGGCGGCCTGAGCGGGGGAACGCAGACCGATGGTCAACGTGACGAACACGAAAAGCGTGCCCAAAAGCAGGGAGGATTGCATTTCGTCTTGCATGGCGGTGCTGGCTGAATATCGGATGATCGGCCGGCCGGTCAGCATGACCCAAGTGAGCGGGTCGTCTTCGGTGGCTTCACCGGGGGCCTCGTACGTTCCTGAGGAGAGGTTGGTAAAGACCGAAAGATCCCGCCAAATCTCTTCAAGGCCTTCTTTCAGGCTGGGGAAATGTTCGGGGCGGGTGATGCCAAACCGGATGAGCATCACCTCGTATTCGGCCGGCGCGCCGTTTTGATCCAGCCACGGGGCGCTGGCGTTGAGCGGGACTTCAGGCGTGATGTACAGGGCGACGATGCTGGTTGGGATGGCCGGAATGGATGAGGTTCCCGGTACACCGTTGAGGGACAAGAAGCCGTAGAAGAAGGCGAGACAATCTCGGTCTTCGAGGTCGGGCAATCGTGCTGCGCCGACACGGTTGCACCCGATGCCGTAGTCGTCAGCTTGGAGGTCCAACCCTGCAGCTTCGAACGGCGATGGCTCTTCCAGCATGGAGAAGATGGCCAGGTTGACCATTTCGTCCAAGGCCAAGATGTCGATTGAACCGTCGGGCGTGCGCGTCACCTTATCCGCCACGTCGTCAGGTGTCTCGTCGAGGGCCTGACGGAAGGCTTCGATGCCCGCGAACACCGCAGGGTCGAGGACGTCGCCCTCCAGAAGGAGCATGGCGGGTTCACCTTCGTCCGAGAAGCGTTCGTTGACTAGGTTCACCCCAGAGGCGAAATCTGACTCGGCATCGAGGAAGTCCTCCACAGCGAAGTCGCCTTCCAAGCGGGCCATGCCCACGGCAGCGGGCACGGTGAGCAGCAAAGCCAACACAGCAATCACCACTGCATGCTTCCACTGACCGCTCTTGACCGGCACCACCGTGAGGCGCGGCACTCGTTCCTCTTTCTTGGCTGGGGCGGTCGAGCGCCCACGCGCCTCAAGCCATTGGTCCACGCTCATCCTGAGCACTGGCGCCCAGATGCCGGTCAGCAGGAAGGCGGCAAAGATGCCGCATGCTGCCTCCACCCCGAAGGAACGCAAGGCGGCGATATCGGAGAACAGGTTCGCAGCAAAGGCCGCGGTGGTGGTCAGTGAGGTCAACAAAATGGCCCGGCCGACGCGCCGCACCGTGATTTGCGTCGCTTCTTCCGGACTTCGACCAAGGCCACGTTCCTCCTTGTACCGGTGGAGCGCATGGAGGCTGTCGTCGATGCCTAGCGCCATCACGAGGATGGGAAGCAAGTTGGAGAATTGCGAGCGGGCGATGAAGGAGAATCCAAGCCATTCTGTGACCGAGACCAAGTGACCGATGAGTCCCTGCATCCACAACAGGGCTCCGCCCAGGGCCACCATGACGATGGCCACATCCGAGGGTCGACGTAGAGAAACGAAGAGCAGCACCGCGATGGCGAGCCCCATCATCGCGATCAGGCCTGCACTGGCCTGGAGCTCACGGTTGACTTCGACGTTGACGCCCTGTCCGACCTGCAGGCTGATGCTGTGCTGGTCGTGCTGGCGCAGCATGCCTTCGAGTTCCATCACGCTCCATTCCACAGAGCAAGGGCCCCGGCCTTCCTCGACCATGGCGGTGCAGGTGGTTTCGTCGTAGTTTGGAGGGTGCAGCACCAGTTCGCCTTCGGCCAGTCGGAACCCGCCGATGACCAGCCCTTCGTCGGTCATGCGCAGCGAGGTTTCCTGTGCCGCGTCCTTCCACGACATCGTCCAACCGGCTTCGGTCATCTCGCCGCGGTCGAGTTGAATGAGCAGCCACGAGGCGCTTGCGGACCAGCGACCTTGGCCGACCAAATCGCTTGACCACGTTCCGTCGCCAAGGAGCGTCCCGCCAATGGGCCCGCTGCTAACGGCGTTCATGTCGGCCCGGAAGCCGCGGTCCAAGGACAACCAGCGCAGGAAGGTGTTGTCGCTGGCTTCGACCAAACGTTGGCTTGCGAGGTCAATGTGGTCCTGCGTGAGGTTGACGTCGTCGAACACCAAGCATTCCAACTCGCCGCAATCGCTCCAATCGGTGGCGGGGGGCACGTCGTTTCCGAAGGCGTCTTTCGAAGGCCGGGTCAAGATGGATTCGTTGGCCATGAAGGCGCGAAAGATGTCGGGCAGCGTCATCACGCCATCGGTTTGCGCGCCGGTGACGTCGTTGACCAACGGCTTCAGCGTGGTGTTGATCGGATGGTTCCGGATGAGGTCCGCCTTGGCGTCAATTTCCCGCAGGAGCGTGAGGTTGAGGATGCCACCAGCGGGAGCGTCAATGCCGCCCCATGGCTCCCCGCTCTCGATGATTTCCGTGACCGGTGGGAAGCTGGTGCTGTCGGGTTGGCCGTCCGATGTGCTCGATCGTGGCACGTTCTCTTCGAGGTCGATGTGCACCGGATCCCGTACCGTAACAAGGAAGGCGACGATGACCTCGGAGGAGGCAAAGGTCTCGTCGATGGTGGTTTGAGCGTTCAACTCAGGGGATTCCATGTCGTAAGCTTCCATGTCGATGGGTTCCAACGCCCGCAGGGCGCCGGGCACCATGAGCAAGGTCAGCACCAACATCACGAGGTGGAGGCGGTTTGCCTGACCCACTATCTGGGCAGGCAGACGATGCAACCCCGCCGCTTCATCCACACTTGAATCTCCTTGGGTCGGCATATCAAGGCCTGTCTTCAAAGCGTGCGTGGCTTCACTGTCCGAAACTCTTCGAGCGCTCGACCAAATCCATGTGGCGCAGCCGTCTCAATCCGACCAGCGTCATCGCTTGGGCAGAAAAGAAAAGCAGGAGAGCGTAGTTGACCACCACTGACATGTCGAGATCAAGTGCGAAGTAAAATGACCATGTGGAAAACGAGACCATCATCGCGTTTGCAGCCCATACGGAAAACAGGCTGCCCGACAAGGCGGCAAGGGCGCCGATGATGACGTGTTCAGCCGTGAGGATGGCACCCATCCGAGGCGTGGAGGCGCCAAGGATGCGCAGCGTGGCGTATTCGGCGTCGTGCTCTGTCAAGTTGATGATCAGCGTGTTGAGCAAAATCACGCCGGCAATGAGCAAACCGACGCCAATGAAGACACTGAGGATTTGCGATTGCTGCTCCCAACCTTCTGCAAAACCGTCGCGTATGGCTTGTTGGTCCAGCACAGCAGCCCCGGCAATGCCCGAGGGTTCGGCAAGGCCAGCATCGTCCGAGCGCAGCATCACCATGTTGTAGAGGCCGTCCATGCCGATGGATTCGGCCACGTCCTGGTGATGCGTCCACAAGCTGCGCTCGAATTCATCGGCCAGTCCGACGATCTCCACCTCGAGGACCGTCACGCCCACCAGCACGTCGACCCGGTCACCCACCGACCACTCAAGCAGCGTGGCCGCACCGACGTCCACCATCGCTTCAGGGACCTCGGCGCCGGCGACCGGTAAGCGCCCTTCAATAAGCCGCGTCAGGTGCATCGCATCGGCTTCTTCGGTGCCGAACGCGGTCCGAGCGTGCAGCGTCATGGTCCGCGTGTCGCCCGTGGCGTTGACTTCGGGAACGGTGAGGGCACGCTCGGTGTCCCACCCTGCCCCCTCGCTCTCAAGCCATGCTTCCACCGGGTCAGCGTCAAACGGGTTGTAGGCGATGGCGTACTGCCATGTGTCCGCGTCTTGGGCCTCGATGAAGGCGCCCTCCATGGACGCGGCGAGCAATGCAAACCCGCTTGAGAGGATCATCGCCAGACCAAGCCCGATGACGGTCACGGTCAAGCGGAGCGGGTGACGGAACATCGCCCTCGCTCCGAGGGCCAGCGAGGAGGGCAGCGAGGAACTCAGCCAATGCACCAGCACGCCAGGGCGCTCACCAGCATCACGACGGTCGACTTCCAGCGGCGACATACGCACCGCAGACCAGGCCGGCCAAAGGGTGAAAATGACCACGATGGCCATGACGCTTGCTATGGTGGTCACCCAAACGGCCGGATCATGGATGACGTCAATGACGGGCACGCTGCCGACGATAGAGAAGTAGTAGGGGGTGAAGGCTTCCGTCATCTGTGTACCAAGGGCTACGCCGGCAAGGCTGGCCAACAAGCCCATGACCACGGGTGGAAGCAAGTAAGCCACGAGCAAGGTGCGGCTCGGGGTTCCGAGGGAGCGAAGGACGGCGATCTCGCGCCGTTGGCGGCGCACCAAACGCTCCAGCGAAACCGCCAGCACGAGGGCGGATACGCTGACCAACATGCCCAGCATAACCGGCTGCATCGTTCGGTTGCCTTCGAGATCAATTCGGAGGAATTCGACCCCAAACAGCGTGGTTCGGTCGCCAACCCGCATCGTGGTCAACCCTTCAGATTCGAGGGAGGCGGCCAAGGCTTCGGCCAGGTCGGCCAAGGCCTCTCCCTCACGCTCCGGCGTTTCAGGGAAGTCGTAGGCCGGTGTACCTTCCACGTCCACCAACAACCGGTTGCGGACTTCGGCATCCTCGCCCAAATGCTCCAACAGCGCCGTCCGGTTCACGTAGGCGGCCACAAGGCTGCCGGGTACAGGAACCAACACGTCCGCTGATGGGACGTAGTAGGCGTGATCCGGTTGGCTGGCAAAGCCGACGACGTCGAAGTCGACCGAAGTGCCGTTGAGCACGAACGTCACCCTGTCGCCAAGGCTCACGCCCGTTTCTTCCTTGACGACGTGATCCAGGACCACTTCGTTTGGACCTTCGGCGTGTCGGCCCCACCCCTCGGCAACAAAGGGACGGTTGATGCGACCAAGGCCGTCGTCCGTCACTTCCATACCGTGCACCACAAGGGTGGCTTTGGTGAGGACTTCATCGTCGCAGGCGGCCAAGGAACTGCATCCTTTCGCTTCCGCAAGGAAGGTACGTTGCGCCTCGGAATGGGCGTATTCGCTACGGATCACCATGCGGCTTTCGCAGGCAGTTATCACGAGCCCTGCTGTGCCGGGCGTCGAAGCGCAGGCGCGCTCAAGTGCCGCTGCGTCGTAGGTGAATCCGTCCGGGCCCGTCGCGAACAAATCCCCAAGATTGGTCTCCTCATAATACTCGGCGTAGACTTCGTCCGCATTGCGGATGTGTTCGGCGAACATCACGGAGACCGAACTGGCCAAGATGAGCAGCAGCAGGAAGACGCCCGTGACCACGCGGTTTCGTGCCCAGTGACGGGCGAGGCGTCGAAGCTGCAAACGCATGGGCGGTCACTCCTTCCGGTTTGGTCGAGCGGCCTCTGCGATGTCCTTGGCGACGCCTGTCAGGGCCTTTGCGGTCGCCAATCCACCATGAATGGCGGCTTCAACCGGACGGCGTACGGTGTCCACCACATCTTCGGCCGTATCGAGGGCGTCTTTCATCACGGCCTTGCTTTTGCCGACGAGGGTCCCGGCAGCACCTCGTTCGTCGCTTTGGAGGCGACCAGAGTCGAGACGAAGCACACGGGTCGCGTGCTGGGTGAGGCTCTCGTCGTGGGTCACGATGACCGCCGTCACCTGCTCTTTTCGGCAGATGCCCAGCAGGACGTCCATGACCTGCTGGGTGGTTTCGCTGTCGAGGTTGCCGGTCGGTTCGTCGCCAAGCAGCAATTGTGCCTTCTTGGCCAGACTTCGGGCGATGGCCACGCGCTGCTGCTGTCCGCCGGACAATTCGGAGGGGAAGCGGTCGTGCAGGCCTTCGAGGCCAACCCTGCTGATCATGTCCATCGCATGAGTGCGGTCGCGCGCTCCGGCGATTTCTTGCGCGAGCATCACGTTCTCGAGCACCGTCAGGTCGCCGAGCAGGTTGTACTGCTGGAACACGTACCCAATGTTGCGTCGTCTGAAGGACGCCTGCGCCTCAAGCGCTTTGGCACGGCGACGTGACGCCATCGTGCGACTGGGGGCTCGTATCGTGGCCTGTATCAGACGAACCGACACTTCGATTGGCCACACCAGCGGCTGAAGCAGAGGATGGGGCATGGGGAGGGAAAAGCGCGTCGTTTCCAGCGCATCAGGAGCCGTCGGCACACCCTCGCCAAGGAAGCGGTAGGTCCCTTCTGTCGGACTGTCCATGGCCGAGAGCACGTTCAGAAGGGTGGTCTTCCCGGACCCTGACGGGCCAAGCAGCATCACCACCACCTCGCCTTGTTTAAGTTCCAAATCGATGCCGTCGAGGGCTGCAACGGTTTCACCCGCTGAAGTGTAGAGGCGACGAACGCCACGGAGTTCGATGAGCGGAGATGTGAAGTTCTCAGCCATGGTTTGAAGCCAGGCACCCCCCATATCAGGTCTTTGAGGCCCAGTGGCTGTTGATGCTGACGGACCATTCAAAGGGGGAGTGGCTCACTCATGCGCATGGGTCCTGTGGATGAAGCTGCTCCGTTTTGGGAAAGCGCTGAACCTTCTCAGGAGGGCGCTTCCGCGCCCGCGCCAAAACCACCCACATCACCTGAACCGGTCTTGTTGGGCATCCTCCCAGCCGCGCCCGTGGAGGCCAACGCGAGGTCAACTCATCACCAACCGGCAAACGCGATTGTGCCCGAGGCCTCACGGGAGGAGCGCACGGATGCAGACGGCATGCCTGTGCAGATAAGCCGAACAGGTGAGCGTCAGGGAACGTGGGTTGGCGTGCTGTTCCTGTCGTTCTTCGCCCTGATTTGGTGCGGTGCAACCGTCACGGCCACCGTGTTCATCGGCGCTGATTTGATCGAGCAACACGGGACACGAACCTGGGAGGAAACGCCGGGTACCATGGAACGGAGCAATGTGGACACAGTGACGACCTGTGACGAAGAGGGTTGCAGCTCCGATTATTGTGTGGAGGTGGAATACACGTACGGCTCCGAGGGGCAAATGTCTGGAGATCGATTGTCCACCATGGGGGATTGCTACGAATCGAAGCGCCTTGCTGAGAAGCTCGCCGAGCGCTACCCTGCCGGCGCTGAGGTGACGGTCTACCATCATCCAGAGAACATCAACGAAACCGTCCTCGAGACTGGATTGGCACCCCGTTACATGTGGCTCCTGTTGTTCATGTTGCCCTTTCAAGGAATCTCGTTGGGTCTTCTCTACATGCTCCAAAAGTCTGCAAGGTACGCCATGTCCAGTTCCGATCCCCATGAACCAAAGGGCTCATCTTGATGAGGGAGGTACGCTCGCAGCCAACCACGCAGGGGTCGCCCAGCTTGGTCAACGGCGGTGGGTTTAGGTCCCATTCCTCAACGGTTCGCAGGTTCGAATCCTGCCCCCTGCACCATGCTTCGCTGCTCACTGATTTCGAGCACAAGCAGGGCAAAGGCCGCGGAAGGTGAGATCGACGTCCTCGATTGTGGCGAGGGGCAGTGCGTGAGGTTCCGGCCCCTCAATTTTTGGAAGCGGAACGTCCCAAATCTGCTCACACGCGGTACAAACGGCGTGGGCGTGCGGCTCCAAGTTGATGTCGTAGCGTGTCTCACCTAGGTGCTCAAAGCTGTTGAGCACACCCTCTTCCACCATCCGTGCGAGTTGCCTGTACACCGTGGCCATGGCCACGCCCTCTTCGCTCAGGCTGGCATACACCGCCCTTGCGCTGGGGTGATTGCGGAGGCTCATCACGGCCTGTTCAATCAGCAGACCCTGCCGAGTTCTGCGGCGCTGAGGCCTGAGTTTGTTTCCTGCCATCGTTATCACTCACTAAATTCCTGCTCTGACCTGTTGGTAAACTGCTGGGTACCGTTCAGAACCGATCTGCGTTCATGACCTTGCTCCACGCGGCGATGAAGTCCGCAACGAGCTTGTCGTTGTTGTCGTCTTGCGCGTACACTTCGGCGATCGCGCGCAGTTGCGAATTGCTTCCGAAGACCAAGTCGTAACGTGTGGCCGTGCGGACATCCGCGCCCGTGCTGCGGTCCTTGGCTTGGTAGGAGTTGCTGCCGGTGGGCGTCCACGCGACGCTCATGTCGAGCAGGGTGGTGAACCACGAATTGTCCAGCGCATCGTTGCTGCCCCAAAGGCCGCGGTCGTCGGAACTGACACCGAGCGAGCGGAGGCCACCGACGAGGACGGTCATCTCTGGTGCGGAAAGCCCGAGCAGTTGTGCTTTGTCGAGCATCATTTCTTCTGGCATCACCGCATAGTTCTGCTTCAGGAAGTTTCGGAATCCACAGGACACGGGTTCCAACACGGCGAACGAGTCCACATCGGTGTGTTCCTGCGTGGCGTCGCCGCGGCCAGGCGTGAACGGAACGGTCGCGCCAGAAGCCGTCTCGATGCCGACACAGCCTGCGAGGACAATGGTGTCCGCCACGCTGGCCCCATGGGCTGCCGCAAGCGGTTCGAGGACGGAGAGCACCTTGGCGAGTTGTTCGGGTTTGTTGCCCTCCCAGTCCTTCTGAGGCGCCAAGCGGATGCGTGCGCCATTGGCGCCGCCGCGCATGTCC
>Ga0163109_10002119_pt1 | contig 15601 bp, 9 predicted proteins | sample CRUFie1St13metaG_FD_108704 | JGI IMG/M metagenome (GOLD analysis project Ga0163109, IMG submission 108704) | Marine microbial communities from the Costa Rica Dome - CRUD Field 142mm St13 metaG | ecosystem: Environmental > Aquatic > Marine > Oceanic > Photic zone | place: Costa Rica: the Eastern... | reverse complement strand
TCCTGTCTCTTTACCTAATTTGTATATGACAATCGTGGTAGCTAATCCGTAAAGTATAAAGGGCAACCTATAGAAAAAAAGGCTCTCATTCGAAAATTTAGAAAAGATTAAAGAAGACCAAAATCCAATAGGTGGATGATCAAAGAATGACCATGAAAAATTTTGCGAAACGGCTATCGCATAAGCTTCATCATTTAGAAAAGGGATATAATTTGCTAAAATTAATTTAATAAAAAAACAAATTATAATAATTAATTTAATTGTTTGATTAGTAAAAAGCATATTTATACAAATAAATAATTATCTCGTTTTCCAAGTAAAAAGAGATGAAAAAACAAAATTCCATAGTGCTCCAACCAGTGCCCCTATTAGACTAGCAATATACCAAATTTCAATACTGTTAAAAATTTTTTCAGCAACTGCAATATTTGCAAAAGCTCCTATAGAACATACTATATAAAAAGATATCAACCCTCTGAAAAAACTTCTACCAGCAAGTGAATGGTCTTTGAAAGTTAGAGAGTTATTTAGATAAAAATTGCTAGTCATTGTAATAATTGTACTAATTAAATGAGAGTAAAAAAAAGATAGTTTAATTAATTTAAAAAAGAAATAAGTTGATATTAGTTGAACAATAACACCAGAAAAACCTACGAAACCAAATAAAACAAATCTTATTGATATCATACCAAAAGATAAGTGTGAAAGAATTAAACCTAATAATTCAAGGATTATTGAGAAATTCATCTTGCTATGACCAGCATTTCTTTTTTTAAATTCGTATCCCAATTCTTTTGTTAACAAATCTCCTTTACTTGTAGCTAATATGTCCGCTAAGATTTTAAAACCATTTGGCTGTAATTTACTTAATAAGGGTACAATACTAGATTTTTTTGCCATAAAAAAACCACTCATAGGGTCTTTGATTTTTATTTTGAGTAATTTTTGTGTCAATTTAATAGCGTACAGGCTGCCTAAATTTCTTAGGTAAGATAAGCCCTTCTGCGAATCTCCTTCCTCTACATGTCTACTTCCAATAACTAAATCCAAATTACTATTACTTTTATGTTCATTTAGCATTTCTATTAATAATTTTTCATCATGCTGTAGATCACAGTCTATAATTGCGAAATAAGTAGATTCTGAATTTTGAATTCCTTCAATACATGCTCCCGATAATCCACGTCTTCCAATACGTAAAATTAGATTTACGTTAGGTATTAAATCACTAAACTTTTTTATTTCTTCTGTTGTTCCGTCGGTACTATTGTCATCAACAAATAAAATTTGGAAATTAGTTTTTTTTAAAATTTCTTGTATTGTTCTTATGAAGTTTGAAATATTCTCTACCTCGTTAAAGGTAGGTACAATCACAGTTAACAAATAACGGGATTTTTCCATTTTAATTTACTTTCTAATCAGCACTCAACCTTTTATAATCATCATCGTAGCGAATAATGTCATCTTCACCTAAATAAGTTCCGGTTTGAACTTCAATGATAGAAATTATTTTATTGGTTGGATTTTCCAACCTATGCTTAACACCTGTATTTATATATATCGATTCATTTTCAGAAATAATTATTACTTTTTCTCCTAATGTAACACGTGCTTTTCCTTCAACTACTACCCAATGTTCGGATCTATATTTATGACTTTGTAAACTAAGTTTGCATTTTGGAAAAACTTGTATCTTTTTTACTTGAAAATTATGGCCCCTTGACAATATTTCAAATTTTCCCCAAGGCCTAAAATCTTCTAGGGATTTATTAGCTTGCTCAACATTTCCTTCAATTAATTTTTGGACAACATCTTTAACGTTTTCAGTTTTTCTTTTGTCGATGCACAATACTGCATCTTTAGTAGCAACAGCAATAATATTGTTTAAACCAACTCCGACCAAATGTACTTGATTAGTAACTGAATTAAGAAAAGTATTTTCACTATCAACAAGAGTGGAATTTCCGATTGTTACATTATTCTTAGTATCTTTTTGATAGTGTTGCATCAATGAATGCAAACTTCCTACGTCAGACCATATTCCCTGAAATGGAACCATGTAAATGTTTTTAAGTTTCTCTATTATTGCATGGTCAATAGATATTTTTTCTAATTTTTTCCAATTTTCTTTTTCCAATCGAATAAAACCAAGATCATTAATTGCATTTTTATAAGATTTATTAACCAAGTTATAAATTTTTCTATGATACTTTTTATATGCATTTATTAGATATGATGCTTTTGCCATAAAAATACCTGAATTCCAGTAATTAGCATTATCATTAAATAACATTTTTGCGGTTTCAAAATTTGGTTTTTCAATAAATTTATGAACTTCAAAAATACTATTATTTGATTTTTTTTTATTATTTGTTGTTATCCATCCATACCCTGTATGGGGATATTGAGGATTTATTCCAAAAGTTATTATATTGTCGTCTCTAACATGGTTTATATTTTCTTTTATAATTTTTTTGAAATACAAAGTATTATTTATCCAATGATCTGCTGGACATAAAAGAATTATTGGATCTTCTGAAATTTTTGTCGCATGGATTATCCCTGCTAGTGCTGCACTAGCCGTATCTCGTGCACTTGGTTCGATTAAGATACCTTGAGAAACTGTTTTACTATCTTCTAATTGATTTTTTACAATAAATCTTGAAAGCTCTCCAGTAACAATAATAGGATTTGAGAAGACTTCACTTTTTAGTCTTAAAATGGTATTTGTAAAAAGTGTTTTATCACCCAAAAGCTCTGTAAATTGTTTTGGCATTGTAGCTCTAGACAAAGGCCATAAACGAGTTCCAGATCCTCCAGCTAAAATTATTGGGTGAACAGTTTTATTCAAAGTTTTAACCTTTATAAAAAATAATTATTTGGATGATCTTCTAAGTTATAGCATTTTACAATAAAAATAATTTATTTAATTTTAAAATTTAAAAGAAAAACTTTGTTTTTTATCTTGTTAAAAAATTCTTATGCATTTATCTTCAAGTATAATTGCTTATTAATTATTACCAATCAATTTATCAGATTGAGGAAACCAGTGGGAAAAAGGCTAGTTTTATTTTTTTTGGCTTTAAGCATTCTTTCAAGTTGTAAATCAGGCTCATTAACTAATAATTCTAATAACTTTCTTGAAGCTTTTAAAGAAAATCAAAATAACATTATAACTGAAAATAGATTAATTAATTCAAAAGTTAATTTAAATTATTCTCCATTTGTTCCAAAAAATTATAAAAAAAATATAATATTAGCTGTTAAAAACCAACCTACAATATTATCTGGGATCGAAAATATAAGTGCATTAATTTCAGGTGAAAAAGTTGCTGAATCTGCTTCAAAACCACAAATAAGTTTTCAGGCAAGCTCTGGTGCTAGTAGAACTGATTCTGAAAATTCTTTTGCAGCCTTGGGTACTTTTTCTGTGTCAAAAATAATGTATGATTATGGATCTATAGACAAAAATGTTAAATCACAAAAACTACGAACTATTGCATCCAAACTACAACTGGACAGTCAAGCAGAAAGTATAGCATTGTCTGGTTATTTGACTTTATTTGGACTGGCAAATAATCAAAAAGTAGAAAAGTTCTACGATGATGGTTTAAAACTGGCAGAACCATTGATGGAAAACATAAAAAACATTTCCACCTCTGGAGTTGCAGATAAAACTATGATTCTAAAAGCAAAAAAAGAATATTCTGAGCTAAATCTTCAAAGTATTAAAGCAAGAAATGCTACAAAAAATTTAGAAGTACAATTCAAAGCTATTTTTCAATCTAATTTAATTCCTAAATTAAATATAATAAAACCTCTAAAAGTTGAAAATCTGGCTACAATGAAGAAAAAAATGATGAACTCTCATTCATCTATTAAAGCCCAAAATAAACTTATTCAGTCGCTTGAAGACAGTTTAAAATCACTTCAAGCACAGCAAAAGCCTAACTTATCCTTTAGAGCTGGTGTAAGTACTCCAGCAAAAGATCCCTTAGAAGATACTTCTGCAAATGTTGGTTTTTTAGTAAATTACATCTACAGTGATGGTGGAAGAATTGATTCACAGATTGAAAATATTAATGCTCAAATAAAATCAAGTATAAAGCAAAGGGATGAAATTATAAGAAATTTAGAAAATCAATTAAACCAAGCTTATGAAAATTACATTGGTTCTTTAGAGGCTAAAAAAGAATTATTGGATCTAGTTCAAATTCTTAAAGAAACAAGAGACACCTCAAGAGCCCAGTTAGTATCAGGAAGATCCAAAATACAAGATGTTTTAACAAATGAATTAGAGTTAGCTAAAAAAGAAATTGAGCTAATTTCTATTGACACAAATGTTATATCTGCTAGCTACACATTGAAATCATTATCGTCAGGCCTTATCCCTAAAATTATAAAATAATTATATTTAAATTTGTGCCCATTTTGTATTAATTGAACTTTAATTAGCAATAGTGAAGAAATGCCAATAAAGAAAATAGACGATAAACCAAAAAACAATATTAGCAAAATCAAGCCTGTTAAAATTGAAAAAGTTATTAATGAAAATGACGAAGAAAAAAATTTACTTGATTGTGTGCAAACCCTTTTACGTTTTCATAATATAGAACGTAGTCATGCATCTATTCGTTCTATGGCAGACGTTTCTGATGGACCTTTTGATTATAAGGATGCGATTTCTTCTCTTCAAAATATGGAATTTGACTCAAATATTGGCAAAATGCCTTTGAGAAAGCTTAGTGATGCACATTGCCCATTAATTGTCGAATTATCAGATAAAAAAAAGGCAGTATTGACTAAGATATCCCAAAAAAAAGAGTATATCCTTTATGATAAAAATACTGAAGAAAAATTTAAATCATTTAGCTACAGCGATTTTAAAAAAAAGTTTTCTGGTGGTGTTTTACTTGCTAAATCTAGAAAACAAATAAGAGATGAAAAAAAACCTGCAAAAATAGACTGGTTTTGGTCATCTCTGAGCCAAAGTAAATGGACATATACTCAAGTTATTATGGCAGCAGCTGTTTCAAATTTCTTAGGCCTTTCTTCTTCAATATTTATCATGGTTGTTTATGATCGTGTTGTACCTAATCAGGCTATAGAATCTTTAATTGCTCTTACTGTTGGTGTGCTCATCGCACTAGGTTTTGATTTCTTGATAAAAACATTGAGGGCAAATTTTATAGATAGGGCAGGCAAAAGAGCTGATTCAAGAATGTCTAGACTCATATTTAATCAATTAATGTCTATGAATCTCGCAACAAAAAACGAAAAATCAGGTGCTTTAGCGAGTACTGTAAGAGAATTTGAAAGTCTACGTGATTTTTTTACTTCAGCCACGCTCGTAGCTATTGTAGATTTACCGTTCATTTTTCTATTTATATATATCATATATCTTATAGCAGGACCAATTGCCATTATACCGCTTGTTTGTGTTCCGGTAGTATTGATAACAGGTATAGTTGTCCAGCCTTTTTTAGCAAAGTTGAGTTTAGAGGGTATGCAGACAGGTATGTCTAAACAAGGTGTGTTGGTTGAAACATTGAATGGGTTAGAAACCATAAAAGCTACAGGTTCAGCGGGTCTAATGAGGAAACGTTTCGAAGAGGCATCAAATAAGCAGTCTGATTTGGGGTTTAAGACTAGGACTATAACGCAATTTGCTATAAATTCCTCAGCTTCTATTCAACAATTTGCTCAGATTGCAATCATTTTTTACGGTGTTTTCTTAATAGCAGATGGTATTGTTACTATGGGAGCTTTAATTGCTGCTGTGATACTTAGCGGCAGAACTCTGGCACCTTTAACACAGTTAGCAAATGCTTTGACAAGAGTTAATTCTGCTCGAACTGCATTTAGAACCATAAATGAATTAATGAAAAAACCTAAAGATAGAAACGAAGAAGATAATCCTCTTAGTAGGCCAAATTTGAAAGGTGAAATTGAATTTAAAAATGTAACATTTACCTATCCTGGAGCTAAGGAGCCTGCCTTGAGAGATCTAAGTTTTAAAATTGGTGCAGGTGAAAAAGTTGCTGTTTTAGGCAGAATGGGATCTGGTAAATCAACTATTGCAAGACTTTTATCTGGCTTATACGAGCCTGATGTTGGTTCTATCCTATTAGACGGTGTTGATTTAAGACAGATAGATCAGGCTGATATAAGAAGAAATGTGGGATCGATGTTACAAGAATCCTGGCTGTTTTCTGGTTCTGTAAAAGAAAATATTCAATTAGGATTTGTTCAATATGATGATGAACATATTTTAAAAATTGCAAAAATAGCAGGAGTTGATGATTTTGTAAGTCAAAATCCAGCAGGTTATGATTTAAAATTAAAAGAAAGAGGGGAAGGTTTATCAGGTGGACAAAAACAATCTATTAATCTCGCGAGGTCTATACTTCATGAGCCGTCACTTTTAATTTTGGATGAGCCAACAAGTTCAATGGATACTGCTACAGAAAAGACTGTTATTGACAATTTCAACGACTGGTTAGGTGAAAAAACTTTAATTGCGATTACACATAGAAATACACTTATGCGACTAGTTTCTAGAGTAATGGTCATAGATAAAGGAATATTAGTGGCTGATGATACACCTGAAAAATTTATGAATTCTAAACCGTCATAAGGTTATTAAATGTCGAGTACTGATTTTAAAAAACTATCAAAAGAAATGTCGGGATCCACTGGATTTTTTGGTTCAATACTTCTTTTTTCGATTTTAGCACTAATTATTATTTTGATATACTGGGCAAGTAAAACAGAATTAGATAATGTTACTAGAGGACAAGGAAAAATTGTCTCTTCAATTCAAAATCAAATTGTTCAGGCATCTGAAGAAGGTGTAATAAAAGCAAGATTTGTAGAAGAAGGTCAAAAAGTAAATTCTGGTGATTTATTGTTTAAAATAGATCCTATCGAAGCAAAGACAACTTTTGAGCAAGCTATGCAAAGATTAGCTAGCCTTAGCATACAAGAAATTAGACTTTCTGCTGAAGTATTAGGAAAAGAACCTATTTTTTCAGACGATTTGAAACTAAAGTCAGCTACTGTAGTAGTTGGTGAAAGAGCATTATTTGCAGCAAGAAGAGCTGATTTAAATGCACAACTTGCTGTTTTACACCAACAACTTTTACAAAGAAAACAGCAAATAGATGAAATTAAAGTTGAAATAAAGACTGCTAATGAAACATTGGAGTTGTTGGAAAAACAAATTGCAATAATTGAACCTCTAGTTACTTCAGGTTTGTCGCCAGAGACTGAACTTCTTTCTTTACTAAGGCAAGCTAGGGACTTTAAAGGTAAGGTGGAAGGAGCAACTACTTCTCTACTTAGAGCTAATTCATCAATTATAGAAGTTGAACAGGAAATTTCTTCTGTTAGACAGACATACAAAACAAGAAGTCAAGCAGAGCTTTCAAAAATAATATCTGAAATTGCAGAAATTGAGTCTAGAATTCCTGCGCTTGAAGATAGAGTAAGGAGAACTCAAGTTAAATCTCCTGTAAATGGGATTATCAACAGGATTAGTTTTAAAACCTTAGGGGGTTTTGTAAGAAAAGGAGATGCGCTTTTAGATATAGTTCCTACTGGAGACGATTTAATAGTGGAGGCACGAATTGACCCTAAAGACATAGCCTATATTGAACCTAAACAAGAAGCGAGAATTAGTCTAACTGCCTATGATGCTTCACGCTATGGAACAATTGATGGTAGTGTAATTTCTGTTTCAGCTGATGCTGTAGAAGATAAACAAACAGGAATGAGTTATTATTTAGTTGATGTAACTTTAGAAGGTGAACTGTTTGAAGATAATGGCTCTAAAGTAGAGATATTGCCTGGTATGGTTGCTTCTGTAGATGTCTTAGCTGGAAAAAGAACCATATTAGACTACGTATGGAATCCAATTATGAAAGTTAAAGAGAGAGCACTCACAGATTAAAGTAATGATTATGAGATTAATAAGATACTTTTTTTATACAATCATCATATTTATAATCATTTTAATACCTTTTTACGGTGCAGCTAGATTAATTCTTCCTGATTATATAAAAAAAGAAATAATAAAAAGCTTACCTAGAGGATCTTCCCTTTCTATTGGATCAGTAAATACAAAGGCTGACCTTAGAATTGTCTTTGAAAATATTAATTATATATCTCCAATAAATAATATTAACTTATTATTACCTAAGTTAGAAATTTTTCCTCAATTAAGCCTTAGTCGTCCAATAAAGATCTTAGCAACAGAATTGAATTATAAAAGTATAAATGCATTTGGAAAAGTAAAAGAAATTCAGGCAGAAATTTTTTTTAATAACAATGAAAATAGTCAACTTGATTTATCTGGTAAGATTAAAGAAATTGAAAGCTCAAATTTGATTGAATTTTCTCAACTTAATTTTTTGTTAGAGGGTGTAAATAAAAAAAATAAATTTATAAATTTCAATGCAAACAAAATTTCATTTAATTTTAAAAATAAATATGGTCACTTTGGATTTAGTGGTGATGATTTTGAAGGTGATACAATTTTAAATGAGAATGTTTCTTTGAATTTGAATGTAAAAAACCTAGATATAAATCTCAAAGAAATATTGCCAGTTAATGATAATAGGATTTTATTTTCAAAAAATGGCCAACTTACCTTAAAACTCTATAGAGACAATGAAAACTGGATGGCTCCTGTAAATTTTAATTTAGAAAAACCAAGTTCACCTATTGAGAGTATTGGAGAAAAAATAACAGTTTCAACTGTTGCTAACTGGAGTAAAAGTAATTCTAATTGTAAATGGGTAGATTTGTTCAGCCAAAATAATCAATGTGGTATTTTGCGAGATTTTTTAAATACTAATATATCATTGAATGATGGTGGTGGTGGTGTTATCCAAATTGAAGGTAATGGAACATGTGTAACACCTAGTTCAAATTGTCCTCAACGTATAGACGCTGAAATTAAATCAAGAAAAACTACACAAGTTTTTTCCACAGTTATGGTTTCGGGTTTAGTCAATCCTTTGTTGGGAGGAGTATTACTAAGTGGCTTACTTACATCTCCCACAAAAGATAGTGGGGACTTTGATCACAGGATAAACTTTAAAATGATTGGTGCTCAAATACTACTGAATGATAAACCTTTGCTGTGAAAAATTAGATAGATTTAATTGATTATCATTACGGTCACTTTTTTGTTGATTTAGACGCACTTTTCGATTCTTTTTTTCCACTTTCAAGTTCTGCTTTGAGAGCATTGACATATGCAATTTTAGCAGTATCTGCGATTGCTAGTTCATTTCTTAATCTATTCATGTGTGCTTCATTAAATTGCAAGGAAGCAACTTGCGCTTTAGCATTATCAGACATATCATCTGTATCATACTCTACATCATCAATTTTTATTTTAGCCATATTATTATCCCTAGTTCAAAGATTATTAAAATTTTAAATGGTAAAAAGCAAGTTAAGTGCCATTTATTAAAACCATCCTAATTTCGGTTATTAACTAGTCACTATCTATAAGGTTTTGCACTAAATCATCAAGCTCTTTTTTCTTAATTTCTTTTTGTTTTTCCAAGGTAACATCTCTTAAATTTTTATTTTTATTATTATTTTGTACTCTATGCAAGTGATGGAGACCAAGTTTGTTGATATTATCAGTAGAAATAATCTGAGAATAAGCTAACATCAAAGCTCCATTTTTATATATATCAAATAATATATCTTTAGATAATTCTTTTATTTTGTTTTCATCAATTTTATAAATGCCCTCTAATTTTTTTTCACCATCTGTAAATTTCAATGTAACTGGCCATTCAACAATTAATCCATGCTCTTTCAACAGGTTGATTGCATTTCTAGTTTTGTCTTTTTCATTTTCTAAAATGTTTAGAATTTGCATTATATCTTTTAAAGTATCAGATAATTGACCATTTTTATCAAAAAATGGAATGTATTTTTTATCCCTAGCTTTTTTTAACAATTCAGTATTCGTTCTAAAACATAATAATTTTTCATTTGTTTTTTCGTTAGTAGCGATTACAAAAGGAAAACATCTAAAATAAACTGGTAAATACAAAGCAGTAAAATTCCCCTTTTTGTTTATGAACACATTATGATCATTGATCAGACTAAATAGGCATTTAATACTAAATTCTTCATTTTTATCTTTTGTAAAGAAAATAGGAAAATATAAAGCAATTTCTTTAATTTCGGATAAATAAATAGGACAATTAGAAACCTTAGCAAAAGAACTAAAGTTTTTAGAAGATTTGTTAAGTGGTAGAAAAGAATAATTTAAATGTTTCTTTTTTGAGATAGCTTCTATTTTGTTTACCATTTTCACAAGTCAGTATATTTATTATTGTGTAGTTACCAATGTACACTTTTTTAAGAATTTAATAAACTAAAATCAAATTTTTTGGATTTATATATCTTATCTAAATATGAATAGTTCAATTTTATTTTTATAGGATTTTACCTAAAATATATTAATACCATATATTTTATGAAGTCTCATGATAGTACTTATTTTAAATAAACAAATAAGCATTCAAAATCTATTGTTGTTATGTTTTTAAAATTATAGACATTGCTGTATAGTGTGATACAAAAGAAACACTTTAACTTAAGTTTTTTGAAATTGAACGAAAAAGGAAAAAAAAATATTGCTTGTCTCACTAATTCAAGTGTAGATAATGTTTAAATCAATGGTATACCGTATTGATTTTTATTTAAATACGTATTAGAAACTAAAAAAGAAATAATTAATTAAACCAGGAGATGGTGAACATGAATATGATGGTGAACACATCTGAGCTCGTAGCAAACGAGGCAGAATCAAAAAAAATTGCAGGAACAGAATTAAAAAATGCTGTTTCAAAATTAGTTAGCTCTTGGGAAAGGAAGCAAACTAAAAAAGCTACTAAATTGGGCGGGCTTGGTTTAATGGCCATTTCATTAGCTGCTTGTAATTCATCTTCTGATGATACAACTACTACTACCCCAACAACGCCTGTAGAAACAACACCTGCAGCCCCAACCGTTAATAATATTGCGTTGGCGAATGCAACTACAAACGTTTTTGGTACATCAGGTAATGATAATATAACTGGTACAGCAACAACAGCTGCTGCTGCCGCTGCTACAACTACTAATACAATTACGGCTGACCACATCATTGCGGATTCTTCTACAACAGATGCTGACGTTTTGACTGTCACTACTTCAACAGACTTTACAGCCACACCAACAGTAGTTGGTATAGAAACAATTAACTTTACACTGGAATCTGTAACGGCAGGAAACGCTATTTATGACGTTTCTGTTGATAATATGGCTGCTAACACTTACAATATTGATGTTAATAAAGTTGGTTCACCAGTTGCCCAGTCTATAGTCTCTGGTGTAAAATCAGGTGCAACTGTAGCATTTACAACCGATTTTTCTACTGCAGTTACGGTTAATGGTAAGACTGATAATGAATCCCTTACGGTTACATCTTCTGCTGACACTACAACCGTAAATTCAGCTGGAACCCTTACTGCAGCAACTGTTACAGTATCTGGTGCTACTAATACTGCGGCAGGAAGAACGATTGCCTCTGACTCAGATGCCGCTTTTACTGCTACTACAACAGCAGCAGATATGACAATACAAGCTGCCTCTGCAACAACTGTTATTGCAACATCCTCAGGAGATATTGATGCAAATACAACTGATTTAACAGCTGCAACTTCTGTGACTTTAACATCTGGAGATGAAATGACAGTGGGTCTTGCTGCTGCAGCAACTGCTACTCTCTCAGCTAAAGGAACAGGTACTGGTGGAACGACTGCATCCATAGTAGAAGATAGTGGAACCACACTAACTAGCGTTTCATTAAGTGGTAATGGTGGTGCAGCTCAATTTAACCTTACTGCTGCAGAATCTATTGCTACAATTACCCTAACAGGTAGTCAGAATGTCGGTGCTACAATGGATGCTTCTGAAATAGATGCACTTACAGGAAACAAAGTGACTGTTGTAGATAACACAGCAGATGCTGCTTCAGCCAATATCACTACTAATCTTACAGTCGGTACTGCAGCTGGTGATATGGATCTTACAGCTGCAGCTGTTGATAACATAAACGTAGCTATAAGCAATGCTAGTAAGACACTTACTGTGGCAAGTGGTGCCACTGTTACTTATAGTGTCGATAATGCATCCACTACAATTGATGGTGTGGACTCGTCAGCTGCTACTAACTCAGTTACTATTAATTTGGATGATGGAGATAAGACTACTGCTAACGCTGGTGTAGATCTTACTACAGCATTTACAATTACTGATTTCAAAACTGCAACAATCAATGCTAATTTGGACGCAAATAATTTTAGTGCAGCTGCATATGACGACTCAGCAATTGCTGGACTAACTGCTAGTGCTGATAATACTAATGTTACCATTAATGCAGGTGCAAATGGTATTACATTATCTGGCACAGTTTCAACAGGTACTGGAGCGTTAACAATTAATTCTGACGGTGCGGTAGGACTTGGCGCATCAGGAATTACTGCTTCAGCCTTTACACATACTGGATCTGGTGCAGTTACACATACAGATTTAAATTCTAATACCTTAGCAACGTATACAACTGGTGGTGGAAATGATAGTATATCTGTAGTTGGTACAAATGGTGACTTGACACTTAACACTGGTGCTGGAAATGATAGCATTATTTGGGAGGTTACCACTACAACTGCAAAATCCTACACAATAAACGGTGGTGACGGTGCAGATACGTTCGTTGTTGACGGTGCTGCTGCTGGTGGAGATTTAGATCTATCAACTGGTACATCTACCATAACTTTGTCAAGTATCGAAACTATTATGTTTAATACAGACGATACAAACAATACACTCCCAGTTACAATGAAAGCTGCAATGCTAAATGGTGCTGGTCTTATCCTTGATCAAGAAGATACTAATGACACACTTACTCTAACGCTGGCATTAGGAACGATAACTAACCTTGATTTAAGTAGTGTAACAGTTAATACAGATAATCTTACTGCTGCTGATATAATATCAGTAACCCAAGGAACTGCTGGTGCAGCAACAACCATGCTTGGTACAAATGGAATGAAAATGACATTTGCTGGAAACAGTGGAGCTGATAACTTAACTGGTGCTGACCAAGGAGACTCCTTAACAGGTAACGGCGGGGCTGATATTATATCCGGACTTGGCGGGGCTGATATTATAAATGGTAATGCTGGCGATGATACAATCACTGGTGGAGCCGGTAATGACATTATTACAGGTGGAGCTGGTGCTGATACCTTAACAGGTGGGGCTGGTGATGATACATATAAGTATGATACTGGTGATGCAGCATCTGGTGAAACCATTGTTGAGGCCGCTGCGGGTGGTACCGATGTCGTTAGCATCGTAACTACTACTGATTTCAGTGCAATGGCAGCTTCTAGTTTTGATGAGATTGAAACGATTTCTGTGGCTTCTGGTAAAACAGGTACATTTACAGCTGCACAACTAACTGGCGAAACCATAGCTTTAGATGGTGCTGGTGGAAATGAAGGAGCAGTCATCAATATGTCTTTCGGCGGAACTGCAGATCTTTCTGGTATCTCAGGGACATTTGGAGCAGCTGGAACAGACACTGTGACTATTAACGGTACTGGTGGTGCAGAAACTCTTATAGGAACTGGTGAAATAGACACAATTAGTTTAGGAGCTGGCGGTGATACCATAACTGGTGGTGCGGGTGCTGATATAATAACATTAGGTGCCGGTGTTGACACAGTTAAGTTTTCTAACGCTAGCAATGGTACTGATGTTATATCAGCTCTTGCTCCAGCTTCAGACAAACTGGACTTCAGTGCTGTATTATCATCAGGCGCTATAGCAAATGCTACTTCGGGTACTACAATTACTCTTGCATCAACAGGTGCGTTAGCAGCGAGTGGTACTAGTATAGCTGTAGCAAACAATCAGGTGTATTTAGCTAATGTGGCTGCAGTCACAAAAATCGACTCTGCAGCTTCAGTTAAAGGATCTCTGGCTGACACTGGTGTTATGGACGCTGTTGATATTGCGGCAAGTGCTGAAGCGATATTACTTCTCAGTGCAACCAACGATGCAGATGCTATTTTTGTTTATAATGTAGTGAATGATGGAACTGCTGCTATTACTACAGCTGAGATTACATATATTGGTACAGTTGCAACGACATCTGACGCTGCTTCATTAAACACAATTACAACTGCGAATATAGTTCTGTAATTAATAAAATATTTAATTAATAATTAAAAACCCCGTGTTATACGGGGTTTTTTTTTGATGACAGCTAAAATATAAGAATGTAATATTAAAACCAGTCATTAACAGTTTAGTGAGTGTCTAATTTCAAAAATCCCTTTGAATAAAGTAATTAGTAAATTACTACATTTGTATAACACTGGTGATTACGCAAAAGTAGTAGAAATTTCTACAATAAATTTAAAAATTTACCCAAGTTCTCTTAATATATACAATATAAGAGCTGGAGCTTTTTTGGCTTTGAGACAGTATCAATCAGCTTTAAAAGATTATGTTAGTATTCTAAATGTTAACTCAGAAAATCCAGAAACCTATTTTAATATAGGTGTATTAATGAATCTTTGTAGTCTACAAGATAAGGCTATAGAGAGTTATGAAGAATGTTTAAGATTAAACCCAAAACATTTTAAGGCATTAATGAACTTAGGGGATATCTTGTATAGAAATAACCGATTAGAAGAAGCGTACAAATATTTTGAATTAGCCTTAAAACTAGATATTGAAAACGTTGATGCGATTTTTAATTTAGGTAATATTCAATTTCACATTGGAGAAATACGAGAATCATTACAAAGTTTTAAGAAAGTACTTTGTATGAATAATGAATTTGAGAAAGCATGGTATAATTTATATTACACAATGAAAGCTGAAAATAAGGACAATCCTGTAAATAATTATTTTAAAATAAAAAACCATACAAGATATTCTCATTTAATGAACGAAACACTTAAATTCAAATTAGACCATGGTAAAGAAATATCAAAAAACTATCTAAAAAATGTAATAGGGAATTTTAGAAAATACAAAATAGTAAATATAAATAAAAATAATGAAGTAGAATACACTCAAGAAAGTATAAAAAAAAGTAATGTAGTTGGTTTATTACAATTTGGTAGAAGTGGTACAGGACTTTTACACGGGTTATTAGATGGCCATAAGGAGATATCAACAATACCGAGTTTTTTTTTATGTCAATTTTTTAACGAAAAAATATGGTCTGACATCAGCAAAAATGGGTGGAATGGATTAGTCACAGAATTTATGAACGTATATGACGTGATGTTTGATGCAAGTAGTAAAAAAGCACTATATACTCAAGTATCAACAATGATTGAAAATTTTGGTGAAGCTGAAGGTTTAACGACCCTTGGTAAAAGTCGGGATGAAGTGTTAACAGTTGACAAAACTTTGTTTCGTGAAGAGCTTACTCGTTTAATGTCGAAGTTTGAAAGTCTAAATGCTTATGAGTTTTTTAAGCTGGTACATGCTGCCTATGATT
>Ga0163109_10002118_pt1 | contig 15602 bp, 8 predicted proteins | sample CRUFie1St13metaG_FD_108704 | JGI IMG/M metagenome (GOLD analysis project Ga0163109, IMG submission 108704) | Marine microbial communities from the Costa Rica Dome - CRUD Field 142mm St13 metaG | ecosystem: Environmental > Aquatic > Marine > Oceanic > Photic zone | place: Costa Rica: the Eastern... | reverse complement strand
GGCCTGACTCGGATCGATCGACTTACCGTGGGCGATGAATAAAAAAGGGAGGAAGAGTACTAATAATTTCATAATTACTTTTCCATAAAGTACTGGTTTCACAGGGTCAATTCGCTCTTCAATCACCAATCAAAATGCTTAACATCTTTGGTATGGTTACTTTATTATTATTTATCTTACCATCACCATACCAGTAATTGCCCTAGCGCTATCAATATGAACCAGTCAGAATCCCTGCACGCGATGGACTGCAGATTGGTGAGGTTGAATAGGCATTTTCAAAGTAGGTCCCTGTCGCAAAAAGCCGATCAAACCCCGGAGTTTTGTAGTGTTTAATATCTGTCGGAGCTTGGGGTAGAAAGGACATGTCCGCATATCCAAGGTCGTCGACAATGATCACCACTACATTCGGTTTGTCCTGTGCCTGTAAACTGGTGACTGTTAGCATTACTGTTAATACTGGCAGTATTATATTCTTTAGAGTAAACATATTATCTTTTCCTTTTTATGGGGTCAGATACTTGAAGGAAGTACCGGTGGCTGCTCTGCGCCACTTTTGATGTCAGTGGGGTAGTTTGCCTTATTATCTTCGAGGTGTTTCATAAGCTTACGAGCAAGCCTATCGCTTATCTCAGGAAATTCCCTAAGCAGATTGTTCTTTTCGCCGATATCTGCATTCAAATCGTACAACTCCCATTGCTGCGTGGCATAAAAATAGATCAGTTTCCATTTGCCCTCGCGAATCGAAGATTCCGGCCCGCTACGCAACCAGAAATTCGGTTCGTGCCAGTAGAACAGGTCGGGTCGAATATCCTGTTCATCGCCGCCGAGCAGGCTGGTAATATCGTAACCATCCAGCAGCTCGGGTTTGGGATGGGTAGTTCCGGCAAGGCGGAGCAGAGTCGGCATCCAGTCCTGGTGGATGAACGGTCGATTGTCCACACGGCCTGGCTTGAGCGGCATTCGTTTCTGATGAGCTCGCGTTTCGTCCTGTGCGCCCCAGGCAACCATGTTCGGTATGCGGTGGCCACCTTCGTAGGCATCATTCTTCAGCCCCTTCATTGGCGCGTTGGATCTGAGCCCCCCATTATCCGCAGTCCAGATGAGCAAAGTGTCTTTAGCTATCCCCAATTTCTCGATATGATCCATCACATCACCCAGGCTCTTATCGGCGCCTTCTACCAGCGTGGCATAAGCTCGGGTCTTTTCATCAAGGTCAGGATAGTTCTGACTGAAGCGCTTATCCTCAATAATAGGCGTGTGAATTGCGTAATGGGACAGATACAGGAAGAAAGGTTTCTGTTCTTTAACCGCGTCACTGATTTCGTTTTTTGCTTCAATTGTCAAAGCTTCACTGAGGTGCACCTGCTCTCCATCGCGCTTCACATGATAAGGGTCACGTCCTCCGAAACGTCTGCCAATGGGTGATCCGGATTCATTGGCATAATGTTTACGATCAAATCCCAAGTTCAGGGGATCGGCACCGAACTTTTTTGCACTGCCGAAATGAGCTTTGCCGATGCAGATCGTGCGGTAACTAGCTTCTTTTAAAAGAGCCGGTAGGAGAATGTCACCTTGCTGAATACCTTCAATATCCTGCTTGGCGGATTTCAAGGTTTTAGAGTTCTTTCCGTATCCGTGCTTCCCGGTAATAAAGGTTGTGCCGTGTCGTACCGGGTTCTGCCCGGTAAGGATCGATATACGCGAGGCTGAGCAAACACTACAGGCTGTGTAGGCATTGGTGAACTTCACTCCTTGATCTGCCAGTCTTTCCATATTTGGTGTGCGGAAAATCTTATTGAGTTCGGTCTGTTCTGTCCACATTGGCTCCGATGTGTCCTGCCAGCCGTAATCATCTGTGACAAAAAAGACAATATTTGGCTTCTTGTCTTGCGCTGATATTTGTGAGCCAGCCAATGCGAGCAAGGTTCCCAGTATAGTACAGGATTTTATGAAATGATTTAGCATAACTGTTTTTATTTCTTTTTAGCTTTTTTAAGTATTGGCTTGGCAGTAGGGGGCTCGACGTATCCTTCAACAAACACCATATTTTCGGCATCTGCCATTGCGACAGCCCAATCTTCCTGACTCTCTAACAACCAAGCCCCACTCTCACTATCTCTAACGCTTGGAGTAGTTGTCTCCCACAAATCCTCGGCTCTGTAAGCGCCAGTCTTTTCCCTAACAGCCGCCCTAACCTTTTTAACAAAGCCGCTGGTGATATCCGCTGGAGCATCCGTCCATGCCGAGCGAGCATAACTTAGGATAGATGCAATCTCATCATCCCCCAGCGCCGGTCCGAAACCGGGCATGGCGGCTTCGTAATTCTGCAATTCTCCGTTCACTTTAATTTCACCATCGAGGCCCTTCAGCAATAGTTTGACCAAGATTTCCCGGTCGCCAGAAACCCAGTCGGAATGAAGAGTCGGTGCAATACTGGGCAACCCCTTTCCTCCCGGTCCGTGGCATCCAATACAAAACATCTTGAACAAGGTTTCGCCTGCCCGTATGCGACCTTTGGGAGTGTTTGCTGTATTTAAAGCCACTCTTTCATTATCGACCTTGCTTCCTCGTATCCGCAAAGAAGCCGTCCGGGATTTCAAAGCTGGCATGGGCTCTGCAAATCCTTTCTTCGCCTTGTCCAAGTGGACAAGTGTGGCAAAAGCATTTATCTCCAACGGCCCTTCTTCCGTTTCCAGTTCGGCAAAGATATGGGTTTGTAAGGCAGGAAGAAGATTAGGAATCTCGAGGAATACTGATTTTTGACCCGGAAGGATTCTTACACTTTTCGCGTGAACACGGTCGTGCCCCTCCTGAGAAGGACGCTTAACCGAATACTCAAGGGAACCATAAGCAGGGGAATATTCGTAATTCCATTGCTGAATAAAGTAGTTTTTGGCATGGGAAGATTCCTCACCAATCAGTCTGGAACTGAATTGTAGTTCTATCCCATTTTCATAGCCATGGACTTTTTTAAGCATGGGATATGGCTTCCCCGTGTAACGAACGCGTTCAAGGGATCCATCATCCAGGGAATAGTTGCCCCAACCGTCCGACCCGACCGCATAAAACATTCCGTCCTTTGGATTAATGGCTCCACGCATCCCTCCTGCCCGAAACTCACCCGACAAAGGAACGATAGTTCCCTGGGCACGGTTGTAATCCGCGTAGTCATCATTTCGCAGGATTTGATACCAGCTTCCATACCCGTAACTCAAACCAACAATCTCTCCGCTCAGGGGACCAAAACGTTTAGACACCGGAAACTCAAAACCACCGGTCGAATTATCAATTCCCCGGGGGATATAAGCCATGGCCGGCGTAATCTTCTTATTATTGTCCTCTGAATCTTTGTTCAAATGATCTGGCCCCATGCCATAGTAATCGCCTTTCTGCATTTCCAGTACGGCGGAAGAAGGAGTCCAAATCCCCTCCTGTGGTCCGACAAGAAAGACACCATCGTGACTTGCTCCCAATGCCATCGCATTGCGTAATCCACTAGCCAACGGTTCAGGATCCTTATTCCATGGTTTCCTGTAAGCGGAAGTGCTGCTAACAAAATACATGGCCCGCTCTTTATCCATGTGAAAGCCAAAGGTTCCCGTATGGCCCATATGCTTGTAAGTAGGAAACGAATAATATTCCTCATAGTAATCAGCTTCCTCATCCTCGTTCAGATCCCTTGGGCATACAATACTGCCACGAGTCAAAACATAAGGCAGACCATCGATGATCCGAACCCCAAAAGGCTGATCCAGACCGGTTGCGTATCGTTTCCAAGCCACCTCCTTCATGCCCTCTTTCAAACCCGTGACTCTCCAAAGGTCGCCCATCAGGGTGCAGATATAAGCGGTCCCATTTTGGTCGAAATCAATTCCACTAAACAACATCATCGAACCCCATGGATTATTAAGTGGAACGCCAATCCGATCGATAACGTAAGCTTGCGCATTCGCGGCAACCCTCACCTCTTCCTTAAAAAGCTGCGGCCAGTTGGCTTCACCTCCCTTGGTCCATTTCGACAAGGGATCTATCGTTTGGTCGGATTGGATTGCTGAGATTATCTCGTTTACCTCAGCAGTAGGACCATCCCAATAATAAATCTTATGAGCGTTGGTAGAGGAAGGTGATGTCCATTTTTCCCTTTTGAGATCTGGGGAAAGCAATACCCCTTTACCTTTTGAAAAAGACTTGGCTGCACTCACAATCGATATTCCATCCTTGGTAGCCACGATCACTTTACCGTTTGTTTTGATCTCCCAATCGCTGTAACCACCCAGTTTGAATGGAAAGACAGTAACCCCCTTTTGAAATGCTGAGACCATGCGCACAAAACAACCGTTCTTCATGCGGGAAATATTCTCAAGAAAACGGGCACCGATCTCGTAATGCATGATCACCCGCCGGCCGTAGACATAGTGCCCGAGGTAGCGAATGATTGACTTCCCATCTCTCTCAATGGGTCCAAACCATGCACTCAAGTCGGTGGACTTAATCCCATCGGGAACGATCACTCCATGAATCAAACCCCAACGATGGGGATTAAAAGAGGGGCGACCTTGCCAATAATTATAGTACCCACCATTTTTCTGGTCGAAAGTCACGGTACATCCATCGGGCAGTAGCAAATTGAGTATATTTCCTTTGGCGACTCTCTTAGCCATGTTGATTGAATGAGATGCCTTCAAAGCAGGACCGTAATCCATTTTATGCCAGCGTAGGTCCTTGTGTCCGTTTTCACTGTAATTTCCCCAATGGCCAAAGGTTCCTCCATCCAAGTCCGGGTAGGCGGGCAGCAAATCAAGTTCCTGATTCTTCTGCAAATGATGCTTCGCCTGTCTTTTGTAGAAATCATACATCCGATAGGTGTTGTTTTCCTCCCCGGCAAATTGGTAACCCACCCTACCCTTGGATGTATCCAGATAGGGATAAAGAGCTGATTCAACTTTCAGGGGTAAAACCGTTGGGCTTGTCGACTCAGCATCATCCACCTGTTCTTCAACGGACTTAAGTTTCCTCAGGAAAATGTTTCTGAATCGGACTTTTTTACCAACAAGCTCCGGCCTCTTCACACCGTGTACCTGAAGACCGATATGCCCAGAACTCGAAACTCCGTTGAATTCAAAATCTGTGATCGGGACATTGTTTACAAAGGTTTGATATCGATCATCGAGCACGCGAATAAGAAAAGAATTCCATTCGCCTTCCTTGAAGGCACCTTTGATTGGTTCCGTTTTTTCCTGCTCCATATTGGGGCTAAGCCAGCCTTGCCTTGAGCCATCTTTTTTCTTCATGGCTTCACCGTAAACAAAGCCTGACCTCCCTCCGGCGATTTCCACCTGCGGTCCAATCAGGTGAGCACCTTCACGTAGTGGCATCGATCGAATTTGGCATCCTGAGTTCAGTCCGAGATCAAGTTTCACCTCAAATTTAAGTTCGAAGTTACGATACCTCTCCTCAGTAGTCATGAAGCCATTACCTTCCTTAGGCACCGAGATGCCGACAATACTTTGATCGATGATCTCATAGGTATGCTTACCACCCGTCTGAAACCATCCATCAAAGGACTTACCATCGAATAGCTTGATCCACTCTGAAGCCCCAACATGGGAAATGAGGTTGGGTAGGATGACTAAAGAAAGTGCAAGGAAACGAGATTGAATGGATTTCATAAACAAAATGTCAGTAGAGTATGACACGCCCCTAGAAAATGTTTCTAACTTTCAATCTTTAGCAGGTCATTTCTCCAAACTTGAACAAACCAAATTGCTTCATCCCCTAGGGCGTACTAATAAAAAGGCTGAGGGAAGGTTGAACATCTGCCACCCAAACGACATGGTGGGCGCGCCCGAACGTTAGGAGGACTCTTAATTCCTCAGGGAGGAAAGCTCGATAATCTTGAGAGTTGGTTAAGCAAGTAATTCCTTTATGACTTCTCCGCCAAATTGAGACAACTGCTTGTGTCGACCAGCATGGTAGTAGGTCAATTTGTTGTCATCCAGACCCAAGAGATGCAGTAACGTAACATGCACATCGCGGATGTGATGAACACAATCGACAGCTTCGGCCCCAATCTCATCAGTTGCTCCGACTGTGCGCCCTGCATCGACCCCACCTCCAGCAAACCACATGGTCATGGCTTTGGCGTTGTGGTCTCGACCATAACTGGCGGCACCGCCACGCAGACCATTATCAGGAGTGCGACCAAATTCCCCACACCAGATAACCAGTGTATCATTGAGCATTCCACGATCTTTGAGATCTCCCAAAAGAGAGGCGATTGGTTTGTCAACTGAGCGAATCAGGGACCCGTGCGCCTTGCTGATGTAGTCATGACTGTCCCAGTTTCCTGCATAGGCTTGTACGAAACGAACTCCCTTCTCGACGAGACGTCGCGCCAAAAGACATTTACGGCCAAAGGCGTCGGTCTTTTCATTGCCAATGCCATAAGATTCGAGGGTCGTTTGCTTTTCGCCACTGATATCTAGCAAATCGGGAACTTCAGACTGCATTCGATAGGCAAGTTCATAGGACTCCATACGTGCCTCCAACTCTCCTTTATCGAAACGTGAATCTTTGTGCTTTTCATTCAGCTTGCTCAATAGGTCTAGACTGCGTCGATCCTGTTCTCGACTGATACCAACCGGAGTATTTAAATCAAGAATTGGACTTCCCTTGGGGCGTAAAGGTGTCCCTTGGTATTTTGCAGGAAGAAAGCCATTGGACCAATTCCCCGCCCCGCCTTGTGGATAACTGGTTCTTGGTAAGACGACAAATCCCGGAAGGTTGTCGTTCAATGTGCCTAGACCATAGGTGACCCAGGAACCAATACCAGGATCGCCGCCAAACTGGTTGCCAGTATTGACATGATAACAGGCGGTTGGGTGATTGACGGATTCGACCTGGCACCCTCTGTAGAAGCACATGTCATCGACATAATCCTTCAAGTACTTCCACTCGGTGGAAATATCGGCTCCGCTCTGACCTGCCTTGATAAACTCAAAGGGACTTTTGACGAAGTATCGTTGCCCGGATGACATGGCACTTTCCGTATCTCCACTGCGCTGAAACTTCTGCAAATGCCGTTTCGCAAGTTCAGGCTTGGGATCGAACGTGTCCATATGGGAAGGACCACCCTCCATCATGAGAAATATGCAACGTTTGGCTTTCGCTATGTGGTGAGGGCCCGAAACCGAAAACTCCTCTTGTCCACGCAGAAGACTAGACATGGCGACGGCTCCCAACCCGGCACCTAGTCCGAAGAGAGCTTCCCTGCGACTCGGAGTCGCGAAATAGTTGTGCGTAGTTTGCATAGCTTAGATACTTCTAGTCTAGATAAACGAATTCGTTGGCGTTGAACAAGACCCGGCAAACATGGCTGAGCCCTCGCACCCGAGCATCCACATCGGCACGCTGAAGATCGGGTTGATAGGACTCGTAGGTCGGTACATGCTCAATAAAGTCATAGGGTTCTCCGGTTTTCTCGGCCATGACGGTACGCTTTAGGGTGGTAGAGAACTTTTTTTCTTCCGGCTGCATGAGTGACTCTCTTTTGGTAGCAGAATGCCATTCAGTGAGACATAGTTGAGTTTCTTCGGCATCAGGTTTACGGCCGAAAGTCAGTTGAAAGGCACGATCAATAAGAAATTTGTCCGATGCTCTAGAATTCCCTTTAATTAAGCGATTCGCGAATGCAAGAGCCCGATCTAATACCTCTTCTGCATTGAAAAGCGTCAAGGCCTGTGGAGCGATTGTTGAGGTCTCGCGCAGTTCACAAGACGTATCGAGTCCGGGTTGATTAAAGCTCTCTAAGAACGAGTCGCGCAAACCCCGGTTGCGTTCTGCATAGATCGAACGTCGATTACGCTGCTCGGGAAGCGGATCGGCTTCGTACACAGATGCAGCACCCCCCATCAATTGACGAGGCTGAAAGGCAACCTCTGGATTGAGGTCTGGACGAGCTGGGATGCCCCCAAACTGGCGATTCAATTCACCGCTAATCGCTAAAAAGGAATCGCGTAGTTCCTCCGCAGTGAGCCGCCGCATTTCGTAGGCACCATAAAACTTCTGAAAAGGATCTTTCTGTCTGTAGATGTCCGGCAGCGGGTGCTGGGTACTACGCCGCCATGCTTTGGAAGAAAGAATTAATCTGTTCAGCGTCTTCACAGACCAATCGTTCTCCATGAAATAGTCGGCTAAGTAATCAAGTAACTCAGGATGAGTGGGCAACGCTCCGGTGCCACCGAAATTATTGGGATTGCCCGCGATCCCACGTCCAAAGTGCCAGGACCAAATTCGGTTGACCATAACCCGCGCAGTGAGCGGGTTTCTTTCGTCAACGATCCAATCTGCCAATGCGAGTCGGCGAGGGCCTCGCTTTGCAGGAAAACTAGGGACCTGCATCCCACCAAGGCTAACTGCTGCACTAAGGGGCGCAGGATCAACTACATCTCCTTTGGTATAAACATCGCCACCAGTAAGTATGTGATCTGTGGGAACCTCCTTATTTTGCCATGGATTTTTCGCCACTCTAGATATGGGATTGGCTTTGTTAACTGGAACAGTGGCGCCTTGAAAAACACTCAGGGCAAAGGGCTGGACCATATCAAGTTCAACTTTGTGACGCATCAAGTTCTTGTTGATTCTCGATTGCGAAGCCTCATCTCCCGGATCAAGCCCGTTCTCACCGACCTTGGCCGCGCCGGACTCTGTTTTTCTGAGCTTCGCAACCTTTTGATTCAGTTGATTGTATTGGTCCGAGTAGTAACTGCGCTTTGCGTTTACCCATTGAACTCTTTCAGCAAAACCTGTTTTGTTTTCGCTATCCAAAAAAGGTGCCGAACGTTCCGCAAACTGGGTCGTAGAGAAAACCGCCATCATGCTGTAGTAATCGCGGGTAGGCACGGGATCAAACTTGTGATCGTGACACTTGGCACATTGCAGGGCGTGCGCTAGAAAAGTTTGCCCGACCGAGTCAGTGATATCATCGAGCCACTTCTGACGCATCTCAGCAAACACACTCATCCCAGTGTGTTCCCATGGACCCATGCGCAGAAAGCCTGTAGCGATGAGATTCTCTGGATTCCGCTGTCCCAGCAGATCGCCTGCGATTTGTTGTCGGACAAATTCGTTGTAAGGTTTGTCTTCATTGAAGGAACGAATCACGTAGTCACGATATCTCCAGGCATTGGGGCGGTAGTAGTCATTTGCATATCCGGCGGTATCTGCGTAGCGAACCACATCCAGCCAATGTGCACCGAAACGTTCTCCGTAGTGCATAGAAGACATTAGTTGCTCCGCGAGATTTAGAACAGCGGATCCGACATCATCCTGGTAGTCTTCGGTAAAGGAGGCAACTTGTTCAGGAGTCGGCGGAAGTCCGGTGAGATTGTAAGCAAGCCGACGAACCAGAGCAACCGCATCGGCCACGCCGGCGGGTTTCAGGCCGATTTCCTGCAACTTTAGGTCAACAAAGTAGTCGATGGGGTTTTGACCACTAGGAACGGATTTTACATGCAATGGCTTGTAGGCCCAAAGTTTTTCAGAGTCATAGCGACGGCTTTGCCAATCCTCGGAAAGCGCTTTAGATGTGACGACCTGCATACCCTCTGCATATTGGTCCTGGATCGCAGCGACACGTTGATCATCAGGCCAGGGTGCACCCTCATCAATCCAATCGCGAATCCACCACTGTTGCTCAGGGGTCAGTTGATCTGCCTCCTTAGGTGGCATTTCATAATCCTCCTCGGATCGAGTGGTGGTGATGTAGAGAAAGCTTTCTTTGCCTTTCCCCGGAATGAGTACTTCATCGGCGAAAGATTCGCCACCAGAGAGAAGCGAATCACGAGTACGTAGGTCGAGACCTCCCTTGATCTTGTCCGGTTCATCACCGTGGCAGGCATTGCACTTTTCAGCAAAGAGCGGCTTAATCTTCAGAGCAAAGAGCTTTTCACCTAGAGTTGCTTCTACTGCAAAGGCTTGCTGGATGAGACAATGGAGCAGTATGCCTAACAGCAACGTCAGAAATCTGAAATTTTGGCGATGATCCATAGCGACATTATCTCATAACTATTGCTACTTGTCTTGCAAGGCTGGATCATTTACGTGTATATTTGCCGCATGGATTGTGCACAACAGAAAAAAAAGTTCTTCAGCCAACTTGCTCCTGCTGAACAAATCCTCCGGCTGCTCGACCACCTACCTGATGTATCCTTTTTTGTAAAAGATACCAAGGGCCGATTTATGGCCCACAGTCTCAATAAATTCCAAGACCAAGATATCAAAACGGAAGACGATGTCATCGGTAAAACTGATCATGATTTTTACGCGGCTTCCAGAGCAGACACCTACCGTGCTGATGACGAAGCCGTAATGGCTTCCGGCATACCTATGGTCAACCGTTTGGAGCCTGCCCCCGAACCTTTGGGCTCTCCTAGGTTGGTAACCACATCTAAAATCCCACTACGAGATAAAGAGGGGAAGATTATTGGAGTGGCGGGCTTCTCGAGAACAGTCCAAGCTTTGGATGCAGGGAAAGATGCCGTTGGGTGCCTGGCAAAGGTAATCGAATACCTGCATAGGAACATAACCGAAACCCTGACATCCAAGGAACTTGCAAAGATGGCGGGTTTGTCCATCAGTCAATTTGAGCGACGTTTCCGTGATACATGTGGCACTTCACCTCGACAATATGTGCTGAGGGTTCGGGTCGATGCTTCGGCTCGTAAGCTAATTGGAACAGAGCTCACGGTTTCTGAAATCGCACAGGAATGCGGTTTCCATGATCACGCCCATCTGAGTAGGAGTTTCCGAAAGATCCTTCGCCAATCCCCAACAGAGTACCGCAATAGCCATCGTCTAGCAGGGTCCACGTAATGTGAAAACAAGGAATTCTTGATCAAGTTCAGGAACTAAGGATGACAAAGGCTTCATACGGGGTAATTCCTCAAAGCCTTACGATCACCTCAGAAAAAGAAATAAAAATCTTGATCCCAACCGTCATTAAAAGGAATAGAAGATCACAAACAATGACCTCATTTCCCACCCGAAAAGCGGTTCTTTGCATTTTGGTTTCGCTGGCGCTCACAAGCGGCAGCCTGTTAGCAGAGGATTCTGCCGTGACGCTCGATCGGAAAATGCTCAGTGGATTTATCGAAAAACACTGTACCAAATGCCATGGCCCAAAAAAACAAAAAGGTGAGACCCGTCTCGACACGCTGTCTATAGAAATTACTAACAGCGACACGGCCCTTCAGTGGCAGGAGGTGCTAGATGTCCTCAACCTTGGGGAGATGCCGCCAGATGATGAACCAGCACCGTCCACCGAAGAATTAAAAAATGTACTCGCTCATCTGACAGAGGCATTGACCAAATCAAAAAAACGCCTGTCAGAATCCGGAGGGGATACAGCTCTGCGTCGTATCAACCGCCGCGAATACAAGTATACCATCGATGACTTATTTGGTCTTCGTGTTCCCGATGAATTATTGCCTCCCGATGATATTGCAGAAGGTTACGATACAGTGGGCCATGACCAGCAGTTCTCCAGCTATCATTTTGACGACTACTTCAGAACGGCAAAGACGATAGTCGAAGTGGCCTTAAAGTGGGTCGACCAACCTAGGCTCGAGGCCAAACACAGTGTTAACCAACCAGAGGAAAGAACAAACAAGCATCTTCTTAGCTATGTGGCTGACTACGATAAAAAGATGGCCCGAATCAAAGCTGGAGCAACCCATACAGAGGTAGGGATTGAAGATGAAAGGCAGTTACAGTTGTTCATTAAGCGTTATGACAGCCGGGCAGGAGGCAGAAAACGGTACCTGCAACGCACATTTGCAGATCAAGGAATTTACCTTTCCGACGCAGGCAGTAGTTCTCACGCCGTGGGATCCTACCAGATAAATATGGATCCACGAGCAACTTATAAATTCAGGTTTGCTGCCGCGATCGCTCAAGAAACCCCCACCATTCGACATTTCCTGAAGTGCAGGGTTGGAGAGAGAACCATTGGCTATTTCAAGGTCGATGGGAGCTTTGAAAAAACCAGCCTACATGAGATTGAGTACCGTGCGCATCTGTCTGACACCAGAGTGGGCTTCAATGTCACCGAAAACAGAGGCAATCTTAGCCTTGGAACCTATTTGCAGAAAGTAGGCCACAAGGCTGAATGGTCGTCATCGATATGGGTAGATCGCTTGGAGACCGAAGGCCCCTTCTATCCAAATACACCTTCGTTTTTTGAGAAACACTACCTTCAGACCCTTGGTCAATCAGAAGTCGAAAATGAAGATGAACAAGCAAAGCGTTTTTTGTTAGCATTTACCAGAGAGGCATTCCGACAAAAGGATCCCGCTGCTGAATTCATAGATCGAGTTTACAAACTCTTCCAATTGAATCGAAAAAATAAGCGTTCCATCAAGGAATCCTTGGTCACTCCCCTATCGATGGTCCTCAGTTCGCCAAGCTTCTTATACATCATGGAAGACTCCCCTACGACAGGAGAGCAATTTGTTAGTGATACCGAATTAGCCCATCGAATTTCTTACTTTCTCTGGAGTCGTCCTGCGAATGGGCAATTACTTCAGGCTGCCGCTGACGGAAAACTATCGGATCCCATCATGCTTAGAAAAATACTGGATGAGATGCTCAAGCATCGAAACAGCTGGTCCCTTGCAGAAGGATTCTTCAGCCAATGGGCCGATTTGAAGCGCTTTGATGAAATAGCGATCAATGAGGCAGAGCATATTAGCTTTAATAACGGAATCCGCGAGTCGGCACGTCTAGAGGCGCAGCACATATTTCATGCGATGGTGAAAGAAAACAGAAGTCTTACCGATCTAATCGACTCAAATTTCACGGTAATCAATGACTTACTCGCCTTCCACTATAACCTGGAATATCCAGACAAAGACAGCGAGTTTGCAAAAGTTTCGCTTCCTGCAAATTCTCCTCGTGGCGGAATGATAGGGACTACGGCGTTTCTGACCATGGGTTCAAACGGGGAACGTTCTTCACCAATCATTCGGGGCGCACTCTTGATGGAGAAGTTTCTCCACCGCGAACCATCGCCACCGCCGCCAAATGTTCCGGAACTCGCACTGGCTAGCGACGAACCCCTATCCGTCAAAGAAATTGTCGATCTCCACAGAAAGAAAGCACAGTGCGCCTCTTGCCACAACAGTTTTGACCCACTTGGTTTTGGCCTGGAAAACTTTGACTTGCTTGGACAATGGAGGGATGAGGAGACATTGGGCAATGTTGGTAAAAAGAATTCCAAAAAAGGGAAGAAGACAAAACGTATTCCGATTCAGGCCAAAGGAGTGTTCCCGAACTCAAATCGTCCCTTCAAGAACTTGAGAGAATTCAGAGAGGGATTAGTTGATCATAAACACCTTCTAACCCGATCAATCACTGAGGGGCTCCTATCTTATGGTCTAGGTAGACATATCGAGTTTGCCGACCAACAAGCCATCGATGAGATTTGTACAAACGCAGCCAGCAACAACGAACAGGTCAGAGATTTGATTTTTGAAATCATCAAACATCCTATCTTCCGCAGATCCGACAAAACAGAGTAGAAATTACTATGGGTATACAACTACACAACCGAAGAGCCATTCTCAAGGCGGGCTCCACTGCCCTCGCCCTGCCATTCCTAGATTCTTTGAGCATAGCAAAATCAGTAAATGCCGTTGCTCCAAAGCGTTTTCTCATGATCGGCTGCGGCTATGGATTTACCAAAGAAACCTTTTTTCCGACTAAAGCGGGACGGTTTTCGGAGATCGGCCTTACACCTGGCCTTAAACCGCTGGAGCGCCACAGAGACGACATTACCATGGTGTCGAATCTGACCAACCTTGGAGCCACAAACGCCCATGGCGGCAGCACATCTTATTTAACTGGAGCTAACGTAAGTGGAACCCCCGGCAAAAAATTTCATAACTCCATTTCTCTTGATCAAGTGATTGCACGTGAAATCGGTCAAGACACCCGATTCCCTGCGATTTCCTTGAGCGATAAAGATACCAAAGACGGTCATGGCCCTGGTCTTTCACTCTCATGGTCCGACAAAGGACATCCAATCCCAGGTGTCACCAATCCCGTGGACCTCTACCATCAACTGTTTGGCCAAGATAAAGAGAGTGCAGCCGAACGTGAGTTCCGACTTGCCGAAAGGCGCAGTGTACTCGACGGAGTCGTCGCTGATTTGAAATCTTCAAAAAGAAAACTTAGCAAAACGGATCAGGACAAACTTGAGGAATACCTGCAATCGATTCGCCAGATTGAACAAAGCATCAGTCGCGAAGTGGAGTGGTCAAATACCCCCAAACCTAACGCCCAAATTAAACAACCAAAAGAGGGAATGGACGGACTGCAGGCACTGAAAACCTTCCAAAGACTGATTGTCGCTGCATTCCAAACGGATTCCACCCGGGTCATCACCTATCGTCAACCGATCAGCTCTATCCTTAAAAGCTGGGAGTTCAGTCTCGGGGCTCATTCTCTTTCACACTACAACCTTGATCCTCGCCGCCGTGAAGCATCCCAACAGAAAGATGTCATGTTCATGGATTTGTTCGCAGACTTGATCGACATGTTCAAACAGACTCAAGATGTGAACGGGGATAATCTATTCGACTCCACCCTGATCAGTTATGGATCCAACCTGCGTACTGGTCATGGTCTGAAAGGATGTCCAGCGATCCACACTGGAGGTGCAGGGAAAAAGCTAAGGAGAGGCGAACATATCATGCTGCCAGATCAGGATACACCTTTAGCCAACTACTGGCTTACATTGACGCAACAAGCTGGCGTAGATTTGGAACGATTCAGTCATAGTACAGGCACACTCGATGAATTGTTAGCGTAGACTGCATATCAATTCGTTAAAAACTGGGATGTCATTACGGAACTCTTTCTAATTCATCACTTCGGAGATGAAGACCCAAAGGCGTTATTCTTTGTATTGCCGCCTACATAGACCTTAGTCCGAAGCCTAAGTGTCGGTCTCACCCTGCTCCAGCAGAACGTTACAGATACCTGCTTGGGGTGTTTCTTAAGCATCTCCTTATATTTAGATGGTGGCCTTGGTTTCGCTGAGCCAGGCGTTTAAAATACCTTCAAGTTCCTTCGTCTTTTCAGGCATCGACCTGGCGAGATCCGTTGACTCGCTTATATCGTGGTTCATCTCCTTGAATTCCGAATAGTTGTGTATGCTTGTCTCATTTCCGAGCCACCGGTGCAGCGATAACGACCATGCCGAGGAGAGGCGATGCTCCGTCCACCTCGATGCGGAGGTCCTTGCCCTCATCTGAGCTAAAGTGTGCATCGCTGACCCGGAACCGATGCTCTTTCCATAGAGGTTTGTCTTCCAATTTAAAGTCGACGCTGTTGCCAAGTTTCATGCCGTCTTTGCTTCGGTAGTGGGTCTTGATTGTGCAGGTAGTATCGAATCGGAAATAGAGAGTGATCTCGACTTCTTTGATGGCACCGTTCTGAAAGCCAGGGTCGGTCACATCGAGATAGTAGCTATTGCCTTCTTTGATTCGGGTAGAAGTCAGTCGGCGGCCATCCTGCGAGTCGCGGGCAAAGCCCGAATT
>Ga0163109_10002115_pt1 | contig 15609 bp, 9 predicted proteins | sample CRUFie1St13metaG_FD_108704 | JGI IMG/M metagenome (GOLD analysis project Ga0163109, IMG submission 108704) | Marine microbial communities from the Costa Rica Dome - CRUD Field 142mm St13 metaG | ecosystem: Environmental > Aquatic > Marine > Oceanic > Photic zone | place: Costa Rica: the Eastern... | reverse complement strand
GGCTCGCGATGGAAGTCGTGGCCTTCTTGTTCAACTTGGTGAAGCCCAACGATCCCCCTCCCACAGAGGAAGAGGAAGCCGAGCCCGAGCAGGGTGAGGGTGAGCAGGGTGAGCAGGGTGAGCAGGGTGAACCTGAAGGTGAGCAGGGTGAAGCTGGTGAGGGTGAAGCTGGTGAGGGTGAAGCTGGTGAGGGTGAGCCTGGGGAAGGTGAAGCCGCTGAGGGAGACACCGGGGGTGAAGGTGAGGGTGGGGCCAGTATGGACTTCCCTGAGGAAGACCAGGACGAAACCCCCAACAAGAACCCCAACAAGAACCTTCCCATGGCCTACAAGGTCGGGGACCGGGCTGAGATCAAGGCCACTGGTCAGGTGGTTGAGGTCGTGTCCGCAGGGTTGCCCGATCCGGTAACCGGGGTCCAGCAGCTCCAGTGGTCCTTGGTCGAGGAATAGGTATTAATCAGGCGCTCCAAAGAGCATAAAGGGGTGGAGGCAAGAATTATGGAAAATCTCATGATGCGACTTGTCGGACTGTTCGATGGAACGTCTGACCAGCTTCGTCCTTTTGCCCGTAAGGAACACGGGGAAGGCGAAGCCGCTGAGGGGGCAGAACCCGAGGAAGAAACCGGGGAGGAGAAAGAGGCCGAAGGCGGCACTGAGGGTGACGACACCGAAGAAACCGAAGACACCGAAGCAAACGCTGAAGGTGATACCGAGGGTGACACTGGCGAAGATACCGACGGTGACACCGAGGGTGAAGATACCGAGGGTGACACCGAGGACGGTGACACTGAGGGTGAGGGCACCGCCGAATCGAGTGACGGGGCTGGCGGGAACGCCCAAGAAGAGGGACCCGAAATGGGACTCGAAGACTTCGAGGGAGACACCGGACTTCTTGACCCTCTGGAGGCTCTGACTCAGGGCTTCGACAAGGAATCTGAAAACGTTCTTGAGAACGAGCAAGTCTGGCGTCCGTGGTGCACGGACGAAGACCGGGTGGTGGTACCCGACGTTCCTGAATACACGAAGAAGACTTCGGACCGCAAGACCAAAGCGGCCAACAAGGAACTGCTCACAACAGTGGCTGCACTCCGCAGCTATTTTCGGAACAAGTTCCTTTCGAGTCGCCAGCCCGAGGTTCGACACGGCCTCCGTCGTGGTACTCACCTCTCGGATCGGCGTCTTGTCTCCTCCTTCATCGAAATGAAGGGAGGAAAGCCCCCAAGCCGCCCGTGGGCCCGAATCAAGAAGCAGCCTGCCGAGAGTCTGGCGATTGCCGTTGTCGGAGATATGTCGGGTTCGATGGATGACGGTCGCGGAAAGAACAAGCTCTACAAGATGGCAGCGAAGGGAATGTACGCAGTGGCGAGTGCTTTCTGCGACCTTGGCTCCCCCATCCTGTGCTGTGGCGTTCGGGACAACTGGGAAGGATACGTCGAGGACGACCGCAGGAGTGAGTACAGAGGAGGCGGATTCCACCGCACCCGTGGAGTCGACTACGTGATCTTCAAGGACTGGAAGGAAAAGACAAAGGACGTCGCCAACCGGTTCTGGACCTACAACGCTACTGGTGGTACTCCGCTCAGTGACGGTATCCAGTTTGCTCTTGAGCAGATCAACGAGCGGGAAGAAAAGCACCGGCTGATCCTGGTCATCACTGATGGTGTTCCCAACTGCCCGGATGTGGTGCGTCGACAGATCCGGTTGGCGGAAGAAGCCGGTATCAAGATTGTTGGCGTCGGGATTGGATGGGGCTGTCACGGAGTTGAGGGTTTGTTCCCCGACAACGTGGTGGTTGATAACGTTCAGGACCTTCCCCGCGAATTGGTCGACAAAGTCGAGTCGCTGGTCTTCCCTGCCACTCGCGGTGGCCGTGCCCAGTTGGACGGCACCACTGGCCAAGCTCGTCGGAGTTACTAATGTTCGCTGTAATTTCCCACACCTATTGGGAAGAAACTGACGCAGAAGTCCACGTGTACCACGTAGTCTCGGATGAAGTCGAAGATTTACGGGAGTGCGAAACCCCTGGGAGGCACGGGGTTTCGCACTATATCTCCCAACCCAGCGGACTTTTGGATTCTGTCACCAATGGACTGGGACTGGAAGACTCCGCTAAGATCCTGGGGGCTTCGTTCCTACAGGGACGGGCTAACCTTCAGATAGTAGTCGAAATACCCGTCAAGGGTTTGGCTCCTCCTCCCCCTCCGGGTGAAATTCTCAAGATGGGTACAGGGGTTTCCTACAAGGGCTGGTCCTGGAAAGAGAGCAAAATCACAAAGGTAACCGGGGTGGTGGTGGGTACCGCTACCAAGCTCCACTCCCCAGCACTTGTGGTGTTCGGCCAGGGTAGAAAGCAAGTCATTCCCCTGGAGAAGCTGGAAGTGGCCCACCGTCCACGTGACCACATTATTTCGGAAATACGATGTGTGGAAATGGGGATTGAGGGTGAAGACTCCGAAGAAGACCTGATGAAGGCTCTCTACATAGAGTGCGAGAATTCTGGGGGAACACCCACCGAAGAAGAGATCTGGGCTGATAAACGATAAAGGATAAGCCCTTTCTGATTGCGCGGTATGTCCTTTTCGGACATTCCGTGCATATAGATATATTAATAAAAAACCAAAACAACGATAAAAAGATGAAGGGGTTCATCCTCTTCTTTTTTCAAAATTGAACCCAAGTACCGGAGTTTTCCATGACTGTTGCCGCTAACCTTCCCCACCTCGTTGAGACCCTCGCCTCTGCCCACAAGGGCTTCACCGGACTCGTCTACCCCAAGGTTGGGCGCGTCGTCGGAGGGAAGCGACACGGGGATGACCTCATTCATGCCCTGCTGGTCACCGGATTCCGGTACATTAATCTGGTCAACGTCTCCCTGACTCAGGCGAAGGCCATGACCGATGCTGACAAGCAAGCAATCGCTGATCGTGGCCTGATGGGATGGGAGCGGGTCTGGAAGAAGTCCGCGAAGCTGGCCCAGCTGCAGGAGTGGTGCCGCGAGAACGGACTGGACGACTCCGGAAAGAAGGCCGACCTTGTGGCCCGTCTCGACGCCGAGATTCCCGGTGGGATGCGTCAGGTGCCCGTCACCCGCGAGATCGTGGACGCTGCTGTGGAAGCGGTGATCGCTGACCTCCAGCGCACCATCGACGGAGACACCAAGCCTACCACGGCTGACGTCTTCGAGCCTCTGCTCGACAAGGACGGGAACAAGGTTCGTGGCGCTCGCGTCTACAAGGGTTCCACCGATCCTGACGCGAAGCTGGCGGCACCTGTCGGAACGATCTACCTCCAGGGTCTGATGATTGGCCAGAAGGTCCTCACCCCTGCCGCCAACGGCCCGGTTCCCCGCTCCAAGAGCGCACCCCTGCAGGTGGCCAAGCGGGTCGTTCGTGCCCAGCTGAAGGTCGGTCGCTACACCAGCTTCAAGCTGGCACCCGCTGACGAAGAGGGGACCGTCAACTGGCTCCTCAACGCCGGTGGGGTCGCGGCGTGCAAGGCCCAGGATGACGAGGTCGAAGTCGACACGACTGTCCTTGAAGGTCTCGTTTGATAAATTCGCTTTTCCCCCGTGGAAATCTCTAAATAAGAAGTATTAATCGAGCCCCATAATAAGGATAAAGGGGCGAGAGGAAAGAGCACAACCCAAGCAGGAGTCATCCTATGGCCAACGCAGCCACCCCAGTCGTCACCGCCAACAATTCTCGACACCAGCGTCTGCTGGAGAATCCCATGGCCGTGATGGAGTTTATCACGGGCGGAAACGCGATGTTCACAATCAAGAACATCAAGACCGGAAACCGCGCCACCTACAAGGCGATCAAACCCGACCTCGCGAACGCTCTGTTCCAGGTGTGGGTCTTCACCGGGGACAACAACCTCCGCAAGTCGCACTACAAGTGCATCGGGGTGGTGGAGCCCAACGGGCGGTACCGTCCCTACGGGTGGCGCGACGCTGCTGCTGAGCTTGAAGCCAAGATGGCTCAGGGGCTGAAGGGTCACTGGATCGACAAGAACCAGAATCTGGTGGCGAACACCAAGCGTTACGGTCGTCCGACCGCTAACCAGGAATTCCGTCTTCGTGGCGCGTGCAACAAGTACGGAGTTGCCAAGCCCGGTGAAGTTCCGGCCAGCGATATCGTGCGCCATGCCGCGTTTCCCTGGGTCTGGGACCGGGTTCGGTTTGGGGCTGACTTCCCTGCTGTGGTCGAGGTCTGGCACGAGGGTGCTTGCAGCCGGTGTGGCCACAAGCTCTCTGTTCCGGCCAGCATCGAGATCGGCCACGGTCCGGATTGTGCACACGTCCTGGGAATCTACGACGAGTGGAAGGCACTGGACACCAAGCTCGGCAACGACCTCGTGGCCTACGCCACAGCTCTGAACGCAGAGCGTGATACCGCCGCTTAGGTGGTATTAATCGGCTCCCCGAGTGAGGATAAAGGGGCGGAGAGGGGATGATTCCTTCTCCGCCACGTGCCTCTTCAGGAGCTTACCATGGAAGCCTTCGCCGTCAAAATTCCCCAGTGCAACTGGGACCGCAACAACCCTTCCTACTGGAATTATGACGTCGAGTGCGCCTGCTGCGGTCGCCCGATCAAGAATCGGTGGAACTGCAAGGTTGTCGTCTTGAAGGAGGTGAACGAAGCCGGTGAGCACGTGTTCCTTCCCATCAAGGGCAACGCCAACCTGGAAGTCGACCCTGTCGAATACGGAAGCTTTGTCGGTGCGCACTGCGCCAAGAAGCTCCCCCGCGCTTACAAGATTGGCATGAAAGCTGCCTGCAAGAACTGGGAGAACTGGGCCTGATATTAATCGAGCCCCCAGATAGAGATAAAAGGGTGAGGGGGGAGACGCGCTCCCAGAAACGGCGTCACGGAACTCACGAGTTTACCGAGTTTAGTAGTGAGTTATCACCGGTTAATAACGAGGTGGACCGCGCAACACAGCGGCGTTCGGGTGGAAGGCCCGACCCTATGACAGGTCCTGTAGCTCTGCTGCCACAGAGTGCCGGGGGACTTGAGGGGCTGGCTGGCAGGTCAGTCTCTGAATGGATGGTCCATCGACGCCCTACTGCATCGGACACCCGGTGCAGTAGAAAACCTTGCCAAAAGCGGGTGGCGTTCTCCCGGAGGTTCGAATCCTCCACCTGTCTGCCTTTAATTGATGAAGCCCCCCACCGGGTGTCCTGAGCACGTGACAACCCGGCTGGGGGGCTTTCATTTGTATTCGGCGCAAACTTCCTATCCCCCCTTTTCGTTTTTCCGCGAAAAGGGGGCCAAAAACTGTATCTGGGTATACAGGGACCTCTTGGAATATTGGCCTGATTCAATTTGCCCTTCTCTACCAGGAGAGGGGTATTATAGTATATCTGATGTACCCGATCAGGTATAATTTCCATATAGGAAACAGATGGGAGTTAGATGTGCCACCAAACAAAGAGAACGCACCTTCCGGTCTCCCGGAAGGAGACAAGGAAATACTGGACGGAAAGAAGTTTCGGAAGTTGATAACGGAGGTTTTGGGACACGGCCTTACTTACCATGCTGTTGAACGTGCAGGTCTAAGGATAGAGATACACAAAGATTTCGTTCTGAGAAGAGAGGTTTCTTCTATTTCCGGGGAAGAAAACTCAATCCACAAAGAGAAGGTATGGGTTATAAAGGTACTTGAAATAACGGGAGCCCAGAAGGGAAGTGGTTACTTTTACAAGACAATAACCTCCGAGTCTGGCAGGAACAGCAAAGAGAGTCTGAGACAGATAGCACGCCGCATGGCACCTATGCTCTATGAGAAGGACCCAAGAATCGGATGGCGCAGTCTGGGTCCCGATTGTCCCCTGTTCGACAATTTACACTTCTTGGAGGCTGGCTCCAGACCCGCAACGGACCAACACTGGTGGGGAGGCGGAATCGTGGGCTGGGTCACTGATACTGACTGTTAGTAACTATCAGTTAGCCGCTCTGATTATGCCTGTGGTTATGGTCGGGGTCTTGTCTATTGCGGCCCCTCCTGAAAGGACCATGTACTCGGTCGCAGAAGGAAGCTGGCTCCCACCCTGTATTGTGGTTCTCCCCGTATAAAACAACGCTGGTCCTGCAACTGAAACTGTGCCTGTGGTTGCGAAGTCTTCCAAAGCGTACGCAGTTGCTCCGTTTCCATTTGCCGTCGGAGTTCCTGAAGGCACGTTCTCGTATGCAGCGTTTATTGTGGGTACGTCCACCATGGAAGGCGGTGTGTTGTCTCCCTCTCCTCCAGAAAACAAACTGCTTGCGTCTTCTTCTCTTGGGGAGCGGTCCTCCAGTATGGCAATCAGTCCCTGTCCGTAGGCAGACATTCTCTGGAGTCCCCGGAGGAGAGGGGCACCAGCGAACGGCACGTTGTGTGCGGTCGTGTACTTTTTGGAATTTAGTGTTGACTGCTGTTGCCTCGCATACGGCAGTGCGTTTGCCGTGAAAAGCCCCGCAGTCCCTGATACGAGTGACGCCCCGGTCCCCACTATTCCCGATCCCTGCAGTGGTGTTAGGGCTGCGTGGACGGTCTCTGTGGTGAAAGAACTGTTTATCGTAACTGGTATTGTAATGTCGGTCAACCCGGCTACGTCACATGCCGGTGCAAACGCGGGTACCTCTCCTCCAGAGGAATCTGTGCAGATTTCTACTGAAGCGTATTTGTCATCGGCATAATCCGCACTCTGCACCAGTATTGGTGTGTCTGCGTTCAGAACCGTTACGGTTTCTTCTATCTCCTGGTCGCACAGGTACTGCTTGGTTACCGGCTTACCTATTGCGAATGTGACTGCCACTTTGTGGTGCGATGTGGGCAGTGCTGCCGTTGAAACGAATCGCAGTTCCTGTGTGTGTTTGTCGAATGTGTAGTCTGCAGCCGGTACTACAGCCCCGTCCACCACAACCACGAATACCCTATCCGCGCTGTAGGCACCCACGGAATCGGTTATAACCACGAGCACCGCGCTCCTGGATACTATCTCTCTGGTTTCCGGTGTGGAGTCTATGTTGTACTCGCCGCTGGTCAGCGTCGTGGCACGGTTCAGCACCATGTTCTGGGGTGCCAAGCCATAACTTCGGTGTGGGAACTCCCTCACTCTGTACGAAATCGGGGTCACTGCGTCGCCCCATAGCGCAGTACCTATGGTCTTGCCTGCAAATTCCTCTATCGCAGCCCCTATGCTTATCACTCCGCGCTGCGCAGCAGCAGCACCCACCGCCCTCGTGTCCAGCGGCATTTCTGCGTATTCTATGGTACACCAGGCATCGCGTGGGTCTGTGCTGTTTGTGGGCGTTATACCTGGTGTTCCGGGCGAGGTTGGTGGCAACGCCAGATCTGGTCTGTACAGCGATGCACCCCAACTGGGGTCCAAGAACACACGTGCGTTTAGCGCAGCTGTGTAGTCCATGGGAACAATTGTAGAAGCGGCACTGGAGTTTAGACTGCTGGTGGTGTCTGACCTTGGCAACACGTACGAGTCTATGTCGTACAAAACGTCCCCACCTGTAGAGGTGGAAACTCCCGTTCTCCTGTTCCTGTGGGACAGGAACCCTACGGTTCTGCCTATCGTGTCTGTACCCTTCGCCACCACCCTCAATGGAACTATGTAGACCGAGTTTAGGGCTACCTCACAGACTCCAGTTCCCGCCAAGGAGACTTCGTTCTTTATTGTGTGGGTTACAGCAGTGGTTCCCCCTGAGAACGAGGAAAGGGGCTCGTTGCCTATAACCACGTCGTCTATGGACAGTACCACTATGTCAGCGACTGGATCGCACGACAGTTTATAGCTGTGGAAGCTGCTGTCTTCCCAGGTTGTAGAAGGGAAAGCAAAAGAGGCCACCACCGATGCGTTTGCGTCCAGAAGGTCTACGGTATCCTTGCCAACTCCGGAGAAGGAGAGCTGCACGGTTCTGCTCTCCGTGCTGCTTATCGATACGTTCCCCCCTATTACAAACCCTATACCCGTTGTCCCCACCGTTCCCGACTTTATCGCCAGCGAGCACTCAAGAACCATCCCTTCGTCTTCTACCAGAGAATCTCCAGTCGAAGACAGCCCCCAAACCGCGTTCTGGGAGTCGGATTTGGAAAATTCCAGAATCTGACCCCTGACGAATGGGTCGGGTGCCGTGCCCGAGGTTGAACGGGTGTACCCCGCGTTCTCGGGGGACTGCAGCCCACTCAAAGAAACTTTGGGTCTGCCCGTTATGATTCTCTTCTTTATCTCACCAGCGCTGGAAGGGGAGTCCAGGTACATTATGGTGGTCAGAAGGGTCTTTTTACGGGTGTCCAGCGCTCTGAAAGAAACGTTGCCGACCCCTTCCACCCCGGTCGTAACCTGGAATTTGAAGTTTGCGTCGAGCGAAGACTTTCTGATTGCCAGAAACGGCTCCACCCTCTCGTAGCAGAACTCCGTTGGGACACTCTGGGAAGGAGGAGAGGCGCTGGTGGACTTTATGAGAAGTTTGGTCCCGGTATTGGGGTCTACCTTTGCCTCTCCAAGACCACCGACCTCGTACCACGGGTCAGTGAGAACAGCGTCAGTGTTGTTCGTAACCTGCACACCCTGAACCGTCTGGTGTATGGTGACAGGGTTGGACTCGTACTGGACAAAGTCCCACAGACTCTGTGATTCAGCTCTTCTGGATACAGACCCCCAGAACACTTCTCCCTTGTCGAAGGCTGGTATAAGCAGTGAGGTTTCCACGGGGGCTGGAAGGGTGGCAGGGTACCCCACAGAAGTGTTGGCCAAGACAGCAGAGAGTACACCACCCAGCCTTATAATCATTCCTCCTTCCGGAAATTCGGAATTCAGTCTGAAGGACGCCAGTTTGCTATCCCAGGGGACTTCAAAAATAACCGAGAAGTCTTTGCCTTCGTACAGGTCTATCGAATAGGGCAAAGCCGGGGAGAATGTCACCTCAACGAGGGTGTTGCCATTGTTGTCTGAAACCGTGTCCAGCCCACATTCGTCAATCGTGTAGACCCCCTTCTGAGGTCCGCTCGGTACTCTGAATTTCTGGCCTGGGTACAAACCAGTTGGAGCTTCGCCGAATGGTATCAGGATCTTAGTGCTGGATTCGGCTTCTGCGTCAGAAGCGGGTCCTACCTGCCAACTCTCCTCAAGGTGCGGGTTAGAACCGTCGAGGAGAACCCCGACGTGTTTCACTCCGTCCACCACAAGTGCACCAACCATTATCAGGTTGGCACCATCGTGTATACCGAACCCAACCCCTGTAAAAACCCCATCGAGGGTATAGCTCTCAACCAAGAACCTGGAGGTTATGTTCGCAAACGTTTCCAGGGAAAGGTCCAATTCCCTGTGGTATATCGCAGCCTTCCCTATTCCGTAAGGACCTGTGGAGGAGTCCACAACTTTATAGGTCCCATCCCCTACGGTCGACCCCCCATCCTCCCCATCGAGTTCCCAGGGTGTGGGGGCACTCGTGGGTTCCGTGGTACCATCGAATACCCCGGATTCCGTCATAGCTTCGACGGTTATGTCTCCCACGGATATAGCGTGAGGGTTCTGGTTGAGTTTGAGCGTGGATTCTGCGTTCAGAAGGGCCGAGTAGTCCTTTTGGTACCCTATATACTTGTGCCCTATCTGTTCTGGGCTCTTTCTGGCGTACGGGGCGAGGGCCACTCCGAGCGAGAACCTGTTGGTCTTCACCGTTCCTGTGGCACTTGCGGGTGTGGGTCCAGGCTCAGGAGGAGAAGTGTGCCCAGAACTCCTGTCCCAGGTGTTCAAGGTTAGTCCTCGTGTGTTCAGACCAGCCATTTCCATAGCCGGGGTTCTGAACCAGATGTAGTCTACCTCAACACTGAAAGTCCCGGCTGCTGCCAAAGGGATAGGAATCTCGGGGTAGATTTCCCCCACATAGGGGTTCACTCCCGCCAAAGGCACAACCCCGCCATCCAGTCTGACTTCTACGTCCTTCTTGGTTGCAGGGGTGTTGTCTCCCCACCCACGAACGAGGGGACCGTACTTTGTAAGGATTTTGTCGCGGGTTAGGACGCTGGACCCCGTGAATGACTTTTCAACCCCGTGTATAAAGTTCCATGCGTCCGTGAAGAGCGTGGAAGAAGAAGTCAGCTTCATTCTGCTCAGTTTGAATAGGCTCACCTCGTGGGAGGTTCCCAGAACAAACGCGGACCCTGCCGAGTAAGAAGCGGCACCTGTAGCGGAAGCTATAGAAAACGTGGAAAGGGGAACTCCGTCGAATAGAACGGAGTAGAAGTTTCCTTTCTGGTTTCTCACCACTGACAAAGTATGGACGCTTGAGTCGTTCCAGGCGGCAGGAACCTGGGCAGAGAAGGCCCCAGAGTTTATTTCCAATATCTCTGTGCCCAATTGAGCAGCCAGACCTATGTTTATCTGGATCACCCCATCAGATGCAGAAAGAACCCCGAGAGTGGAATTGGTAACTGCTGGAGTTATGGTGGTTCCAACAGTGCTAAAGCTGAAATCCAACCTGTAGGAGGTTCCTACAGCCATTCTCCCGGTGTCGTCCCCAAAAGACCAGCCATACAAAACAGCCGGTCCCTTAGACAGAACCAACTCGGAAGTCCCCAGGGCACTTGAACCCGTGCCTATTTCTGCCCCCGTGAGACTCGGATCGTCATCAGGGAGCAGACCTCCCGTGTAGTCCATGGAGAGGCTCGGACCGAGCACGAGGTCATAAGTTGCACTTGTCATGGGGTGGACGTCCAAGTCCACCCGGCTTTTTATCGTTGGGCTCTGGGTGGCGGAATTTACGCTTGGCACCACCGGATAGCTGGTTTCAACCTCGTAGGAGGTCGTGCTTTCCACTCCAGGAGAAAATTCTGCTTCTGTGAGGATATCCTGAGGTCCCTGTGTGCTGTTCCTGAATTCCACCCTGACGGTTCTTCCGTCGTCCTCCGGGGGAGGTGGTATAAAGACCACAGCAGTCGCCTGGTCTCCCAGGGCTGAAAATGACGCCGAGTTGGCTGGGGGTGGTCCTACCGGGTTACCAGATATGTCGGTAGGTCCAGTAACCTCTACCAGATACTGACCACCCAACGTCGTCCCAGAATGGGTTACTATGACTGATGAGAAACCCAGCCCAGAACTCGTTCCGAGCTGTACCGAGTTGGATGATACTGGAGCCCCATAAACATCAGAGAACACATAGCTCGCAGGGTCGACCAAAGCGGCATTCTCAGCCATATCCTCGCTAAAGAACACCTCGACTCTGTACCCATCCAAGGAGACGGCACCGGTCACTCTCGGAGGCACTACATCCACGGACCCGTACGAAGCGAGTCCATAAGAGGCTCCCCCGTAACCCCCGTCTACCGGGACAGGAAGGCGAGGGTATACCCCCGACCCGTAGGGAGAATAACCATAAGAAGCCCCGCCGTATCCGAGGCCCCCGAAAGTCAAACCGGGGAGATATACTGGCATCAGACGCCCACCTGCGTAGTCTGGAGGGTGGCGACCCAGCGAACATCACCGGCATACCCGGTGGTGTTCCCTACGATTCTGAGCTTGCCGTTCGCGGTGTCGGCTCCAACGAGGAGTTGCCAGTTTGGAGAGTTGACGCCTCGGGTTCCATCGGGCGCTGTTGGAAGGGGGGGACCAATCATGAAGGTGTTGAGGTTGCTGTTCTCCTTGACGATGCAGCCCTCCACCGACCACCACGCATCCTCTTGAGGAGAGGGGGAGCCCACAGCCCGTGCGACCACATGCAACGTGAAGAAAATACCAGATTGGTTGTCGAGGGTGAGGAAGTCGTTGGCCGTGGTCCCTCCTCCGAGGCCCAAGTTGGAGTTCAGTTCGACCTGGCCGTTGTTCGTGGTCGTCCGCAACACCATGCGTCCGTGCTGAGCATCCCCGAAGGGTGCAGCGCCAGTGAAAGAACCGCTCGCATGAACCATCTGACCGGTCCTGAAGGTGCGGGCACGGACGCCCATGGCCAAGGTGCCTTGACCCACGAGGGCGTTCTCACGGCCTCCGGGGATGGTTGCGAAGGTTCCCGCTGGTCCGACCTCGTTCGTGAGTCCTCCACCGATGGCGCTATGGATGGCATCAGCGTCGTTCAACTGACCACCGCCGATCGTGCTTTGGTCGCCATTGGCTTGGTTGGCTTGCCCGCCACTGACCGTGGAGTCCAGCCCGCTGGCCTCGTTCTGCCGCCCACCTGCGATGACGGAGTACGTCCCAGAAGCAACTTGAGCGGGAGCCGTTCTGATCCGCTGCCAGTCCGTCGCGCCCAGCCCTCGGAAGTCCCCTCCACCCGCGCTATCTGACAAGTCGGTCTGGATGGCCCCGTTGGGACCTGGTTTGAGCACGATGTAGGCGTTGGCGCTGGTCAACTCGGCCATTTCGTAGTCAACACCGACCGGCATCTGGCCGGTAGAGGTAGGCCAGCCTCCACCACCACCTGCAGCCCAACTCACATTCCCAGCGCCATCCGTCTGGAGGAACTGGTTGGCGATACCGTCCGTGCTGGGCAGCGTGAACGCATTGTTGATTCTGACGTCGCCTGTCGGGGTCACCCGGAATCGTTCCGTCCCACCCCCATCGGCAATAGTGTAGTTGCTGTTCCCTACCGTCGTTCCCGTGATCCAATCAGGCGCTGCACCCGTTGTGTGGATTATAGAAGACGAGGACGTGTTGTCGAATCGGTCGAACAAACCGAAAGCGTCCACACCCGCCCCAGGTGGGTCGACTGTCAGGCTACCCTCCAAGTTAAGGTTCCCCGTGTTATCCAAAATGGCGTTGCTGTTCTGGATAACCTTTCCGGTGACCCCATCGAAACGGACAAGAGCATTGTTGGTGGAAGCCCCAGGCCCCGTTACATCACCGGCCCCAGCAGTCGCCCAAGTCACGTTCCCAGCGCCGTCAGTCTGAAGGAACTGGTTAGCTGCCCCATCTGTGGTAGGGAAAGAGAAAGCGTCGTTGACTCTTACCACCCCTGTGGAGTCGACTTTCAGACGCTCGTCAGCACCGCCACCGGAACTGATAGTGTAACCCGTCGCTCCACTTCGAATACCCACCACCCATTGGGAAGCAGCGCCTGTCTGGTAAACTATTGCTGCGTCTGAGGTGGCATCGAGGCGATCGAGGCGAGCGAAAGCATCGAACCCCGCAGCGTTGGGTGAGACGGCGAGGTCTCCTGCGAGGATAAGCTCTCCGTTCGGGCCATCCGTAAGTATAGCATCGCTATTCTGGATAATCTTTCCCGTAACACCGTCGAAACGAACGAGGGCGTTATCAGTGGACAAGGCAGGACCAGTTACGTCACCGCCACCAGCAGGGCCCCCTATAACAGTTGTGGTGGGCCAAGTTCCGGGGACCATGGCCTGACCGGAAAACGCCCCAAGGGCAGCATCCACACCCGCGTCGGAGCTAATGTGGAAGACCTCTGAAGTTTGTCCCTTGGAAACAGTAGAAAGGACTATGGGGTCTCCAGCCGCAGTTATAACACCAGTGGCGTTGAAGAGAGCGTGGACCGCAGCGAGGTTTTCTCCTCCTGCGAATGTCACAGTGACTGAACCGAATTCCGTCCCTATGTTTATATCCCCCGCTACCGCCGCCCCAGCAAATACCCCAGCAGCTGTAAGGGTGGCAGCAGTAGCCGTAGAGGGGTCTACCACATAGACTTTACCGTCCGCTCCGCCAGCGGTCTGCCCAGGCACCAGGTAAACATCACCCCCAGCCCCTCCACCCGCATCGGTAGCCGCTCCCCCTTGGACGAATACGGAGCCTGCGTTTATGGTGGTGAGGGAATCACCTGCCCGAAGATAAAGAGAACCCACCTGATTGCCACCGTCAGCAGGCTTGGTCCCCACCCTAAGGTTGTAATTGTGATAGGTGGGGTTACCGCTTGCGTCTCCAAGAAGGAGGGCGGTGCTGCCAAACGGGGCATCATTGGCCCATATCTCTTTGCCCATCAGTATGGTGGGGCCATTACCAAACGGGTTGGGGTCAAGAGTCAATTCTGGCTTGGATATAGCCCCCAGGCTCACAGATCCCAGGACCTCCAGATTGCCGTTGGTGTTCCCAACGGGTGTAGAGGGGGATGGAGGGCTCGAATCCAGAATTTGGACCGCTCCCTGGTCGGCTATTATACTACGCCCACTACCTGAGCCAGTTATCCCCCCGTCGTAGGCATCATCGAGGGTACGAACCTTGGAAGCATAATCGTAGACTTCGTCTATGGCGTTCTGAACATTGGAAGCAACCAGCGGAGTTGGGTGGCCCGCCAACGCATTATCATAGTACACCGTATCCGAAGGGGTGGTAGCCGTGTATGTGGCTCCGTTGATGGCAGTGATGGTTCCGTGATGAACGGACCCCATACGCAAAGTCGCTGCCCCCACGACATTCTGCCCATCAATCGAGACGTCTCCAACGGCAGAGTACAGAATACGGAGTTCCATGTTCCCCGCTGCTCCTGCCCCCGTCGGGTTGGCAGCGATGACCCCTCCTCCTTCCACCGAAGTAAGCAACACGAATGCTTCTTCGGCGCGAGTGCTGATTCCGTAAGTTCCTGTAACCTGGATCTGGCAATCGTCTACGTCGAGTCGAGACTGGTCGTTAGCGATGATTCCCGATTGACCGGTTATGACAGTCCTCAGGGCATTGAAGGTCGCGCTGGCCGAGATATCGACTGCAAAATCCGTGGCAGCTGCACCATTCCCATCGAGTTGGCACTCTATAGCGGTGAGGGTGGTCGTACCACCAATGAACACCATTCCCGTCAGACCGACTTCGTGAAGGGTTAGAGAGCCAACCCCACCCATCGTGAGACCCGCAGTCGCCAAAGTTGGCTGTTGCAGGGTCAAATTCGCCACAACCAGAGAGTCCGTCGCCCCAGGCAGATTGACAGCGTGTCCCGTGTTAGAAGCGCACCGCACCTTCACAACATCGTTTCGGATAGCTCCCGGCCAACCGAGAACGTGAACGTGTGGGGCAAAAGTCAAGTCTTCCTGGTAAATTCCCGGTCGGACCAGAACTACCCACTGTGCAGACGAGGAAGGAACCTGTGATACAGCGTAGTCTATGGCTTCTTGAATGGTGTTATAATCACCCGCTCCCTGGTCAACGTATACCACGCGCCCGGTAGAGGTTACGGATTTTGCCAGGCCCAGAAGCGTGTTGAGGTTGAAGTTCTGCTCGTCCGCCCACCCGTCAGAGGTGGCGTCCACCGGGACCCTGAGGGTGTCGTAACGCTCCCCAGCAGCGACCAGCTTCAAATCAGCGAAGGCCGTGAGAGCCCGGAGCCTAACGAATTGTTCGGCTGTGCCTGTGGCATCCGTTATCATGAGCCGGATCAGGTATGGGCCGTCTTTATCAACCGTGAACGTTCCAGGATTCTGTATGACCGCCTGTTCCGTCCCCGTGGAAGAGAAAACAGCCGTGGATCCTTCAGGCTTGAAGGCGATACTCCAGGCATACTGGAGCCCTGTGTTTACGGACTCAACCACGACGGTACCGCCAATGGCGCGGTCGTCACGGCTTGCGCCGGTCACGCTTGCTTTAGGGGCGGGAGCCGTCACCCGGCTTAGTATTTCTGCGATAGCCATTATGACACCCCGAAACGCAAGTTGATGTAGACCTCTTCACCGTCGAATGAAGGGT
>Ga0163109_10002114_pt1 | contig 15609 bp, 19 predicted proteins | sample CRUFie1St13metaG_FD_108704 | JGI IMG/M metagenome (GOLD analysis project Ga0163109, IMG submission 108704) | Marine microbial communities from the Costa Rica Dome - CRUD Field 142mm St13 metaG | ecosystem: Environmental > Aquatic > Marine > Oceanic > Photic zone | place: Costa Rica: the Eastern... | reverse complement strand
TATTCTAAGATAGGTGCTGCAATAAAAGAAAAAACAGAAGGCTACGAAAACATTGAGTTTTCTTACATTGGTAGGTGGAATAAAGATTTTTCTTCTGAGGGAATTAAGCTAGTAGAACCTATCGGTGCAAAAGAGATAGCTGCTGAGTTGATAAAACATGATGTTTACATAACAGCTTCTATTTTAGAAGCAGGTGCGAATCACGTCTTAGAGGCAATGGCATGCAACCTTCCTGTACTTTATAGACAAGGGGGAGGAAGCATTGATGAATACTGCTCGTTATATGGGATATCTTATATGGGTTTTGAAGATCTTTTAGAGGGGATCCACTACATGAAAAAAAACTATGCCTTTCATAAAGAGTCAGTTGAAAAGAGACCTCAAATAAGCTTAGAAAATCAAATTAAAAGATACATAGAGATTATAAAATCTTTTGCATAAGATTCGATGGGAATGTACATGATTAATAAAAAAAATATTAAAAACATACCTAAAGATTTAAGACCGATTAAGAAAAAAAGAGAGCGAGAAGTTTACTATTCACCCTCAGAAGACTGTTATTATAAAATTTGGGTAGAAAACTGGACTCAAGGAGAAATTGTAAAATATTGTATAGACTCAAGATTTTACAATGAAGAAAATGCATCAAGTTTTGTCAGACTCTTAGAGGGAAGTCACGGACAACAAAGAGGTTATGTTCAAAGAAGAGGTTTGATTTTTTCTTCTTGGGAAGACTTCATATCAAAAACTAGCTTATTACAAAGATACCAGTTTTTAATGTCAGCTTTAGAGGAAAGCTTAAACGTAAAAGGCGTCTACATTGATTTACATCCTTCTAATTTAATTTTGTTTGAAAGCAAAATCAATTTTATAGATTTAGACTCTTTTAGAAGTCATAGTTTTGTTTTTGAAAAAAAGAAGGCTAAATATGAAGAAAAAATAGACTTCGATGCCTGGTGGCAACCTTACGAAAGTGCAAATAGGAATCTTACAAAAAGCTATCGTATTTATTTTAACAAATGTTTAAAAATTGATGCATGTCCCTGTATAGAAAATAGAAAATCTATAGACGATATCTTAAAAATAGTGAGAAAAGAGTATGAAAAAATTTAATGAAATACCTGTAGTTATCTTTGCGCTAGATGAAAGAACAGAGTCTTTGTGCAGACTTAGCTTCAAAAAGCTTGGATTTAAAAACATAATAACAATGGACGAAAAAATAGGCTTCTCTGAAAAACTAAAAAAGTTTTTCAGTTTGGTTAATGATGAAAATTTTAAGCACCACAGCTTATTTTTGAGAACTGATGCAGACAGAATAGCATTACCAGGCGTTATTGAACTTTGTAAACAATCTATTTTGTCCTTATCAAAAAGAGAAGACGGATATCTAATAACTGAAGGTTTAGGGTATGAGTATTTTATGCAGAGGTTTAGAGGTGCAACGCCTCACGTTTTTTCTAGAGCGTGTATGAATTACTGCCTAAAAAATGAGGAAAAGTTAATAAAAGATATTCTAAAACCTGAATCACACATAGGTAAATATTTTAAGGAGAAGTATAACGCGTTTGAAAGTTTTAAATCTTTGACAAACTTTCACGAATTTGAACAATTTCCTTCTAAGATGTACCACGCCTTTTTAACAAGAATAAGACGTGGTCATTTAGGGTACTATGACGTAGCTGCAATAATAAAAAATCCTTTTTACGGCCCAGCCCTTAAGAAAGCAATTGAAAAATCCAAAATATCAACATTAGACAACCAGACAATGAATTACCATTTACTTGATTGCGACAGTAATTTGAAAATGTTAGATATTAAACTAGGTGAAATACCAAAAGAAAAAGAAGTGCAACTATTTGAAAAGTACTTAAGACTCTATGAACAATTAATTCAAAATCATCTGGGCTTATAGTTAAATGAAAAATTGTTTTTATATTTTCCAAAAGCTTCTTGAAAAAATTTCAAAGATTACGGTAATTTTGTAAATTTGTATAAAGTGGGGGTATGATAACGATGTTGAAAGGGAATTAGAAATGAATGAAAAAAAATTACATCTGGGCTGCGGTAAAAGAATACTACCTGGTTATATTCACATCGATATCGATAATTTACCACACATCGATTACTGTACCCAAATACACAAACTAGAAATGTTTGAAGATAACACAGTAGACGAAATATACAACTGCGGAGTGTTCGGTTACTATGATACAGAAGAAACAAAAGCTGTTTTAAAGGAGTGGCACCGGGTTTTAAAGCCTGGAGGGGTGTTGAGAATCTCTATTGTTGATTTTGAAAAGCAGGTACATCTTTATCTAAAAAATAAAGAAATAAAATCCCTAGGGATATTGGGACCTATCTTTGGAAGATGGGAATTTACCGACGCTACAGGCAAAAAAGGCGTAGTTTACAAAAAAAATGCTTACGATTACAAATATCTTTCAGAAGTTTTAATTAAAAACGGTTTCAGAGACTGCAAAAGGTACGATTGGGAAGAATTTCTCCCTGATCATTTTGATGATTTTTCTGCCGCGTATGTCCCACACAAAGATAAAAGTGGTGTGCATATAATGCTCAATGTAGAATGTAAAAAATAATTACTTATCTTTTTGGTAAAGTCAGATAAAATTACAAGAAGGATTTAAGCATGAAAAAAATTTACTCTAAAGTCGACCCAGGTAGACTACTTCACATTATCACAAGAATGGAAGATATAGAAAATAGAACAGAAATAGTGCCTGCTGACAATTTTATTCAGTGTTCTAGTCTAAAAATGGAAAAGGGTAAAACCTTCCCAGCTCATAAGCATATTAAAAAAGACAGACGATATAAGGAAAAAATAGCGCAAGAGTCTTGGGTTGTAATTAAGGGAAGAGTAAAGTGTAAATTTTATGACTTAGACGATAAAATAATAGCTGAACCCATCCTAAATCCAGGTGATGCTAGCTTTACTCTGTATGGCGGGCACACTTATGAAATATTAGAAGACAATACAATAGTATATGAATATAAAACCGGTCCCTACGAAGGTCAAAAATTAGATAAGGTAAGAATATGAGTTTTGATTCAATTGCAAGATTCGAGAAAGAAATAGCAAATTTTTTTGGCGCGCCGCACGCAGTTGCTGTTGATTGTTGCACACATGCCATTGAACTTTGTTTGAGGCTTCAAAAAATAAAACACTATACAGTGCCTAGAAGAACTTATATTTCTATACCGTTTTTGGCCAGCAAATTAGGTATAACTTTTGAGTGGCGAGACGAGGATTGGAAAGACTATTACTATTTAGGGGGTACAAATATAATTGATGCAGCTGTGCTTTGGAAAAAAGATTCATATATCCCTAACACACTAACTTGTTTAAGCTTTCAATATAGAAAACATCTGAGCTTAGGAAGAGGCGGAGTTATTTTAACAGATAGTGAAGATGCTGCAACAATCTTAAAAAAAATGTCTTATGACGGCAGAATACCAGATGTGCCCTGGAGAGAACAAAACATTGACACAGTAGGGTACCACTACTATATGACACCAGAAACTGCTGAACTAGGTTTAGCAAAACTACCACAGGCAATAAAAAGCAAACCTAAAAGGTGGAAAATTGAAGACTGGCCTGATTTGACAAAAATGGAGATATTTAAGTGAAAAAAGCACTAATAACAGGAATAAACGGTCAAGATGGAAGTTATCTTTCAGAATATCTTTTGTCTTTGGGGTATGAAGTGCATGGAATTGTTAGAAGACACTCAGTTGCTGAAAACCAAAATCATAGACTAGTCAAAAACGGCACAAGTGATTTAGTAAAGTCATATTACGGTGATCTTTTAGACTACCCTTCTTTGGTAAGGATTGTATCTGACGTCATGCCTGACGAAATTTACAATTTAGGTGCAATGAGCCATGTAAGAGTTAGCTTTGACATGCCTTCATTTACTATACAAACAAATTCACTTGGTGTCTTAAACATTCTAGAAGTGTATAGAACAATATGCCCGAATGCTAAATTTTACCAGGCTTCTTCTTCTGAAATGTTTGGTAATTCTGTGGACTCTGACGGTGTTCAGAGATTAACCACACCAATGAATCCTGTCAGCCCATATGGCTGTTCAAAAGTTATGGGATACAACTTAGTAAGACATTATAGACATGCTTATGGGCTGCACGCTTGCAACGGCATTTTGTTTAATCACGAATCACCGAGAAGAGGTATTAATTTTGTTACTAATAAAATAGTCCGAGGTGCAGTTGCGATTAAAAACGGCGTAGAAAGTAAATTAGAATTAGGGAACATGGATTCCTACAGAGACTGGGGACATTCAAAAGATTATGTTAGGGCAATGCACGCAATTGTAAACCACATCACACCAGATGAATTTATAGTAGCAACAGGTACGACACATTCTGTTAGGGACCTTTGTAAGATAGTTTTTAGCAAGCTAGGCTTAGACTACAAAGACTACGTCGTGCAAAACCCTAAATACATGCGCCCAGAAGAGTTAAAGTATCTTAAAGGTGACCCTTCTAAGGCAAAAAAAGTCTTAGGTTGGAAGCCAGAGTATACGCTAGACTCTATGATTGGTGAAATGATTGAAAGATGGCAAGATGAATTTAAAAATCTTGATTAGGAGCTTAAGTGATTATAAGTCGTAATGATGCAGGTTTGTGCAATAGAATAAAATGCTGGATGTCCAGTTTAAGAATTGACGATGAATGTTATGTTGAATGGCCCACAACAGTGCGACCAGAAAGAAATAAGGTAAGAAGCTTTCCAAAATTTGAAGAAATATTTGATAATGACAATTCAATAAAAAATAAAAAAAGCTACAAAAGAAGTGTCTTTTTTGGAAGACCTGATGATGTTCTGAAATCAAAGTATTTTAATTGCAAAGAGACTAAAAAAGTTTATACTTCACCATATCTTGCAGTTTTGCCCTCTGATAATATTGATAGAAACTTTATTAAGAACCCACACAGTGAAAAGACTATAATAGACTTACAGTATCAAAAAACCCCTAAAAATATAATAAAAGCCTATAGAGAATTATTTAAGCAAATTAAGTTTAAAAAACATATCAAGGATGCTGCAGAAGATTTTTTCAAACAAAACATAGGAAATGACAAGCTACTAACAGTGCACATCAGATCTTTTCCTATTAGTTTAAATAGGCAAAAATTGTGGTATAATATTGAAAACTATTTTAATCAGATCGAAGAAATAAAAAGTCAATATGGTAAAATATTCGTAGCAGCGGATACATTTGAAGTGCAAAAACAATTTGAAAATAAATTTAATGATAAGGTTGTATACTACCCTAAAAAATTAAATCCTATGAAGAGTCTAGGTAGCGTTGAGAGTCAGATTGAAGCAGTTATTGATCTTTTGCTGCTAGGAAAAGGAAGTACTATGCTAGCAACCGAAACCAGTACTTTTGGTGAAGTTGCCTGGTGGTTAGCAGAGGATCCTCCTGAAGTAATTAAAATTGGAAACATAATATACGAATAAATTAAAATCAAAAAGAGGCGAAATTTTATGAAAATAGGTATCATAGGTAACGGTTTTGTAGGGTCTGCAATTATGCATGGTTTTATTCTGCATTTAGACGATATTATGATTTACGACAAGGATCCAAAAAGATCCACACATTCAATGAAAGAATTAGTAAGTAACTCCGACGTGATATTCGTTTGTGTTCCAACCCCAATGTTTGAGTCAGGAGAGTGTGATTTATCTATTGTTGAGTCAGTTACAGAAGAACTTTCTCAATATGACTGTATTGGTAGAAAGGTTATTGTTATCAAATCAACAGTTGTTCCCGGAACTACAGAAAGTTTAGCAGAAAAATACCCTAGTATGAATTTTGTTTTCAACCCTGAATTCTTAACAGAACGTAAGGCACGCCTGGACTTTATTAACACTTCAAGAATTGTTTTAGGTAGTAACAAGGAGCTAGCAAATGATGTAGTTGAAAAGCTGTATCGGCTAAGATTTCCCTATACAAAAGTAATTAAAACAAATTTTGGCACAGCACAATTAATCAAGTATATGTGTAATTGCTTTTTTGCAACTAAAGTCTCATTTATGAATGAAATGCATCAGGTCTGCGACGCCATCGGAGGCAACTGGGATCAAGCTTTAGAAGGTTTTATTACAGACGGAAGAATTGGTAACTCTCATATTGACGTTCCTGGTCATGATGGTGATTTTGGATTTGGGGGAAAATGTTTTCCAAAAGATTTGAACGCTATGATAAAAAAAGCAGAGGCACTTGGTGTATCACCTGACGTCATGAAAGGTGCTTGGGAGAAAAATAAACAAGTTAGAAAAGACTTAGACTGGTATGATATTCCAGGTGCAGTTAGTAAAAAGTGAAGAAAACAATGTTTGATGCTTATTTTAAAACAGACAGATTTCCTTTTTTAGTTGAAAAAGAAAATGTAACAAATTTATTTAGAAGACGAGGCGAAGAAGTTTTAAGAAAGACAGCTGTCTTAGTTTCAGATAAATTTAATATTTTCATAGATTCTTCAGATGGCATTAATGAAGATTTCCCCATCAACGAATATTGCGGAAGAATTAAATTTATTATTAAAAACTTTAAAAAACCCTTTCTTTATTTTAAATGCAATTATTCAAAAAAAAAGACATCAGACATAAAACTAATAGCTGAAAATAACGCAGGTAAGGTTTTACCATTTTTTATGTGGAATCTTAAAAGTCAAAATCCTGAATTTTACACTAGTATTATTCCTAACAGAAAAAAATTAATACAAGAAAACAAAAATTCAAACAAATATTTTGACATATTATTTGCAGCCGGAATTGAAAAACAATATTACCCTAAGCCTAATTTACTTGATAAAAAAGTTGCATGGTCTGACTATGAACATTTTGGAATAGGGTCACCAAATCACACAGGTTATTTTGAGGCAGAAACAAGATATAATATCAAAAATAAACTTTCTTTGCTAAAAGGTATAAAATTTAACAGAATAGAACAAATGAAATTTAGAGATTATATGAAAGAGTCGCTAAAGTATAAAATACAATTTAGCCCTCCTGGTCAAGGAGAATATTCTTGTAGAATGTTTAACAGTGCTGCTATTGGCCAGCCACCATTGCTTAGAAAATGCAGTTATGACTTTTATGACTCTTGGAAATCGTATTTTCCTGAAATTGATTTACAAAGCAATACACTCGAAGAAGATTTACAAGAGATTATTAAAAATTATAAAACATGGGGAGAGAAAGCATTATTCTATTTTGAAAATCACTTATCTAATGAAAGAATATGGCAAGTTTTTTTAGAAGAAATAGAACTATTTAAAGAGGGCTTATGATCAAAAGTTTAGTAACAGGCGGATGCGGATTCATAGGGAGTCACATTGTCGATAAGTTACACAGCCTTGGTCACTGTGTGACAGTAATAGATGATTTGTCAGCCCCAGAAAACGATGATTTTTATTATCACGAGGACGTAAAGAATGTTAAGTACCATATCAAAGATATTAGTAAAAATGATTGCAGCGAGTATTTTAACGGTGTTGACTATGTTTTTCACCTTGCTGCCCGTAGTCGGATTCAACCTACTGTTGGCTCTCCTAACGAGTGTTTTGCGGTAAACGTAGTGGGTACGCAGAGGGTTCTAGAATGGTCGAGATTGAACAGAGTTAAAAGAGTAATATATTCAGGTACCTCTTCACTTTACGGTAAACAGAATGCAATTCCGTTTAACCCTAATATGCCTGCTGACTGCCTCAATCCCTACTCCATGTCTAAGTGGATGGGAGAACAAATTTGCAAGCTGTACAGTCAACTTTACGACCTTCCAAGTATTGTCTTAAGATATTTCAATGTTTATGGACCAAGAGAACCCTTAAAAGGTGAATACGCACCTGTGATAGGACTTTTTAAGAGACAGTATAAGGCAGGAGAGCATATGACAATCGTAGGTAACGGTAGTCAGAAAAGAGATTTTACATACATTGACGATGTTGTTGATGCAAATATTTGTGCTATGCATTCTTCACCTTCTGTTATTGCACATAAGGTTTTTAACGTAGGCACTGGTAAAAATTATTCTATTTTAGAAGTTGCTGAAATGATAGGTGATAAGATAAAATTCATACCAGAAAGACCTGCTGAGGTCAAGGAAACTTTAGCCGATATAGAATCAACAATGAAGGAGTTAGGGTGGCATCCTAATTTTAAACTTGAGGATAAAATAAATGACTACTAAAAGAATTCCTGGGGTTAAAGTTGGTTTAGTTGCCGGTAATTTTGACGTCATTCATCCTGGATATGTTAAACTTTTTGAAGATGCAAAAACAAATGCTTGCAATTATTTAGTTGTCGCTTTGCAAGGCGATCCAACTATTGAAAGACCGTATAAGTGCAAACCCGTACAAAGTGTTGAAGAACGTAAATATATTTTAGAGTCGATTAAATATGTTGATGAAGTAATACATTACAACACAGAAAAAGAACTTCTAAATTTAGTTAAAAATTTTAATTACGATGTTCGAATTATTGGAAGTGATTATAGAAATATTGAATTTACAGGCAAGTGTTTTGAAAAATGTGTATACTACCATGAAAGAAAGCATGCCTATTCTCTAACAGATTTAAAAAAGAGAATAACAGAACAAATGTTAGCACAGAATAAAGGTTAAAAAATGACAGACTATAAAATAGCAGATATCACTCTTTCTAAATGGGGTGAAAAAGAAGTAAAAATAGCAGAAAAAGAAATGCCTGGTTTGATGGCACTGAGGAAGCAATATGGAAGCAAACAGCCGCTATCCGGCGCTAAAATAGCAGGCTGTTTGCACATGACAATTCAAACAGCAGTGTTGATTGATACTTTGGTTGAACTAGGTGCTGATGTTAGATGGATGACCTGCAACATCTTTTCTACCCAAGATCACGCAGCCGCATATGTTGCTAGTAAAGGTATACCTGTTTTTGCCTGGAAAGGAATGAACGAAGAGGATTACGAAGAATGTTTAGAAAAAGTTCTTCTTTTCTCCGGAGCAGAAACCGGTCCTAACATGCTACTAGATGATGGAGGTGATTTGACAAAATTTATTTTAGAAAATTATCCTAACATGTATCGTGACATCATCGGAATTACAGAAGAGACAACAACGGGTGTTTTGCGTCTTAAAGAGTATGAGCAGAAAGGTATTTTGCCTGTCCCTGCAATCAACGTCAACGATTCTGTAACCAAGTCAAAATTTGACAACAAGTACGGTTGCAAGGAAAGTTGTGTTGATGCAATTAGAAGGGCTACAGATACAATGATGGCTGGAAAGGTTGCTGTCGTTGCAGGCTATGGAGATGTAGGAAAGGGATCTGCAGCATCACTTTCGTCATCCGGCTGCAGGGTTATTATAACAGAGATCGATCCAATCTGCGCCTTACAAGCTGTAATGGACGGATACCAAGTAATGAAAATGGAAGAAGCAGTTGAAGTAGCCGATATAGTAGTAACAGCGACGGGTAATAAAGCAGTTGTTTCCGGAAAGCATTTTTCTAGAATGAAAGACAACGCAATTGTCTGTAATATTGGTCATTTTGACAATGAAATAGATGTAAATTGGCTTAATGACAAATGCAAAAAAACTAATATTAAACCCCAAGTTGACTCATATCAACTTACCAATGATCATTCGCGATATACAAAAAACATAATTTTATTAGCAGAAGGCCGACTGGTTAATCTTGGCTGCGCCACCGGTCATCCTAGTTTCGTAATGTCCTGTTCTTTTACAAATCAAGTATTAGCTCAGATAGAATTATTTCAAAATTCAAAAGTCTATGAAAACAATGTTTATGTTTTGCCAAAAAAGTTAGATGAAGAAGTAGCAAGGTTGCATTTAGAACATGTTTCCGCAGATTTAGAAATTTTAAATGAGTCACAGTCAAAATATATTGGTGTCCCCATAGAAGGTCCTTATAAATCAGATGATTATCGTTATTAACTGTAGGGTTAAATGAAAAAATAAAATGACTTATTATCGAAGAGAAAATAGATTAATTCACCATGTAGAAATTCCAAAGACCGGGACTAAGTCTGTTAAAGCTCTACTTGAGTCACACGGCTGGAAAGAAGATGCAGTTTTAATTGAAAGAACTAGTTCGTTGTACAGTAGAAACAATGCAGTCCAAATCGAAAATCATACACATTATGATCTGTATAGTAAATTAGGAGTAACACCTGATTTTGAATTTACTGTCGTAAGAAATCCTATCGATCGATTTGTATCATCAGTTTATTTTCTGAGGGATCAGTGGTCGAAAGGTTACGGCGGTGACCCTAGGAAGGTAGCTAGACCAGAAGAAATAACTTCTGAGGGAATGATTCATTTTATTCATGCAGTATTTACAAAACTAATACCAGAGCATGGCCGGCACGTTGAGCACAACTTATACTTACCACAAAATCTTTTTGTCGGACCTGAAACTGCTGTTTTTAAATTTGGAAAAGAAGGTTTTGACAGTCTTTTAAAAGAATTAATAAAAAATAAAATTATTAGCTCCCCATGCGGCATGCCACGAATAAACGCGTCGACCTCGGGAGGTTTTAAAAAGAAAAAACCTAACTGGAACTATGCACCGCAAGTAACAGAATACTTTTTCGATTATTACAAAGATGATTTTATAAAATTTTGTTATGAGGTCCCGGAATACCAAAAAAACGATAAGTAGACTTTTGTAAATTTTTTTATTTTGTAGTATTATCTTATAATAAAAAGGTAAAAAATGACAAAAGAAAATTTATTTCCAACAGGCAAGCCTCACATTTCTTTTTCTGAAATTAAGCAGTGGAAAGAGTGTAGCTATCGACATAAACTTGCCTACATAGACAAGATTGATACTTTCGAAGAGTCTCCTTACTTACATTTTGGAACAGCTGTTCACGAAGGCTGCGAGAGTTTATTAGAGACAAAGCAAGTCGACCGTGATAAAATACTAAGGGTAATGAAAGAAAGTTGGCAGAAAGCTGGATTTGAGAACCCAGATTGGTATTCTAAACAACCTGGGTGGTACAAGCATGAGCCGGTGGAAACGTGGGAGGCTTGGGCTAACAATATGTGGGATGAAGTGATCTCTTTTCTTGATAAAGAACTTCCAGGTTGGGAATGTTTTGAAGCTGAAGAAGAACTTTATGAAGCAATAGAAGGCCTACAAACACCACTTAACTTCAAGGGTTTTATTGATGGTGTACTTAAAGTACCAAAAAAGAGAGGAAAAGGTCACGAGTACTGGATTATTGACTGGAAGACTGCTGGAGCTTGGGGCTGGCGTAGAGAGAAAAAGCAAGACTTAGGAATGACAGCACAATTAATTTTGTACAAGCATTTTTGGGCAAAAAAGCATAATATAGATCTAAAAGATGTACGTTGCGCATTTATTTTGCTAAAAAGAGGCGCAAAACCCGGAAAAGTGTGCGATATCGTCAAAGTTTCAGTAGGTCCTAAAACCTATGAAAAAGGTTTGAAGTTAATGAGAAGCATGATAAAAACAGTAAGGCGAGGAATGTTTCTTAAGAATAGAAACAGCTGTAAATTTTGCGCTTATGCTGGAACCGAATACTGCAAGTAAAGTTTAAATATTCACAATTTTTAAGAGTAATTCACCTAGAAATAGTTAACTTTTCTTAAAAAAAGTATATATTTTATATAAGTTTATTTGCTTTTGAGAGGTACAGACATATGGAAGAAAAAAAGAAGTACAAGGTTTTAGTACTATCAGATCACGCTCTTTCAACAAGCGGTGTCGGAACGCAAACACGACATTTAATTAGTGGTCTTTTAGAAAAAAATACATGGACTTTTCGTCAGTTTGGCGCAGCAATGAAACATACTGATTATAGAACAGTTGTTGTTAATGAAGATTTTATAATAAAACCTATAGACGGTTTTGGAAACCCAGACTTAATTAGAGTGACTCTAGCTACAGAGAAGCCTGATGTGCTGTTTATCTTTACAGACCCTAGATTTTTTACTTGGCTTTTTGAAATGGAGGATGAGATTAAGCAAATTTGTCCGATTGTTTGGTGGCACGTTTGGGACAATTATCCTTTTCCTGAATTTAATCGATTTTATTACGAAGGTACTGATTTGATAAATTGTCATTCACACCTGACGTACACCATGTTAAAAGAACACTACCCAGAAAAAACTAACTTTATTCCTCATTCGCTTCCCGATGATCTTTTTTGTCCTATTCCTGAAAAGGATGCATTCCAGCACAAAGTAAACATCTTAGGCGAAGACAGAAAAGATCACTTCGTCGGTATCTGGGTAAATAGAAATGCCAAAAGAAAAAGACCTAATGACGTTCTTTTGTCGTTTAAGAAGTTTTTAGACATCTTAGAAAAAAGAACAGGTCATAGAAAAGCAACGCTTATCATGCATACAGAACCTACAGACAGCGAAGGGCCTAATTTATTTGCAACTTCGGAAATGCTAGGAATTCATGACAATGTCTTTTTCTCTAGAGACAGGTTAGAATTTGACAAAATGAATATTCTTTACAATATATGTGATTTTTGCATCAATATATCTTTTGCCGAGGGCTTTGGTTTAGCTACATTAGAATCTATGATGGCTGGTGTACCTATTGTCGCTGCAAAAACTGGCGGCCTAACTCGCCAAGTTGTCAACCACAAGAACGGTTCTGAGAATGGTGTAGCAATTCCAATTAAGACTCAAACCCTTGTAGGTAGTCAAACTGTACCTTACATATATGAAGATTATGTTGATAATAACGAGGTCGCCAAAGGTCTTTTTAAACTTTATAAAATTAGTAAAAATAAAGAGAAGCGAAAAGCTTTGAAGAAAAAAGTTAGAAATTACGCAACACAAGAATTCGCACATCAAAAAACTGTAGATGCTTGGCATGAATCAATGCTAGAAACTGTTGTAGATTTTAAAAATAATAAAAATAATAAGTCTTGGACTTTAACAGAAATTTAGGGGAAGAAATTGAAGGTTTTGCTAAGAGCACCACTTTTAACTAACAGTGGTTACGGAGTGCACTCCAGACAAGTTTTTGAGTGGCTTCTTGAGAAAGATGTTGATTTAACAGTAGAATGTTTGCGATGGGGCAACACTTCGTGGATATTGGATCCAGAAAGAGATAACCCAAAGATAATTAAGGAGATCATGCAAAGATCTCGTCCGCTTGAAAAGCCATACGACATAACTTTTCAACTACAATTACCTGATGAGTGGGATCCTTCTTTGGGTAAATACAATGTTGGAATGTCGGCTTTTGTTGAGACTGAAAAGTGTAATCCTAAATGGATTGAATGCTGCAACAAGATGGACAAGATTGTAGTGCCGTCAACTTTCACTAAAAATGTTGTGAGGCGCTCTGGCGTTTTAAAAACACCCGTTCATGTTGTGCCCGAGTGGTTTAATGAAAATGTTGGAAATGTTAAGAATATAACAGACATGTCAAGTATCACAACTGATTTTAACTACCTAATCGTCAGCACACTAACATCATCTCATCCAGACAACGATAGAAAAAATATATTTAATACTCTAAAATGGCTTTTTGAAAAACACAAAAACGATGCTTCTGTAGGTATAGTTCTTAAAACATCACTAGGAAAGGGGACTAAAAAAGATTTTCTCGATACAGAAAAATATCTAAAACAAGTAGTCGAGCAGTATCGACCCGGGCCCGGGCCCAAGGTTTATCTTTTACATGGTAATATGACTTCAGAAGAAATAGCTTCAATATATTTTGAAGAAAAAATTCATTGCTTAGTATCTGCAACTAGAGGTGAGGGTTACGGTTTACCACTAGTAGAAGCTGCAGCGGCAGGGCTACCGATTATTGCCACAAATTGGTCCGGACATTTAGAGTTTTTAAAATATTATTCTTTTATACCTCTTGACTACAACTTAACTGAGATAAAAAAAGAAAGAATAGATAACAGGATATTTTTAGAAGGATTTAGATGGGCAGAACCTGACAAAGAAAGTTTTTTTAGCTGTTTGGAAGAAATAAGAATAAATTACGAGAATATTAAGAATCAATGTATTGATAAATCAAAAGTGGTTAGGGAAAATTTTTGTAAACAAAATGTGAAAAAAATATATGATGAAACATTCAAGGGAATAATTTAAGAAATGGACGTGATATATATATCTTGCATTACTGTATTACTTTGTGCTTCTGCTTTTCTCTCATATAAACTTTATAGATTCTCGATAGTCATATTGAGAATGGAGACCGCTTTGGAAGAGTCTTTAGACATACTTAACAAAAGATATTCCAAAATGAATGAAATAGCACAAAGACCTGTTTTTTTTGACTCTGTCGAGGTTAGGCAAGTAATTGCCGAAATAAAAGCTAGTCACGAAGCAATATTAGTAGTTGCAAACAAACTAACGTATGATTCGGGACTAAAAAGTGAGCTTAAAGAAAAAAACGACTAGAAAATCCACTGTCAAGAGAATTAAAAGTAGTGCTTTAAACAGTGAAATTAAAAAGACAAAAAAGAAAACATCGAAAAGAAAGATGTACTTCGGGCCTGAAATACATGAAGCAATAATCAGGTATCAAGATACTGAAGAAAGAAAGTTAAGAAATAAAATATACGAAGAAAAAATTAAAAATGCATTTGAAAAGTTGGCAGAAAACTTAATTTATATACATAACTTTTCTACAGATAGAGAGCATTTTCATATTTTAAAATCTGGTACTGTTAGTTTTTTGTTTGAAATTTTAGAAAAGTTTGACAAAGAAAAAGGTGCAAAAGCTTTTTCTTACTTTAATGTTTGCGCAAAAAACTTTTTAATTATTAGAAGCAAAAAAAGAATAAAAAATTTAGTACGCCACGTTAGAATAGATGATAAAGATTTAAGCCTGCGTGAAAAATATGAAATAGAACGGCACCAGATTGTTCCATCTCCGGAGGAGTTTCTGATGAAAGAAGAAACCCTAGGAATGCAAAAAGATTTAATGATAAAAGTAAGAGAAAAGCTTTCAAATAAGAATGAAATATTATGTATGGACGCTGCTCTAACGCTATACGACAAAGTTGATGAACTAGATTTTTTAAACAAAAGAGCACTTTTTGTATACTTAAGGGAGATATCGGGCTTAAACCCGAAGCAGCTTTCAGTTGCAATGTCAAATATTAGAAAGCATTACAAAGAAATAATTAAAAATTCACACGAACTCGACGTTTTTAGAAAACATCATTGAGGCGTAAATGGCAACTAACAACAGCATAGAGAAAGCCTTAGACAAAGTAGAAGAAAAAGAGAAAAAAATTAAAGAATTTTCTGAATTGTTAGATGCTTTAGAAAACACGCAAGACAAGAAAAAAATGCTGTGGCGCGAAGCATATCAAAATGCTGTTGAAGACAGAGAATCTGCTAGTGTTCTTTTTACAGATCTAATGCTTCAATCGACAAACAATCCAACAAACCATCTCCAGTTCGGGGTCCTAATGACAAAATACTTAGAAAGAATGTCTAAGTGTAATGATCAAGTTTTAAGACTTGCAGAGTTAATATCAAAAGAAGAAGAAAAAAGCGTCATGTCTGCAGATGATATATTTGATAAAATTGGAGAATAAAAAT
>Ga0163109_10002112_pt1 | contig 15622 bp, 16 predicted proteins | sample CRUFie1St13metaG_FD_108704 | JGI IMG/M metagenome (GOLD analysis project Ga0163109, IMG submission 108704) | Marine microbial communities from the Costa Rica Dome - CRUD Field 142mm St13 metaG | ecosystem: Environmental > Aquatic > Marine > Oceanic > Photic zone | place: Costa Rica: the Eastern... | reverse complement strand
TTTTATAAAAACGAAAGTATAGCCCACGTACTCAATTCATCACTAACCAAAACTCAAGCAAATCAAGTGAAAAATGATATTTTGTCTAATAAAACAAAACTAGTATATGTTGCTCCTGAATCATTAATTAAAGAAGATAATATTATATTTTTTAGAAAATCAAAAATCTCTTTTTATGCGATTGATGAAGCACATTGTATTTCGGAATGGGGTCATGATTTTAGACCAGAATATAGAAAACTACGAGACATCATAAATAATATTGGAAAAGCTCCTGTAATTGCTCTTACAGCTACAGCAACACCAAAAGTAAGGCAAGATATAATGAAGAATTTACAAATTAATGATGGAGAGTTATTTATAGATTCTTTTAATCGAAAAAACCTTTTTTATGAAATTAAACAAAAAAAGGATGTCGCAAAACAAATTATTCAATATATTAACTCTAGAAAAGGAGAATCAGGAATTGTATACTGTTTAAGTAGAAAAAAAGTTGAAGAGATCGCTGCTACTTTACAAGTTAATAATATTAAGGCACTTCCGTACCACGCTGGACTAGATTCTAAAACTAGGGTCGAAAATCAAGAAAAATTTCTTATGGATGATTGCAATGTCATTGTTGCCACTATTGCATTTGGAATGGGGATTGATAAGCCAGATATACGCTATGTAATACATCATGATATTCCTAAAAGTTTAGAAGGTTATTATCAAGAAACCGGAAGAGCTGGTAGAGATGGTGGGAAAGGTGATTTAATTACTTTTTATGACTATAAAGATATTGAAAAAATAGAAAAATTTTTACAAGGAAAACCTGTTGCAGAGCAAGAAGTTGGAAGATTGTTGATTATGGAAACAATCGCTTTTTCAGAAACATCCATGTGTAGAAGAAAATATTTATTACACTATTTCGGTGAAGAATTTAATGCTTCAGATTGTAATAAAATGTGTGACAACTGTAAAAATCCTAAGGAAAAAAAAGAAGGAAAAGAATATGTTACGCTTTTATTAAATGCAATTGTTTCATGTAAAGAGAGATTTAAGCCTAAGGAAATGGCAAAAATTCTAACTGGAGAATCTAATTCTCTAATAAAACAATATATGTCTCAAATAGAAGATGTATTTGGAAAAGGGAAAGAAAAAAAGACTAGTTTTTGGCACTCTATTATTAGACAAGTTTATGTGAAACAATTAATTACAAAAGAAATAGAAAGTTATGGTATTTTAAAATTAACAGATAAAGGCAAAAAATTTCTAAATGAGCCTTATAGTTTTTTAATTACTGAAGACCATGAATATGACGAAAATGCTAACTATAATAATAATACTCAAAAAGGAGATGCTGCAGATAGATTGCTATTTAATATCTTAAAAAACCTTAGAAAAAAGAAAGCAAAAGAAATCGGCTTACCACCAGCAATAATTTTTATGGAACCTTCACTAATTGACATGGCTAATCAATACCCAGTTTCTATGGATGAACTAGCTCAAGTACAAGGAGTCGGCATAGGCAAAGCTAAAAAATATGGTCAAGAATTTATTGATGTAATCCAAAACTATGTTAATGAAAATGATATTGTTCGACCACAAGATATTATTGTTCGCTCAGTAGCTAATAAATCAAATAACAAAATATATATCATACAATCTTTAGATAAAAAACTAAGTATTGAAGACATAGCCAGTGGAAAAGGGCTTTCAATAGATGATTTGTTAACTGAAATGGAAGAAATAGTAGAACAAGGAACAAAACTTAATTTAAAGCATATTTTAAATCAAATGATGGATGAAGATGAATTAAATGAAATACATGATTTTTTTAAAGAAACTGACAATTTTTCTTTTGACGAGGCAAGAATAGAATTTGATGAAGATGAATTTAGTGATGATGAAATTAGATTATTACGTATTGACTTCATTTCACAAATTGCAAATTAATGAAAACACTAATAATATCAAGTTCGTTATCTCATGAATCCAAATCATTTTTGCTATGTGAAAAAGTATATAAACAACTTAATAAAAATAAAATTAATGTTGAAATTATAGATGCAAGGACGTTATATTTAACTCCTTTTCACACCTCAAAATCTGAAGAAATGATAAATTTAACAAATAAAATATCATCAGCCGACAACTTAATAATTGGAATGGGGGTACATAATTATTCTATAAATGACTCTTTAAAAATAATCTTAGATAGTTGTTTTAAAAATGTTGAGGGTAAATTTTTTGGTATATTATGTGCTGCTGGAGGTGAAAAAAGCTATCTTTCTACTATGCATTTGACACAAATTTGTATGAATGAATGGAAAATGATTCAATTACCTAGAACAGTATATGCGTCATCTAAAGATTTTCAAAAAAATAAAATTGTTTCTCAAAGTTTAAAGGATTGGATAAATTTATTTTGTAATGAATTTATATTAATTGGTAAAAAACTCAAGAATTAATTGCCAAAAAAGCCATCATACCCATACCTATTTTTAATGCTTGCTCATCAATATCAAACCTTGATGTATGTAATCCATGAATTATTCCCTTATCTTTATTTCTTGTGCCTAGTCTATAAAAACAAGAAGGGAGAATGTGTGAATAATAAGCAAAATCTTCTGCTGTCATTCTAATTGGCAACTCAACAACATTTTTTTCTCCCAAATATTTTTTAGCCAAACAGATATTTTTATTTGTAAAGGCAATATCATTAACTAAAAAAGGATAACCATTAATTATATCAAAATTAATTTTAGCTGAATGCTTACTAGCAATTTTTGCTGCAATAGTTTTCATTTTTTCATGAGATATTTTTCTAAATTTTTCATTCATTGCTCGAAAGGTTCCTTTTAAAACTACAGTTTCTGGAATTATATTTGTAGAACCCAAACCTTCAAAAAAGCCGATTGCAAAAATTGATGGAGCATCTCTATATTTTGAAAAATAATTTTCTAATTCTGAAACTAAATTACATGCAACCAATATAGGGTTATTATATTTTTCAGGCAAAGCTGCATGCCCTGAAACGCCTGTAACATTAATATGCAATTCATCTGTAGAAGCCATATACTTGCCAGCACAAAATCCTACTTGACCTACATCTAATTCAGGATACACATGCTGGGCCATTATCAAATCTACTTTTGGATTTTTTAACACCCCTTCATTAATCATTTGTAAAGCCCCACCTGGCAACATTTCTTCTGCAGGTTGAAATATAAATTTTATAGCTCCATGCCATTTGTTTTTTAAATCATTTAATATTTTAAGAGTACCTAATAATGAAGCGGTATGTACATCATGACCACAGGCATGCATAATCCCATCATTTTTTGACCTATAACAAACTTCATTTTTTTCTTGTATAGGCAATGCATCAATATCTGCTCTTAAAGCTATAGTTTTTGAATTAGGATTAACTCCATTTAACACTACAACTACGCCGTTATTAGCGACATTATCAATAAAAGGAATATTCCACTTTTTTAAAACTTTCTTAATATACTTTGATGTATTTAATTCATTAAAAGAAAGTTCAGGATGAGAATGTAAATATCTACGAATATTTATAATTTCTTGAAAACAATTCTCAGAGAGTTGTTTTATTTCATTTATCATTAAAAATCATTTTAAGACCCCCTATTATCATAACAATTGCAAAAACTTTTCTAATAACTTCTGGTTTTAAGGAAACAGCATATTTTGATCCATAATATCCTCCAACAATAAATGTGATAGCAATAACAAGAGCATATTCCCATTTTACAAATCCTAACTTATGGTAATTTAAAGCAGCTAAAATTCCAACAGGGGGAAGCAATACTGCAATTGATGTTCCTTGCGCCTGATGTTGGTCTAAACCTATCATAATAATTAGCAAAGGTATAATTATCAATCCCCCTCCTACTCCAACTACACCTGAAAGAAAGCCTGCCATAATACCTATAAAAATAAGAATTATAAAAGTTGTTATACCCATAATAATTAACAAAGATAAAGAACTTATATATTTGTTAAAAAAAATCATGAAAATAAAATCTTTTACATTTAACCCGTTTCAAGAAAATACATATATTATTTACAATAGTAAAAAAGAATGTCTTATAATAGATCCCGGATGTTACACCAATGAAGAAGAAAAAAAATTATATGATTTTATTAAAAAAAACAAATTAAATCCTATTAAAATAATTAATACTCATTGTCATATAGATCATATTTTAGGAAATCAATTTGTTTCCAAAACTTGGAAAATAGATTTACATATACATATAAATGAAATAGAACAACTTAATAAATCAGAAAATATTGCAAAGATTTATGGACTAGATGAATATAAACCTTCTCCAAAACCAACTCATTTCATTAAAGAAAATCAGGAAATACAATTGGGATCTTATAATTTTAAAATTTTATTTACCCCTGGCCATTCTCCAGGTCATATATGTTTGCATAATGAAGTTGATAATTTTATCATTTCCGGAGATGTAATTTTTAAAAATAGTATTGGAAGAACAGATCTTCCTGGTGGAGACTATAATACTTTAATTAACAGTATTACAGAAAAAATATTACCCATTAATGAAAGTTTAAAAATTTATGCTGGACATGGCCCCAGTACAATATTAAAAGACGAAAAAGAAACAAATCCTTTCTTAAAATAGCTGTTTTTTTATATTAATTTCTTCTAAAACTGTTCGAAAACAAAATACTTTTTCACCAAATTTATCTAAATGTTTTTTTTGTAAATCTAAAGCAAAATTAGCTTGATAATGATGTAGATCTTTTATATAATGACATTTATACGCTATAGCATAAGTTATGTCATTTTCTTTTGAAGAAACAACTCTATATATTTTCGCTTCAATAAATCTACTACAACTTAAAACTTCTGGAATGTGATTTTCAATAATCCATTTTAACCAATCTTTAATAATACTTTTGTCCACTGAACAAGATACGTTATATACAATCATCACTCAACTTTTATATTATCTCCTCTTAAAAATCTAAATCTTTTTCGAGAATATGAAGCATAAATACTACTATTATATTCCAAAAACAATTTTTCATATAATTCCATTGCTTTTTCTTTATTTTTTAAATTTAAGTCGTAAATCTTAGCTTGTTTATATAATGCCTCATCAGCTAAAATATCATTACTCCATTCATCTAAAATTTTTTGACACATATCTATCGCTTTATTAAAATTATCTTTATCAAAATAAATTTGTGCTTTCCTTAAATATATTTCATCAGAAAGTGAATGGCCAGGAAAAGCAAATAGAATTGAATCAAAATATCCAATTGCTTGTTCATAATTCTGCTGATATAATAATAAATCAGATTTTGCAAATAAACGCATAGCAACTTCAGAAGTATCAAGATTATAGTTATCAGAGATCAAAAGAGATAAATCCATAGCATCATTAGAAATTAGTTTTGAGGTTGATGCTTTCAATATTTTTAACTGTGCTTGCACCCAATTAAAATCTCCTTGATAATATGACACTTTTGCTCTTTTTAACTTTGCCTTATGACCTATAGGATGCTCCTTAAAATCTTTTTCAACTTGAGAATAATAAAGCAATGCATCCCATGTGTTGCCAAGCAATAATTGAATATCTGCATATTCAATTTTACATTCTGCTAAATCGTATACATCTATTTGTGGAATTGACATAGTTTCTTCAAGTATAATTTTTGCTGAGGTTAAATCTTTTAAATCAAAGGCTTTAAAATGCGCATAATTTGACAATAGTGTTACAGTTTTATAAGAATTACCTAGCTGGTTTATTAAAAATTTATAAGATTTATCAATATCTTCTAATGTAAAGTCATTATTAATTTTTATGATTTTGGTTTGAGCATATAATTTATTAATGTTAGCTGGAATAAATAAATAATTATTTTGTCCTTTATTAATAACAAATTCAAATGCTTTAACAGCTATATCAAAATATTCATAATCTAATAAAGTTTCTCCCAATTCAAAAACTTTGCTACCATCAAAATTATTCCTTTTATCTAAAGCTATAGCCTGAGTTAAGGCTAAATCAAATTGGTTATTCTGCATAAATAACCAAACTAATAGTTCAACTAGCTCATTATTATTATACTTTTTCATTCTAAGTAATAATTTTTTTTTAACAAGCTGAAAATTTTTATCAGTTTTTATTCCATCATTATCTAAAAATTTCTGAATCTTCGAAATAATAAAAGATTTTTGATTAGGATTTCTTATTAATTCCTCTAAATATTCAAAAATCATCATTTCAGAATTTCCCAAATTAGAATAAATGTTTGCTTTTTGTAAATGAAAATAATTAGAAGGATTCAACTCTTCTGATAATAGATAAACATCCAATGCTTCTTGATACATTGAATGTCGTAAAAATGTATTTGCCAAGTTAAATGTTTCTCCTCTTTTGCCTTGAAAATCCAAATATATTTTTTCGTATGTTTTTTCGGCACTAATTTGATCTCCTGATTTTTGCTGACAAATACCTATTTCTAATTGATAATTAATACTAGTTGGGAATTTTTTTACTAATTTTCTAGCTAATTTTTCAGCTTTTTTATATTCTTCTAATTGCAATAATGACATAAAATGCGGATTATAATAGGCAACTGAAAATTTTTCTTTTTCTAAATCCTCATATATTAACACAGCCTTTTGATATTCTCCATTTAAATAATATTGGAAAGCAATTTGCTGACGGTTTTTTTGTGAAAAAGCAAAAAGACCACAAAGCATGAAAATGAATATTAATCGCATTATCTTATAACGTCAAAACCAGTATACGGATGTAATACTTTAGGAATCCTTATTTCGTTTTCACTTTGATTATTTTCAATTATTGTTGCATACACTCTTGGTAGTGCTAAAGCACTACCATTTAGGGTATGACATAAAGATGTGTTGCCATTTTCATCTCTAAATCTAAGTTTTAAACGATTTGCTTGGTAACTGCAAAAATTAGAAACAGAACTAACTTCTAACCATTTTTTTTGTGCGGCTGAATATACCTCAAAATCATAAGTTAAAGAAGACGTAAATCCTAAATCCTTACCACACAACTTTAATATTCTATAAGGAAGTGAAAGTTCTATTAAAATACTTTCAACATGCTGAACCATATTATTTAATGTATCAAATGATTTATCTGGATGTTCAATCTGGACTATTTCTACTTTTTCAAACTGATGTAGTCTATTAAGTCCTCTTACATTTTTACCATATGAGCCTGCTTCTCTTCTAAAACATGGACTATATGCAGTACATTTAACAGGAAAATCACTTATAATTTGATCTCTAAAAAAATTAGTAACTGGAACTTCTGCTGTTGGAATTAGATAAAGATTATCATCAGGTACTGAATACATTTGACCTTCTTTATCAGGCAACTGACCTGTTCCAAAAGCTGATGTTTCATTTACCATGAATGGGGGTAAATACTCTGTATAGCCTGCAGCAACATTTTTGTTAAGAAAATAAGAAACCAGCGCTCTTTGTAAAACAGCTCCTTTTCCTTTGTATACAGGAAATCCTGAACCAGTAATTTTATTTCCTAATTCAAAATCTATTAAATTATACTTTTCTACAAGATCCCAATGAGGAATACAATTTTTATTTAAGTTTGGAATTTCTCCTCCTTTACTTATAATGACATTATCATTTTCTGAACTTCCTATTGGAACTGATTCATGAGGAACATTTGGAACTTGTGTTAACATATCTTTAATATACTCCTCAACTTGATTTTTATTATTTTGGAGTTGTTTTGATTTATTTTTTAAATCTATTGATTTTTTCTTCAGCTCATTAGCTTCAGTAATCATTCCCTTTTTAAAAAAATCTCCGATTTTTTTAGAATTTTGATTTGCTAGTGCTAAAATTTGATCTAATTCTTTTTGGATTTCCTTACGCTCATCATCCTTCTCAACTACTGATAGAATTATATCAGAAAAATCAAAACCTCTAATTTTCAATAATTCAATATACTTTTCCTTATTGTTTCTTATGTCATTTAAATGTAACATATTCAATTGAATTTAAAACAAATTTAAATAAAAAAACTCTTGAATGTATCAAGAGTTTCGATATATATCTCAATATTATTTTTTAGTTAACTTCAACTACAGAAACATAAGACTTATTGTTTTTCTTTTTAGTAAATTTAACTATTCCATTAGTAAGTGCAAATAAGGTATGATCTTTTCCGAGGCCAACATTATTTCCTGGGTTATGTACTGTTCCTCTTTGACGTACTATAATTTTTCCTGCAGTTATTTCTTGTCCGCCATAAATCTTAACGCCTAACCGTTTACTATGTGATTCTCTTCCATTTTTACTACTACCTGCTCCCTTTTTATGTGCCATAATTATTTATTTTTAAAAATTATTTTATAAAATATAATGTACTAATATTTACGATTTTTTTGCTACTGATTTCTTTACCGCTGGTTTCTTTACTGCTGGTTTCTTTGCTACTGGTTTCTTTGCTACTGGTTTCTTTACTGCTGGTTTCTTTGCTACTGATTTCTTTACTGCTGACTTAGTTTCGCTAGTAACCTTGACCGTTTTTTTTGTTGAATTTAATTCTATTTTTTTTATTTCAATACTTGTTAAACTGGCACGAAAACCATTTTTAACTTTATAACCTTTTCTTCTTTTCTTTTTAAAAACAATTACCTTATCTCCTTTAATATGATCTAAAACTTTCGCAACAATTGACACCCCTTTTACAATTTGTTGTCCAACATCTACTTTACCATTATTATCTAACAAAAGTACTTTGTCAAAATTTATAGTTTTACCAGCTTCAATATTCAATCTGTTAACAAAAATCTTTTGGTCTTTCTCTACTTTAAACTGTTGTCCTGCTATGTCTACTATTGCGTACATTTTCAATTTTATTTAAAATGGTTTGCAAAATTACATAATCTGAGAAAAGAAACAAGAAATAACAACTTTTTTTAAACAGATAAAATATATTATTTAAATACTTTAAGTATCAAAATTTAATAATTAGTCAGCCAAATGGTTTATCTTAGCAAAAAAAATATGAGGAAAACTATTGTTTTTTATTTCATTTTTCAATCATTTTTTTTGCATTCTCAAATAAGGTGCGCTTCAGATCATTACATGAGTTCTCTATTCCAAATTAATAATCTTTATAAAAATTCTCAAAGAAATGTTAACAAAGAAATTATACAGTGGACGTCAAACAACAATCAAAAGGAATCTATAAATATTATTACGATTCCAGTTGTAGTACACGTAATTTGGGAAGATAATACCGATGAAAACATATCTGATATGCAAATCTTATCTCAGATTGAAATTTTAAATAAGGATTTTAGAAGAACTAATATTGACGTGATAAATACCCCTAGTGTTTGGAATAGTATAGCAGCTGATTGTGAGATTGAATTTTGCCTCGCTAGTGTTGACCCAAATGGAAATGCAACTAGTGGAATTAATAGAGTTAAAACAAGCGTATCAACATTTAATTTAATAGGTGATAAAATGAAATCTACAAATGAAGGTGGTACAGATCCATGGCCAATAAATGACTATCTCAATATCTGGGTCTGTGATTTATCAGGAGGAATTCTTGGCTATGCAACTTCACCTTCAAATTTTTTATCTAGTGGAGACGGTGTGGTTGTCAGCTACAAACATTTTGGAGATAATGGAACTGTAGAACCTCCATATCATAAAGGAAGAACAACTACGCATGAAGTTGGTCATTACTTAGGCCTTAAACACTTGTGGGGTGATTCAAATTGTGGAGATGATCAAATTAATGATACTCCTACTCAACAAGGTGAAAACAATGATTGCCCTGGTTTTCCTCACAACCAAAATTCATGTGGTACTCAAAATTTAAATGGTGATATGTTTATGAACTATATGGACTATGTAAATGACTTTTGTATGAATATGTTCACACAAGATCAAAAAACAAGAATGGTTGCATCAATAAATCTTTATCGTAACAATTTTTTAACACAAACAATATGTAACTCAAGTACATCTATCATAAACAGTACAAATAAACAAAACAAAAAGCTAATAAGAATAATTGATATTTTATGAAGAAAACAAAGTTATGAGAAAAAAAATATAGTAAACCTCTACATATTTGATGATGGAACAGTTGAAAAAAAAATTAAGATAAATTAATCTTTGTTGTTCAACAAAAAAATTCCTGTAAGAATAATTAATCCACCTAAAAGACTTATTGAAGTTATTTCCTCATAAATAACTATACCCCATAATACCGCCACAATTGGAATTATATAAGTAACATAAGATGCAAAAACTGGAGTTGTAATCTTAATTAGATAATTGAAAAATATTAATGCAATTGAAGTACATAATGTTCCAAGAATAAAAATGTAAAATAAAGATATTTGCGCATTATCTTCTTTAATTAAGCTAAAAACATCTAAATAAAATATTAAAAAAACACATATCGGACTAATTAAAAATAAAGAAATAGATGATATTGATAATGAATCTAAATCCTTAAGATACTTAGATATTATGTTAATACTTAAGCCATAAAAAAAAGTAGCAAAAATGACAAGATAAATTGCAGAGTCAAAAATTATGTTATGATTAATTTGAGGAAAACAAAGTATCAAAACACCCAAAGTACTAATTATTATTGAAATAATTTTTTTCTTATTTAAGCTAACAGAAAAAAATATAGTTCCTAGAAGAAGTGTAAAAATTGGAGTTAATGAATTTAATATCCCAACAAAAGAACTGTCTAGATCTTGCTGTGCTCGTGCAAATAAAAAAGCTGGAAATGTATTTCCAAAAAGACTAACTAAAAAAAGAGGAAAAATAATTTCTTTTTTTAAGTTCTTAAATGCTTTATAAAGAAAAGGAGACAGTACTAAAAAAGCAAAAAATAGTCTTAAAGCTGCTATCTGAACAGGACTAAATATTTCTAACCCCTTTTTCATGAGAATAAAGGAAGACCCCCAAATTAATCCCAAAATTAAAAGAATAATATATTTTTTCATTCATTTATATTTACTTTCATTTTTTCCAAGAAAAAGATTCAACAAGAAGTTTGACATCCTTTTTTAAGAATAAATTTAATGGTTCTATAGAATCATTTATTTCAGTATTAAAATAAAGAGCACCTCTAAAAAAGTGATTAATACTGTCAGTTAAAAAAAATTGAATGGAAGTTGCAGTATATCCATTAAAATCATACACAATTCCATAAACATTAGTAGAATCATTACTATAAATCTGTTCACTAATTGCATTTGCCTTAACATTATGCTTATAAGCTAAATCTCTAGATTGTTCAGTATGTTCATATAAATTATTATTAAGTTTATGATAGGTGATATGTAACTTAGCATTTTGATCAAGAAAGTCTAAATTAAACAAACAATCTCTGTCATATTTTGATATGGATGCATATTGAGGTATTTTAAAACTAAATGGACAGTCAACATTTATAAATTGATATTCTTTATTTGGGAAACTAAATTTAACATAAGCTCTAGGCTTAGGAGTATATTCATTTGAACAAGAAACGCAAAAAATAAACAGAAATAAAAACTTAGTCTTCATTAATTTGAACCTTTATTCTCTTTATTCTTCGATTATCAGACGACTCCACAAACATTTTATAGGGAGGGATTTCACATACCTCTCCAATTGATAATATCCTTCCTTCAACTTCTAAAATAAGACCCGCCAATGAATCTGAGTCACCTTTAACATTATCAAAAGTATCATGTCTTCCTTTAACAATTTTCAAAAAATCGAGTAAAGAAATTTTTCCCTCAAAAATATAATTATTTGCGTCTAACTTAGAATAAATATTATCTTCTTTATCAAATTCATCGTTAATTTCACCAACTATCTCTTCAAGAACATCTTCTAATGTAACTATTCCTGATGTCCCTCCATATTCATCAACAACTATAGCAATGTGATTCTTTTTAATTTGAAATTCTTTTAATAAATCATTTATCATTTTTGTTTCTGGGACATAATATACCTCTCTACATAATTTAACCCAATTAAATTTATCATCTTCGTTTAAAAAAGGTATTAAATCTTTAATATATAATACACCTGTTATGTTATCAAAATTTTCATCATACACAGGGATTCTAGAAAAACCTGATTTAATAATCAACTTTAATACATCTTTGTAAGATATGTTTTTATCAATTGCTATAACATCTAGTCTGGATTTCATTACTTCTTTAACATCAGTATTACCAAATTCTAAAATAGAACGCAACATTCTTTTTTCGTCATCCTTTACCTTATCTTTGTTTATAGATAATACGTTAGAAATCTCTTCAATTGAATCATTAAATTTCCATCTTTTAATTTTGTTATTAACAAAATGAGAAAGCATCGAAAACAAAAAACCTAATGGATAAAATAATTTTCTAACAAAAAAAATTGATTTTGATAACAGAAAAGATCTTTTAGACCAATAACTAAAATACAGCTTATTTATAAGAACACTAATTAAAATAAAAACAGAAATTACAATTACTACAAAAAGAAGTTTTAAATTAAATTTTATGCTAGAAATAAATAAAACATTAAAAACTATAAAAATAATAGAAATTCGAAAAAAAACACTTGCTACTATATCAGTTAATAAAATCCTGTTTGATTTATGAAATTTATAATTTGATTTTAGACTTTCTTTATCATTTTCAAAATCTTCAATTAACGATTCTTTTGAAAGAAAACGAAGATTTTCAGAACCAACAATTACTGTTGAGAGAACAATCAATAATATTAAGAGTGTCAAAATAAAAAAAATCTCTACAGAAGAAAATTTAGTGTTAACTGTAATAAAATTAGCAACTAATAAAAAAATAGAAAAGGGGTCTTCGTCCAACTTTAAATATATTTAAAACGGAAGATCATCTGAGTTATCAAATTCATTACTATTTGGCAATTTTTCAGAACTGTTATTTGAATTATCTACATTTGAATTTAATTCAGTAGAACTATTTCTACTTCCTAACATAGTCATGTTATCTGCAAGAACCTCAGTGTTATATCTGGTATTACCATCTTTATCTTCCCATTTTCTATTTCTAATTTTCCCCTCAACATAAATACTTGAACCTTTCTTAAGCCATTTTTCAGCAACTTCAGCTAAACCTCTCCACAAAACTATATTATGCCATTCAGTTTGACTAACTCTCTCACCTTGTTTATTTTTATAATTTTCGGTTGTAGCTAATGTAAAATTTGCTACTGCAACACCACTATCTAAATATCTTACCTCTGGATCTTTTCCTAAGTTTCCTACTAAAATAACCTTGTTTACTCCTGCCATATTATTTAATTCATTATATAAAACAAATATATTAAAAATTATTACTTATTTTAAATAATTGCTCTCTAAAAATTTTTCCATTAGCCTAGACATAGGCAAACTGTTTAGATTACTTTTCTTAACAAAATCCAGATTTTTTTTCAAATCAAATTTGAATGAAATATGCCAAAATTTTGCAATAATTTTCTGATGTGTAAGTTGATGAGTATAACTTTTAGAAACATTAAGTATATCAAAATCTCGATATTTAAATATACTATCCCAATTATCACTATTTGTAAGACCATCTAAATCTACTTCTTTTTTGGTTTCAATTGAAGGGAATTCATACATACCCTTCCATATCCCACTATTTTTTTTTAATACAGCTACACGATCATTAAAATCAATAACTAAAAAGTTTATAAATTTTATCTTTTTTTTAACTTTTTTTGACTTTTTAGGCAATTTATTTATTAGATTTTTATTAAAAGCAAAACAAAAATCTTGCATTGGACAATTATAACAATTTGGTGACTTATACAAACATTGTATTGACCCAAAATCCATTATAGCACTATTATATAATGAAGGATTGTTCTTTGTAAAGCATTTTTCTGCTAGTTCATAAAATTTTTCTTTTCCTATTTTAGAATTAAAATCTAAATTAAGACCAAAAACTCTACTTAATACTCTTACTACATTTCCATCTACTACAGCATGTGGTAAATTAAAAGCAAAAGATGAAATAGCAGCTGCGGTATATGGACCAATTCCAGGCAATGCTAATATTTGTGTATAATCATTAGGGAACTCCCCATTATAATCATTAACAATAATTTTTGCAGTTGCATGCATATTTCTTGCTCTACTATAGTAGCCAAGTCCTTGCCAAATTTTCATTACATTATCTAAATTTGCATTTGCTAAGTCAGCTACATTAGGAAAAGTGTCAATAAACTTTAAATAATATGGTAAACCCTGTGAAACTTTTGTTTGTTGCAAAATAATTTCAGAAATCCATATCCTATATGCATTTGAAATATCTCGCCATGGAAGATCTCTTTTATTAACTTTATACCAATCAACTAATTTTTTAGAAAAAACCATAAGAAACAATAGTTAAACAAAAAACGCTTAATTTCTTGCATATTTTATATCTTTGGCTGCTAAAATAGACAAGAAAATTATAATAGAAAGAGATTATGACAAAAGCAGAACTTATTAGTAAAATTTCACTTAAAACAGGAGTAGAAAAGTTTACAACATCAACTATTGTTGAAGAGATAATGAAAGAAATACAAAATTCCATAATTGATAATAATGCTGTTTATTTAAGAGGTTTTGGTACATTCAAACCGAAAAAACGAGCTGAAAAAACTGGAAGAAACATTAAAAAAAATACAACAATTATTATTCCGGAACATTATGTTCCAGCATTTAAACCTTCCAAAAAATTTATAACTAAGGTTAAACAAAATATAAAATAAAATATGTCAGGTGCTAAAAAAAAGAAACGGTTAAAAATTGCTACCCATAAACGTAAAAAACGTTCAAGAAAAAATAGACATAAAAATAAATAGATTTTGTTTCTATTTAATCAATTGCCATGAAATACGATCTAATTATCGATTCAAGGCCTTCTGAAGTAGTAATTGCTTTATTACGTGATGGGCTTCTGATAGAATTACATAAAGAACAACATAACAACAATTTTTCTGTTGGAGATATATATTTGGGAAAAGTACGTAAAATTGCTCCAGGATTAAATGCATCATTTATTAATGTTGGCTATGAAAAAGATGGCTTTCTACATTATCTTGATTTAGGGCCCCAATTTAAATCTCTAAAAAAGTTCACAGATAAAACTATTGAAAAAAAAATTAATACTGCATCATTAAAAAATTTTAAAAAAGAACAGTTAATTGAAAAAGAAGGTGAAATAAAAAATATTATTAAAGGAGGTGATTTCATTTTAACTCAAATTTCAAAAGAACCAATTTCTACAAAGGGGCCAAGATTAACAGCAGAGATTTCTATTGCTGGAAGATACATGGTTCTGATACCATTTTCAGAAAGAGTGTCATTATCACAAAAAATTACAGATAAAGAAGAAAAAAGTAGATTAAAAAAATTAATTAAAAGTATCAAACCTATTGGATTTGGAGTAATTGTTAGAACAGTAGCAAAAGGCAAAAAGGTAGCAGATTTAGATAAAGATTTAAAAAATTTATATAAAAAATGGCAGGTAATTAGTAAAAAATTAAAAGGGGTTAATCCGCCAAAAAAAATAC
>Ga0163109_10002111_pt1 | contig 15625 bp, 8 predicted proteins | sample CRUFie1St13metaG_FD_108704 | JGI IMG/M metagenome (GOLD analysis project Ga0163109, IMG submission 108704) | Marine microbial communities from the Costa Rica Dome - CRUD Field 142mm St13 metaG | ecosystem: Environmental > Aquatic > Marine > Oceanic > Photic zone | place: Costa Rica: the Eastern... | reverse complement strand
CGAATGTCCAGACGAAACCGTGGATTATCCATGCAGTTGTCGCAGAGCCGGGGCGTCCACTGACGAAATCTATTGCTGGCCCAAGGGCCTTTTCGAGCATGAACATGCTGAGGCTCTTGGATACGTCACTGAATATCCACAGGCCTCTTTTTATCAGTATGAAGAATATGGCCAAGAAGAGCCAGAAAACTGCTAAAGTGGAAATTATGACATCCATGATATCACCTACTCGCTGGTAGCCTCCGCAAGCATGGTCGCGATTATGGAAAACGCACCAAAAATAACGCCGAGGAGGAAGAACCAGATCCCAGAATCGAATACTCCCTCAAACATGGGAAGTACTTCGGATACCACTGGCATATCTCTGCCAGGGAATAAGATACTGTATAGTACAAGGAAAGATAGCATAGTGACCAGTCCAAGCACAAGTACTATTCCAGAGGAAGCTGGCTCTTTCTCACCTTGAATAAACACATCAACAGAACTCGGTACATCGGCAGACATAGACACACACCTCGCAAACGCGACAGAAGCGGACCTAACCAACAGAGATTGCCCCTTAAGCATTAGGCGGGGTGTAATGTCACCTGTACTCAAGGAGCACGGATGCGGTCCAACGGGTTTCCCCTCCTGTGGATACCTGCGCCCAATGGGGCAGGAAGAGTAGCGTCACTCTGAATCTCGGAGTACCATGCCTTCTTGCACTCGCATTCCAACCCTGTGAATTCCCTTAAGTCCCCAGAAACGGAGTACCTCTCAATTGCTGCTACGACTTCTGAATCACACGAGCCACAGTTATGAGATCCCCTGGTCTTCCCCCCTGCAGTTGGATGTACGATTACCCTACAATCGGTATTGGATACATCAGCATGCGTCCTGACGATCATTTCTACCAATGACCAAAGCCACGGAGGGCGATACTCCCTGTTTCTGAAGAGCCTGTCCACGATTGTACCCCTCTGAATGTTCATTGGATTTATTGATACTTCGTCAGATATCTTGGATACTTCCATTACCCACCTTGAAGTATGTTCTAAGGCGTCTCCCTCGGACATGAATGGTGGCTTGAAAAGGAGATATGTCTTTACTCTCAATGAGTTTTCTCTAAGTAATTCTACGGCTTTGTGCCATTGTCTGATTGAGAAGCCCTTGTTGGCATGAAATCTCAGAACGGTGTTATCATATGCCTCCAAACCTATTGCCACAGTACAACCTGGGTGCCTCTCAGCGACCCATGCCAATTTCTCTTCCGTGCACATTTGTGCCTGAGCTTCGACGACTAGGTGTAGCCCCATCTCGTAGGTCTCCCTCAACACGTGCTCCTGCCACTCAGGGGGGTTCTCTCTATCCTCAAAGAATGTTCCAGATGTGTATACCTTGACCATTCTACATCCCTTGAAATTCTCAGTTCTCTTCTTGGCTTCTTCCCACTGAGAGAACATATCCTCAGATGTAACATCGTCCCTGACATCGTTGAAGTAGCCACAAAATGTGCAACCTGACTTCCACCACCATGCACAGCCCTTAGTTCTGAGGATTACCGTGGCGGCTGTGCAGGGTGACCCATCTGGAAGATTCTCCGGTGTCGTGTATACGGTAACTGGTTTGGAAGCGTCCCATGACTCTCGTGAGGCTACTGATTCAGGAGTATTCTCAGGAGCTTTTACAAGATGGTGAATTTTAACCGGTTTCTCACCATCACCCATCAGACCGCAAGACTGAGTCATGATATTCCCTCTGGGGCCGTACTATTGAACATTGACCGAAGTAGGTGAGCCACAGGTTACCAGATTACGTAGACGACACTAAAGACCAAGTTATTCTCAGAGGGCCATGGCGGGAGGCTTTGGGGGACTTTTGGCCAATTCAGAGACTGTAGAAAGGCTTCTGGACGAGATGGATCCAGCAGATAAGAAATCATTGCAAAGTTGGTACTGGTTTGACTGGGCTAACCAAGCGTTTGCACTTACGGTAATCACGGTAGTCGTTCCGACATTATTGTCCAACATGTTCAATCTAGCGAATGGAGGGAGTGCGGATTATGCTGGGATGACCTTTACAGGAGACAGTTTCTATGCCGTCGTTCTCGGAATATCGAGTGTCTTTGTGGCGATAGTTAGTCCGGTTCTGGGCGCTATAGCTGATAGAATGCCAATCAAGAAGAAGATTTTGAGGGTTTACACAGTAGTGGGAATTCTGTTCACAGGGCTAATGGGTTTAGCTCCTTACATGGATGAAAATTCTTCTTACAAATTCCTCGCAATTTGTCTAATCATGGGCAACATTGGATTCGCAGGGGGCCATGCAATCTACTCAGCTTTTCTACCATACCTCGGTGATAAGAGACTAATGGACCATATTTCTAGCTGGGGATACGCATATGGTTTCCTTGGAGGTTGCATACTCCTAGCAGTCCATCTAGCTGTAGGGCTGAGATTTGGATTTGAAGATCCAGACGTCCAATGTTTTGTTTTCGTAACTAGCGCACTGTGGTGGTTAGGATTCTCGGTTCCAATGTTCCGAAACACGCCTGAACCAGAAATACCCAACCCAACAGAATACCTCAACGTGTTTGAAGCGGTTAAAGACGGGCTGAGTGAGATTAAGAGCACTTTCTCGGAGATTCGAAGATACAAGGTCCTAAGTCTCTTCTTGTGTGGATACCTGCTTTTCTACGATGGTGTAAACGCCATAGCAGGATTGGCGGCGGCATATGCTGATTCGGTTCTGAGGATTGATTTTACCATGAATTTCGTCCTTCTTTTATCCGCAAATATTGTAGCGATACCGATGACAATCATCGGAGCATCACTAGCTAGCAAATATGGGAATAAGAATGTTCTAGGTGGCTCTTTAACCATATTCTGTGTGGTTTCAGTTCTCGGAGTCGGCTTCGCTCCCCTTGAGCTGGGCGACGATCATGAGAGGTATGATTTTCGATATGACTGGGATGAGGACAAAGATGCCTACAAGCTGTCTACCCTCTATGATAGGGGGGTTGATGGGTGGGTCAGTGAATCAGGGGAGGGTGATGAGGATTTCAGGTTGGCTTTCCTTTCATTCATGAAAAATGGGGATGATGAGATTGGCTTATTGGCTCTGGATGATGCTTTCTCTCTTTCGACTGAGATGATGAATGAGACCAATCATAGGTTCTCATTCTCTTTCAAAGGGGGTCCTTTGGACGGTGATGTCTCCGTTGGAGATGACCATCCTACAATAATTGAGGGTGGTCCGATAGACTGGTGGCCGAATCTCTTGAGAGATAATATTTGGGAGCCTGCTGGAGTCGGCATAAACCTCCAGTGGATCATTTTAGGTATGTCATTTGGGATGGTGATGGGAGTAGCAGGGGCACTCTCAAGGAGTCTTTTCAGCGTTCTAATACCAACCACCAAGACAACTGAGTTCTTCGGGTTTTTCGCCTTCATAGGGAAGGCAGTATCTGTACTGGGTCCTATCGTTTATGCGATTGTAGCCGCTTCAATGGATAGCAGAATGGGTCTTTTGAGTGTTGTAGTACCTATATTGATGGGGATGTGTTTCTTTTTCGTAGTGGATGTTGACGAAGGGATCAGGGTTGCTAAAGAGGTAGATGACGAAGCCATGGGAGTCGTTGAAGAATGAGGGGCTTCACAGTAATTCAAAACGTGCTTACTGCAATAGTTATCCCATTCTTGGCAGTTATTGTGGGAATATCCTCTGTACCCGCAATCTATCTATTTCTCTTTATTCTGGAATCGGGGGGGGTAGAAGCTTCCTCGTTTTCGGAAATTGACTCTGTGTCTTTGTTGGATTTCTTGATTTTCGGAATGGGATTGGGGATGGCAATAATGTCCTGGGGAGTGACTCTGGTTATCCTATCGGGGGCACTGGGAGGACTATTCCGTCCAAGACTAGAGCCTGGCAGATACCCTCTGCAATCATTCGTAACAATACAATGGGCCTGGTCTATGATATTCCACAGAATTGCCCTGTTCTTCCTGCCATATCTTGTTCCTTCATTCATAGGAAACACGTATTACCGACTCTCGGGGGCTAAATTGGGTAAAGGAGTTCAAATCAATTCTGCACATGTGAACGATGCTGGATCTGTTACTCTCGGAAATGGTGTGGTGCTCGGAGGTAATGCAACCATTAACGCACATCTTACAGAGAAGGGCGAGCTGGTGATGGCTCCTGTCACGGTTGGAGATGGTGCCCTTCTTGGTATGGGTTCAGTTGTGCAACCGGGTTGTACTATCGGAAAAGATGCGATAGTGGCTTCGAGGGCGGTCGTTCCCAAGTGGACCGAGATACCTGCTGGAGAAGTTTGGGCGGGAATACCTGCCAGATGCATAAGAAGGGCTGATGGGTCTAGGCCAGACTGAAAAATCAGCTACTGTCAGCATTATCTTGGGATTCTTCTTGAGGCTCTGGTTCCTCTGATGAATTTTCGGCTGCCGCCTCCTTGACCGCCTCGAGGGTTTCGTCCATCCTCTCCCTGAATGTATCCTGCTTCTCTTGGAACTCTTTGAAGTACTCCATGGCCCTGTCAATCATCTCGAATCTTGTCTCAGTGACCTTCTTTATGTCCTCGAAGATCTTCATATGCTCTACATACCAATCGTCTCTTGCCTTCAGTTCTGCAGTAGCGGTCTGCAGTGCTTCATCGAGCTCCTCAGCTACGTCGAAAACCCTTCCGAGCCTTGCTTGTTCCCTTGTATACATTTCTTCCATCTTCTCCAACTCTGGCTCTAGGTGCTTGACCCTGGTTCCAGCCTTGGCGGACTCTATCTCGAGATTTCTAATTCTACTGTCCTTCTCGTTAAGGAGCTCTTCCAATCCTTCCTTCTCGATCTCCTTGTCTATAGCTTCCTTCTCCAGAACCTCGATATGCGCCTTCGAGTCATCAAACTCTGATTGCAGTGCCTGATAAGCGACGTAGAGCTTGTCTAAACGTTCCTTTTCCATGGCAAGCTGCTCGGCCAAATCATCCTGTTCGACAGGCATTGTCTCTTCTTCGCTCATGGTTATCCCAAACTGCTGGACTACAGCTTCCCCTTTAACCCCGGCGGAGAGGGGATACTCAAACGAGTGATTAGCCGTATTCATCTAGAAACAGCGGCGACAGTGTTTGCCAACACGGCGGTGAGTCTCTTTGCAGATGGGATGTGGAGCTTCTCATCTGGTCCGTGAGCGTTATTCCCTGGTCCCGAAGCACCTGTGCAGAGGAATTTTGCTTCAGGGTATCTGCCCTGCATCATTGCCATGAATGGAATGGTCCCTCCTATCCAAGTAGCTAAAGGAGGACTATTTGTGAAGTGAGTGGCGGCCTCGGAGATGGCCCTCTTGACTTCCCCTTCTAACGGCGGGGAGTGAAAACCGTTGGCAGAGGAGTCTGGGACGAAGGAGACCTCTGCACCGTAAGGTGGGTCTGACTCTAGGAGCTCCTTCAGAATTGGCTCCAACGAGTCGGCTTCAATCCCTGGAGGAATTCTGAAGCTCAACTTCAGATCAGTATTGGTTCTCAGTACATTACCAGCTACTTGCACTGAGGGTAGGCCATCAGCCCCAATGACGCACATCGATGGCTGCCAATTCATACCGAGAATCATGTCCGAGACTCTAGGAGAGACTGGGGTCAGAGAGTCAACAGTGGGGAGTTGCTCCCATAGTGACTCTCCAACAACTGCGGCTAGAGATTCAGCCTTTTCTCTCAATTCCTGAGTTATTTCGACGTGCATCTCTGGGACGAGGACCTCTCCCGTATCCGAATCTTCGACCCTGTCCAGTATTTTTCTGGCAATCCTGAATGATGAGGGTATGGAGCCTCCGGATGTGCCTGAGTGAATACCTTCGTGGGACACTTTGATGGAGAGAGTCCCAGAGACGAGGCCTCTCAAGGACTCCGTTATCCAGATGTGATCATAATCTGGCCCGCCACTATCCATTACCACTATCATATTGGGATCCCCAAGATCATCTTCCAGATTTTCCAAGTAAGGGGGGAGGTCGAATGATCCGGATTCCTCGCAGGTCTCTATTAGGAATGAGCACTTTGGGTGAGGGATACCAGATTCCTGAAGAATTTTTAGAGAAGCAAGACAAAGGTATCCACCATATCCGTCATCGATACTACCTCTTCCAAAGAGCCATTCTCCCCTTCTTACCGCGACCAGTGGGCCAAGACCATCTGACCACAACTCTGACTTCGAGGGTTGCTTGTCTAGATGTGAGTAGAAGATTACCTCCCCCTTACCTGTACCTTCCACCGTAACTAACAGGACCGGGGACCTTCCCTCTATCCTGTGAACGGAGTAGCTTAGGCCTTTGATGCCTTGCATATCGATCCAATTACAGAACAGCTCGATAACATCGTCTAGCTCACCAAGCTCTTCCCAGTCTGGTTCGAACAGTGGGGATAGTGCCTTTATTCCTATGAACTCACTCAGGCTTGGAATAATCGAGTTCTCCCATATTTCCTCACTCATCTCCAAAAGTCGGTCCATGTCATGCGCCATGTACCGTTGTCTGAGGCATCACAAATGGACTCTTCTGTTCCTCGCCCAGCTGAAAGTCAGGTACAATTCAAACACTTGCACTTATATTTGGATATGGGAGCTTCGGAGAGTAGTGCCATTTCGGTCGCAGTTCCCATGGTCTCCTCAATCCGATGCAGACAATCCGAGAAAATTTCTTCAGGGTATTCTACAATCCTTCCAGTGACCCCAACTAGTATTGCAGGCCTAAGGACTTCCCTGTGTGGAAGACCCCTTCTCTTCCTTTCATCCTCAATTGATTTTAGTGCTAGGTAATAGAGCGTCAACTGCATACTGTGATGCTCCAGCATACTCTTCTCGAATTCAGAAGAAGGGTTTAGGCCATCTTCCCCCAAGGATGAGGAAAGTCCCTCATAATCGTCGCTCTGTAGGCCTATCGCTTCCTCCGTTTTTAGATCGATCGGTCTGATGAATTGGCTATCTCCAGACTTCGTACATAGGACCAAATCGATTACCCCATCCATTTCCAGTGAAGCTCTATCGATTGAGGAAAGTGGTTGTGATCCTTCTGGGGTCCATCTCCCCCTGATGATTCCACCCAAATCAATTTCTCTGGACAGATGGAACGGCATCTCAGTCCTCAAACCCTCGACAACGTGCCCTCCCACAATGGAGCCCTCACACATCTCGCCGAGGGGGCCTTTTCTTATTCTACTAAGCACGGAACTAGATATCTCAGAGTATTCCGCTCGGTTGGCGTCTGGAGGAAGTATTTCATCGAATACTTGGTTCATCAAATCATGGTCCAGTAGAAGGTCGGGGCTCCTAGTGGTCCAAGATAGTGGAAGATCCGGCTTGGAGTCTTCAGGAGGGCCTGGATTCATCAGTCCTATCTCAAAAATACGATGAATCACCTTTCCTAACAGAGCGGGGTCAATTTCGTTTGTCGTGTATTCGATGTCTTTTGAATCGGAGTGATATTCCGAGGACTTTCCTTTATCCCCCCCTCTGGTATCCATCCAGTACTTCCGAGGGCACCGGTTCAATAAGGTAAGATTGTGGGGTGCAATTCTAACTCTGTTTCTACTATCTGACCTTGGAGAGGATTCGGAATCACCGAGAATGTTCGCTGTCTCTTTAGTGGCCTGATATGTCCTCTCAATTCGCTGGAGAGGGGTCAGGATGGAGTTTGATGACCCATCGGTTAATTCGAGGCATTCGGGATGATGAAAAATGGGCAATCCACGTAGGATTTCTGATCCGAGCATTCCAGAAATCAGAACTTTTCCAGGGTCTAATTTTCTAGTTCCCTTACTAGTTAACGACGGTCTAACCTTTGCCCCTATATCCTCATCAGCCATCCAGTGAGAGTCATCCTCAAATCTACTCCAGGATCCTTGTCTTAGGGATTCAAGCCACATCTCCCCCAGCTGAGGAACGGGATTTCTATACGTCCAATCGAAGACTAACCCTGTACCATCCTCCCACCTAGTTTGCTTCGGTGACCCACAAACAATGAGCTTGCTTTCGGCCCTTGTCGCTGCCACATACAATAGTCTCCTTGCCTCAGCATTAGTCCTAGCTAGATGGATTTTCTTTACATGATTCCAAAGAGGGGAGACCGGATCTCCGGTAGGCCAAGGTTTGGGATGTCCGGCGAAAAGATCCGGAGTAACAATAAGTCGTTCTGTTGACTCTATTCTGATGTTAGTTTGTCTTCCTGAAAACACATCTGCCAGAATTACAACCTTGGATTCTAGTCCCTTGGATCCATGTATGGTCATGACACTGACAGCATCAGATTCTGGGGTGTTAATGGCCTCTGTGGCATTATTATCGCCGTCCTTTAGCCTCCTCAGACTATCCGCAATTACCTTTGAGTCGCCACCGAGATCAGAAGCCAGAGTTCTGACCAAATCAATGAATTTCTCAGAGTCTTGTCGAGAGGAGTAATCTGGGTAGGCAACTAACAAATCTGATCTATCTAGTGTCTCCTCTAATGCCTCCACATATGCCCCTCTTGATGAAAGATGATTCCATCTAGAAATCATCCTCTTTTGCCTGCTATTAGATGAAAAGTCCTCTAGCCTAACGAGCATGTTCTCTCCCTTTGCGGAGTCCGAGATGAAACTCTCCAGCATCTGGTCATCGAGGCCAATTAGTGGGGATCTTGCCAGCCACGCCGCATGATGAGCTGATTTGGGCCTAGCCATCAGTTGAAACAGTCCGTGCAGGGCGTGGACTGTGGGACGGTCTAGTAGACTACCCTCCCTATCTGCTTGGGAGGGTATTCCAATATTGGAGAGCTCTCTAACTATGCTGTCTCTCAGCTTACTTCTGCTGGGAAGAAGAATCATTATGTCACTTGGATTTACTGGCTCTTCGGCAGGAATCTCCATCCAGTCCCCTTTTGAGGAAAGGACCCTTGATGGTTTTCCTTGGACCAAGTTCCTTACTCTCATTGCTATCATCATAGCTTGTCTCTCGATTGAGTCCGGCTTTCCGTAACCGAATGAGTCCACTGGAGACGTGAGGTCTTCAGGTGGATCAGAGGCGCCTTCGGTGAGAACTGGGCATATCCATTCAATTGACCCGGGGGACTCGGACTTGTCTTTACACGCCCTGAGAGGCTGTGGTTCCGCATAGAAGTCACCATCTGGGAAGTCTCTGTGCCTACGTGAAAATATATCCTCCCACCAATGATTCATCGCATCAAGGAGCCCACCCTCGGTCCGATAGTTTACATTGAGTCTGATAAGTCCCTTCCTCCTTCGGGCAACTTCATGTTCGGATGGTATTTTACCATCGTCTGGTAAATCAAATGGGACCCATTGTGTAGTGTCTGCTCCCGCTCTCTCAGCTAGTCTGGAGGCCTCATTTATCCTGAGAACATGGGCATTTCTGGGGTCTCTGCTACTATCCCTCTTTCTAAGAGGGGGGTCTGCATGCAATTGTGGTATGCTAGAAAATTCGTGTTGATTGATGAGCATCAACTTTCTTGCATACTCGAGAAAACCCACAACTTCGGCTTGTCTAAACGCGTAGATACTTTGCTTGATATCACCAACATAGCATACGGTTGGTTGCCATGGAGTGTCTGGAGGTGAGGATTCGTCCTGCTTGATTCCCCTCTCCCCCCATAGTCTAGAGAGGAGCCTCCATTGCAGAGGTGAGTTATCTTGAGCTTCGTCTATAATAAAGGCCATGTACCTTCTCCTGATATTTCTCAGAAGCTCGAGCCTTCTTTCTAGATCTAGTCTGATTACTCCTAGATTTGAAGCTGACTCTCCTGCTAGGACGGGATTTTTTTCTAAATTTGTAATTTCTTCGAATGCCCTACCAATATGATCGTCCCTCCAAGGCTCCTCTCCGATCGAATCCAGTTCTCTAATTACCGATTGTGGGTAGAATTTTCTGCATACTTCTGGACAATTGGACAGAAGTAAATCTCCTGCAAGTGCCTGTATATCATCGAAATCATGTACTTCAGCTCGCTCTTTCAAGGTCTTCAAGATGCCCTTGAAGCCCAAATGAACTAATCTTAGATCCTCTAGATTTCTAGCCTCCGACTCCAAGGAAAAGTAGAAGTTATCTGGTCTCTCACCAGATGGAGCTCTATCTGGAACGGTTTCGGGCATGGCTGTCAGAGGCTTTTTCCTTGATTCCGGGGAGTTTCGAGTCGGATTCGGGTCAATGAGCATGGCAGTCTGTGCAAAGTGTAGTATCAGTAATCCTTCGGCAGATTCCCAGGCGTTTCTTATCAGTTCGATTTGTGAGATTAGGGAGTTTTTTGTTGATTCCTTGAATTTCTTATCCTTGATTGAGCTCCATGAGTTCACTCCCCTGTGCCAAAAGGAGTCATTCGGAAGGTTGTCCCGTGGGAATATCGTCGGAGATCCGCTTTGGACTGATGTGTGACTGGATGTGCAATCCAGATGATGTGCGAGCCAAATTAGTTTGGCCTCATGGGTGGTGGGAGAATCATTGCATAGGGATATCAGACAGGCCATCCTCGAGTCGTCCTGGATACCGGATCCTACCATCTCGGGAGAGGAAAGAATAGTGTCGCAATACCTCACACTGATTTCCTTCAACCTAGTGTATATTGTATCTATTTGGTAGTTGTCAGCGGACGAAAAAATTCTTTCTTTCAGCAGGATGGGATTGACAGATCCTGAGTCATCAGTTATTGGACCCAATCCCTCGTCGATGAATACAGACTTCTTGACAAGCCCACTGAGAAGTCTTGCGGCCGTCTTCCTGCCCGAGTATGTCCTAGCGATTCTCTCCCTTGCCTCGAGGACATCGAGAGCTATTTCTGAGGGGATTCCAGCATCAACCGCATCCCCGACTCCTGTTATCGAGCTGGGTAGCCTCCAAAGAATGTCAAGTGCGTCCTCGATAAGAAGAATCCTGCTAGCATCCGAAATATTCTCTCTGCTGAGAGCGTCTCCCAGAAGACCTCTAAAAGGGGAGACTAATTGATTGAAGAAAGAGTCTATGGTGCCTATGGGTGCATCCTCCAAGAGAGTCAAGAGCTGTTCAGACAAACTTGGGTTGACTCTCGGATCAGCCCTACCAGAAATGCTTGACGACCCAGTTTTTAGCTTGGATATTTCCTCCCTAAGCCTATGTCTCATTTCATCTGCGGCTTTATTTGTAAATGTCAGTAGCACTACCTCTCCAGGTAAAAGTCCTGGGTGGTCCTTGGGATCTACTGTCTCAGCGGAGGGAGCGAGTAGTGTCCCTCGTGAAATTGGTAGAGGCCTCTCGGGAACTGGGAGAATCCTTGTAGCTCTTTGGTCGCCAGATAGATAGTGTTCTATCACTCTGTCTACAATTGTCTTCGTTTTACCTGTTCCCGCGCCCGCGTCGATGACGATATGTGAGTCTAGATTCAGGGCTAGCCTCTGGGCAGTATTGGGAATCATCAGTAATCATCCTCCATTTTGACCTCACATATGCTACTTACCGGACAGTATCTGCATGATGACTTGGAAGGCGTGGGATGGACTCTCCCTTCTTGGGCCCCTTTGGAGACTCCTAGGGATACAGATAGCCTCTGTGAGAGCCATGCCCTGAATGGGTCACTGGATGGCTCGTTGGACTCATCTGGGAATCTGTGTAGAGACTCAGTAAGTGAGGATATTTCCCCCACTGAGAAATTGGTCGCTTCAGGGAAATAATTTGGGGAGGCCTCTAGGAAATGGTTAGTCTCGTGACCAATAGTGGAAATGCCAGCCCCAACCACCAGATCCCCGGGGTGGCATACTTCCCAAGCCCTAGCGTAAATTGCTAGTTGAAGCTCTTCCAATAGTCCCTTCTTATTCCTATCTGCTGGTTTATTCTCGGAGGTTTTCAGATCTCTGATGATCACTCTTCTACGAGGCTTCCAGTCCTTTCTTGAAGAGACTCTTACCGGTGCTATCTCTCTACTGCCGTCTCGATCGACCCATACAGTACCATCTTTATCGAAAGGTATCAAATCTACCCTGTCTATGAAACCATTCACATAAATGGGGGGAAGCTCGACCTGATGGGGGCTGGTATCAGAGGGTTCCAAGGATATCTGGGTACCTTCGGGCTTACCATCGGATATATCCCATTCAATCGCTATCGGCATGGAATCGGAGAGTTTCAACTCTGAGAGAATTAGTTCACCGATTCTTCCTCCTGGGGGGGTATCTTTTGGGCTTGCTAGCCACGACCTCCACTCGTTACGAGCCATTCCCGTTAGCATTCTGAGCCTGTAAGTAGAAACTCCGTCGGCTCTTTCCAACCATGGTGCTAGTTTGTCCAAACTTCCAAGGGCTCTCTTCATCAGCACCTCAGGAGGAATTTCTGACGTTGATAGGTTGGTTGGAGCCTCACCTTCGAGAGCTTCTGTGATGTCCCTCTCTTTTCTTTCCTCCATAGATAGGATATCACAAATCAAATCATGATGAATCTGATGAAGTAAGTCACCCTGAGTTCTTGGATCAAGGTCTTCACTCTGGACTTCCTCGTCCCTTATTCTGAGTCCCTTGTTCATCCAGCCCCTCCTCGGGCACCTTGCCCATTCCTGAAGTCTGCTTGGTGACCAGCGCTCTACGGTCTGGTTTGTGCCGGAGGAGAATCCATGCCTCTCATCTGAGACTTCAGCCCCTGTCGGTGATGGAGAGAATGGCCTTGGATCTATTGTTGCTGTCTTCTTTCCATTCTCACTTAAAGCTCCAATGACCGGCCAAGTTTGGGCATATCGAGGTTTTTCAGTACCTTTAGGGGCCTTTCTTATGAGATCTTCATAGTTGAATTGAATAATCCTATTCCTGTTCTCAGGCTTTAGGTATCCTCCTTCATCAGCCTTTTTCGGCTGTCTTCTCTCTCTATCTCTCTGTAGCTCCCTATCCAGTGGTATAGTGACCGAACTTGGATTCAGTGGAAGCTTGTTAGGTGGAAGCATTTCCCTTATTCGTCTACCATCAGTCTGCCTTTGATCCCTGGGGCTGGGATAATCATCATGAGTTCCCTTGAAGGAAATCGGATCTTTGCACATGTGAAGGAGCTCCTCCACTGGAGATGCCAATGGTGATGATTTCTCGGTACTTGGATCTATTAGGATGACCCTTTCACCACAGTTGACAATATGCCTCAGGTGATGTCTCGCATCTCTGATTGGCGTATCCGGCCTCAATAATCCAAATTTATGTCTCTCGGTTTCTCCGATGAAAGGCATTTTTGGGGACTTCAGGTTCCAGGAAGATGAGGATAAATTGGTCAGGATGACTAGATCAGAACTACAACCTAAGGCTGCTTCTGGTGGAAGGATATTCAATCTTGAGTTAATCCCGGACGACTGTAGTGGAAGAGGAGAGTCTCTCAGAATTGATGATATCTCTACAACCCAATCTTGGCCCCCCTTTGGTGGTTTCTGTCCCATTGAATCCTGTAAGTACCTAAGCTTTGAGTGCTCATTTATTATCGTGCTCACTATGGAGGAGGGAGGTAATGTGTTTCCATCTAGAAATTCCTCCTGAAGGGTTAAATCGAGACTTTTGATTATCATTTGTAGCCATTCATCTCCATCGGACGGGGGCGCGGTAACTTCCAGATTCTGGCCAGAAAGGCAACCCCTGGTGAGCTTTTCGTCAGAGAGTATCTTCCTATCAGACTCCTCCAAAAGTGGAGATAGTGAACAGGCCAGAGATAGTAGCCACCAGTGAGTGGATTCGCGCGACTCGGCGTTATCAGTGATTCTCGAGGTCCTTGAAAGAGCCTCCAACCATCTTCTAAGTGCTCCCTGACCCCCGAGGATATGTTCTGATCTAGCAATGTTAGCCAGTAGTTCAATATCTGGGATTGGACTTAATGAGCCTACTGCTTTTATGTCGGAGTGTACCGAAAATGGATTTAGTGAGTCTTGCAGGGCAATTAGCCGGAGTCTCTCCATTGAGAATGCGTTTGGGCCACTTCCCAGATTGGCCAACTCATGAATCCAATGTCCAATGGGGGATGATGTAATCGGTTGCTTTATTCCGGTGGATGGAATACCGATATTGTGACTCATTTTCTTCCATTTCGCCTGATTCTCTTCAAATGCTGGATCGATTATCATCACTATAGATTTGCTATCTTCATCCATAACACTCTTTGCAATCTTGATTGCGGCCTCAAACGACTGTTCTTCAGAATTGACTAGTATCCTTTCTATTTCCGGGTCTTCCTTGTCTTTGGATATCCGATGTTTTGGAATCCACCAAGGCAAATCATCTGTTCTTGTTATGGGGTATGTATCTTGTATCTGAGCGCCGTGATGGCCTAATCTGTAGCTTCCCGGGTAGGTGAGTTGGTGAATTGGCTTAATCCGGGACAGTTTGAGGAGTAGTTTGGTGTTAGATCTCGTCATCGAGGGAGCGTGGTCGAGCATTATTATTCCGTCAATATCCAGAAGAGTGAATGGAGTAATTCCCGCCTCTATGCCATTTATGATTCTCGAGGTTAGGAAATCGGGATGTGTGCCCCCGATCTTGCCCTCTAATTCCCGTAGTATTCCGGTGAATGAGTTGACCCCCGGGCCTTTCCAAGACTCTACAGCCTGCTCCTCTGAAAGGAAGGAATGCAATTGTGATAGAGCCAAGGTCTTGCCCGGCCCCCATGCCATATTGGGAAGTGGGTTGATTAAAGGGAAGAATAGCTTAGATGCCTTCATTGCGCAGTAGTCGTGTAATATCCTGTGGAATGCAGGATCCAATGCGATCTTCCTGGGAAGTCTTAGATCATTCATTAGGGAGGATTTGAGAGAGTCCAAGGTGTGATGAAGTGTCCTGTCAAAGGCAAATCCGATATCACTCATGCGGGCCATTATCTCCCTCTTACTCTCCTCGTTTGGGTACAGGACTAGAATCTTGGAGTACCCTCCCTCAGATACGGGCCTTGGATCTAAAGCCTGGTTGACTATGTGAGAAAAGAGCCATTCTGGAAATCTTCCAGGAGGTGTCTCTTCGGTGGTGACCAACTCTCTATTCAAGTTCATCCAACGACCTCCTAGCATTTCCCAAGCACTGCGGGGGTTATTCAACCCAACTGTCAGAATTGGCAATTAATGCGTTCTTGGGGGTCTAACGACTGCCATAGCGAATAGTGAGGAGAGTGTCAACATCACTCCCGGAGCTGGTAACAAAGTCGCCGGTCCTTCCATTGAAATTATCGACCAATCTAAGAGCATGATGATCTTTAAGTCGTCTCCGTCCCATAGAGTTGGTAAAGTTACATTTGAAGTTCCGTGATTCTCAGTCTCAGATTCCAAGGGTATGGCATCTAGTAGGACGTGTTTGTAATTTTCCAGGTTGTTAAGGCCGTCTGGGTAGTATGATGATTCTTCGACGAGAAGCAACCATGGTTCAATCGAAAGGTCTCCTGTCGTGACGTGATTGCTAATCGAAGATATGTTCCATCCGACCATCAATGAGTACTGAGTTTGTGAAATTTTGAATGTAAGGCTACCGGATAGGGGTGCTGTTGAGCCTCTGGATACTGAGGCAGAGTAGTCATCTAGAAGGGAGTCAGACTTGGGAACCTTGCCCCAATGGAATCTCTCACCATCAACAACCTTGGTGGGCGCATCTCTCGGGGTTAGTCTTAGCGCGGACGCATGGCCATACTTT
>Ga0163109_10002110_pt1 | contig 15625 bp, 10 predicted proteins | sample CRUFie1St13metaG_FD_108704 | JGI IMG/M metagenome (GOLD analysis project Ga0163109, IMG submission 108704) | Marine microbial communities from the Costa Rica Dome - CRUD Field 142mm St13 metaG | ecosystem: Environmental > Aquatic > Marine > Oceanic > Photic zone | place: Costa Rica: the Eastern... | reverse complement strand
TCCCGCTTTATCATCTGAAATCAGCAGCGCTCCATCCGGCGTTGGTAGTACATCGTTGGGCCGGCCCCAAGCGTTCTCGCCTTTCAGCCAACCGGTAATGAACGGCTGGTAGTTGGGCTGGCCGTTGGTGTCGAAGGTCGCGACGCTGACCTGATAACCCACCTTTTTACTGCGATTCCAGGAGCCGTGCTCGGCAACGAATAGGGCATCTTGGAACGGCGCTGGGAACCGTTCGCCGCGATAAAAACTCATACCAAGAACAGCCGCGTGGGCTTGCACACGGATTGCTGGATCGACAAATGTCAGGCTCTGGGCGGCGGGATGATCACCGAACTTAGGATCCTTAATGCGGCTGCCGTCGGGTGCCGAGTGGATGAACGGATAGCCGTAGTGAGGCGCTTTCTCGGATGCTGCTGGAACCACATTGATCTCATCACTGGGGATGTCATCACCCATCATGTCGCGGCCATTATCGCTGACCCATAGATCGCCGCTGCTAGGCTGCCAGTCGAACCCAACGGAATTGCGAATGCCATGGCCGATGATTTCTGTAGCACCGGTTTCGGGGTCCATGCGCAGCATGGTGGCAAAACGCGGATCGTCAGAAAGGCAGATATTGCAGGGCGCTCCAACCGGCAGATATAACTGGCCATCAGGGCCCGCTTTCAGATATTTCCAGCCATGATGCCGTTTGTTGGGCAGAGCATCAGTAATAACTGTTGTCGTCGGATTGGGCTGCAGTTGCTGATCAATATTGGCAACTTTGTATACGGTAGACGTCGCTGCGACATACAGATCACTGCCAACCACTGCTACACCGCTGGGCATCTTCAGTCCTTTGATCAAAGTAATGACCCGAGGGTTGTCCGTGAACGGGTTAACTACCGCGTAGACCCTGCCCTTTTTGCGAGTGCCAACGATTAGGGCACCCGCGTCGGTAAGGGCCATTTGTCGAGCATTGGGCACAGCGAAGGGCAGAGTTTCGATACTAAAACCGGGCGCCAGAGACAGCCGGGCGTCGGCGTTCCCAGTCCCAGTCAACGCCAATAGCATCAGTGACGCCAGCAATTGAGCAAGTGATTTCATGCTGTCACTGTCGCAGAAAGATAAGTCCTCCTCAACGCTGATATGCATACTTGGGGGGCTGTCGAATAACAATCCAAGGCCTATGCATGCTGCTTTCGCTTGGCTTGCTGGTCACTTTGCCGCACAGTTGCATCCATGAGCCAAGGGGTACTAACAGAGCAGATCAAGGACGCCATTCAGGGCGCCTATCGCACCTGGCTGGGTGCCCGAGAGTTCAAGCCGCGCCGTGGTCAACGCGAGATGATTGCGCAGATCGCGCGCACATTAAGTCAGAGTGAACCCCGTATATGCGCCATTGAGGCGGGTACGGGTACTGGCAAAACCGCTGCCTATTGTCTTGCCAGCATCCCGTTGGCAAAGAACATTGGCAAAACGGTAGTGCTCAGTACCGCTACAGTGGCGTTGCAAGAGCAGGTCGTGCTGCAGGATTTGCCTGATCTAAAGCAGCGTGCAGGTTTAACCTTTAGCGTTAGTCTGGCGAAAGGGCGCGGCCGCTACATGTGCTTGAAACGCCTTGATGATCACCTGAAATACCAAAACCAGCAGGAGATCCCAATATTTGATGTGAGCGGTGAAGATTTCTCGGTGTTGTATCAGGAAATGCTTAATCGCTACTCTCAGGGTGGTTGGGATGGTGAGCTGGACAGTTGGGTCGAGCCGCTGCCCGATGGTGCATGGGCCGGAGTGACGACAGATCATAGGGGCTGCAGTAATAATCGATGCTCGTATTTCAAGCAGTGCGCGTTTTTCCGCGCGCGCAATAGTCTTGAAGGTGCAGACGTCATTGTCGCCAACCATGATCTAGTCTTGGCGGATTTGGCACTCGGTGGTGGTGCGGTATTACCAGCCCCGGAGGATTGCATATACATACTGGACGAAGCCCATCACCTAGCGGAGAAGACTCAGAACCACTTCGCCAGTTCGGCCAGAATTCAGGGCACCCTCCAATGGTTCGATAACGTTAATAATGTTTTGGGCACCGCCACCCAACGCTTTGCTCGGCCGCAGAATCTTGTTGCCTTGAGCACAAATGTGGCGAGCGAAACGGCAGCTCTTGGAGATATTTTTACCGGCTTATCTCAGGCCCTAGCAATTTTACCGATGGAGCCGCGGGACGAAGATCGGGAAATTTATCGTTTTCCGTTGGGCGAAGTGCCCTCGACTATTGCTGACTTATGCGTAACCGCCTTACCCGGCATGGACCGGCTTTGTGACAACATCGAACGTTTTCACGACTTGCTGAGTGATGCCGTGGCCGGTAACCAAGACTGGGATAAAGCGTTTGAGGCAGAAGACTGGCTGCTGCCCGTAGGGCAGTTACAAAATCGGGCCATTGCGACTCGAGCACTGTTGCAAGATTACGCACTCGGTGCAGAGCAAGCTCATCGCTGCGCGCGTTGGGTGAGCCGTAATCAATACGATATGGATATGGTCAGTGCCCCTATCGAACCTGGCCACATATTACGCGAGGTGCTCTGGCAGCGTTGTTACGGTGCGGTATGTACGTCCGCGACCCTTACCGCCCTGGGGCGCTTTGAACGGTTTCTCGAGCGCGCGGGATTACCGCCTGAAACCCCGACAACCAGCATTGTCAGCCCCTTTAATTATCCGGAAATTGCGACGTTTCACGTGCCATCGATGCAGTCAGATCCGAGAGATTTCGACGCGCATAGCGAGGAGGTTACGCGCCTCTTGCCGGAACTCCTGAATCGCGAGCGATCGGCCCTGGTGCTGTTTACGTCGTGGCGCCAGCTGAATGCAGTGACCAAGGCGCTCCCCGAGCACGTGGCAGACGGACTACTCGTGCAAGGCGATGGCAGTAAGCAGGCGTTAATTCTGGAGCATCGCAGACGTATTGACGAAGGGGAGCGATCGCACCTAGTGGGTCTTGCAAGTTTTTCCGAAGGCTTAGACTTACCCGGTGATTACTGCCGTCATGTGGTGATTGTTAAATTACCTTTTGCAGTCCCGGACGATCCTGTGGATCAGGCCATCGCGGAGTGGGCCGAGGCCCAAGGCCGCAATCCGTTTTATGAAATCTCGGTGCCAGATGCGGCATTGAAGCTGGTACAGGCCTGCGGTCGTCTGATCCGCAACGAGCGCGATTATGGAACAGTGACCATGCTGGATAAGCGTATTGTTACCCAGCGTTATGGCCGTGCTCTAATCGACTCGTTGCCGCCGTTTCGATTAGATATTGCGCCCCTCGGCTGAAGCGATCAGTTAGCGGCGGCTGACTCGAGTAACCGTCCGTTGGTCGGAACCTCGTCAAACTTACCACTGCTATAAATCAAAATGCTCTGCTCTTTAAGGCGCTTTTGCAGGTCTTGAAAAAACGCCAACATATCTTCTTTGCTGAGCTTGCTCACTTCGGTGGCGATCTGCTGCAGGCTATCCAAGGTATAATGTTCGTCAAATATATCGCGCCAATAGCGTTGGCTGCGCTCACCCAGATTCTTATCCGATTCGGTCAGGCGATTTATCAGTCCACTTTTCTGTTGGTTAAATTCTGCGTCACTTAGGTTTGGCCAAGCATCAATATATTCCTGCATGAAAGTCATTGTTGCTTCTTCTAAGGCCTTGGCGCTAGCGACAGGGGATTGTACGAGGAACAGGTTGCCGCCGCGTTTATCCATGCGTCGAGCGCCAGCGCTGACCACGTAACCTAGTTGCTGGTCGGTGCGCAGGCTCGAAAAATAAGCCGAACGCAGTAATTGTCCAGCCAGACCACTCTTCGCACGACTAGCAAAGCTGTCATCGGGGTCTTGCACATACATCAGCAGGGTAGAGTCGTTATGATCAACGGCTAAGTCCAAGCGCAGAGTCTCTGCCAGTTCGGCTACCTGGGTGCGTTGGCGCACAATAGCCTTTGGTTTTAGCTTGTCGTTAACAAACTTGCGCAGCTGCTCTGCGTCGGCGTTGGTTACATTGCCGTGTAATGCAGCGATCACCCCTACGTTCGCGAACTGTTGGGTACGCCACTGTAGTAAGGCCTCTAGAGTGATGGGTTCTAGGGCATCGGCTAATACCTCGGCGGGCCAACTCGCGGATAAAAGAGCATCGCCGAGTGCGCCGAGCGCCTGTTCATAGGGCTTATTTTTGCGGCTGTTGCGCCAATCCTTGATTAAGCTGGCTTTGATGGTGGCAAACCGCTCGGCGCTGATCTCGGCATAGAGCAATTGCTGGGTAACGGTATCAAGTAAAGTCATTTGCTTGTCCTGATAGCCGTTAACAGAGACTGCAAAGCCGCTGTCGGCAACGTTGATGGAGTAACCGAGGCCTGCCAGATAGGCAGGGTAGATCGTCGCACTCAACGCGTCGTTTACTAAGCGTTGATAGAGCCGGGCTTGAGCTCGGTCTTCGGCACTTAGCGCGCCCTCTGGCGTCAAAAATCCAAGAGTCATATTTGCTCTAGGTGTGCCAAATTCCACATCGGTATCCAGCCACAGTGTCAGTTGCGGCTCGTCAACAACCCGCTGCATAGCCTGGTCGTCTGCCGGCACCAAATCGAGTTTTTCCGGCAGATAAGGATTAACCTCGGGTAAGTGTAATGTTGCATCTGCAACAGCCTGTCTGGCCAAGGGTGCCCGTTGCAGTGCAAACGGTACTTCGAACCAGGGTTCAATTTGGTCGGTGGCCGAGTCAGGGGCAGTAACCTCTAGTAATACATTGTCTGGGCGCAGGTAGCTCAGAAACTGTTTAATCAGAGCTGGGTCAAACGCTTCCATTAAATAGGGTGCAACCAGTAAATCTTCGGCGGGGTAAAGATCTAGGCTGGGTGCCATCTGGTACACAAAGCCCACGGTCGATCCTTTTTCTTGGAAACGAAAACCCAATTCAGCCACCTTAGCTTGTTCTTGATAGAGCCAGTCTTGGGGTGGTTGAGTCCGTAGCATGTCTAAGTATTGGAACAACAGGTCGGTAATTTCCTCAACGTGGGCGCGCCCGGCCTCGGTTAGCTCGATGCTTACCGTCAGCAAGCTAGTGTTGCGATCAAGGTCTTGACTGCCAGCACCAAGGCCCTCAATCCAGCCCTTAGCGTTTAGCAAATGGTGCAAACTGCCTTCACCCTCATGACCAATGAGGTTGCTCAGGTACTGCTCAGGCTTGTTTCGGTATACCTGTAAAGTACTTGGGATTGGGAAGTTATAAGCAAGTCCGTAATTATCTTTTAGAGTTTTAGAGGTCAGCACCGCAGGTAATTGTTGATCCGAGAACGCGGGTTCGGTGGGATAACTGGGACCTATATCTGCGTTACGTATTTGATTAAACAGTGGTGTAACTAGGGCTTCTAACTCATCGAGGCTCTGGTCTGCTAAAACCACCAGCCCCATTTGGTCGGCAGAGTAGTGGTCGGCGAAAAATTTCATTAAGTCTGCGCGCACATCACCCTTTAGAGTGTCCAGGGACCCTATAGTGAAACGTGAGCCGGGATGGTCTGGGTTGAGCGCTAGCTTGCTCACCATGTAGCCGCGCCAACCGTCGTCTTTAATCTGCATCTGGTACTCTGAATGCACGGCGTTCTTCTCGCGTTCGACATACTCGACGGAGAGCAGTGGGTCGATGAAAAAGTGACCGAATCGGTCCAAGCCTTCATTGAAGGCGGAGTTTTGAATATCGAAGAAATAGTTGGTGTGATCTGGTGCGGTATAGGCGTTAGACGAACCGCCATTGGCAGTTATGTATTGCTGAAAACTATCCACCTCAGGGTATTTCTCGGTGCCGATAAACAGCATATGTTCCAAAAAGTGCGCGAGGCCAGGACGAGTTTCTGGTTCGTGGAAGCTGCCACGGTAAACGGATAAAGCAGCGGCGGCGTTATCTGTATCCGGGTCCGACACCAGTAGCACTCGTAGCTTATTTGCCAGTACCAGATAACGATACTCGCGAGCATCGTTGGGACTCTTGCGCAAGCTAAGGCGCTCGGCAACAGCGTTTTCGTCAGCAGTTGCGCTCGCTTCTGGAGTGGTAGTTTGACAGCCGCTAAGGCCGGCGAGGAGCAGCGCCGCCCCAATCATCGGGCGCAGTAGAGTCAGCGTGTTTGAAATCATTAGCGTTCCTTTTGCCCAGAGGGCTGCTGAGGGAAAACAGTATCGGTGGAGCAGTTTAAACAATCACCGTGTGATTGAAATGTATTGCGGTTCGACGGTTAGTATTTGTCGACTGTTGGTCGTAGGGGAAGGTCGCTGCAACAATGCTCGGCCTTGGCAAATTCTTGGAAATCGAAACTCCGCCAAACCGATAGGCTAAACTTAAGCGTGCTAAATTGGTGGCTCTAATGGAACCGCAACAACTCATCACACTACTAAGCCGGCTTGCATGGACAGACCAGGCTCAGGTTATTAATGCAGCGGCTGTAGATGTCCGGCAACCTTTTTGGCAGTGGGCTCTAGTGGCACGCGCTTTAGCGCCGACGCTGCTTGCAGGTGAGCACCGCATCGTCTCGATCACGGGTAGTCAGGGTTCAGGAAAGTCGACGTTTGCGCGCATTCTTGTGCAACAGCTGAATGAGCTTGGGGTACAGGCGGCTTGTGTATCGTTAGATGATTTTTACCTGTCAAAACAGAGTCGTATGCAACTAGGCCGCGATGTGCATCCATTGTTGGCGACTCGTGGTGTGCCAGGCACTCACGACTGTCGCCGCTTGGGTGATGTGCTCGAACAATTCGCCGGCACCAAGGGCGTGATCAACTTATCGTTGCCGCAGTTCGACAAAGGTGTGGATGATCGAGTGCAAGATATCCACGTTGCGGCCGAGGTATTGGTATTCGAAGGTTGGTGCCTGGGTGTGCAGCCGCAACCTGAAGATTTGCTGCAGCAGCCGGTCAATGAGCTAGAACGATTGGAAGACCCTCAGCGCACCTGGCGACAATGGTGTAATCGGCAAATTCGCCAGCACTACCAAGGACTTTGGGATTTTGTTGACGCGTGGATGTTGTTGCAACCGGCTGATTTTGCCCAGGTGATTGAATGGCGAAGACAACAGGAAATGGATCTTGCACCTGCCCAGCGAATGAGCGAGGCGGCCCTGCAACGATTTATTCAGCATTATGAGCGCCTTACTCGCTGGCAATGGCAGCAACCGTTAGTTGGGGAAGGGCTGGGTATCGATTTGACCGCAGGTCATCAGATTGCAGCGATGCGGGCGCTTGGACGTCCCAGTTAATTGTTCAGCCTAGGTTCAGATAGAGCCAGTTAACCTTGTGCATGTAGTTGGCTGATCGGCTCAGCCAGCTCACAAATTGCACACACTATGCACAAGGGGTTCTTATGAAAACATCTTCTATGACCACAGTATTTTACTCGGCAAAACACGGGTTTTTGTTGCTTGGTGCCTTAGCTGGGGTATCGCTAGCGCAGGGCGCATGGGCTGACAGCAGCTACGCAGAGGCCGAAGTAGTGGCCGTTTCGCCTTTATATGAAACAGTCACCTACAGTGAACCCAGAGAGGAATGCCGTCTCGAGCGGGTCGCCTACTCTGACCGTGAGCAGCGCTCCGGTACCCCTAAGCTTGTGGGCGCGCTGATTGGTGGGGCCTTGGGCAATGCACTAGGCGCGAAAGAACCGAATAAGAAAGTTGGCGCTGTGGTGGGTGGTCTCTTGGGTTACTCGATTGGTAAGGATGTGGCCCGGCATAAGCGCCACCACGGAGGCGCAGTTCGGTACCGGCAAGAGCAAGTTTGCGAAGTGTTTTACGACCGTAGGGAAGAACAGCAGCTCACTGGGTATGACGTAACTTATGCCTATGCTGGCAGAACGTATCAAGCGGTACTCGACGAGCATCCTGGTGACACGCTTAGGGTTAAAGTAAGAATTCGCCCGATTTGAGCCCGTACAGACCGATATTTGCACCACTCGTCGGAAACTAGGTTCGGCGAGAGCGCAAATTCGATTCAATGATTTTGAAGCAGATGCGTACCTCCTCTCTTCTTGCTCCCCCTCCCAGGTGCGCGTCTGCTTGCTTTTTTGGATCCCACCGATGCCAGCTCGATTAACTGTTCTACTGATTGTTCGATTAATTGTTCGATCAATTAGATCTCGCCTGTGCCCTTCAAGAGAAGCGTCGGGTATATTGCGCTGATGAGATCAGTGTATGTTATGACGGGTTTAATTCTGCTGTGGGTCACCGGCAGTGCTGCGGTTGCGCAAGAGCGCAGGGCGGCAGTGTCAGCTCCGAAATTGGTGGCGCCAGCGGCACTGGTTAAAACGCCGAGCAAGCGCGCTAGGGTTTCGATGCGGCGAGCGATAGAGCTCGCGCAACAGGAGGTCGGTGGTCGGGTGCTGTCTACAAAATCATTTAACAGCGGTGGCCAAGGGGCGCAGATCTATCAAATTCGTCTGCTGGTTGAGGGCGAGCGGGTGATTACTGTTGTGGTAGATGCTAAAGGCAGAGTCCGTCGACGCTGAGTAAATATGCGACTTTTAGTAGTTGAAGATGATCCCGCGCTGCGCCAGCAACTCGAAAGTGGACTCAGTGCTGCGGGTTATGCCGTTGACGCGGCTGCTGACGGGTCCGAAGGGCTGTACTTGGGATCAGAATTTGCGTTCGACGCCGCCGTGATCGATCTTGGATTGCCGAAAATAGATGGTCTCGAACTTATCGAGCGTCTGCGCAAGGAGTGTAAGACCTATCCCATTATCATTCTGACGGCGCGAGGACATTGGCAAGATAAAGTTCAAGGCTTAGAGGCGGGGGCTGACGACTACTTGGCAAAACCGTTCGAGATGCCCGAATTGCTAGCACGACTCAATGCTTTAATCCGGCGGGCGGCTGGTTATGCGTCGCCGGTATTGGTGGTGGGTCCGCTGCAGCTAGATACATCGCGTCAGCAGGTGACCATCAGCGACAAGGCCATAGACCTAACTGCGTTTGAGTACCGAGTGCTCGAGCATTTAATGCTCAATGCAGATCGTATTGTTTCTAAGAATGAATTGACCGAGCACCTCTACGCTCAGGACTTTGACCGCGACAGCAACGTGATAGAGGTTTTTGTTGGTCGACTGCGGCGCAAGCTTGAACCATTAAAGCTCATTCAGACCGTGCGCGGTCGCGGCTATCAGCTTAATCCAGGAGCGCACTGTGATGCGCTGGATGCCTAATTCTATTCAGCGCCGGTTACTCGTAACCGCAAGCGTGGTTTTACTCGTTTTCTTGGGCGTTACTGGCTGGGTGTTGGATCAAACATTCAGTCGCAGTGTTATCAAGGGGGCGCAACAGCAGTTACAGTTGATTGTCTACGCGCTGATGGGTTCTGCGAGTGAGAAAGATCGTAAGCTGCAGTTCTCGGATAATTTGGCTGAGCCGCGATTGGCGCAACCGGACTCGGGTCTGTATGCATTCGTCAGCGATGGCCAAGGCGAAGTGCTCTGGCGCTCTCGCTCTGCTTTTTTAACAGAGGTGGCAAGCGACGGGGGCGCAAGTTCGGTTAGCAGCGGCTTTGTTTTTAGCGAACTCCAGCAGCAGTCCCAGCCTCCCCGTTTCAGTTTGAGCCATGCCGTGACGTGGGAGGGCCTTGCGAATGAACGTGTGATTTTTACTGCGGTTGCGGATCAAGCAAGCTACCGACGTGCTATCGAAGATTTTCGTCAGAGTTTGGGGATCGGGCTGGGCAGTGTGGCGTTGGTTTTCATCTTGGTTCAGGCGTTAGCACTGCGCTGGGGGCTGACACCGCTCTTGCGTATGCAAAGAGAAGTCGCAGAGCTGGAACGCGGCAAGCGCGAGCGGCTGAGCGATGGTTACCCGATAGAGCTAAAAAACCTAGCAGTGAATCTGCAGCGTTTTGTCACTCACGAGCAAAGCCAGCGCCGGCGCTATAGTCAGGCGCTAGATAACTTGGCACACAGTCTCAAAACACCGTTATCTGTTATCAGCAATGCACTTACAGAGTCGCAGCCGTCGGCACCATTGCTGCAGGAGCAAGTTCAGCGTATGCAGGATGTTGTGGCGAACCAACTCAACAGAGCAACTCTGGCAGCGCCCTTGGCATTGGGTTCGCGGATTCCAGCCCAAGCAACACTGGAACGTCTAGTAGCAGCGCTGCGCATCGCGTATCCCCAGACCGAGATTGCTACACGGCTGCAGGCTGCTGGATATCTGCGTGGAGATAGCAGTGATCTTCTGGAAATCTTCGGCAATGTATTGGAGAACGCATGTAAATTCAGTCGCAGCTGGGTTGGTGTCTCTGCGGAAACCATAACCCTTCAGCGGGTCATGGTCAGAGTGATTATTGAAGACGATGGTCCGGGCATAGCCGTGGACCAAAGAGCTGCGGTATTAAAGCGTGGTCAGCGTGCGGATAGTCAAACACCTGGCCAGGGCATTGGCTTGTCTGTAGCTGCGGAGCTGGTGGCCTTATATCAGGGCGAACTGGTCATAGACGATAGAGAATCTGGCGGTGCTCGCATTTGCATCACCTTACCTGGCGCTATAGCGGACGACCATGAGTCTATGGGTTAACTATCCAAGGACCGTTACAGTCGCTGTGCCAAAGCACTAAAGAAGCGCGTTCGTAGTGCATTAGCGCTTGCCGCTTTTGGACCGCTAGCACACCAACGCTCAATAAGTTGCTTATTATCGATCAGTGTCAGGTTGTTCAGGCCTTTGTTTATTAGCTCTACTTGCAATGCCATGCGTGCTTGTTGGTCCTCCACCGGGCTCGCTATGTCCGCAGCTATTTCAGCCTCGAGGGTGAGGCGGTGCAAATCTTCTGATCGAGCCCTACCTTGGCTGCGCGCCGCGAACACCGAGTGCGGTGGTTCGATCACATCGCCCGCCTGTTCTGCTGCGCTGACTTGTAGATCCCAATCCTGCCATTGCGCCAAACGCCGACCGGTTTCGGCCTTTTTTGCAGCAAGGGCGAGATCTTTTAGCGTTTGGTTTGCGGCGTTAATGCGCTTCCGCACGGCAACTGCGGGTTTCAGCGCAGCCGCTTGGTCTGCAATCGCCTGATACTGCGCGCGTAGCTCAGCTAGATCCGCGCTGCCGACGTTTTGTTCAAACCCATTCAGTGCGGCCTCTAATGCCTCGTACTGTGCTGCTAACGCTTCTTGATTAGCTTGGTATTGGGCGGCGCTGCGCTGGAATACCGCATCACACGCTTGTCGGAATGCCTCCCAGGCTTTGCGTTCGGCCTGTCTTGGCGCTGGCCCGATTTTCTGCCAGCGCTGCTGCAACTGTTTGGCCTGCTGTGTGGCCTCTTTGTTGGATGCCACGCCCATCAGCGCTTTTGCGTCTTCGATGATTTTCTGTTTGCGTTCAAGGTTGTCGCGCTTGCACTGGCGGATGTGTTCATGCAGCTGGGTTTGCAGTCCTTCAAAGCGTTTTTCTAGCGGCTTTAGGCCGCGTCGCTCGCATGGATGATGACTTTGCCACTCGGCTCGAGCTTGGCGGGAAATGGTCCCAATTTCTTGCAGTGGAATTTGCTGCCAATCCCTCTGTTCGATCAGTTCTGCCAGCTGCTCGCAGACTGCTTGGCGCTTTTGCAGATTCGCTTTGCGACGTTCGCTCTGTTCTGCGAAGTATGTCTTGCAGGGTGCGAAGGCTTGTTCAGCCATGGCGTCAAAGCGTTTTTGCAGCGTTCGGTCAGTGCGGCGTAGTGGACCTAAATCATTCCATTGTTGGCGCAGCGCTTTGAGTCGCTCGGCCTGATCTGGAGGGGGCAGTGGCTGCTCTACTAAAGTTTGTAAGCTCTCGAGCAAAGTCTCGCGTTTAGGCTCAGTGGCATAGTTTTGCCAGTCACTCATTTCTCCCAATTCGCCGCTTAGGGCGTTGATCTCGACATCGCAGTCGCTATATCCGAGTCGTTGTAATTGACGTGCCTGTGCCAGATATTGCGTAGCCTTTTTTAGCTGGCCCTCGGCAAGATGCGCCTTTACGCTGCCAACTAATTCTCTAAGCTGGGCGCGCGTTCGGGTTTGCTGCTCGGTTAATTGCGCAACTTCCGCGCCTACGCGAACCAATGCGGCCTGCAAGACGCCCACGCTCTCGGGCAGCGGTAAGTCTTCGGACCAACCAAGTTTTTTCATAGCCTGTGTGCTGGCCTTTAGCCATTGTTGCCTGTGCTTGACCAGTTCGGCCGTCGCTGCAGTGATTTCTTCGGTCGTGAGTGCATGTGGAAGCGCAGCGAGGTCAAGGGGTAAGCGCTGCAGGTGGTGTAACTTCGCCGCATATCGATCTAATTTTGCGGATAGACGAGCAAAGGCTTGCTGCTGAGTAACGCTGGGTGAGTACTCACTAGGCCCTGCCCGCCAATTTTCATTGGTTTGTTGTAGTACACGATTTGCATACTCAAAGTCCGCACCATTTTTTTCCGCTTCGCTAAAAAACTGGTTCAGGGCATCGACCACTATCTGGTATTGATCGTCCTTAGGGTCGGGAACAGAAAGATCAAAACCCGCTAGAGGTGTAGCAGGCACGACAAATGTGTCATTTGCGGATTCTGCATGGGCCAATTTTTGTATGGCTTGCACTAACTCGTCGGCGGCGTTCTGGCGTTTCTCCGCAAGTAATCGCAAGTGGGTTTTGTTGCGTATTAGACCTTCGAGATCAGGCCGTTCCTGATCATGCTGCGACAGCATTTTGCCAATGGTCGCGTCTAATTCCTGCAGGCGTTGTTGCGCGCCCTCAAGTGATCTGCGCCCCTTCTTTAGAGCATCCAAGCGTTCACGCGCGTGCTTGTGACAAGTTTTATTACGCCCGCGAGATGACTTTTCTAGGGCAACTAAACCTTGTTCTGAGTTCAATAGCGGTTGGCTAAGAATGAATTCCAGGTCCTCAATATGCGCGCGTAGTGCCAAGGTTGCCATGTGCTCGGGAGTGATCGCTATTTGCACCAGTGCTCGTACTTGGTCCGCAGACGCAGTAGCAAAACGCTCAGCCATGACCCGAGGCTTTTGGTTTAGTGGCGAATCAACGGGCGTCAGCTGCACCAATCGGTGCGCGGCAGCTTGTGCTGTCGCCTCGTCGTCCAGCAGGGTTACCAATATATCCTCATCGGCGATCCATGGGATTAGGGCAATTTTCACCTGTGCATTTGGCTCTGTGGCCACTGAGCTGCTAAACAATTGTTTAAGCTCGGGGCCGATATCACAGAGCTTACTCGCGGCTATCGCATCACTGATGTCACGCAACACCTGCAAGCGTTGCTCGGAATCGCCGGCGGAAAATTGGCGCTGGTACTTTTTGCTGACCCGCGCGTCATTACTAAAAAGCTTTTTCAGCACGAAAACTAATCCAAAGAGTTATGACTGCCGTCGCATAATGGCGCGCCGCGAGTATGTTTGAAGGCGCAGAAGTAAAGGGTTCGCGTGGTTTCAGCGACATAGGTCAGCGGCAGAAATTCAGTGCCCTGATGAGAGCCATCACAGAATGGCTGGCGATCACTTTTACCGCAAGAACACCAAAAATATTTGCGGCCTTCCTCAACATCAACCGGCAGCGGGGTTTTTTGCGGAATGTCTGGTGTGCTCATCTCGGCTCCTTAATTTTTCAGTTAGTAGACGTTATGAAAATTTGCGCTCTTCCCACCATGGGAAAAACTCTGGCATATCGCCAGACACTTGGCATGGATAGTTCGCGTCGCGTTTTTCTAGAAACGATTCCACGCCTTCCTTGGCATCCGCAGAACGTCCTCGATAGTAGACGCCGCGTGAGTCGATTTTGTGTGCTTCCATTGGATGGTCCGCGCCTAACATCTTCCACATCATATGACGCACCATGGCAATGGATACGGGCGCGGTGTTGTCGCGAATCTCGGCGGCGATGGCGCGCGCCTCGGCCAGTAAATCCTCAGGATCATGGAGGCTTCTTAACAAGCCACCTTCCATGGCTTCTTGGGCCGGAAACACTTTGCCTGAGTAACACCATTCAAGGGCCTTACTAATGCCCACGACCCGAGGCAGGAAGTAGCTTGAGCATGCCTCTGGCACGATACCGCGCCGCGCAAAGACAAAGCCGAATTTCGCTTGGGTAGAGGCCAGCCGAAGGTCCATCGCCAGAGTCATCGTGACCCCTACGCCCACGGCTGGACCGTTTATCGCCGCAATGATCGGCTTATTGAGTTCGTATAAGCGCAAGGTTAAACGCCCGCCGCCATCCGGATTGATGCCGCTGTTTCGGTCGCCCCTGGCATCGCTATTAAATGTTTTGCCGCCACTTGATAGATCTGCGCCGGCGCAGAATGCGCGCCCAGCGCCAGTAACGATAATGGCTTTAACGTTGTCATCGGCATCCGCTCGATCACAGGCATCAAGTAGTTCCTCCAGCATGGGGGTATTGAACGCGTTGAGCGCCTCAGGCCGGTTCAAGGTGATTGTTAAAATATTGTCTTCAATCTCATACAAAATTGTGGAGTAGCTCACAGTTCCCCCTTTTATGTGGTTATAACTAACGTTCCCATGGTGCCTATGTCGCCCGAATTTTTCTATGATCGTATGCTAAGGCCGAAAAGCTCCATGGATTCTTGCAGCCGAGTAAAGAGCGAAATATGCAGTCCCAACTTTCAGAATCAGAACAAGCCTTTGCCGATCAAGTAGAACAATTTATTGCACAAAACTGGCTGAACATCGCCGAGCCGAGGCGCCGCATGCGCGCTTGGTTAAGTACCGGTGACACTGAGCCACTGCGCAAGCGTTGGTATCACAGTGTGGTGGCAGCAGGATGGTCGGTACCTCATTGGCCCGAAGAGTTTGGGGGTTGTGATTGGTCGCCCCAACAATTGCATATTTGGTTGAGCGCTTGTTTAAAGCATCAGACCCCGGCCGTGTTGACGTTTGCCACAGCTCACGTTGGGCCGCTATTGATTGAGTATGGTGATACCGCCCAGCGTGCCTTGCTGGCGCAAATCGCAGCGTTCGAGGAGACCTGGTGTCTGGGCTGGGCAGAACAGGACTCATTATCAGATCACTTGGGCGTGGCCACGCGCGTCTCGAGAACGCCACGCCAGCTCAGTATTCGCGGTACTAAAACGCGGGTCATAGAGGGGATGCGAGCCCACTGGATGATGTGTATCGCGCGTGCTGAAGACAGCCAGGCGCAGGAACCCTCAGGGTCCGTTGTGCTGCTACCCTTACAGCAGTCGCAGATTACACGTAGCCCCCAAGCCGCCTTGTCCAGCGGTCAGCCCATGGCTGAAATTGTCATAACAGAAGCATTAGCCCCCCCATGGGGCGAATTGCACATCCCTATAAGCGAACTGCATAAGCGTCTATCCGGTATCACTGCGGGCGATCTGTCTGTATCGGTAGATGGCGCTGCGTTAATGCAGCAAGCGCAAGGACTTGCAAATCGATTGCGTGGCGAACCGAATATGGAGCTTGGCTTATTGCGCGATTGCGACGAGCTGGCGATCGAGATTTTAGCTTTGCAGGGCATGGAGCAACGCGCAATTGTCGATTCTGAACTGCCGCCGACGCTATTGCGGCTGCGTGCGCAGACGTTATGGGGCAAATTAAGCGAGTTACAAATTGCCGCTTTCGGGTATTATGCGTTGCCCTTCGTTGATGGCGCACTAGCTGATAATGAAGGGCCGGTCGATAACAC